>Ga0172371_10008905_pt1 | contig 13921 bp, 7 predicted proteins | sample Lak12m_FD_114543 | JGI IMG/M metagenome (GOLD analysis project Ga0172371, IMG submission 114543) | Freshwater microbial communities from Kabuno Bay, South-Kivu, Congo - kab_022012_12m | ecosystem: Environmental > Aquatic > Freshwater > Lake | place: Democratic Republic of the Congo: South-Kivu... | reverse complement strand
TTCCGGTCGGGCTACGATCCAGAAGTTCCCCGGACAAAGCGGCCGCCGTTTCTGCCGCGGAACTGAGAATGGCCGCTTGCAGCCACGTGTCGCCGTCGCTGCCGGCGGCCAGTTGGGCCAGTGCGGCGGCGGCAACCGGCGAGCCGGATTCGCCCAGCGTCAGGGCCGCCTGGACGCGGACGCGCGGGTGCGGATCGTCGGCCAAGGCGGCGACGGAGGCCAGCAGTTGGGCGTCCTGGGCCAGCCAGCGCTCGGACAGCACCAGGGCGTGCGAGCGGACCGCGAAGTGCTGGTCGCGCAATGCGGTCCGGACGATCGGCGGGGTCAGCTCGGCCAGGCCATCCAGCGTATATAGCGCGTGCAACCGGGCTTGCGGCGTCGAGCCGGAGGCGACCAGCTCGCGTAGCGCCCCCGCGGCACTGTGCTCGGCGCGTTCCACCAGCAGGCGCTGAGCTGTTTCACGCCACCAGCCGTTCGGGCTGGACAACGCGGCGACCAATTCGGGCGCGGTCGCCGCGGCCAGATTCGGCGCGGGCTGCGGCCGGTCATCTGCCAAAGTGGAGGGGACGATCTTCCAGATGCGCCCGCGGTCGCTGCCTGCGATCAGGGACTGGATGTACTGCTGTTGCAGATAGCGGGGAATGGCCGAGTAGTCCTCAATGATCGCCCGGTACATGTCGACGACGTACAGCGCGCCGTCGGGCCCGGTCAGCAGGTTGACGGGCCGAAACCACTGTTCGCTGGAGGTGAGGAACTCCGTCGTCTCGTCGGCCTGCGGACGGCGGACGCGATAGACGGCGCCTTGCGGTTCCAGCACGCACCGATGAACCATATTCTGGGCGTTGTCGACGCTGAAGTGGTTGCCCTGGAATTCGGGCGGAAAGACCTCGGCCCGGTAGATCGCCTGGCCGCTGGCCGCGGTGAAGAACCCGTTCGCGGTGGCCTCGGCCGCACCGTAGAACTTGACCCACGCCGGATCCTTGCTCCGGGCCAGCCGCCACGGATCGGGCTGGCTGGTCGGATAGACCCGTGCTGGATGCCCGTAGCTGGAGATGTTCAGCACGAGATTCGGCGCGGCGTAATACGGGTTGCGGGCCAAGTAGCGATAGCCCAGCGGCGCGACGAACAAGGCGTGCTGCTGGTTGGTGACCAGAAAGCGGTCGCCCCAATCATCAAGGGCCAGGCCGAAGCCGCCGGAACTGCCGCTGGTCGGTTCCAACGCGCTGCCGTCGGGCTTGAAGCGAAAGCTGGTCGCGGGGATCTTGACTTCCGCCGCCAGGTGCGGGCCGCGAATCGTGCCGCCGCTGTTGATCCCATTGGCCGCATAAATCCAGTTGTCCACGCCCCACCGCGGATTGTTGACCCGCGACCACATGTCGTACAGCCCAAATCCGGTGAACAGCGTCTTCCGGACTTCGGCCCGGCCGTCGCCGTCGCGGTCCGCCAGGAACAGGATCTCCGGCGGGCACAGAGCAATCACGCCGTCGCGGGCCGGCACCACGCCATAGCAGGCGGGCACACGATCCGCCCAGACCTGGCTGCGGTCCACCCGCCCGTCGCCGTCGGTGTCCTCCAACAGCTTGACCGTCCCGTACTGTTCGTATTCCGCCTGACGAATGGCGTCCGGATTCGCCGGGATCCGCCGCACGGCCGTGTCGAGGACGCCCGTCTTGTTCAGTTCCTGGACGTCCAGGTAGCCTTCGAGATTGTAGCCGTGGATCTCGCAAACGAAGATCCGCCTGCGGGCGTCAAACGCCATCGCCACCGGGTCGGCCAAGTGCGGTTCCGCTGCCACCAACTCGACGCGAAATCCGGGCTGCAACTGAAACCGCTTCTGGCTCTCCTCCGGCGTCAGCGGCCCGGGCGCATCGGTAGCCAACTGAATGTCCGCAGCCGCAGCCGGCGCAGCGAGGGACCACGGCCCCAGAATTGTCAGGACCGCGAGACGCGGGACAAGGCGACTGTGGGACATGTTGTTCGCTCCCGGGACGCGGGCGTTTGGACCGCCTCACATTAGCAGTCACAGAGGTTCAGAGGCTGCCCCGCTCGCCGAGCAGATCGCGCAGGTCCGGCAAGTCGTAGGTTGTCAGTGCGGCGTGGACGACGTCGGCAAGGTGTTCGCCGCAAGGCTGGCTGGCGATGGCGTGCCAGGATTCGAGGCCGTTTTCAAATTGGCAATCGCGGAACAGATCCGGTTCCAGGGCCGCAGCGTGCAACGAGGCGACCACGGCGCGGCCGCGGGCGACGAGCGCGAGCTTGCCCTGCGACGGGCGGTGCTCGCCGACGGCCCAGCGGGCCGCTGCCAGCACCTCCTCGGCGCGAAAGCCGACCAACGAGCGGCCCAGCAGGTACGCCAAGGCGGCTTCCTTCCAGTCCGGCGACAACGTCGGCGAAGGCGGGCCGACCGCCGTCTCGCCCAGACCGCTCAAGTCGACGGCCAGCACGACGACGCCTTGACGGACGAGCCGTTGCGCGACGGTCTCGGCGTCGGGCGTCGCCGTCGCTTGGGCGGCCTTGCCGTCGCCGTCCAGCACCAGGGCCACCGCCCCGCTGGGCTGGTCCGGCACAAACCGCAGGCAGGCCAGCGGCAGTTGGCCCTCGGCTTCCAGGACCAGGCGTTCGATCCGGTAGCCGTCCTGCGGCACGGCGGCGAAAACGCGGGCTGTGCGGGGTGGGATCTCGGCCAGCGTGCGCAAGCCGATCAAGCGGCGAATCTCGTCGCGCAGGCCCGGGGGCGGTCCGTCTTTCAACCGCTCTCTGCGCTGCTGGGCCAAGACGTCAGCCCGTTCGGCGTTGAAGTCGTAGACCGAACGCTCACCCGGCTCCAGCAGCACCTGGCCGCGCGGAGTGCATTGCAGTTCGGATTCCTTCCAGTACGTCAACTCCGTCTCGACGGCCGGCTGGTCGATACCCGCCAGCCAGCGGCGCATCCACTGGACCATCGTTCGTCGCCCCAGCGGCCCGATGCCGTGCTTGCCGTTGGCCTCGACCATATCGACGCACTGGGGCGCATCCAGCCAGCCAAAGAACCGTTTGGCTTGCCGCATCGTGTCCCAGGTGCCGGTGATGTCAAAAAAGTCCTCGCTGGTCGCGCAGACCAATGTCGGCTTGGGGGCTCGCATCAGCAGATAGTCGGTCTGCTCCATCCCGAAGGCCAATTGACCGAAGATGTTCTGCTCGGCATCCTGCGGGCCGATGGTCTGGAGCAGGCGTTCGAAGGTCGTGACATAGCAGGCGGGAGCCGCACAGGCGATGCGGTCGTCCAGGGCCATCAGGTACGAGGTCATCGTGCCGCCGCCGGAACAGCCGGTGCAGCCCAGCTTGTCCGCGACGATGTCCGGGCGGCTGGCCAGGTAATCCAGGCAGCGGATGCCGTCGTAGCTGCGGTAGTGGGCCGTGTTGAGGCCGACCAGGATCGCGCCGCCGCCGATCAGGAAATGCTCGGTCGTGGTGCCGGATTGCACCGGGCGGCCGTTGGCGTCGATCTGCTGCGACCGTTCGCCCTGGCCGATGGGGTCGTAGCACAGGGCCGCGACGCCGTGCCTGGCCAGCGCGATGCACATCGCCTGGTTATAGTCCGAGGCCTTGGCCGTGCGGCTGTGCCCGCAGGCCACCAGCACGGCGGGAAAGGGGCCCGAACCCGGAGGCAGAAACAGGGCGGCCGTGACGTGATGCCGCGGGCGGCTCTGCAGGATCAGTTTCTCGACCCGATACCCATCGCCTTCCAGTCGGCCGACGATCCGGGGCTCCAGTGGGCAGCGTTCGGGGAAGGCCCCGATCGCGTCCTCGAACCGCTGTCGCCGCTCGGCCTGCCAGGCCCGGCACTGCTCCGGCGTCTGCAGTTGTTCAAACGCCTTCCTCCGCTCGGCCAGCAACCGCAGCGCATCGCCCTGCAAGTGCTGGTACAGCAGCCGCTGCGGCGGAATGTCGCCCCCTGGCGGCAGCACGCGCCAGTCCTCGGCGGCCGCGGCCCACGGGCCGCCGACAAGGATGAGGATCAGGACGCTCGTCAACGATCTCGTCAAGGACAATGCGCAGAGCTTCATGATTCAGCCTCCTGAAAAATCGCGGGGGGAATGCGAGGCTGCAGGCCCCGACATGGTGCCGGCCATCGTAACGCCGGGGCAGGCAGAATAGTAGTAGGGCCCGTCTGAGGGCCCGTCTGAGCCCGGATTTCCCCACGTGGCCAGGTCTCGCCGTCGTCGACGATTTGAACCAGGCCTATCCCGTACGTTTCTTGGAAGGCGGTCAGCGAGGCAAACGGGATGTTGGCTTGGCCCGCTCACGGCGTCGGCAGAAGTACGTTCAGTACCTGTTGCTGACCAGTGAAGGCGGCCAAGTAACCTCGCTCGCGGCCATGACCTGTCTGCGCGTCCGTCGGCTGCCAGAGGCCGCTGACCGGTGGGAGCTGACCAGTGGCGCCGGATTCAACCTGTATCACGATCCCGACGGTTGGCGTCTGATACTCCTGGACGAGCGGACCATCTCGTTGAGCGAGGAAACGCTGCGGAAACGCGGCTGGTCGTTGGGGCGAGGTGCAAGAGCTGAGGCCTGACTCGCTCGGTCCTGCGAGTGCGGAGAGCTGAGATTTTCGAGGATCGCTCGCAGGATCGCGCCCGTGCCGAGGAACGGTTCGGGAGGTTGACGGTTTCCGGCCGGCGAACGGTTTTCAGATTCCACGGCCCCTGAGTGGGCGAAGGGGCTCGGCCACGGTACCTTGGCAATTCCCCAAGCCCCGGAGGAACCGACAAGTGAGCAGCGTCTGCCGAAATCTGGTTGCGATTCTGGTTGCCGGGGCGCTGCTGCTTCCCCTGGCCGGCCTCGGACTTCCCGAACCGCCCGGCGGCGGGCTCGGCGCGGGTCAGGCTCCGCCCGTGGACTGGGGGAATCTGTTTGCCAGTCTGTTCGTGGCCGCCGCGTCGGCGGCCTTGGCGGTGGCGGTGGGCGGAGCGCTGGCGGCGCTGCTGGTGCTGACCGACTTCCCCGGCCGCACGCTCTGGTCGACTCTTTGCCTGACTCCGTTTGTGACTCCGCCCGCGGTCTGGGCGTTGGGCCAGGTCTACTGCTACGGCCCGGGCGGCACGCTCGAACTCCTGCTAGGCGATGGTTGGCGGAGCACGCTCGCGCGGTGCAACGCGGGCCATTACGTCTCCACGATTCTCGTGCTGGCCCAGATCCATTCGCCGTTGGCCATGCTCGTGCTTGGGCGGGGCATGGCCCAGCTGCACCGTGTGGGCTTGGAGTCGGCCGTGCTGTGCTTGACTCGCCTGCGTCTGGCAGCCTGGGCGGCGCGGGCCTTGCGAAGCTACGGGTTGTCGGCGTTCTTTCTGAGCTTTGCCCTCGCACTGGGCAATTTTGCCGTTCCTCACGTGCTGCAGTGCCGTCTGTACACGATCGACGTCTACACCCGGATGGCGAACTGGCTGGATCCTGCCGGCAGCGTGCGTGCGGCCGGCCCGCTGTTGCTGGCCGCTGCGGTCGCCGTGGCCATGTTGGCTTGGGCCGAGCGCCGGCCCGTGCTGCCGTTGGGTGTGACGCCCCCGCGTCTGCGCCTGCGGCTGGGACGCTGGCGCTGGGTCTGCGGCCCCGTCTTGTTCGCATTCATTGCCGGAACGTCGCTGCTGCCCATGCTCGCGACCCTCCAGGAATGCCGCTCGCTGCCGTTGTTTCTCCAGGCCCTCCGCGAGGCGGCCCCGGAGACGGACAGCAGTCTGCGGATTGCGGCGGGAGCCGCGGCCGCAGCGACTTTGGCCGGGCTGGTCGTGGCCGCCTGGCTGACCGTCCTGCCGCGATGGGCCAAGCAGCTGCTGGCCGCAGCACCGCTGGGCGTACCGGGGCTGATCGTCGGCTTGGGCTGCGTCCGCTTCTATCATCGGAATTGGCCCTGCGACTGGGCCCTGTTCGGGGGCAGCGCCGTGGTCGTGCTGGGGCTCGCGTTGCGGACCTGGCCGTTCGCCCAGCGAGTCGTGGCGCATGGTTTGGAGCAGATGCCGTCGGCGTGGCACGAGGCCGCTGAGCTGGGCGGTCTGACCGGCTGGCGCCGCCGCGGGTGGCTCACGTTTCCGCTGTTGCGAAACGATCTTCTGGCGGCCGCCGTGATCGCGTTTGTGCTGGCGGTGGGCGACGTGGAGATCAGCCAGATGCTGTGCGCGCCCGGCCAGGGCACGCTGGCGTTACGGCTGTTCACCTTCCTGCACTTCGGCCCGACGCACGTCGCCGCCAGCCTGGCGGCACTGCTGTGGGGCGTCGCCATCACCCCGGTCTTGCTGTACTATCTGCTCCTGGATCGTTGCCTCCCGATGGCGTAGTTGTGTTTCGTGTGCTTCGCCGCCACGTTGACCCAGTCGACCAGGGGTTCCGCATGAACGTTTGCGTAGCATTCATCGGCGTCACGAAGTACTACGGCTCCCAGGCCGTGCTGCGCGACGTGACGTGGACGCTGGCCGAGGGCGAACTGGCGGGGCTGATCGGGCCTTCCGGAGCGGGCAAGACGACGCTGCTGCGTATCGTCGCCGGCCTCGAACGTTGTACCTCGGGCCGCGTGACGTTCCCTGGGGACGAAACGACGAGCCGGCGGCGCCGCGGCTGGCTGAGCCTGGTCTTTCAGGACCACGGGCTGTGGCCGCATCTGACGGCCTGGCAGCACGTGGAATGCGTGCTGCCGCGGGGCGGGAACGAGACTCGTCCGGCGCGCGTCGAGCGGTTGTTGTCCGAAGTGCGGCTGCCGGCGGACTGTTGGCGGCGCCGGCCGGCGGAATTGAGCGGAGGCGAGGCTCAGCGGCTGGCCCTGGCCCGGGCACTCGCGCCCGAGCCGCGGCTGCTGCTGCTCGACGAGCCGCTGGCCCAGGTGGATGTGCCGCTCCGCGGCGAATTGCTGGCGATGATCCGCCGCCTGGCTGGGCAGCGGCACTTGACCGTTCTGTACGTGACGCACTCGTGGAGCGAAGCCCAGGACCTGTGCCGCCGTGTGGCCGTGCTCGTGGCCGGACGGCTCCGGCAGGAGGGGCCGACGGCAGATGTCTTCGCCAATCCCGCGGACGCCGAAGTCGCCCGCCTGACTGGTCCCGTGGTGGAGATTCCCGGGGCGCTGATCGAAGCCGGACAGGTGGCAGCCCCCGCCGACGTCCGGGCGGTCCGAGACGACGACGCGGTCCTGGTGCGACCGCACCAGGTCCGGTTTTCGGCCGCCTGCGGCAGGAATTGCTGGGAAGTCGTGGGAGTCCGCCCGTTGGGCTGCGGTTGGCAGGCGACGCTCCGCTCGGAGAATTCGGAATGGTCGGTCCAGGCGACCGCGCCGCCCGATCTCGGCGCCAGCGTGGCCGTCGAACTCGTGCCGCTCCAGAGCGAGCCCGGATAACGTGCTCCCACCCGGGCTCCCCACCGGGCGTTGCGATTCCCGACAACCTTCGGTAATATGAAGCCCGGCGATTCCGGGCTTCGACGGCAGCGGCGATTCGGCTGGATGCGGCGTGAGTAAGCGCCGACTCGCCCCGCGAATCCAACGGCACTTGAGGCGAGATTGTCCGGCAACCGATGAGCAACCACGACCGCAGGAATCTGGTGGGGATCGACTTGGGCACCACGATGTCGGCCATCGCTCATTTGGACCCGACGGGCGTGCTACGGACGGTTCCCAACAGCCAGGGCGAGCCGCTGACTCCCAGCGCCGTGTACATCGACGGCGATCAGGTCGTGGTGGGCAAATCGGCCAAACGGGCGGCCTCGCACCATCCGCACAAAGTGGCGACGCTGATCAAGCGGGACGTCGGCAAGCCGCTGTACTCGCGGACCATCGACGGTCGCCAATTCCGGCCCGAAACGCTCTCGGCGATGATCATCAAGAAGCTGAAGCAGGACGCCGAGCGGAAGATCGGGCCGATCGCGCAGGCCGTGATTACCGTGCCCGCCTTTTTCGATGACGCCCGCCGCAAGGCGACCGAAGACGCCGGCCGGATCGCCGGGTTGGAGGGCGTCTCGATCCTGAACGAGCCCACGGCGGCAGCGTTGGCGTACTGTCTGGAAGGGCAATTGAACCGGACCGGCGCCGCCCTCGTTCCCGATTTTCCCGACGGGAAGATGACGGCCGTGGTCTACGACCTGGGGGGCGGCACATTCGATGTGACGTGCATTCACCTGGAATCGAAACGCGTCGATACGCTGGCCACCGACGGCGCGGTAAGACTGGGCGGCAAGGACTGGGACGATCGGATCGTCAAGCACGTCGTCGAACGGTTCGAGAAAAAGTACGGCCTGACGATTCCGCCCGAACGGCGCGACGCCATCGCCCTTCAAGCGGAGAACACCAAGCAGCTGCTCAGCGAGTTGCCGACCGCGGAATTCGAGTGTTTCTATGAAGATCGGGCGATCCGCGAGACCTTGACGCGGCAGGCTTTTGAGGACATGACCCGCGACTTGCTGGTCCGCACGGAATTCTACATCACCGACGTCGTCACCAAGCAGGCGCGGCTGCCCGGCCGCGACACGCCGTTGCGGTGGACCGATATCGACCGCGTCCTGCTGGTGGGCGGCTCCACCCGGATGCCGATGGTCCGGGAGATGGTCCGGCGGCTTTCGGGCCAGGAACCCGACACCAGCTTGGATCCCGATCAGGTCGTGGCCCAGGGGGCTGCCGTGTACGCGGCGATCTTGGCCGCCCGCGGGCAGGAAGGGGGTCTGGCAGTGGACGGCGAAGGCTGGGGCAACGTGGGCAAGGTGGAAGTCGTGGACGTGAACTCCCACAGCCTGGGCATCAAGGTCTACCATCGCCGCACGAACCAGTTCGTCAACGCCATCCTGATTCCCAAGAACCATCCCTTGCCTTGCGCGGTGAGCAAGGTATTCCCGCTCCGCGATGCCGGCACCACGGCGGTGCGCGTCAAGGTGCTGGAGGGCGAAGCGCTGGATCCGGACGCCAACATCGAGTTGGGCGAGTGCGCCGTCACCGACCTGCCGCCGAATCTGCCGGCCCAGTCGCCGATCCAGGTCCGCCTGAGCTACGGCACCAACGGCCGCGTCCGCGTCATGGCCTTGGACATGACCGGCGGCCGCTTCGCCCACGCGGAAATCGAACGCAAGTCGGGCCTGACCGACGACGAGATCGAGCGCGAGCGCCAATTCGTGAGCCGACTCACCATCAACTGAATTCCCCAGCTCCGGCTGGGCCGATAGGTGCGACTGCCCCATGCCCTTCATCGTCCAGTGCGAAAACACGCCGTGCCGCAAGTACAACCTGGTGGAGGACGAATTGCGCGGCCGGCCCGTGAAGTGTTTGATCTGCCGGACGGTCTTTCGAGCGGAGTACGAGGTGCGGACCTGCCCGAACTGTGCGGCCAAGATGCGCGTGCCCGCCAGCGTCTCGCCGCAACGGATCCAATGCCCCAGGTGCCAGACCGTGTTTCAGTAGGGGCGTCCAAGCTGGCGACGGAATCTGCTGCTTGCTCGCCGGCCGTGGCCCGTCGGCGTCTCCGTTCGTGGTCTTATGCGGAGATGACGGAGAGCCGGAGACGAGCGAGAACGGCCGGGGTTAACCGGCCGCGCGAGCGGGGACGGACGAACCGTTGCTCCTCGCTCGCGCCGTGGGTTGCGCTGCGGACGCACGTTACGGCTGGAGATTCCGGGCGCGAGAATCGTGGGGGCCGGGATCGGTCCTGCGTGCGGCCCTATTTCTTCGGCGTCGCATCGGCTGCCAGGTCCCCGATCGCGAACTGGATTCCGTCCAGGTAGAACTGGTTCACGGCCGCGTTCTGGAACACGTTTTGGGCGTGGCCCAGCGAGCAGTAGAACAAGCGGCCCTGGCCGACGTTCTTGATCCAGGACACGGCGTAGTCGTTGTCCGCCCGGCCGCCTTTCACGTCGCCGGTCGCCTTGTCCGCCAGGTCCAGGCTGAGCAGCACGCGGCGGTCGGCACGGGTGTAGGGATCCTTGAACTGGTAGATTTCATCCTGCAGCTTGAAGCCTTGGCCGCCAAACGCGCGGACCAGCGAATGGTCGGGCTCGTCCAGCTTGAAGGCCCACGTGCCGCCGCCGCCCCAGGGATGCCCGGCGAACAGGCCGCCCATCATGCCGGCGCCCTCGGGCCAATTGTAGAAGTTGTCGGTCGCGGCGTGGATGCCGACCAGGCCCTTGCCGCCGCGGACAAAGTCCAGCAGGGCTTGCTGCTGTTCGGCGGACATTTTCAAGCCCGTGGTGTTGTTCAGGACCACCGCGTCGTACTTGGCCAAGTTGGCCGGCGTGAAGACGTCATAGTCGCGGGCGATGTCCACCTGGAACGCCCCGGTCTTCTGGCCCATCAGTTCGAGGGCCTTGTTGCCGCCGGCGATGCCGGAGCCGTGGAAGAAGCCTTCGCACCGCCAGAACACCAGCACGCGGCGGGGTTGCTTCGGCGCGGCCGCGGCCTTGGCCGGGATCGCCGCTTCGATCTTCTCCAAGTCGGCGGGCGACAGTTGGGGAACCTCCTGAGCCGCCGGTTGGGCCGCCTGGCCCTGGATCGCTGCCGAGTTCACACAACTGACGGCGACCGCCGCCGCCAGGACGATCATTCCCGTCCACAACCGCTGCCACAACATGTTTCTCATTCTTGGTACTCCTTGCTGACGTTTCCGAGTCTCGATCCGCCTGGAACCGTTCCAGGACGGCACATGCTACCTCAACACGATTTGTTCCTGGGCCTTGTCCCACAGGGCGACCTTGCTCTCGCGATGCGACAGGACGCCCATCGACAGCGGCGCCTGGACCCGGACGGCCATGCCGATATTGCACTTGGGCTGCTGCCGGGTGTGCACGCATTCGAACAGGTTCTCCCACAGCTTGCGCGTGTCGCCTTGGCCCTTCCAGGGCAGCAGGATCTCTTTCTTGTCCCCGCCGAAGGGCATGATGCGGACGCCGTATTCCTTGCCGCCTTGCAGCATGGCCCAAGTGATCAGGCCGTCGGTGCCGCGGATCATGGTGTCCGAAGGCACGTGGTTGGACAGCGAGTTGGTCATCACCACGGTCGGACCGCCCGGGTAATCCGCGATGATGTTGCACTGGTCGGGCACCTCGCGGCTGTATTCGAACGTTCCCCCGCCGCCGAAGACCCGCTCGGGGTAGCCCAGTTCCAGGACGCAGAAGATGGGCGTGAACGTGTGCACCAGCAGGTCCGTGGCCGGCCCGCCGGCATAGTCCCAGTACATCCGCCACTGGAAGAACCGCGAGACGCTGAAGTCGACCTGGGGCGCATCGCCCAGGAAACGCTCCCAGAGCAAGTCGGGACCGGGCTTGGCGTCGGCGTCCGGGATCGGCATCCGCTCGCCCCAGTCCCCCCGGCGAAAATAGCTGCAGGTGACGTGCATCGGCTTGCCGATAACGCCTTCCCGGATCAAGCGAATGATCTCCGGATAGTTGTCGTCGGCCATGTGCTGCGTGCCGACCTGGACCAGACGCTGGTTCTTGTCCGCCGCGGCCTGGACCTTCTTGGCCAGCTCGAACTGGCTCCAATGCGTCAACGGCTTCTCGCAGTAGACGTCCTTGCCGGCGTTCACGGCGTCGATCGCCATCGGAGCGTGCAGCCGGTCGGGCGAAGCGATGCACACGACGTCGACGTTCTTGTCGGCCAGCAGGGCCTCGTGCTCCATGTACATCTTCGCCCCGCCCGTCTTCTGGCCGGCGGCTTCCAAGCGGGGCCGATAGACGTCGCACACCGCCACCGGTTCCGCGACGCCTTGCTCCTTGAACCCGTTGATGATGCCCAGGTGCGCCTGGCAGCGCCCGCCCACGCCGATGAACCCGACGCCGATCCGCTCGTTCGCTCCACGCACCCGCTCGGCGGCGAACACCCGCGGCGCGGCAAACGGCGCCGCGCTCGTCGCCGCACCGGCCGTCACGACCGCCGCGGCCGCCGCCGAGTGCCGCAGGAAGTCGCGGCGGGACGAGGTGCCTTGCTTCGTTTCCGAGACCTTCGTCATCTCAACTCCTCCTCGTCGGCCAACGCCGTCCGCAGACGCGAGGCACGGACAGTCAGACGAACGACCGTCCAGCTCGGCGGCTCTGGCCAAGGTGTGCTCCAGGGGTGGGGGCGTGAATTCGTCTGCGGGCACCATTCTACTCGCCCCGCCAGCCGTTGCCGAGACCCGGACTCGCGTTCCACCCGGACTCAGGAATCTTGCCAAGCGTCCTTCCGCGTTGCACAATGGCGGCGTTCCCCATTCTCCAACAGGCCCAGGGTGCACCATGAAATCGTTCTTGCTTTCCGTCGGCTTCAGCTTCCTGGTCCTCGATCTGCTGCACGCGGCACCGCGGCCCAACGTGGTCGTGTTCTTGGCGGACGACGCCGGCTGGGGCGACTATGGCCACTCCGGCAATACCCAGGCCGTCACGCCGAATATCGACGCGCTCGCCCAGGCCGGCGTCTCGCTCGACCGCTTCTACGTCTGCCCCGTCTGTTCGCCGACGCGGGCCGAATTCCTCACGGGCCGCTACCATCTTCGCGGCGGCGTCCGCGGCGTATCCACCGGCCAGGAGCGGCTGGACCTGGACGAGAAGACGATCGCGGACGCGTTCCAGGCCGCCGGATACGCCACCGGCGCGTTCGGCAAGTGGCACAACGGCAGCCAGTATCCCTACCACCCGCGGGGCCGCGGCTTCGACGAGTACTTCGGCCACACCGCCGGGCACTGGGGCGAGTACTTTGACGCGCCGCTGGAAGACAGCCAGGGCCACATCGTCCGCACGCAAGGCTACATCGTCGACGTCTGTACGGACAAGGCTCTGGCGTTCGTCGACAAGAACAAGGAACGGCCGTTCTTCTGCTACGTCCCGTTCACCACGCCCCATTCTCCTTGGGCCGTGCCTGATTCGTACTGGCAACGGTTTCGGGACAAGCCGATCACCCAGCGGGCCACGCTGCCCGACCAAGAGGATCTCGCTCAGACCCGCTGCGCCCTGGCCATGCTGGAGAACCAGGACTGGAACGTCGGCCGCGTGCTGGCTCGGCTCCGCGACCTGGGGCTGGACGAGAACACGATCGTCGTCTACTTCGCCGACAACGGGCCCAACAGCTGGCGCTGGACGGGCGGCATGAAGGGCCGCAAGGGCAGCACGGACGAGGGCGGCGTGCGCTCGGTGTGCTACCTGCGCTGGCCCGGCCAGCTGCCCGCGGGTCACACGGTCACGCAGATCAGCGGCGCGATCGACCTGCTGCCGACCCTCACCGCCTTGGTGGGCATCCCGCGGGTCGGCGACAAGCCGCTGGACGGCCGCGACCTGTCGCCGCTGTTACGCCGCCAGGGCGGGGACTGGCCCGACCGCATGATCTTCTCGACGTGGAACCGGAATGTCAGCGTCCGCACGCAAACCCATCGCCTGGACAACGCCGGTCAGTTGTTCGACATGCTCGCGGATCCCGGCCAGACGACCCCCGTCAACGGACGCGAGCCCGCATTGGCGGCCAAGCTGGCCGAGTCCGTCCGGGCTTGGCGCCAGGAGATGCTGGGTCCGGAGGCGGACCGCGCCGGCGTCAAGCCGAAGGGCAAAGCCAAGCGACCGGCGGGCGGGAATGCCGTCGATCCACGCCCGATTCCCGTCGGCTGTCCCGAATTCCCCATCACCATCCTCCCAGCCCGCGACGGCGAACCGCAGGGCGGCGTGCAACGCAGCAGCGGGGCTCCGAATTGCTCGTACTTCGTCCATTGGACCGGCCGCGACGACCGCATGGTCTGGCTGCTGGACGTGCGGACCGCGGGCCGCTACGAAGTCACCATCGACTACACCTGCCCGCTGCCTGATGCCGGCTCGACGATCGAACTGGCTTTCCAGAACAGCCGCCTGGCCGGCCAGGTCACTCCCGGCTGGGATCCGCCGCTGTACACGAATCAAGACACGCTGCCGCGGCCGGACGGCGAGTCGCAGATGAAGGAGTTCCGCACGCTGCAACTCGGCGAGCTGA
>Ga0172371_10008904_pt1 | contig 13921 bp, 29 predicted proteins | sample Lak12m_FD_114543 | JGI IMG/M metagenome (GOLD analysis project Ga0172371, IMG submission 114543) | Freshwater microbial communities from Kabuno Bay, South-Kivu, Congo - kab_022012_12m | ecosystem: Environmental > Aquatic > Freshwater > Lake | place: Democratic Republic of the Congo: South-Kivu... | reverse complement strand
TTTCAAAACTTTCCCCACGCGAAATTTCTTTCTGTGATCGTGTTGTATCAAAAATATTTTTCGCTGAGGGTGGGGACAAAACGCGGAATCCTTACGGCGTATTGGGCTTTGGTCAGCTTACAAAAGAGCAAGCCCGAAAGATATGTCGTAATACGGTAATTAACTCATATACACGATGGAAGGCCCAAAGCCAAGAAAAAGATTTCCTACGTTTTCTCTCTCTTTCCTACTGTCCCCTCTCAGATAAGCGAGACACAAAGAGCCTAAATAAAAATTGGTATCCGAACATGAACCGATTAATGGGGGGAGTTACAAATGCTTAATTGGGATTATAAGGAAACGGAAGCTGATATTTTTTACTCCAATAAAGAATCTTTCGGGGAGTGGTTTAATCAGAACGAAAACGATCTGGCAGAGTCTTACATCATGACGCATGAAGCGGATTTAACGGACGAAACCGATTACAAAGCTTTCGTAAATTGGGTAAAGGAAGTTTATGCAAATAAATGAACTCTTAAAAGAACATTCGGACATAAGGCGTTGCAGACATTGTAAACACATTTTCGTTTATCACTATTACAACGAAGACGGAGTGAAGCTCATTGACGCTTGGCACTTTGGATATTGGCTAAATGAGGCGAGAAATCATAAATGCGAGGCTGAACATGCGGAAGTTTGAAATTACTTGTAGCTCTGAGGCTCTTGTATCTACAGGACCTTTTGAGAATCAAAGAGTGTTCTTTGCGTTTAAAGAAGTTTTAGAGGGGGACTATTCAGATGAACAGATCGTTGAAATCCAAAAAGAAAAATATAAAAAGTTTTGTTTCGAGCCTATTCAGTTTCAAGAATCTGAGCTTGCTATTAAAGCGGTGGAAAAAGAATTTAAACACTTGCGCTTGTTGCTCTGCCCGAAGTGCGGAAAGAAGCACCCATCCGTTACAACGGTAAGAGATTTTGATTCAAAAGGTTTTTTTGTTTCGGATTCGGAGCTTGAGTTAGCAAGAGCGCAAGGGTGTATAACGGATATACGTTGCCGGCACTTCGTCACCACGGGTGAATGGCGACTTGCCAAAGATATTCCGTCCTGCGCTCCCCATTTACTAACCCTAAAGGCAAGCGGTTTAGACCCCAATCAATTTAACTATCCTGCGTTCCTCAAAAAATACCCGATTAGGGACATGAAGAACGGGGAAAGATTCTTTGACTGTGCGCTTGAAGTAACGGGGGAGCCGGACCTAATCGGAACCCCTGATAGTTGGGATTTTGCTGAAAGTGTCCCCTCTATGATCGACTACAAGCGAAATGTCGATAAACTCTCTGCCTTTACCCAAATGGCGGCATACGCCAAGCAATACGGATTAAAGCAGATGATTGCAATCCCTGTCAATGGGGACACAGCGCAAGGGTTTTCAAAGCCTGTCGTATGCAATCAAGTAGACGAGTATTACGAAGTCTTCCAAGACAAAAGACGCAGATTCAGACAGAGATACGGCATCTAAATGGATTGCTTTATCTGTGCAGGGTATATCGAAGACGGTTTAGAGATTTGGAAACGGTGTAAAAAGCACGAATTAAAAAAGGAAGTCAAAGAGGAAATTAAAAAGGAGAAAAGCGTGAATATAGATTTTCCGAAGTCTGATGGGGACTATTTGAAGGTATCGAGCTTTCAAGACCAAAAGTTAAATCTAACCTATCGGGGTTGGGAGAAGAAAGCCAATGAAGACCGAAAGGATAAAAGCGGAAGCATTTCAAGTTGGAAGCAAAACCTGAAATACGTGCTTCGTTATTCCTACCCCGAGTTTGCTTTGGATGAGGCCGGGGAGCGAATTAAAGACGCTGACGGTAACGACAAAATGAACCGCTACTATGACGCTGATTTTCCCCACGGATACACGATCGTTTACCACTTCGACGAGGGGAAGCTTGAAACGGGGAGTCTGCCTCTTTTCAAAGCGTTCTGTGCGGTTAGACCTGCGGTGGGTGAAGTTCTTTCCATTGGTAAGACAGGGAAGGACAAAGAAACGAAGTGGGAAGTTCGGAGAGTCGAGAAAAAACCTCTCCCAGATGCGCAAATTGGTGACAGCGAGGAATCTCCCTTCTAATGCCTACCATATACCAGAAAATCCTTGATCTAAAAAATATGCCAAAGGTTGGATGGATGAAATCCGATCTTCGTGATTTGGATTCTATCTGGTGGGCTATTTCTCAGGAAAAGACTGGGGAACCTGCCCAAGCTACTGACGATGCAACGCTCAGAGATTGTCTGGGCGTTCTCGTCAAATTTGTAAACGGTAAATGGGATAGGTGTTTCGGGGGAAAAGATGGCGAAGAGATTCACAGATACAGATAAGTGGCAAAAGATGTGGTTTAGAAAGTTAAGTCCTATTCATAAGTGCTTTTGGATATACCTAGTTGATAACTGTGACCACTCTGGAATGTGGGAGGTAGATTTCGAGACCGCCTCTTACTTTATTGGTCATCAAATCGACGAGGCTGGTGTTAGATCGGCGTTTGAGAAGCAGTTTGAAGACCTAGGAAGCAGGTGGTTTATACAGGATTTCGTTGATTTTCAGTATGGGGAACTAAACCCCTGTAACAAAGTCCACCATTCGGTGTTGTGTGCCCTTAAAAAACAAGGGGTATACAAGCCCCTTGGAAGCCCCTTGGAAGGGGCTAAGGATAAAGATAAAGATAAGGATAAAGAAAAAGAAAGACTAGAAAACCCTTCTTTCCCTAAAAGCGTAGTTGATTTACCCCCCCAACAGCCGCGCACCCCCCCAGATTCGGAAAGGCCAAAGGACATTCAAGAGGTGGCCGCGTATATGAAAGAAATAGGCATGGACCCCTGCATGGCCGCTACCTGGTGGCATCACTACGAGGCGGTTGGGTGGAAGATTGGAAAAAACCCCATAAAAAAATGGAGGTCGGCGGTTCAAACATGGAAGCACAAACAAGACGGACAACCTAAAAATGGAAAACCAAACCTCTTCAGGCGAGTTTTGTAGCCTTTGCAATAAGACCCATACCGTCGCAGTAGTAAACGACGAGATTGGGTGTTTGACGGAAGCAGAGTGGTTAAGGGTGTTCGGGGAGCTTGAAGCAGAGTCAAAGCGGATTAGTGTGGAGTTGGTAAGGGTCTTGGAAGAAGTTAAACGAAAGAACTGGAAAAATGAAGACATCACACGCCGAGCTACAGAAATTATTCGCAGAGAAAGCATCGCGTCATAAGTCCACTACGGACATTTTAGACGTTCTGGGCACGAACATCGACGCGAGAACGGGTGTCCCAAAGTATCCTTCGGGCATTAGGGAACTTGATGACTTAACATTTGGCCTACACCGTAAGGAGCTTATGGTGATAGGTGCAAGACCATCACACGCCAAGACTAGTCTTTCACTTGCTATTTGTTGGAACCTTGCCAAGCTTAAAGTCCCCACCATATTCGTAAGCCTTGAAATGTCCCGTGAAAGCATCTTGGAGAGAATCATGTGCCAAGAATACAAGCTCTCTGGGTGGAGGCTTCGTAAGGGCGATATGGGGGAGAAGGAGAGGTTTTTTAAAAGATTCCCAGACCTTTACCAAAAACTTGCTGGACTCCCATTCCAAATCATCGACTACATGGGTCGGAGCATCAAAGAAATCGAATACATACTGGAGGAATTTAAACCCGAATGTCTATTTATAGATTATATCCAAAAGATCAATACTTCGGGGCATGGTTCACGCTACGAAGCCCTCTCACAATTCGTTCAGACCGTTCAAGACTTCGCCATTCAATACGATTGTGCCATCGTTCTTAACTCCCAAATTAACCGAGGTGGGGAGTTTTTGAAAGGGGCCGGGGAAATCGAAGAAACGGCAGACTGTTTTATTAAATGCCGCTGGCCCTGGAAGGACGATATGGAATACTCCGATCCAAAGGAATACGAAATCCAAGTTGAAAAACAACGTCACGGACCTTGTGATTTTAGACTTGTTAATTTTAACGCGGATAATTACAGCTTTGAAAGCAGGGATTTACCAACCATAAGGCCGTTAAATTCGTATATCGAAAAAATCGAGGGGGAATAAATGTGCAAGTTCTTTAGTCTTGTTTCAGACGGTGAAGGAAAAGCGTATTACTTCGATTCAAAAATTAGAAAACAAATTCTCAATGGAAAACTGAATTACAATACCGATAGCCACACATCTATTGCGGATTACTTCGGATTCAAAGCAGAGAAAGAGGACAAGTTAAACAAATACGAATTTAATCCGCTTACGGGGGAATTTACGGTTGACCAAATAAATACAAAAAACGATGCCGAACGAATTAAGGCACTTTGTATGGATTTGGATTTCAAAAAAATTGTTCCCGAACTCGTTATCAAAAAAATTGTTTATCAATTAAAGGATTTCAACGTTAAAGAAGTTTCAAAAAAAGATGTGGAGCTTTTGAAAAAGTGGGCTTCGGTCAGGGATTCGGTCTGGGATTCGGTCAGGGATTCGGTCTGGGCTTCGGTCAGGGATTCGGTCAGGGATTCGGTCGGGGCTTCGGTCTGGGCTTCGGTCAGGGCTTCGGTCTGGTTTTCGGTCTGGGATTCGGTCTGGGATTCGGTCGGGGCTTCGGTCTGGGCTTCGGTCTGGGATTCGGTCGGGGATTCGGTCTGGGATTCGGTCAGGGATTCGGTCGGGGCTTACATGGGAAGTTTCGTAGACACAAAATACAAATACAATTTTAAACCCTGTCAAGAACTGTGGAACAAAGGAATAGTCCCATCCTTCGATGGAAAAATCTGGAGGCTACACAGAGGAAAAGGAAAGATCATTCTGGAAGTTAAAAAAGAAGAGCTTAAATCTTTCAAACTAAAGGATAAAAAGTGAACTCAGACATTATGACAGTTGAAGACACTGCGAAATATTTAAACATGCACAAGATGTCGGTCTACAAACATTTCAGGGACAAAAAACTCCCCTGCTTCAAAATCGGAGGACGTTGGAGAACAAAGAAAGACTTACTGGATAACTTCTTACTCGGTGAGTGGGAAAAGAGAGTAGCGGTTTGAAAAAACTCTGTCAAACAAAACTCTTGAGAAAATATGAAAAATACATCTCGAAAGTCGTGCAAAAAAGAGACGGGTATAAATGTCAGGTTGCAGGGTATAGACATCGATGCTCGGAACGGCTTGTTGCAGATCACCGTCCCTCTAAACGAGGAAACCATTCAACGTTTATTGATATCCGTAACCTCACCTGTGTATGTTCCTCTGCCAATTTTAGAGCAGAGATTGACGGATTTATTGCTCAAAAAATCACAGCAAGAGTCATCGAAAGAGAAGGCCATGAAGCATTTGCAGAGCTTGAAGTACTCTCGAAGTCCCCACGCAAATGGACTGAAGAAGAAATCATCATCACGATCTTAGGCTATGCAAAGTTTTACGGAGAAAAGGAAGTTGAAAAGGAACTCACGGAGAAACTTAAAAAAATGAAAAAAAGCGAAGAGTCCCCAAAATGACCTTCCCTCCAAACTGGAACGCAAGGCACGTGAGGGAATACAAGTGGATTTTGAGGAAGTGGATGAAGTTAATGGAGCAGATAAGGAGCGGATATGCGAGTCGTTGATTCTGAGAAGTTACCTGTAAATCTGTACCAATCGGAAAAGAAATAGAAGTAGATTAGCTCTTTCACAACTTTGTCCATAGTGGCGTTCTGGTGAAAACGCTGATGCGCTCAATAAGGGGAACCCAATCAGGGAAGCGCCAAACCCCCACAAGCAGGTTCAAATCCTGCCTATGGACAGTCCATAGTGGCGGAACCTGTGGGTACCCTAGGGTGAGCCGTGAGTAGAACGCAGGGGCCGATGGTCTACGAGAAATCCCCGAATCCCTGCCTGTGGACACAAATTTGTGTGCCGTGCTTATCGCGTAGCACACTTTGCCGACAAGAATCAAGTGCTAGTACCTCCTGAAGATTGTGATAAGACGATCAAGCAGACGGAACGTACCTCTGATTCTTCCAATCACTTATCATGGTTGGATAGGTCAACAAATTTGTCTGGGTCACTGACACTCTTGGAAGAGGTCTGAAGGTTCGAATCCTTCCCCAGACTCAACTTTGTCTTGGGTGGCGTGGTGCCAATCTGACGGAATCACGCACGTTCGAGTCGCGCATAGAGGCAGACCAACCAACTGCCCCAAGACAATAAAGCGGTGTCCCTAACTATCGGGTGTAAGGCGAAAGCCGAGGGCGAGACTACCCGAGCCGCACAAAAAAAGAATATCCATTATCTAATTCAGAGAACCTTGCAATAGCTTTTAATAAACTCATCGACTACCTAAGGAGCAGAGAATCCAATGAAGCCAAATGATCCAATACCAAATACAGCATCAGAAGAATACTATGCTTCTGGAAATATTTATCTTCTGAATTTAAGCGGGGAGATATTTGATACAGGTTTAGTATCAATCGTTTCTAAGTTAGAGGCAACGGGAATCAGTATTACAAATATAAACATTACTAAAACCTCTGATATTCAAGTTAAAAAGAAATTACAATGAAGCCAAATGATATAGACAAGAACTGCTCTCCTCGTAAGTGCAAGCATGGTAAAAACTTCTGTTGCGAGTGTGAATATGGAAAGATTCAGGAGGAGAGAGACTTCTTGGAAAACCCTATTGATTGCATTGAGGAAATTAACAGGAATAGGGGCCGTTGTACTTGGGAAAGGAGTCCGTTCTATGAAGCCAATAGGTCATAAGACAGCGGATTTTGTTAAGGGCCGAAACGCCTGTCTCACCGACATCAAACAGAGGCTAGGACTATGACAGCATTAACGATATGGATAATAGGCGTTTTATTTACAATACCGTTGTGTCTTGAGGTTTCAAAAACAGAAAAGTCTAAGTGGTTTATCGTCTTTATTGCATTTATGACTGTTTTTTGTTGGCCTTCTCTATGGGGATTTGTTGTGTATAACGAGCTAAAGGAATAACCAACACAAACAGGAGGGGGATGAGTGAAGAAAATTATTGTTCTTGTTCTGATCGGTCTGACTCTAACCATATCAGCTTACGCTGACGATGGTGGTTGGGTTGACATGGGTGGTTTCTGTTGGAGGAAAGAAGTCCCGCACGGTTGGCTTGTACGAACCAAATTCGGATACGGAGAAGGTCTTTGTTTCTATCCTGACGAAAACCATGAATGGAGAAAATGATGACCACCTCCCCAGATAGGAAATGGGCTAATGATATTGCAGAAAAAATAGTTTCTAAGCGTTCGGATTGTAAATCAATAGTAAGCGATGGGTTGGTTTCAGAGATTTTCAGTGAATTAATTGACGCAGAACGTAGGGGGTATGAGCGTGGACAGGCTCATGGGAGATAAGGAGAGGATGCGGTGTTCTCAATTAGCGGAACCAATCACTTTAAAATAGAAGCTGAAATGAGGGATCTTATGGCCGACAAAATGTTCATGGCTTGTTCAAAGCATAAAATATTCAAAGGAGATAAAGCCACCTGTGATTGCATATCCAACCAAGATAGAAAATGGGCTGAGACAGAGATTCAAAAGATTATGGATGAAGTTATGCGAACTACGCCTATGCCAAATTTAAGAGACTGTAAGAAGTTGTTTGCCGAAGCCCTCCTAGCCGCAGAACGTAGAGGGTATGAGCGTGGGAAGACTGAGGCCGCCAAATGAAGAAAATAAAAGTCAAAATTCATAGATGTTCTGTGAAGAAGCAGTATTTGCATATTACTCAGCCTTATAATTATTGCCCTTATTGTGGAGAGAATCTCAATGAGCCAAATAATGAGCCAAATGAAGAAAAGGGCTAATGATCCTAAAGGCTGGCTACGCAAGGAAGCAGTCCTATCCCTACTCCGTCAGCATAAGATTCATCACAAGACCTTCTGGAAGAAGTTTGGATGCCAGACCTGTCCGGTGTTCCCCGATGGGAAGACTGGGTTCTACGAACACGACATCAAACAATGCATTATCTGGTGCTTAGAGAAAAGGGAGCCGCACTCATGGGAGTGGGATTGAAGAAAAGGGGTAGGCATCTTACCAGAAAGTCTGCGGATGGGAAGGCCACAAAGTCGAAGAAGGAGGAGGGGAGATGAATGAATATCATAAGATTCAGTCGATCTACAAACGTGATAATAAGGGGAAGTTTATCGTCGGCCAATGGTCTTGTCCTGAGTTTGAGTTTCTAGCCAAGAATGAGTGGGTATTCACCGAGAAGGTAGACGGCACAAACATCCGTATCATGTGGGACGGCCAGAACCTAACCTTTGGAGGCAAGACCGATAACGCTCAGATTCCGGCGTTTCTAGTTACCCGTCTTAACAATCTGTTTATGACCATAGAACAGCGTCAGAAGTTTGCGGAAAACTTTAAAGACGGAGTGTGTTTCTATGGCGAAGGGTACGGGGCAAAGATTCAGGGGTGCGGAGGAAACTACAAGTCTACCCAAGACTTTGTTTTGTTCGATGTCAAAGTCGGAACGTGGTGGCTTGAGCGTGAGTCAGTTGAAGACATAGCCAAGACTTTCGGAATTGAGGTTGTCCCTATCATCGGATCAGGGACTATAGCCGATGCCGAGAATATGTGCAAAGAAGGATTTGAATCTCGATGGGGAAAGTTTATAGCCGAGGGAATTGTTTTGCGTCCTAAAGTCGAGTTGAAGACCAGACGTGGCGATAGAATTATCACAAAGATCAAATACAAGGACTTTAACCCATGCAACCAGACCTTGAGAGGGGATTATGAAAATATGGGAAGTAAGAGACACGACAGACGATGAAAAATATTACACCTATGGCTTTTATTCGACCAAGAAAAAAGCCATCGATACGCTAGACACCATTCAAGGAGACATTAACGAATACGACGAAGATTTCGTCGACTCCTGTGTAGTTGAGCATGAGCTAGACACAGATAAACCGGAAGGTTTTGGGACGGTTGTTTTAAAGAAGTCTTGGGAAAAAGACTACGAGAAAGGTGGAGAATGGAAGGAAGTAAAAATGGAGACCCCACCCAAATGACCGACCGCCAACTCGCAAAGGAGAAGCCATGATACCCGAATACCACGAGCCGCTAGTCGAAAAGAAACTCGGATGCAATCTCTACCCAACGAAAAAGGGGAGAAGGTAGAAATTAGTGACAGTCAAAGGTACAAGATGCTTGGTAACTCGGTCACTACAAGTGTGATAGAAGCAATTATGAACCGCATCATCACCACAAAGTCGGAGAAGGAGGAGGGGAGATGACCAACAAAGAGATTGCACAAAAGGCTTACATGTTGTCCAAAGACCCGACTTTTGACTTAGAGAATTTCGTGGAAACGGCCCTTCGTCAAACCGCATCCGAGGAGAGGAAGAAGGCGATTGAGGAATGTGCAAAGGTTGCTGATGAGTATGAAAAGAAAAAATGGATTGGATGCGGAAGATTTGCGTCAAGGACATTTGCAGACTTAAGCCAAGCAATCAGAAAGCTAGGGAGTGAGTGATGAAATACAGAAAGAAACCGGTAGTGATTGAGGCGTTCCAAATGACAGAGGAAAGACGTTTTGATAATACTGAGTGGCCTAACTGGTTAAATCAAGCGTGGAATAAATCAGACTTTTCCGAGGGTGCTTTGAGCATTGATTCAGACGACCCCGAAAAGAAGAAACTAGTCATTGGGACTCTTGAAGGTGTCCACCGAATAAATTGGAACGACTGGATTATTCAAGGCGTTAAGGGCGAACTGTATGCCTGCAAACCCGACATCTTTGAACAGACTTACGAACCTGTGGATTAACCCATGCAACCAGACCTTGAGAGGGAAGATGACCACATCACAGGAGGATACTATAAATGATCTGGTTAATCATTCTGTCCGTTGTTGGCCTTGTGGCTATAGGGGTCCTGGGCTTCCTAGCCTGGTGGGTCGTGAATCTATGTAAGGGGTGGAATAAACTATGAATACAGCAGAGAAAGAGGACTTGATCCAAGGAGCTTGCTACGGACTAATCAGCACACTCGCCATTGGTTGGTGGGGATTGGCTATCGCCCATCTCACCGCAACCCTATGGTATCTCGGAGGCCGAGGATGGCTTGGCACGAACACTTGGAGACGCATAGGCTGTCCTCTGGTTCTGTGCTTATCCTTCATGACTCACGGCTTCTCTTGGTGGATAGTAGCGAGCTTCTTTGTGCAATGGGGAGCATTAAGCATCGGTTACGGCATACCCGATGTGAATGACCCAGAGGGTTCTTGGCTAGGCCGTATGTTTGGCAAATACACAAGGCTCGTCTGGTGTGGACTTGTTCTACTCGCCATGATTCCTTTATTCATCAAATGAAATCAGACTACGGTAAACACGCAACAAGTTCAGTTGGCATCTGCTTCAAGTGTTTAGAACTAGGTTCAACATGCCCGAAGTGCAAACAAAAAGAAGAACAACATGACGATATACGTGATGGATTATCAGGCAAGGCCGTATGAGTTGGCGAATAAAATGATCTTGGATGCTAATAAAAAGGCCGAGAAGGTGAGGTTTAGAAGGCAGATTAAGGAATCTAAGGCTCGTCTTTTTGAAATGAAGAAGATGCCGATTGCAGAACTAATGGCAGCCCTGTGAATAAATTAAAGTTCGAGGAGGTCTATGAGCTATTCGAGCTTTATAAGGACACTCCAGAGGGTCAGAAGTGGTGGAGGAGGCTGGATAAGGTGGACAGGAGGTGCTTCAATTGGATGCACGCAGATGATTGCCACTTGCTTAAATTGGAGTTATTCGTTCAAGCCCTAGAGCTTGGAGAAGTCGAGGACGAAGTTAAGGGGGAGAATGAGATAGAGCATTGAAGTATTACCATGAGAACACGTTAGTTATAGGTGATACGCACGAACCGTTTACAAAGCCTGGTTACTTGGAATTCTGCTTCGACGTAGGAAGACGCTGCAAATGCGGGACTGTGGTTCATATAGGGGATTTAGTCGATAACCACTCAATCTCCTATCACGAACACGACCCTGATGGTAAGTCTCCAAAAGAAGAGTTCCAACTTGCAAGAGCGAGGCTCAAGAAGTGGTTTAAAGCCTTCCCCAATGCCTTTCTATGCCGTGGGAACCACGATTGCCTAGTAGACCGCAAGGGTAAGACGGCTGGCCTCCCGGCAGAGGTTTTTAGGCCGTTTAGAGACATCTGGGAGCTACCCAAGGAATGGGTAGATGGCTGGGAGTTCGAGGTCCAAGGGGTGCTGTATACTCATGGGACTGGGTATTCTGGCAAGCACTCGCACGTGCATGTCGCTTATGATATGAGGAAGTCCTCGGTTATAGGCCACATACACTCGGTTGGAGCGGTGCAGTATCTTGATACCGGCAAGTTCCCAATATTCGGTATGAATGTCGGGTGTGGGATAGATAGGGAGGCTTATGCGTTTGCTTATGGGAAGGACTTTAAGTTTAAGCCTATTATCTCATGCGGTGTGGTTACTGACCACGGTAGGTTCGCACAAGTATTCCCTATGAGTTAAACTGGACGATACCCAACTTAACACCCTTCTTCTGGACCTGCTCATGGGAGTCAATCTGGGTTAGCGTTCCTGCATTAGTTTGAACGCTCTGACCTGTCGGCTTAGTGCGCAGACCTTTAACAGTATAATAGCTTGAATAACCAATCCAAGCTATAACGCAAAGACACACAGCAAATACCAGAACTTTAGCGTAGTTAGTAATAGTAAAAGGACCAAGAAGAAACTTCTTAATATCAAATCGGCTATCATCGCTCATACTTCACCTCAAATTCTTCGTTATCTTTCTCCAAACATACGCCCCAGTTAAAGCCCCTGCGACATACACAATCACAGACCCCAAAAGAAGTGCCAGCATTATTTTCTCCCTATTTTAAGTTCAGTTTCAATTGAAGCCAAACGGCTGTCTATCTTACGGAGTTCCAGAAACAAACTATTCTGAATCATCTCATCCCTTCTAATCATCTCGTTCTTAATTTCTTCTGCATGTTTAAATGAGCTATCAATGTAAACCTTGTTATTACTAAAACAAAACGTCGTCCATCCAAACGAGCCTATAAGCAACGCCCAAAATATTGTTCTAATAAAGTTGTTCGGTTCGTCGTGCTTGGTCATATTAGCTTCCTGAAGTTAAACCCCAGATTGGGCATTCCCAATCAAGACATTCTTTAAAAGAACAATTTGAACATCTTATGAAACTAGTCCCTGGTCTTCCTGATAAGGAATCAGTTTCTGAGCCTCGATTTGTTTCCATCTAGCCACCTGCTGAATAATAAACTTCTTAACTATTTCTTTTGCCCATTGATCTTTGGTAAACTTAGGAGTTTGAACTCCGGTTTCGGGATCAATATCCACAGGAATTGCGTATAAACCAGCCATCGCTTCTTTAACAACTCCTATCTTGTTATCCGGTATTGTTAGTTTTACTTCGGCCATACATCCTCCTTATTTGGCTGTTATTGATCTTGACCCTAAAGTATCTATTTGATAGTGGACTCCGCAAGTAGCTAATAAAGCATCTCCTGCATATTCATCTGAGCTTGCCGCTACTCTAGCTAATCGAAACAAAAATTGATCCCCAATCTTAAAATTGGTTCCTGTGATTGCAGTAAATGAACTTTGGACAAACATATATTGAGTGGTAATAGCTGATTCCTTAACTATAGTAGTCGTAGCATCAAGAGTAGCTCCGTCTCTTGCTACTGTGTAAATCAATTGCCATTTGACATTATCTGTTTCACCGTCAGGTGCTGTGATTCCCTGCCAATGAACGTGGAAAGTAAGGTCTGTGCCTTCCTTGTAATCATGTTGGATTTCAAACGAACCTGATACAAATTCGGTAGGGGCAAAAGCATAAGTTGTAATTCCGGTGTCTACGCCGGACTCATTGACAAACTCGTCCAACCCTGGGTTGTTAGATGCGGCAAGTTGAAGGGCAGCAGAACCGAGATTGATATCTTTATAAACAGGAACTTCAAGAACGACTGTTTTTGCAGCTCCACATTTTATTGTTAAGTCGCCTGGAGCGGTTAATTTATTGTCAGTCGTTATCCGAAGACGTTCTGCCGGAGTATTTGCATCTGAACCTGAAGCTCCTGCTGGAGTCGTATAGAAAATAATGTCTCCCCCGGCACCCGTTCCTGTAGAGATTCCACCGGAGATTATTAGTGAAGCTCCTGCACAATTAGAACCAAATCCACCTGTAGCATGAAATGTTACATCCTTTGGAACGATGTCTGTAACGCCAGATCCAAAGAAAACGTTATCAATCCAGGCTGAGTCTGAGGAAGGACCACCGCAGACAAATTGGTTGGCGGCGGTTGTCCTTGAGAAATATCCCATCGCAAACGCCGCGTCATACTCTGAGTCTGCGCAGGTCCCGAAAGCTGTCGCTCCTATAGCAAGAGACGAGGCACCGGCTGTAGCTAAGTATCCGACGGCCATATTCTTTGTTCCAGCTGTATAGGCATCTATACCGGCCTGGGAATTGCATCCGATCGAAGTTGAAAAATTACGATAGGCTAGGGCATTATTACCAATGGCCGTCGAGGCGTATCCAGTAGCTGTTGCGGATTCCCCAAACTTCTCGGATAGAGTTCCTGTAGATTTGCAAGAGATGTTGGCCCCGATGCGGAGGATTCCAGAACCCACTTCGTCGGGGTCAATGATAAGATCGGTTCCGTTATGATAAATAGAAGCGTTTTTACTTGTGCCGTAGAGGGATTTGTAGTTGTCATCTAAGAGGGTATTGCCCACCACGTGAAGCTTTTCACCAGGGGCAGTGGTCCCGATGCCGACAAGCCCAGCAAAATAATTGCGGTCGGCTGTTCCTGCTTGATACACGGAAAACGGAGTATTGGTTTGTGTGCCATTTGTCTGTGAAGCAATATACAGACCATAGGTGTTTGTGAGCGTTCCTGAATTA
>Ga0172371_10008903_pt1 | contig 13923 bp, 7 predicted proteins | sample Lak12m_FD_114543 | JGI IMG/M metagenome (GOLD analysis project Ga0172371, IMG submission 114543) | Freshwater microbial communities from Kabuno Bay, South-Kivu, Congo - kab_022012_12m | ecosystem: Environmental > Aquatic > Freshwater > Lake | place: Democratic Republic of the Congo: South-Kivu... | reverse complement strand
TCTCTGTTCGCCGTCAACTCGGGAAAACAGGGAGGAACAGAGAAGAGGCATCATACTGCTTCCCCCACGTGCGGTCGTCTCGCATCCGACAATCGACTGGCGCGCGCTTGAGTCGGATGAACCTCTTTTTCCATGTCGGCGCCGGCCGTTTTCGTCGTGGAACGATTCGACCGCCGACATGGAGGGAGACTCCCGACCTGGGCGGGTGAAAGACTGAGAGTCTCATGGATGCCGGTTTTGTTCTGAACGGGAAGAACGGTCGAAATGCTCGGCCCGGCGCAGGGGTGTTGGCCGCAGTCGCTTTCAGCCCCTTCGGGGCTGAAGAGGCTGCGTACGCTTCCGTCGGTAGAATCGGAAAAATCGGCCCCCTGACGCCAAGCCTTGTTGTATGGTTTGTCTGAGGGTCGGGAGACGGTCCGCCCTACCTTACTTTGAAAGCGACACAACCATGGGATGCTTCCACAACCGCGACCGCCGGTCGCGGCTTTACCAACTCCTGCTCGCGGCGACCTGCTGGGTGTGGGGCACTTGCGGCGCGGCCGGCGGAGCCGAGCCGGCCGGACCATCGCCCAAGAAAGAGCCGACCCAGGGACACGGCGCCGACGGCATCCTCCTCGACGCCATCCACGCCAATGAGTTCTCCACGATCGGACTGAAGCCCGGCGTCTACAACTACCACCATTACTGCGGGTCGCGGTTCGGATTCGAGTACCTCCAATCCCGCGGGGTGCGCTGCGACCGCATCTCGGAGGGGCGGCTCGACGCCAAGCGCCTGTCGCGCTACCGGCTGTTGTTCATCAATCTGGTGTCGGCGGAGCGGCCGCCGTTTCTGGTCCCCGAGATTGCCGCGATCCGATCGTTCGTCATGGGGGGCGGGTCGCTCTTCGTGGTCACCGAGCACACGAACGCCTATTTCCACTCCCACGTGCTCAAGCCGCTCTTGACGGAGCTGGATATCGAGTCGTTCAACGCCGGGGTTTGCGAGGAGCCGCCGTACGCCTTCAGCGGGGCCGGCTGGATCGCGGTGACGCGATTCAAGCCGCACCCGGTCACTTCGGGCCTGAAGCGCATCGCCCTCGAGAGCGGCGGCCGCCTCGACCCGCGGTTCGCCGTGGCCCTCTCCAGCGAGCGGTCCTGGGCCGACGAGTGGCACACTGGGATCTACGGCGAGGAGAACGCGTCCGGATTCTCGGGGAACTTCGCCCGCGATCCGGGCGAGAAGACCGGCCCGCTCGGCGTGGTGATGGCCAAGACGTTCGGTTCCGGGCGGATCGTGATGGTCAGCGATCAGAACATGATCAGCGATTCGTTCATCAACTATGCCGACAATTACCGGCTATGGCTCAACTCGATGGCCTGGCTGCTCGGCGACGACCGGCTCCGCGAGCCCGAGCCTTACGAGCTCTGGCGCAAGCCGCGAATCTTGATGCTCGAGCAGCCCGACCATCCGGCCTTCGGGGTGGCGGACCTGGTCGGCTGCTATCACGCCTGGGTGCTCTTGAGCCGGTACTATTGGGCCTTTGGCGGCGACCGCCTCTCGCCGCCCGGCGACTTGATCGTCGTCGCCTATAACGACTGTCCGATCCCTCCGGAGACCGCGGCGGCCATCGCCGCCCATCTGCTCCGTGGCAAGAATGTGCTCATCCTCAACGCCGACAGCGCAATGCTCTTCGACGAGTTGGGCGTCACGGCCCGGGCGCTCCGCGCGGCGGGGGTGAAGGAGCCCAAGAAGGTCACGCGGCCGGGGAAGCTCATCCTGGAACTACCCGGGGCGGGCGCCATTCACGTCCTGGGGCCCGACCGGGTGCTCGACAACGGCACCCTGTCGCCACCGGCCCGCGCCCCTACGTCCGCAGAGCAAGAGCGAAACGAATCGCTCCTCAAGGCCGTGCGCGAAGCATTGGGCCCATGAACAATTCTGCGGAAGGGTGGCATGCTCTCACGACGCGAAGCGTCGGGTGAGCATGAGATTCGCCACTGCGTCGTCCATGCCGACCCTCGGCTACGCCGAGCGACGGCACGCCACCCAACCTGACTTCCGCGTCACGGAGTGACGCGACCACGTGGCCCAGAGCGCGGTCACTCCGTCTTGAGCAGGCGGCAATCGAAGACGCCGCCGGCCGTCTTGCCCGGGTGGCCTTGGAAGCGGAGGGAGATCTTGGCTTTGCCCCGGGTGAGCTCGGCGGGGATCCGGTAGACCTCGTCGTAGAACTTGTCCGGCCGGTTGTTGTTGAGTTTCTGCGTGGCGAGCTTCTTGCCGTCGACGAGGATGTCGAACTCGCGCGGGCCGACGTCGCTCCCCCAGTAGCAGCAGACGAGGTCCAGGGGCCTGCCTTCGAGGACCTTCAGGTCGTAGGAGAACCAGCCGCCGTCGACGGCATGGCGCCACCGCCGTTGGCCGAACTCGCCCGCCCCGGTCTTCTCCCCGGCCATCGCGTGGGCATGTTCCGAGGACTCCTCGCCGATCGCCACGCGGTCCACCGTGCGGGCTTCGAGGGCCTTTTGGCGGGCCTGCTCGGCCTGAATCTCGGCCAGCTTGGCGGTCCACTGGGCCTCGTCGAGCATGTCCCAGTAAACGAGGTACGGCTTCTTATACTCCCGATAGAGCGGGATCAGCGTCAGCTCGCGTCCGGCCTGGGAGCCGGTTACTCGGAACACGTCGGGCGAAGCGACGAACGTGAGCGGCTTGTCGGCGACCGGCCGGATGCGGGAAACGAGGTTGGGCACGTTTCCAACGTGCCTTTGTGTTTCGGGCACGTTGGAAACGTGCCCCACGTTTTGCCCCTCGCCCGTCACGATGGCGGGCACCGGCTTGCCGGGCTCGATCGGCGTGCAGAGCACCAGCGGCCCGTAGAGGATCGCCAGCTTCTTTGGATTGTCGCGGAATGCCTCGGTCCGGAGGCTCATGGGCATCCGCGCGTCGACCGTGTCGCCGCTCTGCCACGTCCGCTGGAGGCTGACGTAACTCCCCGGCCGGCTGGAGATCGACTGCGGTTGGCCGTTCACCTTCACCTCGATCCCGTGGACCGCCCAATAGGGATGGCGGATCCGGATCGCCAGCTCCACGGGCTTCTCGCACGTGACGGTCAACCGGGTGCAATCCTCCTCGGGATACCGGGTTTCTTGGCGTAGCCGGAGCCCCCGCTCGCTCCAGGTCAACTCCGACGGGATGAAGAGGTTCACATAGAGGGCCTTGTCGCCGGAGTGGAAGTAGATGCTGTCGCCGTACTTGGCGTGGTTCTCCATGCCCGTGCCCACGCAGCACCAGAACGAGTCGTTGGGCGTGCAGAAGGCCTTGGCGACGCCGGTCTTCAGAGGGAGATAGTAGAGCACCATTCCCGTTTCCGGGTTCTGTGAGGCGAGGATGTGGTTGTACAGGGCCCGCTCGTAGTAATCGGCGTACTCGGCCTTCGGGTCCCATCCGAAGATCTGCCGGGTGATCTTGAGCATGTTGTACGTGTTGCAGCTCTCGGTGGTGTTGTTGCCGAGGTACTTGGAGAGGTGTTCCTTGGGGGAGAACCTCTCGTCGTCGCTGTTGCCGCCGGTGACGTAGGACCGCTCCTTGGTGACCACGTCCCAGAAGAACGTGGCCGCGGTGCGGAGGCTCTCTTGCCCGGTCAGCTCATACTGCCGGCCGGCCCCGAGGATCTTGGGGAACTGGGTGTTGGCGTGCAGGCCGGTAAGGCGGTCCTGGCGCCGCGAGAGCGGATCGAGCACCGCATGGTGATTGAGCCGCTGGGCCAGCTTGAGGTACTTCTCGTCGCCGGTGAGGGCGTAGACCTCGGCCAGCACGTCGTTCATTCCGCCGTGCTCGTTGCCGAGCATCTTTTGCACCTGCTCGTCGCTGAGCTTGTCGCACCGCGACTTGACCCAGTCGCACGCCTTGGCAACGACCTCCAACGCCTGCTTGTTGTCGCAGAGCATATACACGTCGACCAGGCCGGCGTAGATTTTGTGGATCGTGTACCAGGGGGCCCAGACCGGCTTGCAGGCCTCGACGCGGTCGATAAACTCCTCGGGAAACGCGCTCAAATAGCCATTGCCCATCTTGGCCTGGCACTTGGCCAGGCCGGCTACGACCCGGTCGGCCTTGGCCTTGAGCGCCTCGTCGCCGGTGCTGGCATGCATCAGGGCGCAGGCCGAGAGGTAATGGCCCACGCTGTGGCCGCGGAGCTCGCACTTGGGGTCCTCCCAACCGCCCAGCGGCTTGGCCTGCGACGGCAGGCCCGCGTTGACGCGGAAATCGTGCAGGAGGCGATCCACGTCGAGGCTGAGAAGATACTTGCGGTCAAGCTCCATGGCGTGCTTGAAGGGGCCGTCCAAGAGCCGCACCTGCTCCAAGCTGAACGGCTCGGCCTTGATCGGCACCTTGGCCGGGACTGCGGCGAAAGCCAAAACGGCATCGACCACCAACAAGAGGAATCCCACAGAACCCGATACGACTGCGAAAACGAATCTTCGGTAGATCATGCTCGCTTCCTTTCCACATTTGCTGGCGTACCGGCTGCCCCTTGCCGGGATTCATGAGACTTGCAGGGTCATTTGCCCCTCCGGGACGAAGTCTGCGATGCACACGCTGTAGGATGAACCCCATCAGCGCCGCCGGAGCGACACGTCCCGGCTCTGACTCGATAACGGGCATCTCACTTCGTCTTCACCCGCAGCACGCTGATCGAATGGGCCGGGAACGTGTGGCGAAACACCGGGCCGGCGATGGCGATCGAGCGCGTGACCGGGGCGACCCTCGTGGGCCGCTCCAGGGAGTTCTCATCCGTCGGGCTGGCCGACGTGAGCACGGTGAGCGCGGCCGTGCCCTCGACCTGGCCGGCTTCCTGGAGCTTGATCTCCGTAGCCTGGTCGGCCGCGGCGACGTTCACCACCTTGAGGATGACCTCGCCGCTGGACTGGACGCGGCTGGCGGAGGCATAGAGCGCTTTCAACGCCGGGTGGTTGACGTCGTGGATCAGCTTCCCGTCGAGGTAACACTTGATATTGGCCCCCTTGAGCTCGATGCGGATGTCGTACCAGCGGCCGGTCTCGATGCGCCCGGGCACCGGCTCGCTGACGACCCCGCCGAGCTCGATGGCGTGCCGCACGTTGCCCCAGCCGCCGAGGTTCCACCATGCCTTCTCGTGATCGTTCCGGACGCGGAACAGGATGAGGAAGCCTTCGGCCCCGCCGAGCTTGCGGGCCTTGAGCGTGTAGGTGTAATCGCTCCAGGACTTGTCGCCGGCGATGGCGCGGACGTTGTCGGCCGCACTACTTTGACGCAAAACGCCGTCTTGGGCTTTCCAGTCGCCGGAAAGAAGCCGCCAGCCCTTGGTCCCATCGGCGAAATCGCAGGCCAAGAGGGTCTTGTCGCCGCGAGTGACCTTGATGTCCTTGAACTCGGCCTGCGTGTGCCAGGTGCCCACGCCGATCGCCCCGTTAGTGGAGCCTTCGCTCACCAGCGGGCAGGCGACCTGGAGCGGGAGCACGACATCGCCCCGGTTCTCGCTGAACATCTTCTGCGCGTAATAGGACGGAATGCCGTAGACCCGCGAGCTGTCGAAGTTGATGAGGTCCGGGTTCCAGGCGCGATGATTCGCGTTGACCAGCAGGGGAGCGTAGCTGGCCATGACGACCACGTCGGAGTTCCGCTCCATTCCGGTCATGAAGGCCGCCTCGCCCAACGCGCCCCGCAAGTTGCCGTGGCCGCAGTTCTGCGTCACGGCGTACTCGCCGACGTAGATCTTCGGCCCCTTGCGCGGATACTTGTCGTAGCGCTCCGACTGCACCATGAAGAACTCGGGACTGGAGTAGTAGTGCTCGTCGACGATGTCGGCCGGCCGCTTCTCGGTCGGCACGTCGGCCACGAGCCGGATTCCCGGGTGCCGGGCCTTGATGGCGTCGTAGAACAACGCATAGCGCTCCTGGTACGCCGGCCCGCCGTTCTCATTGCCGATCTCCATGTACTTCAGGTGGAACGGCTCGGGATGGCCGGCGCGGGCGCGGACCGCTCCCCACGTGGTCGTGGCCGGGCCGTTGGCGTACTCGATCGCATCCAGGGCGTCTTGGACCCACTCCTGCATCTTGTCCATGGGCACGTTCTCGCGGTGCGACATGCCGACATTGATCACAAACAGCGGCTCGGCCCCGAGGTCTTCGCACATCACCAGGTACTCGTGGAACCCCAGCCCGTGCGTGGCGTAATACTTCCAGAGGTTCCAGAGCGGAACGCGCTGGGCCACGTCGCCGATGGTGCGTTTCCACCGATAGGCCCACTTCAGCTCGTCGCCTTCCACCCAGCAGCCGCCCGGGAAACGCACGAACGAAGGCCGCAGCCCGGCGAGCATCTCGGCCAAATCCGGGCGCAGGCCGTGGCCTTTCCATGTGTTCTTGGGCAAGAGCGACACCATGTCGAGCCAAATCGTGCCCGGCCGCGCGATACTCAACACGAGCTTCGCGTGCGGATCGGTGCCGCGGGACTTCAGGTCTAACGTGAATGTCTTCCATTCGGCGGTCAGGCCGTCGACATCGCCCCGGGCGAGCTTTGCGCCCGACTTACCCTCAATGGCCACCGCCAGCGGGCCGCGGAGGCCATCGCCCGAGCGGGCAGAGAGGGAGAGGCGATATTCGGCGTCTTTCACGACGGCCATCCCCCAGTAGCCCTCATTGATCACGCTCACCTTGCCGCCGTCGGCGCCGGCGATCGTGAGCTTGAGACTGCGACGATTGACCGGATTGAGCGGCTTCGTGTCGTCAACGGCCATGCTCGCTTTGGCTTTTCCGGTGGTCACAAGCTTCCAGGGTTCGGGTTTCTCAGAATCCTCGAACGAGCGGTTCCGCACCAACTCGGGATAGATGCCGCCGTCGGCCGAAAGGTTGATGTCCTCGAAGAAGATTCCCCAGAGCATGGGACTGATTCGCGATCCCGGCCGCGCTGCATCGACCGTGAGCGTGGCCGTAGCGTCCGCCGCAAAGGCCGCCGAGGCAACAGGGACGAGAAGGACCGATAGCGATACGAGAACCGTCTGTCGCAGCAGTCGCATGGTTTGCTCTCTTGTCGCGAGGCGTGGGGTGACACAAACCGTAGGGTGGGACAAGCGCAGCGCAGTCCCACCAGGAGAACCGCGCAAATGCCGGTGGGACCGCGCTGCGATTGTCCCACCCTACGTTCTTCCGTCCGAAAAGACTACTTCTTCAGCGGCCGGTAGATTCCCAACTCGCGGATCGCCGGCGAATTGCCGTAGTAGCCGGTGATCTTCAGCTCGACGCTCGTACACGTCACCTCGTCGATCCGGATGACCAGGAAATTGTTGTCGTACTGGGCGTTCTCGACCTTTTTGACGACCTTGCCGTCGCACAGGATCTCGAAATCCTTCGGGGCGTAGTTGTGGTGCTCATAGCCGATGATGCTGATGGCGGCGATCTTCTCCGGCTGCTTGAAGGTGACGACGAAGCGGTAGAGCTTCTTGCCGTCGGCCTCGTCCCAGTAGGTAGTGGGGTTGCCGTCGATGGCGGCCTGGTCGCCGCCGGAACCGCCGTCCTTCTCCAGGTCGTCCGGGCTCGTGGCCGTGCCCTGCGGGGCGATATTGACCATCCCGCCCAGCACCACCATGACGCCCTCGGCCATCTGGCGGGCGGCGGGCGACTTGCACACGTCGAGGACCTTTTGGAGCCCGGCCGCAGCGGCGTCGGCATTCGTCATGCGAACGTGCTTGGCGATCTTCACGACCGCGGTGGCCGCCTCGACTTCCAGTTCTTGGTCCGACAGGCACTTGAGGGCCAGGTCCATCGCGGCCGCGTGCTTCACCTCGCCCAGCGCGGCCAGCGCCAGCTTCTTCTCCTCGGCCCGAGCGGCCAAGGCCATTGCGTCGGCCAGCGTCTTAACGGCCTGCTCGGCGGGAAGGTTGCCCGCCGGGCCAGCCAGGCGGATCACGCCCCGCAGCGCGAGCACTTTGTGCGTTGCACTCTTGTCAGAGCGGGCAATCGCCAAAAGATCGGGCGCGGCCGCCGCGTTGGGCCACTGGGCCAGGCCGCGAATCGCGGCGTCGCTCACGGCCGCCTCGCGGTCGTTCACCGCGGACCGGAGGGCCCCCAATGCCTTTGCGCACGGAATCCGGGCCAGAACGCGAAGCAGCGAGCAGCGGACCGGGAGCGACGGCCCGGGCAGGGCCGCGAGCACCGCCCCCGCGGCCGCATCCTTGTTCTCCGTGCGGCGGCAGGTCTCAACGATCGCCTTCTCGGCCGCGGCACGCTGCGGCTCCGTCTTGGCCTCGACAACGACTTTGACCAGCGCCGGCAGGGCGTCCGGCTCCGCGAGCACGGCCAAGGCACCGAGCGATTCGGCCTGCATCTGCGGGTCGTCGCCCGCGGCGGCCTTGAGCAGCATGGGGACCGCGGCCACGGCGCCCCGGGCAGCCAGGGCCTGCACGGCCTCGATCCGCTCGCCCCCCCTGCCCTGCTCCGCGGCCGCGATCAGGGCGGCGTCGACCTCCTTGGCGCGAAGCTCCCGGAGGCTCTTGCGGGCCGCGGCCTGCGCCTCGCCCTTGTCGGCGCCGGCGACGCCCAGCAGCAGCCCCACGCTCGAAGCGTCGCCCAGCCGGCCCAGGGCGCCCAGGGCGGCCACGCGCACGGCCGGGTCGCCGCTCTGGGCTGCCTTGAGGACCGCCGGCACGGCCGCCTTGTCGCCGACGATGCTCAGGACCATGACCCGCGTGTCGACGGGCATTGACGAGAAGTCTGCCAGCACGGCGCCGAGGGTCTCGCCGCCGCCCAGCTCGCAGAGGAACTTCGCCGCTGCCGCCCGGAGTCTGGCCTGATCGCTCTTGAGGGCGGACGTGAGCACCGCCGCGGCCTTCGCTTTGTCGCACAGCACGATGCCGCGCAGGGCAGCGATTTTGATGATTACGTCGTTCGACTCCCCGTATGCGGTGTTATAGGCCGCCAGGGCCTCGCCGGCCTGCCCTTCGGCTGCGATCCGTTCCGCGCAGAGCAGGAGGGCGTGCCAGCGGTATCGCTTCAGGCTCGCGGGCACTTTCGCCGCCTGGACGGCCCGCAGCGCGTCGCTCCCGCCGATGTGCCCGAGGGCGAATAGTGCCGCCTCCGCGACCACGGGATCCTTGCTGCTCGCCAAGGGGGCCAGAAGCGGAACGGCCTGGCGGTCGCCCCGCACGCCGACCGTCTGGGCTACGCCGGCCAGCAGATCGCCTTCGAGCTTGCCGAGCGCGGCACGCAGGGCCTCGTCGACCTTCTTTGCCGGGATGCTCTGGAGGGCGAACCGGGCCTCCGTGGCCAGGTCTTTGTCGGCCAAAAGCGGAGCGAGGGCCTCGACCGACCGCTCCGATCCGGCCTGTCGCAGTTGTCGGCAGACCCAAGCCTTGGCGTCCCTCGTCGCCTCAGGCGACTGGAGGATCTGGAGCAGCTTCCCCTCGATGGCCCTTAGCGTGTCGGGCTTGGCCGCGCGGATCTCCGCTTCAATGGCTGTGACCGCGGTCCGCGGCTGGCCGAACTTGTAGTGGGGGACTTCCTTATAGGGGTCCGATGGTTGCTGGCCCACGACGCCCGAGGCGACGGCCAGCACGGCTACTAGGGCGCACACGAAGTATCGAACATAACGGGCCATCTCTGTCTCCCTTTCCAGCGTGTAGTACTCTGAACGGTTGATTGGAATCCTCGTTCCCACGCTCCGCGTGGGAACGCACTCCGCGACGCTCTGCGTCGCAAGGCAAACGGCGGGCAAGCCCGCCCGCTAAACCACTGATCCCCAATCCCCGGGCCGACACGGCCCGGCTCTAATCCCCAATCCCCAATCCCTCCCTACAAGTGCCACGGGCTGCGCATGGCCCGGGTCAGCAATTGCGACGCCCCGGGATCGTCGAGGATTTCCTCCTTGGCGGGATCCCAGCGGATCTTGCGCCCGGTCAGGATGGCGATCATGCTGAGCTGTGTGATATTGTCGGACAAGACGGCCACTTCGACCGGGGCCACCGTGCGCCGGCGGGTCCGTACGCAGTCGATGTAGTTCCCCATGTGGCTCGGGCTGTTGACCAGGCGGGTTTCGTCCGGGCCGATCTTCTCTTGCAGGAGCGACTGCGGCTCGGCGTGCAAACCGCCGCGGCTGATTGAAATGCGTCCCTTGTCGCCGACGATCGTCGCGCAGTCGCCGCCGGGCGTGAAATGGAAGGGCACCCCGTTGGCGAACTTGCCGTGGATGTCCCAGTCGTAAGGGGCGTCGAAGAGCCCTTTGCCGAACTTGCCGGGACCTTCGTACTCGACCGGCGCCGCGCCCGCGTCGTCGCCCAAGGCCCAGACCATGTCGGTCAACGGGTGGGCGCCCCAGCCGCCGATGAAGCCGTGGGCGTTGTCGAGCACCCAGTAGGTCCCCCAGCACGTGCAGCGGTCCTTGGTGTAGGGGCTCCAGAGGGCCGGACCCAGCCACAGGTCGTAGTCGAGCCCCTTGGGCACGGGGATCGGCTCCAGCGAACCGCCCTCAAAGCCGTAGCTGGGAGCGGTCACCGTCACCGACTGGATCTTGCCGAGGCGACCGTTGCGCACCAGCTCGCAGCCGAAGCGGATGTGGGCCATCGAGCGCTGCTGCGTGCCGTACTGGAAGACCCGGCCGTAGCGTTGTACTTCCCGGCGGATCGCCACGTTCTGCTCGACGCTCAGCCCCAGCGGCTTCTCCACGTACACGTCCTTGCCCGACCGGACGGCCAAGAGCGCGGCCGGCACGTGCCAGTGGTCGCTCGTGCCGATGGTGACTGCGTCGATATCGTCGCGGGCCAACAGCTCGCGGAGGTCGCGGTAGGGCGTACAGACCTTGCTGCCGTATTGATGATTGAAGGCCGCCGCGTGATTTTCGCGGCGGTCCTGGAATGCATCGCAGACGGCGACGATCCTGGTGTTGGGGCAGCCGGCGGCCTCGTGCATGATGCCCGTCCCGCGTCCACCCACGCCGATGGACCCGACCGCCACGGAATTGCTGGGGGCATTCTTGCCCAAGACCGACGCCGGCACGACCGCCGGCAGGGAAACCGCCGCGCCGGCGCCCGCCGCCCGCCGCAAAAAAGCTCGACGCGTTAGGTTCTGGCTCATGGATATCTCCTCCGCGACTCGGTAAAGGGCCTGGACGTAGTGTAGCCGCCGCGCGTGGCCGCCTCAAGTATCCCGAATATTCCTTGTAGCCGAAGTCGCCAGACTTCGGGAGAACCGCGCCCAAATGACATTCCATGATCCCGGGAGGATTCGCTGTAGGGAACGCCCTCCGTGGCGTTCCGCGAATCGCCATGGACGCGACTCTGCCGCTCCCGGAACGCCACGGAGGGCGTTCCCTACAGTCCGTTGCGTGGCCCTCCCGCGTGCGGGCACGTTGACAGCCGCGGTGGCCGGGGGAGAATGGTCATTCAGACGGGCATGTCGAGCACCTGGGAGCGACCCATCAAGCCCCATCTCGAACGGCTGGAACCAGGGGGACCGAACATGGGCAATCCGGACAGGCAGAACGAACGGGGACGCACGGGCGCCAGGCGAAGGCGGCACTCGCGCGGCGTCTCGCGGAGGGCCTTCCTCCGCGGCCTCGGCACCGCCGGGGCGGCAACCGCCTTCCTCGCGGGCCGGCCCGGACGCGAGGCCATGGCCCAATACGGCTCCACGGAGAGCGACAAGCTCTCCGCCGAGCAGCTCACCGGCATGTATACCGACATGCTGAAGATCCGCCTCTGGGAGACCAAGGTCAAGGACCTGATCCTCAAGGGCGGCTTCCGCGGCGTGGCCCATTTGTACGTGGGCGAGGAGGCGTCGGCCGTCGGCGTGTGCCGCGCCTTGAAGCCCGACGACTACATCGCCAGCAACCACCGCGGCCACGGCCACCTGATCGCCAAGGGAGGCGATCCGGGCCGCATGTTGGCCGAGATCACCCACAAGGCCACCGGCTACTGCAAAGGCTACGGCGGCTCGCTGCACATCACCGACGTGAGCCTGGGAATCCTCGGCATGAGCGGCATCGTGGGCGCGTCGCACCTCATGGCGGCCGGGGCGGCCTACGGCATCCGCGTGAAGGGCACCAGCCAGGTCGCCGTGAGCTTCGGTGGCGACGGCTCCCTGCAAAACAGCTTCTTCACCAGCGCCGCCAACGCGGCCGCCGCCTGGAAGCTCCCCTGGATCGCCGTGATTGAGAACAACGGCTACCAGATCTGGGTCCGGGCCCGGGACGTCTACGGCCTGACGGACCTCGCCCGCCGGGCCGACGGCTTCGGCATCGAAGGACGCGTGGTGGACGGCAACGACGTCCTCTCCGTGTACAACGTGGCGAAGTACGCCGTCGACAAGGCCCGCGCCGGCGCCGGGCCCACCGTGATCGAGTGCAAGACCTACCGCTGGTACGACCACTACGGCGTGTCGGGCGCCAAGATCGGCGCCGACGGCTCCTTCGGCCTCGGCTACCGCTCGGACCGGGAGCTGCGCGACTGGATGGCCAAGGACCCCATTCGCCGGTTCCGCGACTTCCTCGTGCGCGAGAAGGTCATGACGACCGAGCAGGCCGAGGCCATCGTGGCCGGCGTGCAGAAGTCCATCGACGAGGCCGCGGCCTTCGCCGAGGCCCAGCCCGTGCCCAACCCCGAGGACGGGCTCCGCAACGTGTTCGCCAAGGGCTCCGTTCCGCTCCACACGAGCTAGAGGTCCCAGTCATGCCGAAGAATATGACCTTCGCCATTCTCGAAGCCATTCAAGGCGAGATGCGTCGAGACAAGCTCCTGACGTTGTTGTACGAGTATCAGCGGCCGTCGGCCGGCTGGAACGGGCGATCCGTGAACCTGGAAGCCGAGTTCGGCCGGCCCCGCGTGCAGTTCTGCGCGATCGACGAGCAGTGGATCGTGGGCGGCGTGCTGGGCATGTCGATGATCGGCGTGCCGGCCATCGCCCACATCCCCAGCATGGCCACGTTCATTCCGTTCGAGCTCATGTTCAACCACGCCGGCAAATTGCGCCACATGACCGGCGGCCAGGCGGCGTTTCCCATGGTCCTTTGGGCCGACATGGCGCGGCGTGACCCGTTCCAAGGCGGCCAGCACGCCGACGCGGGGCTCGAATCGGCCTACGCCCGCCTGGCCGGGCTGAAGGTGGTGATCCCTTCCAACCCTTACGACGCCAAGGGCCTGATGATCTCCGCCATCCGCGACGTGGACCCGGTCATCTTCTGCCACTACCCCATGCCGGCCACCGGCCCGGAGGTCCCCGACGAGCCCTACACCGTGCCCATCGGCCAGGCGGTCATCCGTACGGAAGGCAAGGACATCACGATCGTCGGCTATGCTCCGCAGACCGTCCAGATCGCCAAGGCCGTCGAGGAGCTTAAGAAGGATGGGATCGGCGCGGAGTTCATCGATCCGCGGACCCTGGCGCCGCTGGAGGGCGTGATGGGGCCGATCATCCAGTCGGTGAAGAAGACGGGCAGGCTGCTCACGTCCGACGAGGGGTCGTACAGTTTCTGTAACGGCGCGGAGATCATTGCCCGGGTCGCGGAGGCGGTGCCGGGGGCCCGGTTCAAACGTCTGGCGTTCCCCGACGCCCCCGCCCCCGGGGCGCCGGAAATGCTCAACCACATGAAGGTCGATGCCGCCAAGATCGCTGCCGCGGCCAGGAAGATGGTGAGAGGATGAGGGATGAACGATGAGGGATGAAGGATGAACGATGAAGGATAAACGGCCATGCCAGCAGGGAACGCCCTGTGTGGCGCTCCGGGGCTGCGAAGGAGGCATCCATGGCGACTGTGTGGCATGCCGTCACTCGGCGCAGCCGAGGGTCGGCATGGACGCTGCCCTAACCCAAGTTCGCCAGTAAGTCATCGGCGATGAGGATTCTTGTCATATACGATGGTCACACGGCGGTGGGGATTTTTGACGCAACTGCTTGCGCTTCGGTGCGGCGGTGGCGGTCCAT
>Ga0172371_10008901_pt1 | contig 13925 bp, 12 predicted proteins | sample Lak12m_FD_114543 | JGI IMG/M metagenome (GOLD analysis project Ga0172371, IMG submission 114543) | Freshwater microbial communities from Kabuno Bay, South-Kivu, Congo - kab_022012_12m | ecosystem: Environmental > Aquatic > Freshwater > Lake | place: Democratic Republic of the Congo: South-Kivu... | reverse complement strand
CTGTTCCAGCTGTCGTCGTGCAGGTAGCCGTAAGGGTTCTTGCCGAGGCCCGGGTCCTGGGGCACGCCCGCGTCGGGCAGCGGCTGCGCCGCGACCGCGGACCCCGAGAAGTCCGGCAGCACGGTCGCGGGCCCAGGGGGTATCGCGGGATAGGAGGTCGTTTCGACCGACCCAACGAAGGCCGGGCGCCACAGCGGAAGCGTGGGCGAAGCACTCGCAACGGCGGTCACGGCCAAGACCAGCACCGCGACCGCGACCACGGGAAGGAATTGCCGGACAAGCCTCATGACGCCCTCCTCGACTGAGCGACGCAGCGGACTCAGCTGGCGGCGAGCCGCAGGTGCGCCGACTACTGGTGCGGAGGACGCCCACCCCCCGGCATCTCCACACGGTGACTCCCGTCACCTTAGTACACGCCCCCGAGGACGACAATGTCGTGGGCTGGGCAGCCCCACGCACGCTCCGTGATGCGCCAGGCCCCGTCCCTCATGCCCGGCAGCCCGCCGCTGCGAAGATCCGCTGCCGAGAAGGGAAGACGGCGCAGGTGATAGTCTCGCCCCGTCAGCGTCGGATGGGCCGTCGTCTCGGCGGCCGACAGCTGCACCGGCGCAGATTGCGATGCATTCTGAGCCGTTGGGGTCGAGGAGGTTTCCGTGGCATCGGTGTTCGTGTCGCATTCGAGCGGCGACGACGACGTCGTGGCTCACCTGGTCGCGGATCTTCGAGCAGCGAACCACACGATCTGGGTCGATCACTCGAGCCTCCTCGCAGGCGGCTCAATCGCGGGAACGATCCAGACCGGCATCGAGGGATCGGACGCCTTCTTGCTGCTGTTCTCCCGGAGTGCGGCGAAGTCGCGATGGGTCGAGCTCGAGTGGCAGGCCGCCTTGTCGCGGAACCTCGCCGACGATGACTACCTGATCCTGCTGGTACGCCTGGACGACGTGGACGTACCTCTCCTTCTGGCCAGCAAGAAGTGGATCGACCTCAGCTCGGGCTACGACAAGGCGCTACAGACCATCGAAGCGGCCCTCGGACCCGTCGCCCCCGTGCGATCCGACCGCCCAGCCATCTGGTACTTCGATGACTCTCCCGAGGCCATCGCGACATTCACCGAGCGGCACTCTTCTGCATTCGAGATCCGCACGTTCGAGGACCCTGTGGAGTTGCTCACGGCGCTGACTCAGGTGGCCGGCGACGCGTCGCGGGCTCCCGATGCCATCCTTCTCGACCTCTTCTGCCCCCGTCTGGGTGCTGACCCCAATGTACTGCAGGACACCAATCGCAGGCTGGCCGAGTACCTCCTCGCCGAGAAGGAGCTGAAGGACTTCGTGGATGCGGCGTGGATACCCATCGGGGTCGAGATCGTCGACACGGTACGCCAGTACTACACGGCGGCGCAGCTCCCCATCATCATGCACACACAGGAAGGGCTCTTCTTGTTGCGTGATGAACTGCTGCAGCAACTCGACGAATCCGAGGTGGGGTGGCTGCTCAAGGGGCGGTTCAGCCCCGAGACGGACCGGATGGTCATCGAGCGCCAGATCCTCCGCAGCGGTCATCATCTTGACGAGGGCCGTCTGAAGGTCCTCATCATCGACGACAATCCCAGATTCATCGACTCTTTCAAGGAACGTCAAGGGGCCGACTACGACATCTGGGCTATCGAGCGCGAAGCGGAGGTGCTCCGGAATCTGAGCCGCATGGAGTCGGCGGGGACCTTCCCAGATGTGTTCATCGTCGACATGTACTACCCCCGCGGCAGCGACGCGACGGCCCTGGAGAGGATCGACAAGGCAAACCAGAAGCTGCGCGAGCTTCACTCCCTGGAGGCCGACCTTCGCAGCCAGGTCCAGGAATCGTTCCAGCCCATAGGCATGACGACGCTCAAGCAGATCCGCAGGGTGTTCTCGGCGGCGGACATGCCCGTCCTCGTGTACACACAGAGCGGCATGCTCATGCTCGGCGACCAGGGCATCCAGGAGATCGAGCGCCTGGGCGGAGGCTGGCTGCTGAAGGACCGGTACGACGCACGCACCGAGGAGACCATGATCCTTGGGGAGCTCCTCCGCTCGAGTCGGCCGCGTCAGTAGGACCCCGGACGCCGTCTCGTCTTCCCTGCACGGGAGCGAGTCCCCGCGCCGGCATGCACGCCGGGCGCGGAGCCTGCTCAGGCCCGGCTCACGGCGTGACGGACGCCGCCTCGGGCACTGCGAACAGCACCGTGGAGAGGTAGCGCTCGCCGGTGTCGCACATCACGGTGACGATCAGCTTGCCCTGGTTCTCCGGGCGGCTGCCGATGACGTACGCGGCGTGCGCGTTGGCGCCGGCGCTGATGCCGACCAGCACGCCTTCGCGCGCCAGCTCGCGTGCGGCCTCGAGCGCCTCGTCGTTGGTCACCTTGACGACCTCGTCGTAGACCGCCGTGTCGAGCACCTTGGGGACGAAACCCGCGCCCATGCCCTGGATCTTGTGCGGCCCCGGGTCGCCGCCGCTCAGCACCGGCGAGTCGGCCGGCTCGGCCGCGACCACGTACACGCTCGGCTTGCGCTCCTTGAGCACCTGACCGACCCCGGTGACGGTGCCGCCGGTGCCGACGCCCGCGACGAAGATGTCCACCTGGCCGTCGGTGTCGCTCCAGACCTCCTCCGCCGTCGTGCACCGATGGACCTCCGGATTGGCCGGGTTCTCGAACTGCTGCGGGACGAAGGCGCCCTCGATCTCCCCGCCGAGCTCGGCGGCCCGCGCGATGGCGCCCTTCATGCCCTGCGCGCCCGGCGTCAGGACGAGCTCGGCGCCGTACGCGCGCAACAGGTTACGGCGCTCCACGCTCATCGTCTCGGGCATCGTCAGGACGACCTTGTAGCCACGCGCCGCCGCGACCATCGCAAGGGCGATGCCGGTGTTGCCGCTGGTCGGTTCCACGATCGTCGTCTCGCCGGGCGCGATGAGCCCCTCCGCCTCGGCCGCGTTGAACATCGACAGGCCGATGCGGTCCTTCACGCTGCCGCCGGGATTGAACGATTCGAGCTTGCCGACGATGGTGGCACCGGAGCGCTCGGAGATGCCCTTCAGCTTCACGAGGGGGGTGCCGCCGATGAGCTCGGTGATGTCGTTGGCGATCGTCACGGTGTCCGTCTCCTCGATCCTTGCTGGCTCCTTGCCGACAGTTAATCAAGACTTACCCTATAAAGCAAGTCAATAATCATCCCTGAGCACGCCGGTAAGCTCCCCACGGACCGGTCGCGTGCTTCACACCACGGCCCTCCGTGGGATACTTCCCAGCACCGTCACTCGACCGATGGAGCGAGCCGTGTCCAGCGTCCGCATCAGCCTGCCCGCCACCCTGACCTCGCCCGAGGCGCCCGCCACCGTGGAGTGCGAGGGCGCGACCGTGGCCGAGGCCCTGCGCGACCTCGCGGCCCGCAGCCCGCGGTACGAACAGCGCATCTTCTATGGCGAGCGCCTCCTGGTGAGCGTGGTGCTCAACGGCTCCCACCTCTCCCCGGTCACCGCCAAGGAGACGGAGCTTCACGACGGCGACCTCCTGGAGCTCGTCACGCCGGTCGCCGGGGGCTGACGGCGACGGCGGGCGCCGGGGTGTAAGAACAGGCGCCGTGCGGTGTTCTGAACGGGTGCACCAGTCAAAGCGACGCAAGGAGCACCCATGAAGATCCTGAAGACTGCCGCCGCGGTCGCCGTGGCCGGCCTCGTCCTGGCGCCGGCCGCGGCTGCCGGGACGCACCACCACGACGGCGGGACGCACCATGCTGCGACGCACCCCCGGGGCACGCACCACGCCGTGCACACCGCCGGCGCACACCACGCGAGAGCACACCACGGCGAGGCACACCACAGCCACGACCGCGACGGACACACGCACCACGGCGAGGCACACCACGGCCACTGAGGCGCCGCCTGCTCGCCGCCGCCCGCGCCCCGGCCCGGTTTGCGCGCGCGCGGCGGCGGAGTAGCGTGGGGGGCACGTTGCCTCATGCCTGATGCACCACTGACAGACCCGGAGCTCCTGGAGCGCCTGCGCGCCGGTCGTGCGGACGCCTACGAGCACCTCTACGCGACCTACCGGGCGCCGCTCTACAACCTGTGCGCCCGCATCCTCGGCGACCGCGACGAAGCCCAGGACGTGACGCAGGAGGTCTTTCTCGCGGCGTTCGAGAAGCTCCCGGCACCCGGTGACGGCGCGCCGCTCCACCTGCGCGCCTGGCTCTACCGTGTCGCCACCAACGCCTGCCTGAACCGCCTGCGCCGGCGCGGACGGTCGGCGGCGAGCGGAGGCGAGCGGCTCGACACCGTAGCCGACGGCACCGACAGCTTCCAGCGCGCCGAGACGGTGGCCCTCGTGGAGGCCTCGCTCGCGCAACTGAACGAGCGCTACCGCACGGCGCTGGTGCTCAAGGATCTGCACGGCCTGCCGCCGGCCGAGATCGCCGCGGTCATGGAGGTGTCGCGGCCTGCGGCTGACGTGCTCGTCCACCGCGCACGCACCTCGTTCAAGGCGGCCTTCACGCGGCTTGGAGGCGCGCGCCCGGCGCCGGCCAGCCTGGCCGCCGTGCTCGTGCCGTTCGGCCTCCCGGCGGCGCTGCTCCAGGCGCCGCCGGCGCTGCTCGTCCCGGCGCCGGTACTGCCCGCTCCTCATGTGGCGCCGGCGCCTGTGATCCCCGACGTCTCCACACTCGCCGGGCCGGCCACCGTGGGCCTGCTCGGCAAGGTCGGGGCGGCGCTGACGACGAAGGCCGCCATCGGCGCCGCAGCCGCGGCCGTGGTCATCGGCGGCGGCGCGGCGGCCGTGCGCGACGTGCAGCACGGCCGCACGGGCGTCCCGGCCGTGGCCGCCGCGGCCGGGACGGCAGGCTCGGGGCTCGGCCACGACGGCGCACGCGACCACCCAGGTGCGACCGGGCACGACGGGGCGCATCGCCACGCGGGCGCCGGCGCTCACCGCGACGGCGAGCACCGGTCCGGCGGGGGCCACCACACGGCGGCGCGTGGGAGCGGCGAGATGCATGCCGCGACCGCGAACGAAGACAGCGACAGGGCGCACTCCGCGGCGATGGACGATGGCGGCGGCACGACGCACACCGCCACCGGAACCACGCCCTCGTCCAGCATGCACGATGGCGGGACGGACGCGCCCGCAGACCACCCCGGCGACTCCGGTATGTCCGGCGAGCACGCCGGCGACATGAGCCACTGACGGCGCGCACGGCGCCGGGACCGCCCGATGTTTGGCGTTTGGCACAATGCCGTCGATGGATCGCGCGTTGGCTGCCGGTCCCACACCACTGAGGAGGCGCGACATGAGAGCGACGCAGGCGAGTGCCGGCGCATCCGGGACCGCCGGTGAGGCGCGCGCACCCGTGACGATCGTGACCCCGGACGAGGTCAGGGACGCGATCCGTGCGCGCGGCGGCAGCGTCTACATCTGGCCGCACGTGTACGGCGTCTGCGAAGGCAGGATCACGCTGCTCGACGTCGCCACCGAGCCGCCCGCAGGCGCCAGGATCCAGACGCCGTTCGAGCGACTCAAGGCCGGCGACGTGGACGTGTTCCTGTCGATCGGATCGCTCCTCTGGCCCGAGTCCATCGAGCTGGAGCTGCACGGGCGCAGGAGGCAACTGCGGGCCTACTGGAACGGCCTGGCGTCGGTGGGCTGAGCCCAGCTGACCCGGCCGTAAGGCAGACGAGGAGACGATCCATGGCCGACTTCGACGTCATCGTCATCGGCACGGGCGCGGCGGGGCAGACCGCGGCAGTGGAGCTCGTGCACGGCGCGCGGCGGGTCGCGATCGTCGACCGCCGCGAGTACGGCGGCACGTGCGCCTTACGCGGCTGCGAACCCAAGAAGGTCCTGGTCGCCGCCGCCGAGGTGGTCGCACGGGCTGCGGGACAGCGCGGCAAGGGCCTCTCCGGCGAGGTGCATCTCGACTGGCCGGCGCTCATGGCGTTCAAGCGCACGTTCACCGACCCTGTGCCGCAGGGCGTCGAGGCCTACCTCAAGCAGGCCGGGATCGAGACGCTGCACGGGGAGGCGCGCTTCACGGGGCCGACGACGCTCGCGGTCGACGGAGTCGCGCACACGGCCGCCGACGTCGTCGTCGCGACCGGCTCACGGCCGGCGCCGCTCGGCTTCGAGGGCGAGGAGCTCGTCGCCTCCAGCGAGGAGTTCCTGGCGGCTGAGACCTTGCCCTCGCGCATCGTCTTCATCGGCGGCGGCTACATCAGCATGGAGCTCGCGCACGTCGCCGCGGCGGCCGGCTCCAAGGTCTCCATCTGCCACCGCGGCGCCGTCGTGCTCAAAGGCTTCGACCCCGACCTCGCCGCGATGCTCACCGAGAGCTACCGCGCGGGCGGCATCGACGTGCGCACACACGTCGGGGTGCGCGCGGTGCGGCGCGAAGCGGAGGCGCTCGTGATCGAGCTCGAGGACGGCTCGCGGCTGCCCGCAGACATGGTGGTCCACGGCGCCGGGCGAGTCCCCGACCTCGCTGCGCTCGACCTCGACGCCGGCGGCGTGGACTTCGGGGCTCGCGGCATCGACGTCGACGGGCACCTGCGCAGCGTCTCGAACCAGCGCGTGTGGGCGATCGGCGACGCCGCCGGTCGCGGCCTGCCGCTGACGCCGGTCGGCACGGTCCAGGGACGGGTCGCAGCGCGCAACATCCTCGGCGGCGATGCCGTCTTCGACCCGGTCGTCACGCCCAGCATCGCCTTCACCGCCCCGCCACTCGCCATGGTCGGCCTGACGGAGGAGCAGGCTGCGGAGCACGGCCTGCAGGTCGAGGGACGCCTCGTCGACTCCACTGAGTGGGCGACCTCTCGGAGGGTCGGCGCCCGCGTCGCCGGCGCCAGGGTACTCGTGGATGCGGCGAGCGGACGCATCGCCGGCGCGCACCTGCTCGGCCACCACGCCGACGAGGTCATCAACATCTTCGCCGTGGCGATGACCGCCGGCATGACGGCCGCCGACCTCAAGGCTGTGCCGTGGGGCTACCCCACCGGCGGGTGGGACATCGTCTACCTCATCTGACGTGATGGACGCCCTGCATCGCCCGTGGCCCTCCTCCGCGGCAGTGAACGTGTCGCCGCGTACCTCGCGGGGTACGCTGCCGCCGAGAGTACCGGCCCGGGAGGTCACCATATGAAGCTGTGGGCCACACGCGAATCGCGCAGCCAGCTCATGCTGGCCTGCCTGCGCATCCTCATGGGCGCCGTCTTCCTCGCCGTCTGGTCGGACAACCTGATCAAGGGCTACTACACGCCCACCGGCTGGGCCGATTTCGTGCAGCAGTACGCCGACACGACCAAGGTGGGCGTCTACGGCAGGGTGCTCAACGACGTCCTCATCCCCAACGCGGCGGTGTTCGCCTACGGGCAGCTCGCCGTCGAGCTCGTGGTGTTCGGGCTGTTCCTGGTGTTCGGCGTCTTCACCCCGGTGGCGGGGCTGCTGGCCGCCGGGTTCCAGCTGAACCTGCTGATCGCCACGTCGGGCATCCCGACCGAGTGGCCGGGGACGTACATCGTCATGCTGGCCATCTGCGGGGCGGTCGCGCTGGGGCAGGCGGGGCGGACGCTGGGTGTGGACGCGCGGTTCGCGAAACGGAACCCGCACCCGCGGCTGCCGGTCTACTGACGGCCGGGCGTCGGTCCGCGGCAGAAGGTCAGGGCCCCGGGCGAAAGCCGAACAGCCGCAGGCGGAAGAGGCACCAGAAGATGTCCCAGACGGCGCCGAGCGTGCCGCGCCAAGTGCCGGCGATCTTGGAGCGGCCGGCGCGCGGGCGGTAGCGGGTGTCGCGCAGGGCGATGCGGGCGCCGAGCAGGCGCGCCTTCACGACCATCTCCGTGGGGAAGGCGTAGGCGCGCTCCTCGAGGCGCAGCCGCTGCAGCAGGTCGAGGCGTATGGCCCGGAACGGGCCGTCATCGCTGAGCCGCAGGCCGAACCAGAACCACAGGCTCACGGCGAGCCAGTCGTTGCCGCGCCGCTGGTGCCAGGGCATGTGACCGGCGGAGGCGCCGCGCACCGCCTCGCGGCGCGAGCCGACCACGAGATCGGCGACGCCGGCGAGCACCGGCCCGACGAGGGCCGGCACCTGCGCCGGGTCGTCGGTGCCGTCGGCCTCCATGAAGACCGCCGCGCGGGCGCCGCGGGCCGCCGCCGCGCGCGCCCCGGTGAGGCAGGGGTACCCGTAGCCTCGCCGCGGCTCGCGCAGCAGCTCCGCGCCGGCGGCCCGCACAAGGCTGGGGCCGCCGTCCCGCGAGCCGTTGTCGACGAAGAGGGTGCGGCCCAGCAGGCCGAGGCCACCGAGCTCCGCGAGGAGCGCCGGCAGCGCCTCGGCCTCGTCGAGCATCGGGACGACGATGAAGTAGTCTGGTGCGGATGAAACGTCCACGTCTGCGCGCCTGGTTGGGTCTCGGCCTGCTGGCCGCCGGGCTGTGCGGGCTGGCCCTATCGGGCGACCTGCTGCTGCACGCCGGGCGGCTGTGGGCATTCTACGGCCTGTCGCTGGCCGGCTTCGGCCTGCTGGCGACCGCGGCGACGAGCCTGCCGCTGCGCGGCGCGATCGTCGCCGCCGTCCTGCTGCGCCTCGTCTTCCTGCCCGTCACACCCAGCCTCAGCGACGACGTGTACCGGTACCTCTGGGACGGGCAGGTGCAGAGCGCCGGCGCGAGCCCGTACCTGTACGCGCCGGCCGACCCGCGGCTGGACGAGGTGCAGGCCGCGGGCCCCGCCGGCCTCCGGCCGCTCGTCAACCATCCACGGCTGCGCACCGTCTACCCGCCGCTGGCGCAGGCGCTCTTTCGCGGTGTGACGCGCACTGCCGGCGCCGCCGGCGTGGGCTCCGTGCGCGGAGGCGTCCTGCTCTGGAAGCTCGTCGTCGGGGCCGCCGACCTGCTCACGGCGGCAGCCGTGTGGTGGCTCGCCGACGCGAGACGACGCCGTCAGGCGACCGTGCTGTACCTGCTCTGCCCGGCGGTGATCCTGCAGACGTGGGAGTCGGCGCACCTCGAGGTCGTCGCGGTCGGCCTCACCGTGGCCGCGGCAGCGCTGCTCGTGCGCGGCCGCGACTGGCAGGCCGGCGTCGCGCTCGGGCTCGCGGCGGCGTTCAAGCTCACGCCCGCCGGGCTGCTGCTGCCGGCGCTGCTGGGCGGCCGGGCCAGGCCCGGCCGCCTGCTCGCCGGCTTCGTCCCGGCCTTCGTGGTCCCGTGCCTGCCCTACCTGCTCGGCGGCGGGGGCCTGGGCGACGCCTTCGGCGGCGCGGCAGGCGCCGGCACCGAGTGGACCGGCACGGCACTGCTGTTCTCCGCGCTGACCTACGCCCTGCCGGCGCGCGCGGCCCAGCTCGTCTGCCTCGCTGTCTTCCTCGGCGGAGCGGTGTGGATGGCGCGCCACCTCCGCGGCCGTGCGCAGACGGCGCGGGTCTTCGCCTGGACGCTCACGCTGCTGATCGCCTGCCTGCCCGTCGTACACGCCTGGTACTGGCTCATGCCGCTGACCTTCGGACTGGTGGCCGGGGTGTGGCTGCCTGTGGTCATCGGACTGGTGGCACCGCTGCCCGAGGCGGTCACGACCAGGTGGCCCGGCGGGCGGGTCTCCACCATACTGGGGCGACGATGAGTGCGCCCCGGGACACGGTACCTGACGCCGGACTGGGCCTGCGGCCCGGCGACGCCGTGGTCGCCGTCATGGCACGCCCGCTCGTGCGCGGCGCCGTCAAACGCCGGCTGGCTGCCGCAATCGGCGACGACGAGGCGCTGGCCGTGTACGCGCGACTCCTCGGCGGCACGCTCGACGCGGCCGAGCAGGTCGCCGCCGGGGCGCTCGTGCTGGCGCAGGCGGACGACGACACGCCAGGCGCTGCGGTCCCGGCACCGGCCGGGGTCCTCGACCCGCTGCGCGGCCGCCTCGCCGGCTGGCAGCGCCTGCGACAGCGCGGCGGCGTGCTGGGCGAACGTCTCGCCGCCGCCTTCGCGGACCTCTTCGCCGCCGGCGCCGGCCGCGTGGTCCTCGTGGGCAGCGACAGCCCGTCGCTGCCGGCAGAGTACCTGACGCAGGCGCTGTCGCTGCTTGCAGGCGATGCGACCTGCGACACGCTCGTCCTCGGGCCCGCCGCCGACGGCGGGTACTATCTCATCGGCACGGACGCCGGGACGTGGGCGCGGCGCGGCGACGGGCTGGCGGCGCTCCTGCGCAGCTCACCCATGAGCACGTCCGGCCTGCTCGCCGCGACCGTTGCCGCGGCTCGCGGCGCCGGGCTCCGCGTCCTCCAGCTCCCTTTGTGGGTGGACGTTGATCGCGCCGAGGACTTGGGGCTCATGACCCGCCTGACCGGCGCGGCCGCGCCCCGCAGCGAGGCGGCGGACGGCGTGCGTGAGGTCTACCTGCACGTCACGCACCGCTGTGCGCGCGACTGCCGGCACTGCTACGACAAGGGCGCCGGGCACACCGCCGGCGAGCTCACCACGGCCGAGTGGACCGACGTGATCGACCAGTGCGCCGCACTGGGGGCACGGAGCTTCGTGTTCATCGGCGGTGAGCCGCTGCTGCGTCCCGACTTCGTCGAGCTGGTGGATCACATCACCGCCGGGCACGGCGGCCGCGTCAGGTTCTTCTTCAACAGCCTCATCGACGACGGGACGGCGGCCGCGCTGGCGCAGGCGGGCCGCGGCCGGCTCACGCCGTTGGCGAGCATCGACGGGCCGCGTGACGTGAACGACTCCCTGCGCGGCCCGGGCAGCTTCGCCGACGCGATGGCGTCCATCGCCGCGCTGCAGGCCGCCGGCCTGGACCCCGTGGCGAACACGGTGCTGGTGCGGCCGGCCCTGGCCGGCCTGGCGCAGCTCGCCCGCGAGCTGCGCGCCGCCGGCGTCGGCCGGCTCCACCTGATCCTGCCGCACCAGCACGGCGGCGTGCCCGACGACCTCACGCTGGTGCCGTCCGGGGACGAGCTGCTGGCGGCCGTGCGCGAGCTCGTCGCGGTCGCCGCCGAGGCCGGCCTCATCGTCGACAACCTGTCGAGCTGGCGCCGCCGGCTGGGCGCCCGCAACGACCTGTGTGCGGCCGGCTGCCGCGACCTGGCCGTCGACCCGTACGGCAACGTGCACGCCTGCGTGATCACCGCCGGCGATCCGGCCTTCGTAGCCGGCTCGGTGCGCGAGCAGCCGGTCGAGCAGATCTGGCGCACGTCCAGCAGCCTGCGGCTGCTGCGCGCCGCGCGCGCCCGCGACAGGGCCGAGTGCGCCGCCTGCCCGGTCGTCGACGCCTGCGGCGGCGAGTGCTGGGTGCAGGCGCACTACGCCGCCCGCGCCCACGACGAGCCGGCCGGCTACGCCGCCGCCTTTCCGTACTGCGGCCTGGTGCGGCCGCTCTTCGAGGAGCTGATCGCCGAGCTCGCGGGCCCGGGCAGCGCCGCCGTCGGATGGGCCGGGGAGCCTGCGGCGCCGGCCTGCGGCAGCACCGCCGCACCGCCCGCCGGCGCCTGCGGAGGCGCGTCACGCGCGCCGGCCACGGCCGCGGCCGCCTGCGGCGGCCAGGCCGCCGCCGGCGCCGCCGACTACGCCCTCTTCGACTGCATATGAGGCTACTGACGGCGCGGGCGTGACCCGCGCGAAGAGCCTGCGAGCGGCGCGGGCGTGAGCCGCGCGAACGGCACGCGGCCGGCGCGGGCGTGACCCGCGCCCCGGGCTCACGCGGCAGCAACGGCGCCAGACCGGCCGCCGGCCCCCTCACTTCACCGTGAGCAGCCCCCAGTCGTTGCCGGACGAGCGCGTGCCGTCTGCCGCGAGCGCCGAGACGTAGAAGCGGTAGCGACCGCGGTTGAGCGTGCAGAGGAAGACGAAGCTCTGCGCCGTGTTCAGCGGCACCTTGCCGGCGGCCTTGCGCGAGGCAACCTTGCCGGCCAGGGTCTTGATGGTGATGGTCACGGCGGCCGGGCCGCGGACGTCGGCGTCGCTCTGCACGGTGAAGCGCAGCGTGGCCTTGTCGCCGCGGACGGCACTCACGGGCGATGGGATGAGGACGTTCAGGGTCGGCGGCGGTGGCTCGGGCGTCGCCTGCCGGAAGCTCACGCTGATCGCGTGGGCGGCGGTGACCGGCGCGAACGTGTACTGGTTCTCGCCGGTAAGCGGCGTGGGCACGCCGTCCAGACGCACCTCCGCGACTTCGTAGCCAGGGTCGGGGCGGAAGTCGAACGACGGCGTCGCGCCCCTCGTGACGACCTGCGGCGTCGCGGGGCTGATCCTGCCGTGGCCCTCGGAGCTGCCGGCCACCGAGGGCGTGATGGTGTAGTCCGCTCCCCTGATGGTGCCGCTCGCCCACGCCTCGGCCGGGATGCCGGTGTTCACGCCGTCCTCGGACACGCGGTCGTTCATGAGATCCGCGTAGTACGTGCCCCAGCCGGGGTACGGCGGCTGGTCGCTGACGTAGCCGTGGCTCTCCGCGCCGTCGGCGTCGCCTGTGGGAAGCCGATGGCCCTGGTCGCGGTAGAAGTAGGAGACGGGGTGCAGCCACTCGTGGATCCAGACCTGGCTCGAGATGTCCGCCGTCGTCGCGTTCCACCGGCCGGGACCGGGATACGTGACCGTCACGTAGCCGTACGTCGGGCCGTGCCGCAGCGAGGCCCAGCCCCAGCCGTCTGACGGGATGCCGGCGCCGGCGCCGTCCGACGCACGCCAGTAGACCATCACGAAGTCGTGGTGGTCCGGCCTGAAGTAGCGGGCCATCGCGGCCGGGATGCAGCCCGGGTCGACCCAGTTGCTGCGCGGAGAGGTCTGCGTGACGCGGCTGATCGGCTCGCTCGGGTACTGCACCTCGACATCCCAGGCCGCCTGCCCGCCGGACCACTCGCGCACGGCGGGCTGCACCGCGCCGCGCAGCGAAGCGAGCAGGTCGTCGATGTCCGACTGGGGAAGCGTCGCCCTGAGGTGCCGGGTCGTGCCGTCGCTGTCGACGTAGTCGGTGTCGGTCTCGCGGAAGATGAGGAGGAGGACGCGCCACGTGGTCACGGGCGCCGCGGTGGCGCGGACGGTCTGGGCCCCAGTGGCGGCGGAGGCTCGTGCAGGGACCGCGCCCACGGCGGCGCACAGCAACGCGGCGAGCAGGAGGACGAGCAGGACGGCCGGCGGCCGGGCGCACACGCGGCAGAAACGCCGACGAGCGCCGGTCACCACCATCCGCGCCGTGCTCCAAGCCGTCATGCCCGCACCCCGTGCGTCCAGGGGTCCCCGGCGACCATCCGGGGCCTGTACCCGTGTCCGAAGCCTGCATTGTACGGGAAGATGGGGGCGGCGTCTGCGTCCGCGCTCGGCGCCGCGCCGAGCACCGCGCCGCCGCCCCCGGCGCGGTCAGCGCCAGGCCGGATCGCCGACCGTGGCCCCCGCCACCAGCTTGCGCACGTGCGACCCGTCGGCGTCCGCGACGAACAGGCCGCTCGGCGCGCCCAGCGTCAGCCCCACGAAGGCGTAGCGGCGGCCGTCCGGCGAGTAGACCGGGTGCCCCTGCGACTTGCCGAGCGTGCGCAGACGGGCGCCGTCGCGGCGGAACAGCATCGTCCAGTGAGGGGCGCCCTGCAGATCGCCGCGCCACACTTGGCAGAGCAGGCGGTTGCCGCCCGGCTGCCACGACGCGGTCTCGTACATGTAGCCGTCATACTCCTGCAGCTGACCGCCGCTGACGGCGTCGAAGCGGAACATGCCCCCGCCGCCCCCGTACTCCACGGTCGCCACCAGCTCACCGCCGTCCGGCGACCAGGTCAGCGAGATGACGCCCCCCTCACACCTGACGCGGCCGAGGAGGCGTGTACTGCGCGTCGCCAGGTCGAGGACGGTGATGCCGTACCAGTTGTCCCCGAGACTGCAGCCGCCGGCCAGCTGCCGGCCGCTCGGCGAGAACGCGATGGCGCTGCTCCCCG
>Ga0172371_10008900_pt1 | contig 13928 bp, 7 predicted proteins | sample Lak12m_FD_114543 | JGI IMG/M metagenome (GOLD analysis project Ga0172371, IMG submission 114543) | Freshwater microbial communities from Kabuno Bay, South-Kivu, Congo - kab_022012_12m | ecosystem: Environmental > Aquatic > Freshwater > Lake | place: Democratic Republic of the Congo: South-Kivu... | reverse complement strand
TCCGCGCCCGCGCCGCGGGGATTGCCGGCCGGCTCCGGGCCCGCGGCTGCGCATCGCGCCGCCGCTAAGAGCATGCCTAGGAGGAAGATTCCACGTTGCATCGTTTCCTACCTCGTTCTCGGTTAGCGAGATGTCTTGTCCAACAGGCTCTTCATGGATTTCAGCTCGAAGTCGAACTGGTTACTGCCGGCCTTGAGTTCGGCCTTCAACCCCGAGTCGATATTGTAACGCGCAGGGATGGCCTCCCGAACCTCTTCGATCCATGAATCGGGTGGAGCGGGCGGCACGGCCTTGATCTTCTTGCCGGTCTTCCGGTTCGAGTGGATCTCGATCCGGTAGGGTCCGCCGCTCAAGCCTTCCTTGACCGGGATGGCATAGCTGCCCCCTTGGACCTTGCCCTGGGCCGCCTTGTTGGACGATCTTCCGGACGGCACGAAGCTGATCGTGCCGTCCTCGACCGGCTGGCCGTCGAGTGTTATCTTGCCGGAAACGGCCGCCCGATCCGATCTGCCGCAGCCGGCGATTCCCGCCAGCACCATTCCTACGACCACCCAACCCCAGTTTCGCGTGGCAGCAGTCATCGTACACGTCCTTTCCAGGAACTCGGAATATCAGTCCCCTCTCCCTTTGGGAGAGGGTTAGGGTGAGGGCAGTTCGGCTACGAAACGACTTCCTCGCCTGCGCAGCGTCACCGTGCCCTCACCCCTGCCCCTCTCCCAAAGGGAGCTGGGAGACCTTTCGGACAGCCGCTCAGAAATTGCCCAGCGTCTCGCCGTTGCCGATGGTGGCCAGGGCCCGCCACGTGGTCAGGTCGATGGTTTGGCTGACAAATCGCGCCGAGGCGTCGGCCATCAGCAACCCCGACCCCGCCAGGATGCCGGCTGCGGGCCGCGCAGGTGTCGGTCGTGGAGCCGTCCCCCGCTAGCGACGAAGGCAAGTTCATCTCCGGCACGTCCTTGCACCACTGCGAATACGGGTAGCAGCGATCGGATAAGGCGCTGTTGGGCGCCAACTGCGAGAAAACCATGGTCCCGCACGGTTGCTCCTGCCACAGGCCGCCGCGGTAATAACCGGGCGGTCCCGTGAGGCTTTCGACGATGCTCAACGTGTTGCTGGTGCCGTCGGTGACGTGAGCGATCCTGGTGCTGCGGTTCGCGTCGAAGAAGGCGTATTTGCTCTGGCTGATTGTCCGCCCGGGGGACGAGACGTCGCCGAGGTTCAGGCCGTTGAACATGCCGGAATAGTTCATGTAGGCATGCTCGTTCGCGCCGATAGTAAACGTCTGGCCTCCGAATCCATCACTGGGGCACAATAGATTGGGCATGACCACTTTTGTCAACGCCGCGTTGTTGCCTCCGTACCACATGATCCCCGACGGCCAGATGAGCTTGTCGTAAACGGTCCGTTGCTCGTGGTAAGGGAACAGGTGGACGTGGAAATTCGGCCGGCGCCCGCCATACATTCCCCCCTCCCAAATCGCGCCTGGGGGAAAGGAACCGAGGGCATCGTGGTAGTTGTGCAGGGCCAAGCCCAACTGTTTGAGGTTATTGCTGCACTGGGCCCGGCGCGCGGCTTCCCGCGCCGCCTGGACTGCCGGCAGCAATAGCGCAATCAAAATGCCGATGATGGCGATGACCACCAATAGCTCGACCAGGGTGAAACCCGCCCGCCGGTCTGAAATCCAGCAGTGTGTGCGACGCGGCATCGTTGAACCCTTTTTCTTGAGGATGAGAAGAGTACGCACCCAGATACCCGCTGCAAGCGGGCAATCCTCTCTACAGTACCACTGCGTACCCCAATGCCAATGGGACAAATGGTCATGCTCGATGGATCATTTGGTTGCCCCCATCAATAGGGGGTCCCTCGGGTGTTTGACACCACTTGCGGAGGGTGGTATTGTGAATCCGCCTTGATTAGGGGCCGCGCAACAATAACCTGGACAAATTTGAGCTATCAGGCGTCTGTAGGGAACGCCCTCCGTGGCGTTCCGCGGAGCGCGATAGAGGTGTCCGTGGCGATTCACGGAACGCCACGGAGGGCGTTCCCTACAGCATGCACTTGCACAACTCATTCGTGCGCGGTTTCTTAGGAAGCAGACAACCTGTCGCTGTGCCGTTGTTCCCCTGAAGGGTGATCTCGTGTCTGTCAGGCGTTGGTACCGTTATCTTCCGGTCAGCAAGCGGGAGTGCCTGTGGGACCTGTACGTCACCGGAGTGGGTCGCGCGGACGAGCCGCCGGGGACCACGTATCCACAGACCGTTCACCCGGAGCCGTATCACTACGATTGGGAGCAGGGTCGGGTGATGCCGGACTATGCGGTGCTCTATGTCACCTCGGGTGAGGGAGAGTTTGAGTCGGAGGCCACGGAGAGAAGGATCGTCAGCACGGGAAGCGTGATCCTCTTGTTTCCCGGAAGCTGGCATCGCTATCGACCCGCCGGGGCGACCGGTTGGACCAAATACTCGGTGGCCTTCGGCGGCGGGTATGCCGGCCGGCTGGTCCGCCGCCACTTCTTCTCGCCGCAGAGTCCCGTGCTCGACACCGGCCTGGACGACACCCTCCTTCACGCTTACCTCCGCGTCCTGGAACGCGTACGGACCGAGCCGCCCGGCTACCCGCAGTTGATCGCCGCCGACACCATGGAAATCCTGGCGGCGACCCTGGCCGCCACGCGCGGCCGGCAGACGGGAACCACCCTGGAGGCTGCCATCCGTCAGGCGAGGCACTTCCTGGAAGAGCACGCCGAACAGTGGGTCGATGTGCGCAAGTTGGCCGAGTCCCTGCACTTGAGCTACGAGCGTTTCCGTCACCTGTTCAAGGAGCAGACCGGGGTGGCGCCCGGGCAGTACCATCTTCAGGTGCGGATTAACCGGGCGAAGGAGCTCTTGCGCGGCACGGCCCACCCGGTCAAGGAAATCGCCGCCGCGCTGAACTTCGACGATACGTATCACTTCTCCAAAATCTTCAAGAGACATACGGGCATGTCGCCCAGCCGCTGGCGCGGGTGATCGCTTGGCGGGTCCGCTAGCTTGGCGATCTCCTGTTCGCCCAGCGCGCGGCGGTAAACGATCAAACGGGCGATCCGGCCCTTCAGGCCACCTCCCGTCGGCGGTATCTCGTCGGAAGCCAGCATCAGGGCGTCGCCCGGCCCGCTTCCGAACAAGGAGAGGCGACGATGCACGCCCTGGCCGTCGTCCATGGTGAGCGGTCCCCAGTTGCCGGCCTTCAGCTCGGCCGCCAGGGTCTCCACCAACTTGCCGTCGCAATAGAGCTTGATGCGATGGTCGGCGGCAACGATCGCCAGCGTCTGCCACTTTCCGGCTTGAAGGAACGGGGCGCTGGCAACCATCGGGTCGGACAGCCCACGAGGCTTGCCGTGCAGCGTGTTGAGCTGATACCCAATGCCGAACTTCGGCCCGCTGCCGATCAGGTGATAGTTGAAATCCCAGAAGAGGAGATTGCCGGGCGCCTCGGGCTTGAGCCGAATCACCAGGGTCGCGGGCGGGGCGAATGTCAAGTTGGGCGAAGACAAGGGCCAGATGTAGCTGGACTTGCCGCGCAGTTCGATGACTCGTTTTCCGCCTTCATCGACCCAAGCCGCCCGATCGTAGAACTTCCCGTGCGAGCCGTACCCGGAAGTATCGAGCACGCCGCGCGCGTCGCCCTGGCCGTCCCATTTCAGGACCACATCGGGGTCCGCCGGCCGGATCGGGTAATTCCGCGCCGTGACCACGGCCGCATCCTCGACCGGCTCGATCTTGAAATCGTCGAACCAGACCGTGCCCGTGCCGCTATTGCGCCAGTAGAGCGTCACGCCCCAGCACTCGGCCGGAAACGCGGTGACGTAGGAAAAGGGCCTCCAGTCGGTGGTGCCGGTGATGCCGGTGGCATGGAACTCAAAGGCGTTGCGGTTGTCGAAGCGGCGGAAACCGATCGCCGGTCCCTCGCCTTGCACGTTGCGCGTCTTCACCCAGCCGCTGACCCGGATCTTCTTGGCGTACCCGCCGGTGAAGTACGATCCGCCGGTCTGCGTCCACGCTTCGGTGGGCCCGTCCAGGCGCAACGAAGAGCGGTCGTTGTGGCCGACCTGCCCGTCGATGACCCCGGCCCAGATACGGTGCTCGGGGTGCGGGCTGGCCAGCGGCACGATCTTGTCGAAGGGCTCGACAAACCCGATGCCCGCCGTGTATACGGGGATCTTGACGTTCAGGTTGTGTGGCTTGTAGAACCTGGCCTTCGCCAGGATCTCCCGCGCCGCGGCCGCATTCATGCCGGTGTAGACCACGCGGGAGACGTAGTTGCCCGGCGGAACGCTTCCGTTGACGGTGGGCGGATAGAAACCGCCCCTGCCCAATCGCTCGACCATGGCATGGCACGCGGGCCCGCTGCCTGGCGTCATCTTCGGATAGAACCCGATGTGGATGTCGTAGGCCCACCAGCAGTGGGCAAATCCGTTCTTGTCCTCGAAGTTGGCGGACCGGTCGGGGACGCGCACGACGGGGCTCAGCAGCGGGTCGCCCACCACCACCATGCCGAACCCACTCGCCTTAAACGGCCCGCCGCCCGTTTCGCCAATGCCGTCGAAGAACAGGTTGTGATTCAACGGGACCTTGTAGAAGGCGCCGTCGGTCGCCTGGAAGACGCTCCACCGATAGGTCGGCTTGGGACAGTTCGGGTCCCGGGTGTTCGCCCCGCCGACGCCGCCTAGAAACACCGGATCGCCGTGATCCCACACCGAACCCGCCTTGCCCGCCGCCTCGTCGGGAATGTGCGTGGTGCAGGTCTGGTCGTAGGTGTACAGGTTCGCGCCAGCGTCGTAGGTCACGACCAGGCGGGTATCGCACGTGGCGGGCGATTTCCCTTGGGGATCGGCGCCGGTGGTCTCGACGACCAATTGCGGGCCGTCCTTCACCCGCCTGCAACGATCGACCTTATTGGCAGACAACAGGACATTGTCATGGACGAAATTGGCCGTGTACAAGATCGGGCGGTAGCCCGGCCGGAGCTTCATCAGGTCCAAATAATTGTCGTCCTTGAGGGTGAAGATCGGCTCGTTGCCATCGAAGAAGAACCGCAGGTTGTGCCACGCCCGCTCGCAAAACTGCGGTGCGTGTACCGGAGCTTTTCCGGCAGGAGCCTCCAGCGGATCGATCTTCACCGCGGCAAAATAGGACTCGCCTTCCTTGCGCGCCAGGCCGGCCTTCCCCGATGCGATCGGATCTGCGGTGTCCCACCAATCGATGAGCGGTTTGCCGTCGACCTGCACGATGATTCGCGGCCCCCGGCATTCGGCGGTCAGATGATAGGTCTTGCCGGCCTCGAAAGGGAAGTCGACCGCTTGTAGCACGCCGCCGGAAGGCCGCCAGAGGATCACCTCTTTCCACAGCGAGGAGACCGCCACGCGATAGAACTTCTGCGGCGAGTGGTAGCGAAGGATGAGGCCGGCCTCGTACCCGCCCAAGTGGGCGTGGTTGGCGAAGGCGACGAAGGCGCCCAGCTCCATGCCATCTCGCCGATCTGCGGGCTTGACCAGGGCGAGCCGGCAGTCCACCCGGTAGTCCGACCACGACGCCTCGCCAGCCAGGGCAGAACTCCAGTTGCCGCTGGCCGGCCCGCCGTACCCCTGCTCGTGAGTCGCCCATCCCGGGGCATCCGGCTTGAATATGGCGGCCGCGGGCTTGGCCTCGACCGTGCTGGCAGCGCCGCCGGCCGGGATCTCCGCCTTGGCGGTCCAGAGGATCGCATTGAGGATCGCCTTGCGGAGCGGGTCGATCTGCCAGTTGGCGTGGCTGTGCCCGCCGATGAAGGCGAACGACCGGCCCCCGTCGTCGCGCTGCCACGCCCACGCCCACACCCGCTCCTTGGACTTCCCCGGGAACGGAAGGATCGGCGTGAACCGTGGATCGGCGCCCCGGAACCGGACGTTGCCGTAGTACTCATCCTGGAACGTGAACGGGACCAGGCCACGGCAGATCGGGTGCTCCGGCTGACGGGACCAATCGACCGGGTCCGACATGCCCGCTGGCGGCGGGTTCTCGTAGTCGCAGAAGCCGCCCAGCCACGGCACGAACTTTTCCTGCCCGATCTTCCCCGGCACCCACAGCGGCCAATGGATCACCACCAGTCCGCAGCCGCGCTTCAACTGCCGCTCGACGACCGCAAGGTGGTCGCCCTTGAGAAACGGGTGCTGCTCGATGGGATACTGCTTGTCGAGCCCGTCGCTTAAGAGCGCGATCGTATCCGCGGTGTCGAGGGTGGCGGGGTCGGCAGGCCAGCCGTTGAAATGGGCCTCGGTCTTCACGCCTTTCACATTCGGCGACGTGTCGAGGCCGTGACTCAGGAGCTTCACGTCCTTTTCGTATTCGTGGGCCCCGGGCCCGTGACTCTTCTTCCCCGCAAGGAAGACGATCTTCCTGGCCGGGGGCTCGCTCGCCCCAGCCCCGCTCGGCAACCCGGCGCCCAAACCGAGCACCACGGCGAAAGCCAATCGCAGCGCATCACGATACATCGATAGACCTCCCTCCGCCTTAGCAGGCTCGCCTGTTGATCCTATTCACGACCCGGACGGACCATTCATTACAGCCGTCAGGATACGCCCCGGCATCGAATTCCACAACTCTTTGACGGGGAACGAGATCCGAAGGTGATTCTGCGTTCGATCTGGCAGGCGAGCCCGGGGCACGGGCCGGCATCTTCCGGCGGTAGCGCTGCAACTACGTCGCCGCGAAGCACTCGGCGCAAACCGTGTCGTCGGCCGAGTTCCCATCGGTCCAGTTGACTTCGGCCTCGGCGAGAGCGGCCGCCTCCGCCGACGGAAGACGCGGCCGTGAGGCCATCGAATCGCGGCCATTTGTTGACCGGCTCTCGCAACTGCGCCGGTGCCAGGTTAAACTGGTGGCATGTCGTCGCTCATCGACGATCGTGGAAACCGGCGCGACGAGACGGAAGTACGGTTGGCAGACCTGGAGGACCGTGGCATGACATCGCAACGACTCGTAACGCTGGCGGTGCTGTTCGGCATGGCGCTGGATGCGGCCGCCTGGGCGGCGGACACCAAGCCGCTGGACCCGAAGCAGGCTTACGCCAAGAAGGCCACCTGGGCCGAGACCATGCTCCTGACGCGGGCCAACTGCGCGGAGTGGGCCAAGGGCGCCAAGGAGGGTGAGCTCACCTCGACTCCGCTGCCGGCCCTCTGGGCCAAGTTCCAGGCCGATTGGCCCACGCAGTCCGCGTGGTTCATCCAAGACCTGCCGGGCGTCCGCTACCTCGACTGGTTTCTTCAGGTGAACAACACCGGGTTTGAATCCTGGATCATGGGGCGAGCCTTGGCGCGGCTCGGCGACGCCGGCGCCGGTCTGAAGCAGGAACTCACCGATCTGGGCCGAGATAGGCGTCCGGCCAGCGACGCGCGGTGGCTGGAGCTGTACGCTCGGGCCCGCCGCTTCGAGGACCTCCTCATTGCCAGCCGGCACGTTTGGCTGGGCGACTTGCGATGGGAGTACGAGCGGCAGGCGGCGGAGATGGTTCGCTCGAAGGTGCCGTCGAACGACGCCCGGTGGACCGCGCTGACCCAATGGGCCGGCCGCTGCGCCGCACCCGGCAAGGCAATCCATGTGGGGAAGATCGCGGGGCTGCGGTCGGCGGTCGAGTTGTTGGCGGCGACCTTGCCCGGCCGGTTCTCCGCCGGCAGCGCCCTGGCCAAACAGCTTGGCGACTCGGAGTCGAAGTGGGGCCGCGTGGTGGCTGCGCTGGTGAAGCAGGATCCGCAGGCCCTGGCAGCGCTGCCGGTGCTCTCCGAGGAGATCCTGGCGGCGCGGCGGTCGCTGCTGCGGTCGCTTGCCGGGATGCCCGAGTTTCTCGATCAGTGGCAAGGTGTTGCCTTGGAGGCGGAGTGGGAGGGGCAATATGTCTCGCTCGGCGACGATCTGGCCGACCACGCGTGGTTTGAGCGGGTGGCCCAGCAGACGCAGCGGCCAGATAGTCTGATCCTGCCCGGCGACCGCGATCAGGCCGACGTGGTGCTGCGTCGCACGGCCGCCCTGCTAGCGGATGTGAAGCGGATGGGAGGCGGGTCCGGGCTGACCGACGCCGAGGCGCACCTGGCCGCGCTCCAGAAGGCCGCCGCCGCGATCGACCCGGCCCAGAGCGAGGCCCGATACGTGCTCTATGCCGACGCCTGCCGCCTGCGCCGGCAGATCGCCTTTCGCAATCCTCTCCTGAATTTCGGGGAGCTGCTGTTCGCTAAGCGGCACCGCGCGACCTACCCGCACATGTGTGACCAATACTACGGCATGGCCGCGCGGCCGGGCGGCGGGATCTACGTGTTGTCGAAGCCATTCGAGCCCGGCGCGCGGGTGCGCGACGTGCTCGCCGACTCGGTGGTCCAGCGCGGCCGCCTGCAAGGTCAGAAGCTCAGCGGCGGGCCGGACAAGCCCTGGAAGATCTCTTACGACGGGATGGGCAACTTGGCGGGCGAGGAGACGGTGGGCGGGTGTTTCCTGTCGCCCGATCTCTCCTACGACGGCAGGAGCATCCTCTTCGCCTATGTGGAGTGTACGGGCGACCGCCACCACGTACACCACACCGATCCCGAAAAGGGGCATTGGGCTCCGGGCCGCTGCTACCACGTGTTCAAGGCCAACGTCGACGGCTCGGGACTGGTCCAGTTGACCGATGGGACCTGGAACGACTTCGACCCGCGATGGCTGCCCAGCGGGCGCATCGCCTTCATCAGCGAGCGGCGGGGCGGGTACCTCCGCTGCGGGCGGGTCTGCCCGACCTACACCCTCTATGACATGGCCGCCGCCGGCGGCAACATCCGCTGCCTGAGCCGCCACGAAACGAACGAGTGGCACCCCTGCGTGACGCACGACGGGCGAATCGCCTGGACCCGCTGGGACTACGTGGACCGCAACTTCTCCGCCGCGCACATGCCGTGGATCACCGGGGCCGACGGGCGCGACCCGCGCCCCATCCACGGCAATTATGCTTGGCGGGGCAACCGGCCCGACATGGAGCTGAGCCTGCGGCCCATCCCCGGCTCGCCCAAGTTCGTGGCCACGGCCGCGCCGCACCACAACCAGGCGTTCGGATCGCTGATCATCATCGACCCGCGCGTGCGCGACGACGACGGGGGCGGGCCGCTGAGGCGTCTGACGCCGGAGGTGGGCTTCCCGGAGACGAGCGACGGCGGCACAGAGACCTACGGCACGGCATGGCCATTGAGCGAGGACTACCACCTGTGCGTGTACGACGCCAGCACGCGCCCAGCGCAGCGGCCCGCCCCGTGGTCGGTCTTTCCCAACGCGAACTACGGCATCTACCTGGTCGATGCCTTCGGCAATCGCGAGCTCATCTACCGTGATCCGGCCATCTCCTGCCACCAGCCGATCCCGCTTCTTCCGCGGCAGCAGCCGCCCGTGGTGACCGAGGATTCCGAGCGGGTGGCGGGTCGGGGACGGGCCGAGGCCACGGTGACCGTGATCGACGTCTACGACAGCCTGAAGCCTTGGCCGGCGGGGACCAAGATCACCGCCTTGCGGGTCTGGCAGCTCCTGCCGCTCTCGGTCGCGCCGGCGCCGCGGAACACGGGCGTCCAGGTGCCCGGCACCGGCTCGATCAACACGGGCCGGGCGGTCCTGGGCACGGCGCCGGTCGAGGCCGACGGCAGCGTACACTTCGTGCTGCCGGCCGGAAAGGAGGTCTTCTTCCAGGCCCTCGACGAGAAGGGACTGGCCGTGCAGTCGATGCGATCCGGCACGCAGTTCCAAGCGGGCGAGAAGCTGACGTGCCAGGGGTGCCACGAGCCGAAACACCGCGCCCCGCTGCCCGTGAAGACTGCCCGCCTGGCCACGTTGCGGGCGCCCAGCCCCTTGCAGCCCGATGTGGATGGCACCAACCCGTTCAGCTACCCGCGCCTCGTCCAGCCGGTGCTCAACAAGCACTGCGTGGAATGTCACGCCCGCGAGGCCGAAAAGGCGCCTCGCCTGGATGCACAGCCGATGCCGCTCGTGGGCAAGGCCTACATGGACCTAACGACCACCTACTACGCCTCCTACGTGAGCCTTGCGCCGAAATTCGGATTCTACGACTATGGTCATGCTGAGGGCCGGACCCACCGGACTACGCCCGGACAGTTCGGCGCCCGGGCCTCGAAGCTCTACGAGATTCTCACCCGGGGCCATTACGACGTGAAGCTCTCACCCGAGGAGCTGCACCGCATCACCGTGTGGCTCGATTCGTGCTCCATGTTCTACGGAGTCTACGAGGTGGCGGGCGGCGACGCCCAGCTCCGCGGCGAGATCGTGCGGCCCACGCTGCAATAGTCGCGGACCCGCGCTGTGCCGGCGAGTCTTGGCCGCCGCAAGAGGCTCGTGCGCCCTCCGTTCATTCACTTGCCGGCCCAATACTGCGCGAACACTTCCGCGCCGCTCATGGCCCGGTTGTACACGCTCGCGTCCCGGACACACCCGTTGAAATACCCGTACGACCCAAGCCAGCCAAACCGCAAAGGCTCCATGTTGGTTCGGATCGCCGTGGTCACAGCGTTTCCTGCGCCTGCCTCGCGGCCGTTGAGGTAGACCCGCATCGTCGCGCCGTCGTACGTCGCGGCCACGTGGCACCACTGCCCCTGCGGCAGACAGAGATCGGTGGGGTTATAGCTGTGCCGCGTGCCGTCGGGGGCGTCCAGCTCGAACCACACGGTCCCGCCGGGGCGGAGGTGCATCCCATAGGCGCCGGTGAGCTCGTACCCCTTGCCCAGGAGCCCCGGGTACCACACGTCGGTCGGTTCGTACTTCGCCCATACCAGCAGCGTCAGCGGGCCGGTGAGGTCCAGGGCCTTCGCGTTGCCGAGGTCCACATACTGCTGCCGGCTTTCCTCAAGCCGCACCACGGATCGCGATCCTCGGTTGTCCCAAGAGGCCGCATTGATCAGCTTGCCGGTGAGCCCACCGACGGACGATTGCACCGCCACGCCCTCCCCCTCATCCAGCTTCCATCGTGCCACCAGGCCCTGCGCGTCGAGCCGCTTGAACTCCGCGCCGGTGGGCAGGTTGGTGGGGATTGTGCTCGCAGTGTCCAGGGTCAGTTTGCGGAGCGCCGCCGGGGCCTCGAACTCCCCGAAGCTGGGCGACCACATCGGCTGGTCATCCGATACCCCCGATCTTCGGACCGCATTCAGGTAGATCGCTCCACCGGAGGCCACGCCGATTTGCGCCAGAGGCAGCGAGACGCTTACCGTGTAGGCTCCCCGATACCTCTTCGCCGACCCCGCGGCATGGGACGGTGCCCCATCCAGCAGCCGCTTCCCTGCGGCGTTTACGAGCAGGTTGTGTACCCGCTCCGCAGGCTGAGTGGCAAACAGCACCTGCCAGTAGTCCCCGCTCACGATGTCGTCGGTGGATTTGAGACTCTTGGGGTCGCACTGCTCCTCGAGTTGGATATACAGATACTCTCCATCCTGGAGCAGGCGGGCCGTCACCTTTCGCCGCGTTGGCTCGGCGATTGGCGATCGCCAGCGCGTCAGCCCCAGGGTCTCGGAGGCATCGATCTTCGCCGGGTTGCCCTGGAGCGATCCTCCGGACGCGAATGGGACGCGCAGCACCGCGCCGCCGTTTCCGTGCTGCGACTTGACGTGCTCCAGGTACTGTTTCCGCCCGGCGGTCATGTAGTCCCAGGTGCCCATCTCGAACAGCGCCACCCGCTGCTTCTGCTCGGGCGTCTCGGCGGCTACCTTCGCCTCCTCCATGAGCCTCCCGAGTGTCTCCATCCGTTTCGCGTTGCCCAGGTACCCCCACGCCATTTCCTCGGTCTGATGATGGTGGCCCTCGATCTTTCCTGTGGCAATCGCCTCGGGGTAGTTGGCGGGATTGCCGTACGCCTGCTCGACCGTCTCGTAGAACTTGCGCATGGGGCCCGCCGCGGGGCCATAGAGCCGCGTGAAGTATTCGTCCAGCAGCGTATCGAGTTTCAGGGTGGGGTCGTCCATCAGCCGGTAAGTGACGTACGCCTCCACATCCTGCCCGTAGCCGCAGTGGAACACCCCGCGATAGTCATACTTCCGGAAGAGATCGAATTGCTCGCCGACGGCGTGGGCGAAGAAGCCGGGGAAACAATGGAAATTCCATTGTTTGCGATCTCCACGGGAAACGTGTAGTAGAGCCACAGATAGAGCGTTCGGCCGGGGTATTCCTGCCGCCACTGCTTGAGCAGCTCCACCTCGTGCTCGTATGAGGCGCGATCGTAGTTCAGGCGGTTGCAGGCGAAACAGTACTGGACGAGCACGTTCGGCTCAAGCTTGAACTTCTCGGGCGGAGCGCCGTGGGTCATGTACGAGAGGCAAACGATGTGCTTGTCGGGGTGCTTCTTGCCGACGATCTTGGCGACTTCATTGACGAACTGGAAGAAGTAGTCGCTGTGGCGGCCGTTGGTGAAGAACGGACTGTCGGCGTCACGGCCGGTGAGCCACTTCTGGCAATTGGCGCACTTGCAGAACTGGGAGTTGTCCATTGGCTCGACGCAGAAGCAATCGCCGCCGGCCTGGGCGCCCGGGTAGCTCTTGCCGGTCTCGAAGAACTCGCAGGCATCCTTCGCAACCTGTTCCACCAGCCCCCGGGCGGTGTAGCACATCTGCGGCGGCTGGCCGGCATACCCCTGGGCGAACCAGTCGGCGTGGCGGCCCTCGAAGAGCTTCTCCTGTCCCTTCTCCTCCGCCCAGAATCTGCGGTAGTAGCCGTACAGGGAGTGGTTGCCCGGGCACACCTCGCCGCCTTCGCGGTGCCGCAGGCGGAAGAGCGTGTTCCAGCCGCGCTTGGCGACGGTATAGCCGCCGCTGCCGAAGCGTTTGTGCAGCTCAGGATAGGCAGCCGCCTCCCACTTCTTTTGCCCCTCGCTGCCGTGCTTCCACAGCCCCGTGTACTGGTCGTAGCCCTCGCTTGCGGGATAGGCGGCGAAGCGGTACTTCATGAAGGGCTCGCGCTTGAGCCCGGCGCCCGTGACCGTCAGGGTCGCCTGCCTCGGGCAGTCGGTCCCGAACTCCGTCGGGTTGAACCAGCGGACGTTGCAGTAGCGCTCCAGGAAGTCGTAGACCGCATACATCGTGCCCTGCTCGTCCCAAATGCCCGGCCAGGTGTTGAGAGCCTGCTGGTTCGGCGTCTGGTCATATTGCACGATGCCGCGGTCGTCCTTGTCGCGCCCGACCAGCACCAGCGCCTCGGGGGTGAAGCGGATCAGATACTCCTGCTTGTTGAACGGATCCGGCTTGATCCCCATCGCCCGCACTCGCTCGCTGTCGCCAACGAGGATGGCCAATCCCTGGACCGGCTGATCATCCTTGACGATCAGGAAATCCCCGCCCGTAACCTGTTTGAGGTGCCATCGCAGCTCGTAGGCCGCGAACTGCGCCGCCCGTGTCGCTTCCTTGGCGATCACAATGGTTGCCGCAGGCTTGCCGTCCTGCGCCAACGTCAGCTTCACTTCAGCCGGCGCCGCGAAGGCCGCTGGCGTGGCAAGTGCCGCGAGCAGACAGACTGGAAGTAAGGTTCGCATCTTCATATCTCCTTGGTTGACACACAACGAGAACGGCATTCTTGGCAGGGACACGCAGTGTTCTTCAACCAACGTGTCACGGAATCACGCAACGTCACCTGGGGGCGTCCTTCGCCTCGGGCCAGTCGACGGTCGCGGCGGCCTCGAGGGGCTGACCCCAGAGATGGTAAAGGGCTCGGAGATCGGCGGGCGTTTCGTCGCGCAGGGCGATGTAACGGATCCCGCGTTGATATCGCGACCGGCATCGCAGAGCACGATCCTTGAACTCCAGGCGGACGTCCAGCGCGCTGCCGGGCGTCGTGCGTATCGACACGCTCGGGTGCAAGGCCGGGCGATAGGTCACCCAAGCGGCGCGAAAGGCGATGGTGTCCATCGGCTCG
>Ga0172371_10008898_pt1 | contig 13928 bp, 16 predicted proteins | sample Lak12m_FD_114543 | JGI IMG/M metagenome (GOLD analysis project Ga0172371, IMG submission 114543) | Freshwater microbial communities from Kabuno Bay, South-Kivu, Congo - kab_022012_12m | ecosystem: Environmental > Aquatic > Freshwater > Lake | place: Democratic Republic of the Congo: South-Kivu... | reverse complement strand
ATTACATCGCCTACATCTGTTCCTCCAACTAAACATTTAAAAACATCGTTGGCGGCATCGTCAATTACTTGTATTCCAGTGTTAGCATCTGGAAATATTCTCACTCTTGCTCCCGAATCCGCTGTGTCGTAAGCTCCGCCAACTGCGTTTAATTTATTGTTATCTGTTACTAACTCCCATTCACCTGCCTTAATCTCATCAGCTCCAGCTGAAGCTGCCCTATATTGTTTGTTTCCGTCATTAGTATCAAACCATAAGTCTCCAACTAATAAAGAAGTCGGAACTGCGTCTTGGGCAAAAACTGTAACAGTCGTATTTTCCAGAGCAAGCACCCATTCTCCCGCCTTAATTTCATCTGCTCCAGCAATTACTGCCCTGTATAATTTATTATTATCGTTGGTATCTACCCATAAATCTCCAGCGGCTATTGATGTTGGAACCCCATCTTGTGCAAAGGTTGTAACTTTAGCAGTCGGGTCGTAACCTGCGGCAAAAGTAGTAGCCGCACTTATAGTTATATTATCAGCATCAATAGTTATTCCTTCCACTGAAGCGTTGATTTTGGCAATTACATCTGTACTTTGAACTGGCGTAAAACTTAATTGTGTTGTAGTCACAGAACCTGTATAAATATTCCCTCCGTCAATTTTTGTTAAATCAGAGCTGTGCCTCCAATTAGAAAGATAAGTTGTGCCGTCTATTAAAACTTTTGAACCAGCCAGAGTTACTATATCGTCTGATGTTACGTTGCGAGGTGTGGCAGATTTTATGTCTGAAGCCGCAGCCGATTCATTTCCAGAAGTATCCACTGCTTTTATGTAGTATGAGTATTCTGTTCCGCCCGTCAGTCCTCCGTCTATAAAATAGTTGGTGCGAGAAGAACCAATCAAACCATATTCATATCCAATTCCATAAACATAAAAGATATGGTCTACTGCATTATCACCAGTCCAATCGCTACCATTGATTGAATATGCTCTGTTTCCAGAATGTGTTGGAGAAATATCTGTTCCAACAACCACACGATTGGAACTATCTCCCCCATCATAATTAAAAACTATACAATAATGTGTTGAAGCATCTAATGTTATTTTGTTTTCACCTGTAAAATTAAATGTTATTAGTTGATAGCCTGTTGTTAATGTTGAAACATCAAAATTGTCTGATGTAGCCAATGCTGAACCCGTCGGCTTTCCATTTGTTCCATATGTTCCAGTATGAGCATAAATCTTTGCTGTTGCATTTCCAGTCGGTAATCCTGTTATTCCACCTTTTTTCAAATAAAATTTACAACTATCTAATGTTGTAGAATTTGTATTCGTAAAAGATTGTCCTCGGTATATAGTGCCCCCGTTGTAGCAAGCAAGGGCATCTGTACTTTGATTTGTCTCCGAATAACTATCCAATAATAATGTGCTACCTTCGCCATTCCTATAAATATTGTAAGAAGCTAAATCAGAATCTGTGTTATGTGTCCATTCAACTATGTTGTATTGAATACCCCCCGTAGCCGAACCTGCAGTTACAGTCGCTGGAGCAACTGTATCTGCGGATGTGGTTTGTGCTATATCAGCAGAAAAAGCCGAGGAGGTTCCATATTTATTTACCGAACAAATCCCAAAATTGTAAGAAGTATTGGGAGTCAGACCCTCGATTGTAATCGTGTTTGTTGTAGCAGGAATAAAAGTATAATAAGTTAAAGAGGCTTTTTTATAGCGAATTAAATAGTGGTCAAAGGTATTAGTGGATATAGCACTCCAAGTAAGCACGACATAAGCCGATTGCGAACCTTCGTTACCAATAGAAACTCCGCCTGTTGAATAAGTTAATCCAGTTGGAACAGCGTCAGCACCAAAGGTTGAAACATAACCCACATTAGCGACTGTTTGTCCACCTATTGAACCGCCCGTTATTGTTATATTCTGAAATTTAGCTATGCCTGTTTTTAAGACATAAGCCAAAGCATTGTCGTTATCTGTCGCGAAATCCGCCACATTACATCCCCAAAATGTATCTCCGTCTGTTTCAATGTGAAATGAATTTGCAGTCGTGGTATCTGGTATATTCAATGAGTTGGCCTCAAGCGTCCCCCTGAATGTTCCTGAGTTAGCTTCTAAATTACCTTCAGCATCTAATCTCCAACCAGTAGAACCAGTAACAAAATTTGCTGACTGTATCCCTCCGCCTAAAACACTTAATTCACCATTTTGTATCGTTGTATTTGAAAAGTTGTTTTTATATGTTAAAGAACGCAAATCATTTACTTGGTTCTGTAAATCTACTATTTGTTGTTGTAACTCGTCATTTGCCATTAAAAGTTTTGTGATAATTCTTCGTATTTTAACTTATAACCCGTTAACTCAATTCCATCTAAACATTCAATCCTTAACTGTATTTCTTTGAATTGTGGCAAGTTTGCCCCAGTGCTTTCTACAATGTTTGTCATATATGTCAAATTCCCAGAAGTTGTGTCTGTGCATATTGTAGTCCAAGTTAAGTCCTCGTCTTTCTTGTATTTCATAGTTACTCCACCTGTTCCAGTCATTCCAGTAAAGTATGAGGCAACTGACTTTAACTGCTTATCTATTGATCCATCGTCCCAACCAAACTTGACTGTTTCTAACACCCCTGGTTGGCTTGAATAAGTACTACTTGAACTTAAAAAGAAAGTTGTTTTATTAGTATCAGAATTTATAAGTGCGGCCACTGACCTCTCTGCCGTAGTTGATCCGCCAACTATATTCTCAATAATAGTAAAGTCATTGTTTGCAGTTTGTCCATCTACACCCCTTGCACTCGTGAAATCTATTGTCTTATAAATAGAAAATGTCATTGGATTTACCGGCTCTTCTCTGCCATATCTGGCTATTGCATACTCGTATAACCCTGCATAAGTTCCATCTGGCTTAGTTCCAGTTACAAGAAAATATACATAACCTGTAAATGTCTTTAATTTAGATGCAGGCAAAATATAGTTATATGTCCCTGCTCTATTTAACCTTGCAGTATAAGTAAATAAATTCTGAAACTGACCGCCATTATAACCTTTGAGTTTTAATGTTCTTTTATTAGGCGTGCTAATAGCAACTACTATCATTCCCTCTAACAAAGCACCACCTGACACTGTTCCCACGCCTATTTCAAGTATTTCTACCCAAGTAGTAGTTGAAACTCCGTCCCATAAATACATCTTTGACTTTGTTGTAGTTGAAGTGCAAACAACTGCCATTAAGTTCCCATAAGGCACTAAATCAACTATTGTCTGCTCGCTACTCACAGATTTCATACTTGTCAGTGCATCAGTAGTTGCGTTTATTTTATAAATATCCTGACCTGACCAGCAATAAACATCTCCCTGCCACACAACTCCACCTTTCGCATTGGCTAAATTTATTGCGGTAGATGACATTGTATCTGTAGCTATGGTATATTTAGCTACTTTACTATTTCCCCCATCAAGATAAATAACCTGGTAAGTACCCTGCATATTAGAAATAAACAAAGCGTCTCCGGCATTAAATGTAGTAGATGCAATAGTTCCATTGGTAGGAATCCCCCAAGCGCCATCTAAGGCATTAGTTTTCTTCCATATGGTAGTGTCGTGGTTTGTATTATTGTCCTGCCCTAACCCATAAATATCAGTCCCAACTTGTATGAGCTTGGTAATGTAATTATCAACGCTATACGAGCAAGAGTTCTCTACTGTGTTATTAACTACCTGCTTTAAGGACTTTTTCCTGCCTACATCAAAGTTTTCAGAATACCAAAACCCTCCGGGTAGAGTGCTTCTTGGGTCATTTACCATTCCTGACCAGAAATTGTTTTGGTTTATTATTTTCATTTGTTGTCTTCTACATTAGCTACTATTTTTCTTACTTGGTCGCCTTCTCTTCTACCATATCTATCATCAACTTTCTTTCTGGCGTCTAACATATCTCTGTATAACCTTTCTGAAGTCGCCAAACTTTTGTCTCTTGCATACTCATAAGATGGTTTTAAGTATAAATAATCATGTGTTAAACCATCTAAACCAGACATCTGAACTGCATAGGTCCCAGTAATGTTACCAATAAAAGAACACATTTCCCTGTCTATTTCTATTTTAAGACCACCAGTAGAACTATAATCTGGCGTGTTATTTAGAAAAATTGTATTACCTATTTTCTTATGAGTCGTTGGTATTCCTGTACCAGGAACAGCAGGGTCTTCTGCCGGTGGCAATTCAACCCAGTCCCCCGTGGAGGATTTCTTTATTAAAACCCTTCTAATACCAACTATTGTTTTGCCATTGTCGTCGTTGGTAAAACTATAACTCCTTGTCCCGGAAACTACATTTTTGGTAATGTATGGGTCTGCGGTATTATTATAATCGTCAACATTCCAACCAGCGTTCTTTAGCGCCAAAACCATTACCTCGTCTTGTGCCAAGTTAACATCTATGGCCTTATTAGCAAGCGAATAAGTTGTGCTTGTGGTCCCACAACATCTGTCTATTTTATTTACTATATTTTCAAATGATAATGACATTTAATTTCCCACCTTACTTTTTTCTAATTCATATTCTTTTTTTCTCTGTTCAAATGGTATCCCGCGGTAGTTATAGTTAGGGACGAGATTCGTCCAGTAAATATCCTCTTTTGAAAGTTTTATCTTGTCTAAGTCAATCTCATTGACAAACTCTTTCATTTTCCTTTTAGGCATAATCCACAACATAGGCATTAAAAACTTGACATACTTCCTAACATCACCCGCTATTACAGATCCGCCCTGTTCCCTATCGTAGTATAAATATATCAACCTTTTAATCTCTTTTGCTGGATCCTTATTAAAGTTATCCTTATTTAACTCGCCTAAGACATCCTGAAACCTATAACAATACGCCATATCGTGCTGTAATATGCCCGAGATTGCGTCTTTTATCGTTGGGTCTACCTTTAATACTCTTCTCAACTCTCTGACGGGCTCAGACCAGTATTCTTCTTTTAGCAATATGGTAGTAAGTGAGAAATACCTTTTTAACCACTCAATCCATATTCTTTTAAGCAATACCAACGCCAGTATGCCTAACGGCTTTGTTAGCAATAGCGAGAATAACCTTTTGTAAGCGGCTACTGCGTCAACTACTTCGTGTGGTGTAAAGAACCTTGCAGGGTATTTCTCGCCCTCGCAATAACTCTTGAATCCGTCTTTAAGTTCTACCCTCAATATCTTAACTGGATTTCCCAAACTTACATCTGGCTCTTCTGGCGGGATATGCCTTAATGACTTTCTAAATAAGGTTAACTGGTTCTCTCTTGCCAACCTCGCACTTATAGTTTTGTATAATTCAACATATATCATTTTATAAGTTTTAGGTTGACTATGTGTATCATGTCTCCCAATGGTGGAATAGCGAAATCGCACTGATAAAGCATAACAAGCATTTTATGTATTTCGTTAAACTCTTGCCTTACCTCTTCGTCTGTCCTGTCTCTTAATATGTCCTCATATTTATACTTTTTAATGAACTGACTAAACTCCTCTAATGTATCTTTTGCCATATCATATACAGCAGGATTAACCCAATAACCCCACCTATTATTTTTATTATTTGAATTAAATTTAACTCTTCTTGTATAAATTTCATAACTTCCCTTATTACTGCCCTTCACAAGTAGGGCAGGGTAAAAGAACTTACCTTTAAGCGTTTGCTATTGCTGTCCAAGTAGTATCTACTAATCGCCAAATAGCTGGACTTCCTGATGTGGTGCTTAGATATAATGAACCCTGTGCTTGATCTGTTCCGGGAGTTCCTACTTCTGCTTGTATCAAAGCATCAGTATAGGCTGACCCTGCATAAATCCACACATTATCTGCTAACCCGATTCTTGTTACTACTGGATTTAATTGATTTGGTTGTGCCATATAATTGATTTAATAATATCTTTCCCTATTACAGGGGAAATGTAGCAATCTATTCGGGCGGTGGGACTGCAAAGCAGTTTTACCCTTTTAGATTGCTATGCTCCCCCAATAATAAGGGGAAGCATATTAACTGATTGTTATATCAATTATCATAGCGGCTACCTGAGCCCAGCACTTGAATCCAATATATCCCCAAGTCACGATTTCCTTACCTGTCTTTCCTGAAACCGACTTTTCCTCAAATCTTATATTTCTTGGCGCTGCATAAGTTGCAACTCCTTTGATACCAGCCACCCTGTGTCCTGAATTTGTCACAATGTCGTATGAAGAATATGATGTGTCAGCAAACGTTCCTGTTCTTACGACATAAATATCTACACCTTGGAACGATGTTACTAATCCATTCTTCAAAGCTGAATCAGCCATTGAGTATCCCAATGAACCTGTTGCCTCTAAAATACCTGTTAAGTCGGTATTTTCTACTACCAAGAACAAACCCTTGTAGACCTCTGCGAAACCTGCCCACTTTGAGTTCAGGTTTGACATAATCTTCAAGAAGTTTGAAGCTGTGGTGAACCCACCTGCTGGTGTGCTGTATGTTCCAGTTCCGTTTTCGCAAAGCAAGTTGACTACGCAAGCATCTATTGCCGCTGCAACCTTATATGCCTGTCTGCTAATTCTATTTGCAAACAAATCATAATTTGACAATACTTCTTCATAATCTGGCACGTGTTCTGCAATTTTAAACATCAATCCAACTGTCAATGTATCATCAGTTGTCGTGTAATCAGAAACATCGTATGTTCCTTGTAAAGAAGTTATTGCTACTGTTGGGTCTGAACCATACGGATTTTTAATTGTATAATTGTCTGTTCTATCAACTTCGCAGATTTTCTCGGCAACCATTGCAACTTTCATTATTTCTTGCAAGGTGGCTGCCTTGAATTTCGTACGCCAAGTTGTATCTCCAATTGTATTTGCCACGTTAGTTAGTTTTAATAGTATTTTCCCCACCTATTATAACTAACCCACCTATTAGCTACTTAATTCCCGCTTTTTCTTTCATTTCCGCAACCCTTGCTTTTGCAAGAGCTTCAATCCCGTCCATATCTTTTGGAACTTCTCCCTTGCGGGCTTTCTCCAAAAGTTCTGTTGGGGTTGTTTTTGCTGAACCGAACCTTGATGAAGAAGTATTTGTAGCTTCGGCAACCTTACGCATTTCAATCCTTGTTTTAAGCATTGACTTTACTTCTGGCACCTTTAACGCCTCAGTAATGCTGGTTTTATGAGACCTCGCCCATAACCTTACCTCTTCTGTATCACTATCATCGTGTATATTAGCCGCTAAAAGCGACTTTAATTCCATAATGGTAATATCTGCCGAAGTGGTATCTGGTTGAACTGTTAGCTTCGCAGGTTCTTTTTTAACCCACTTGCCTGTCTTGTCGTCTCTTATAAAACCCTTTGCTTTGCGTAATTGCTCGTAAAGCTCTTGGTTGCGCTGTTTTAGTGCGTCAACCTCTTCTACCGCATCATCTTTTGGTTCTACCTCAGGTTGGTCTGCGGGGAGACCTACCTCTGGTTCAGGAGTTTCAAGAGTTTCCTGCTCCTCTTCGTCATTTTGTGCGCTGACGTCCGCAAAGTTTTTATCCATTTTTTTGAAGGGTCTGGGAAAATAAGACCCGAATGGTTTGGTGGGTTTTCCTTCCCTAAGTTAATTATTTTACTTTGTTGAATCTTTAGCTAACCTTTCCAATGTCTGTTCTGTCGTTTCTTCTTTCGTGCCTGCTAAGATAAGTAAGAAGTTTAATTGTGTTTCTATATGCTTTACTATCTCGCTTCTTGCCAGTAAATCTATGTATAAATCATTATCTAACTTTGACTTGTCTGGCAATAAATCATCTAACCTTATTTTACCTCTTGACTTTTTGCCTTCTAATAACTTTAATTGTTGTTCTAAGTAAGTTACCATTATCACTCTTGATTTGATAAGTGGCACCGCTATTTCTGCTATCTTCTCTTGTAATGGCAATACCTGCCATAAATCAACTATCTGGTGCATCGGCGCTGTCCCATCTATCTCTGGCAAGAATGTCTTTCTGACTAATCGCAATATCTCTGGCTTTTTTATTAAAGATAATAACGACAAATCTACTGCTGTTAGTGGTAATTGCAAAAAGTGCTTCCTTAATGCTTTTATCAAGTCGTCTTGTTCTGCAAATGCTCCTTTAATAATTGATAACTCATCGTCCGAATATCGCCTTGTTTGTTTCTTTTTTGGTTGTTCTTCCACCATATTATTTTTTTCTTTTCTTTTTTACTATTTTACTTCCATATTTTGCAACCCACTTCCTTGCTAATTTAGGGTGTTTTGCAAACATATATTTTCTTTGTCTTATACTACGAAATGGCATTTTGTTTTTGCATATTTATTGGATTACCAACCCCGACTTTTTGTCCCACCTGTAGAGTTGGCATTGCTGGTATTGGTTGACTATTCGCTTGCGCTAATTCTATCGGTGATATAGCACTCGTCTCATTCAAGATAGCGTTAAATACTAACTTCTCTTGCGGTGTCATTGGTCTGCCTTGCATGGCCACTATTGTCTGGAATACCGAACTCAATGTATCCATAACTGCCTGTTTTTGCACATTCTCACCAGTTATCTCATAAACTACATCTGCCTTAAATTCCTTTAAGCCATCTTTCCAAGTTTTTGTCTTAATGTCTGATGGTTTTAAGAACCTTACTCCGCCCATTTGTCTCAACTCTGCCTCAACTCCCATTTGCTCTTGGTTCAAATCAGGCAATGGTTCGCTATTCAATACTGCTTGTATGGCCTTTTTATTAAACCTTTTAGCAGATTCGTTGCTAATATATGCCAAGTCAATCTTGTCTATCCCATAAGCGTCTAATGTCGCCACCACCTCGTTTGCGTTATCCATCTTTTTAAGTATAAACGGCGTAATGTAGTCTCTCATCATTCTCTCAATATGCAAACCTTTGTTTTCTATCATCATATCAAAGTTAGAGTGTGCTTCTTGCTGAACTATGGCTGCCTGCCTGAATGCTGTTCCTGATGGCAATGTATCGCCTTGCAGTATATCTGGCGTAGAAGTCAAATCCTGCGCCAACGCGTCCCATTGCATACCATATTGCTGTAATGCTGTAATATCGTGGCTGGTGTTATTAACTTGTTCTACTCTACCATTTGGTATATTTTTGTCCCATATCGCTACTTGTCCTGTTTCAATAGATGAAAATACATTTTGATTCAAAAATGCTGGGTCACAAGTTTGAAACCATATTTTTGAGGCCAAGTCCAGTTGGTCTTTAATGGCCTTAATCGTGTGGTTTTTCATCCATTGGGCTGTAAATAATTGCTTTACACTTCCATTAAGCGATATTGAACCATCTGTTGAAGGAATAAGCCAAGTAAGCATATATGGGTTCTTTTTCTCTCTTCCACCAATTAAAACAAAATCATCAAATGTTCCCTTCTCTTTGCCTGCTACAAATGATACAACCTGCATTTGCTGAACGAATGTATCGTCATCATTCTCTTTACCTGTTATGTATGACAATGGTAATTCTCCGTGTATCTCGTATAGCTTAATATAGTTTGACTTGGTGTCTTTTTTCATTCCGTCTAACATTTCCCTGCCTGAAACTGCGTTTATCAACTTTTCTACCATTTCCTTGTCATAGCCCTTGCGTTTCCTTAACTGCGCTGGGGTTAACTCTAATACCTCAACTACTGGGTTTGACTCAAAATCTATCGGATCTAATATCAACCTTGTAAATGGTATCACCATTGACTTTAACTCGCCGTTCTGTTCTACAAACTTGCATACTGCCGAGTTATATGCTGCCAAGTAATCTCCCCATAAGTTTAGGAACTTTCCGAAATCAGAACTATCCATCCACTTTTGCAAGTGTATTGTATAAATATACTGGTTCAAGTAATCCTTAATCTTCCTTGCCTTTGCCCTTATATTCTTTCTGTCTAAATCAGTGGCTCTGGCAACTATATTCTTTTTAGCAACACAAATGTTAAAGAACGGCTTATCCCTGCCCAAACTATCTGTTTCGCCAGAAGTATGCTTTGAGTTTAAATATGCCTCAATCTTATTAACATCATCATAAAAGCATTCCTCAACGTATTCGGAAGTTCTTACTTGCCCTCTAATGTAGTCAGTTTCTAACTGCCTGACTAATTCTCCTATTGTTTCCATTATTTACCCACCTTATAAATTCGTTGCTTTTATAAAGAATGTGACATCCAGCGTATTGGCTATACTTGCATAAACTCCATAGGTCGCCTGCACGTTTCCCAAGTTATGATAACCTATCGCTGGCGTTATTGTATTAAAAATAACATCACCAGTAGCAGTTAAGGAGTTCCATAACTTAACTGTGCCAGACGATGTTGAGTTGACATACATTCCTTGCAGTGTTCCACCTCCTGCGAACACTTGCCCTGAACCTGTCATATTCTTAAATGTATTTTCTTGCATTGTTGACCCACCTTGTTTAATTACTTTGTTGAGTTCTCTGGTCTCTCGTGTATATTATACTTAAATTGGTCTAACTTCGGCTGTGGAATATGCATACTCACGACATATCGTAATGCGTCTAAGGCATGGTCGTTTGCCTTAATTGGCTTCTCTTTGGCATTCTTTTCGCCATCTTCATCATCATAACTATACATTTCAAACTCTGATATAAGGTTAACGCACTTTTTGTTTATTAACAACTTGCCTGATAATAACAACTCCTTAATACGCTTTATGCCTGCCTCTACTGAATCCTTACCCTTGATAACCTCTCTTATGTTTATATTACGCTTCTTAAACTCTTCTATTGCTCCGGGGCTTTCAGGATCTGGATATACTGCTGTAAATCGCTGTCCTGCCACATATTCTGCTATCTGCGCGTCTGTTCTTTCTCTCTTATACCATTCGTCCTCTACCCAGAACCTTTCGCCGTTAGTCCTTATGTCTAATACTGCCGCTGGATTAACAAAGCCAAAGTCCACTCCTGCTACCTTGTCTAATTCTGCTGTCGGCAATATCTCGTATAGGTGCCTATCTCTACTGAATTCTTTATACACAAGACCTTGTGTTTTCTGGAACTCTGCCATTATTTCCTGCAAGAATGCTTCTGACGACTTTGTCTGCCTTTCCTTCTCTAACTCTTCTTTGTCTAAATATGGATTATCATAACTGGTAAAGTGGAATGACTTGAAGTCCTTGTTTTCTAACTCTTCATTGCATAACTCATAAAAGTGGTTAAATCCCTTTGGTGTGCTTATAAACAATACTTCCCCCTTGGTATCTATCAGTGTTGGCCTTAACACTTCTTCCCAAGCAGGCCAGAAACCTTTCATACTTGCTATCTCGTCTATTACTAAAAAGTCAAAATATTGTCCTCTGGCTGTTTCTACTGACTCCCAACCTCTTAACTGTATTATACTTTCACCGCCTTTCTGCGTTTTAGTTCTTATCTCTAACCTTGATTCGTTGGCTTGTATTATTGCAGGCGCTAATCCTTTCTTTAACATCTCCCACGCTATATCACGGCTTTGCTGATATGTTGTTGAAAAATATGCTATCTTTCTTGGTTTGCTTATTGCTTTACCCTTAATCTCCTCTACCGCAAGCGTAGTTTTACCTACGCGCCTCCCTGCCCTGATTACTCTAAATCTATGCAAGTCATTCGCTACTTCATTTTGCCAAGTTGTTAATACCATTCTTTTTTGCTATCGCCTCACTTATTTGTATTGAAATAGTTTGTCTTTCTGTCTCTCCACCTGATAATAATTGTATATTCTTTGTCATAATATCTGCTAAACTTCCTAAATCCCTTGCTTTTTCTGCGTCTAACTTCTCGTCTGTAATCTTCTGTAATGCCCTTGCTCTAATATCCCTCATTTTATCAAGTGTTGGTTCTATTGCGTTTTGTATCTCTGGACTTTCAATTATTCTACTTGGTTGTTCTGATGTATCTTCGCTGTATCCTGCTTCTAAAAGCATCTCACCTAATGTCTTGGTCAGTCCTTTTTCTTTCAGGTTCTTGTTTATTATCTCCACCAACTTTTCTTGTTTTGGCGTCATATTCAACTAATTCTAATAATTTATCTAATTTTTCTTTGCACTCGTCAAGTGCGTCCTGCAGTGTTGACATAAAATAAAACAACCTAACTATTGCTTAGGTTGCTCCTCTACTTTTGGTAATTCAACTTCCTTTTTTGCTTCGGCCTCGGCTTTCTTTTTTTCCAGTTCTATTTCCTTTAGTTCTAATTCAGCTTTTTGTCTTTTGACATAATACTTATTAAAAAGACCCATAACATCATTAATTATTTCGTTTTGGTCTTCTTGGAAGTCCTTTTGAATATCTAATGTAGTTTTCATATTGCTATATTATACACTATTTTAATACTAATTGCAAATGACCCTTTATCCACAGACAAATTTTGATATAATATCACTTAAATTTCTTGCTAAAATATACTCGCCACCTGCGTTCTCTAATTGCTTTTGAAAGTCCTTTTGAGATTGGCTTTGACGACCCTTGGGTAGTTTTACCTCAATGCCAATATACTTTCCGTTAATTACTGCTATTATGTCCGGGCTTCCTGCTGTGCCGAACCTGTAAAAGTGTCCTGATTGAGTTTTGAATGCTCCACTGTTTTGCCGATAACAAAATACTTTCTTTAATCTTAAATAATCTAATATCTGTTTTTGAATTTCAGTTTCTTTCATTTTTTTCAAGTATATCAAAATAAATAGTTTTTTCTTTATCAGTTAAACTTTCAAGCCAGTCCTCATACCATTGTAGTATTCTTTTTATAATATTCATTGTATGTATGCAATTAGTGGTAAAAGAAATAATAAGTCAGCGCTATATGCAGAAAACGACTGCGTAATTCCCCTTACTAAAATAAATATACCGACAGAGATACATTGCAAAGCAACCAATCCAGTTAAATTATAACCTAAAATAATAGTCCAAACAATAGCCGACACAAATAAAATAGTGCCTACTATCCCTGTTTGAAGCATACAAGTAAGTATGGTGCTATCCACCCCTGTTGGCCTTCCGTTCCAATCGTTTATCAAATATCTTTCAGTATAAAATCCATAACCAAGAAAAGGTTTTTTCTTAATATGCTTTATGGCATCAACCCAAACACCACCCTTGCCTATTCTTCCGCCTAATGAAAGAAATTGTCTTTTAAGCGAACCCCTTATAACAAACGCAGTTTCAAGTTTCCTTGCAACAAACTCTGCTATTCTTGTTGCATCTTTTGGCTTGTATGCTATATTTCCAAAGATTATTATGTAAGAAATAATTAGTATAACTAAATATGTTGGTATCAAATACCAGTTATGTAAAACTAAAAATCCCATAGCAACATTAAAAGCAATCATTTCTGTCTTGCCTTTTGAAAACAGAAGTATAAAAGTAAAAAGCAAGAATGCTAAATACCAATACCAATTATTGTAAGTGATATAAAAACAAAGCATAGCCAATGAAGCTACGCCTGCATACCTTCCTAATCCAGTTGGCCTTGTTAAAATCATACCCAATGACTTTACTTCGTGTTCACGCTTAATCTTAAACAAATCCTCAAATGGCCTAAAAGTATTAGATATAAACAGGTTCCAATTTATTCCTTTTAACACTCCCGGCTTTGATAAAAGAAACCCCATAAAGAATAAAGACAAAGCACCTGCTATAATCCAGTTCAAGTTCGTTATCAAACTTATATCGTGTTTATCAAGTATGGTTAGGAATAACACTGGTGTTAAAAACATCAAAGCCCACCACCAAGAATCCATTTTATTTATGCCATTGAAGTATGCACTTACAATACCAATAAGTCCATAACATATCAACAAAGTAAGTGGTGAGAGTGCTAATGGTTGTAATGCTATTAAAGAAACTGCAAGCGCAATAAGTGGTAATGCCGATCTGACTTTATTCGCTGGCGTATTCAATGGAAAGTATGCGGTGTTAT
>Ga0172371_10008893_pt1 | contig 13938 bp, 13 predicted proteins | sample Lak12m_FD_114543 | JGI IMG/M metagenome (GOLD analysis project Ga0172371, IMG submission 114543) | Freshwater microbial communities from Kabuno Bay, South-Kivu, Congo - kab_022012_12m | ecosystem: Environmental > Aquatic > Freshwater > Lake | place: Democratic Republic of the Congo: South-Kivu... | reverse complement strand
CCAAATTTGGAGTGTGATATGTATACACTCCCATAATTTCCTTTTCTTTTTCCTCGGCCATTGAATCCAAGCGGATTATATATTCTTTAGTTTGATCATCTAATTTTTCCAAACCGCGAAACTTTTCGTCTTCAGACATTTCGCCCCGCTTCTCAGCCTCTTGCACTTCTTCGCGAATCCTATCGCGCAAATGGCGCAGGCTGATCCGGCCTTGTTCTTGCTTGTCATTTAAAACGCGAACCAGCTGCTCTCTTCTCTCTTCTGTCAAATCTGGCAGTTTAATGCGAATTAGATCCTTATCAATGCTGGGATTTAAACCAAGGGGCGAAGCCGCGAGAGCTCTTTCCAAATCTTTGATCGCGTTTTGATCCCAGGGTTTAACAACCAGAAGATTGGGTTCTGGCGCGCTAATGCTCGCTAATTCCTTAATTTGCATCCGACTGCCGTAAACTTCCGCGATCAAACTTTCTACCAAAGCGGGCTTTGCCCGGCCAGTGCGCAAAGACGCGAGCTCTTCGTTAAAATGATCAATCGCTTTTTCAAATTCCGGAGCGTATTTTTTAAAGATTAAATCAAACATAATTTTTTTTAAAAAAAATAAAAATTTATTTTTTCACCGCTCTCACCCCCAAATAAATTATTTGGGTGTTCTTAGGGTGATAGAGAACCGAGCGAATCGCCTGACCAGTATAAACCCGGCGCACTTGCCACGACTCGCTTTGGTTGACGGATTTGTAAACCGTGTCTCCGGCAACAAAAAAAAGCTCGCTGGAATCTTCGGGATTGACTGCCACGGCTAAAATCGGCAAAGAAGCAAAGGGAGTCAAAGTCTGAATCGGCGCCCAAGTTGTTCCGCCATCCTTGCTTATTAGCAAACCATAGCTTGTGGCCAAATAAAAAGTTTTATCTTTTTTGTCTCTTTCCAGTTGATAAATATTCGCGCCTCCCTGAAAATCTTTTAATCCCGCGAGCGCGATTTCTTGCCAAGCGACGCCAGCGTTTTCGGTTTTAAATATGCCTTGACTAGGCGTGGCGTACCACATAATTTGAGAATTATCTTCATCCATTTGCAGCCGGCCGGCCGGAGCCGGCAATTCAGAAAGCTTGGCCCAAGTTTTGCCTTGATCTTCTGATTTGATCACTCCGCCCCAGCCCGTAGTAACAATCAGATTCTCATGATTATACCAATCAATTAAAATATTATAAATAGGACGTTCGGGGATTGCGTCGGTAAAAATTATTTCCCAATTTTCGCCGCCATCTTGAGTCTTGTAAACGCGACCAATCTTGCTCGCGAAAACCGCGGCATAAACAATTTGAGAATCGTCTGCGTCCACGGCAATATCCCAAACATTGCCGGAAGCGATTTTAGTTTTTTCCCAAGTATCGCCGTTATTACGAGAAACATACATCCCTTGGCCTTCAGTGCCTAAATAAATTTTTTGCGCGTCAACCGGATCAAAAACAAATTTTAAAATACTGGAACCGGCAATCGTATTTTTAGCGTCAATCTGAGCTTTCGCCTGCCAAGTCTCGCCCTGATCATCCGAACGCCAAACACCGGCTTGTTTTTGGCTAAAACAACCCGGCAGGCTAAAGCCGAAAAAAATAAAACTGGCGAGAATTAAAAACAGAGACGGCTTTTTAGACATAATAAATTTTGCTAAATATTAATTAAAAGGGTTTCTAGGGCTAAACGTTTATTAATGTTAAATCTTAAATTTTGCCAAATTCCCTGCAAGATGCGGATCGCGATTAAAATTTGCGGCAAAGTATATTTTTCGCTCGCGGCCGCGATTTCGCTTTTTCCTTCAGGATCGCTGATTAAATCTAGGGCGTTGTGTTTTGCCAAAATTAAATCATGATAAAAATTCAACCATTGCGAAATAACCGGCTCAAGTCCTTCTTCAGTCTTTGCCAATCTTTCCGCGAAAGAAAAACGTTCTTTAAAATTTTTTCCCAGGCTGGCCGCAAACTCGCGAGACGAAAAAGCTTCCGCCGCGAGACGAGAAGGTTCCTTAAAATAAGCAAAGGCGCGGCCAGGCAAACCCTGGCTTTTTTGAGATAATATTCGCGCCTCTTGCTTGCTCGCGCCCGCCGCCAAAAGCCCATCGTGAATTTCCATCGCGCTTACCCGCTGAAAATTAATTACCTGGCAGCGCGAAACAAGAGTAGGCAAGAGGCTGTTGCTGGACGGCGCGATTAAAATTAGAATCGCCTGGCCAAACGGCTCTTCTAAAAGTTTTAAAAAAGAATTGGCCGCGGCCCGATTCATTTTTTCCGCTTCCGCGACAAGCGCGATTTTATAATTTGCTTTGTAAGGCGCGAGACTGAAATAATGTTTAAGCTCCCGAATTTGATCAATTTTGATCAACTTTTCGCCTTCAATTATTTTTACATCAGGATGTTTTTCCAAAAAAACGGAATCAGAGGAACCTAAAATTCCCGCGATAAATCGGCGGGCGATCTCGGTCTTGCCTAAATGCGCAGGGCCGCAAAAAAGATAAGCATGGACAAAATTTTTGTTCGCTATACTCTGCTTAAGAATCGCCGCTTGATTCTTGTGACCGATGATTCCATCAAAAACACTTTTTTCTGCCATTGTTTTCCCCAAGGCAGGGAACAAAAATCTTTGTTCCCTACATTATAACATATTTTTTATTAAAAAATTATCTACCGTTGCTTATTGAAAAGAATACTATGCTTGTATACTTCCAAATTTTCCAAAGCCACGCCAGTGCCGCGGACGACGCAAAGCAAAGGATCTTCCGCTAAATAACAAGGCACGCCAATCGCCTTGCTCGCGAGTTTGTCCATATTGCGCAAAAGAGAACTGCCGCCGGACAAAACTATGCCCCGATCAATCACATCCGCGGAAAGCTCGGGCGGCGTTTTTTGCAAGACCGATTTAATCACATTGATAATTTCGCGCAAAGGATCTTGAATCGCTTCAGTAACTTCGTTAGAAGCAATTTCAATGCTGGCCGGCAAGCCGCTGACGATATCGCGGCCGCGAATTTCCATTTTCTTGTTTTCAGCGATCGTTAAAGCGCTGCCCAATTTTATTTTTACCGCTTCCGCGGTCGCCTCGCCAATCGCTAAATTATGTTTGGCGCGAACATAATCCGTAATCGCTTGGTCAAACTTATTGCCGGCAACGCGGCAGGAATTCGCAGTAACCACCCCGCCCAAGGAAATCACCGCCACTTCAGTCGTCCCTCCGCCAATGTCAATAATCAAATTCCCGATTGGCTGGCCGATCGGAATGCCGGCGCCGATTGCCGCGGCCACAGGCTGTTTAATTAAATAAACTGCTTTTGCGCCGGAATTCATTGTCGCGTCAATTACCGCCCGGCGCTCGGTTGAAGTAATCCCGACCGGAACCGAAACCATTACTTCCGGACGAATCAATCTCACTCCGCCGGTCGCTTTATTGATAAAATAGCGCAGCATTGTTTCTGTAATCCTGTAATCCGCGATCACTCCTTCGCGCATCGGCCGCGAGGCTTTGATGTTTTCATGCGTCCTGCCGAGCATTTGTTTGGCTTCCAAACCAACCGCCAAAATCTTATTGTCATCCAAAGACACCGCGACAACCGTCGGTTCATTGATAATCATTCCTCGTTTCGGCACGCAAACTAAAGTATTTGCCGTGCCCAAATCAATGCCAATTCTCTTTGTAAACATAACTTTGCGCTTTTTCTTTAGCCTTTAGGCTTTCATTATAGCATAGCAAAAATCAAGGCGTCAAAGAAAGATAAATAAAAAAAACGCAAGGTAAAACTCGCGCAGATTCTATACTTATAAAATAATCAATGAATCGTAGTTTTCTATTTCTGATTTTTTATTCCATCCTTTCAATATTTGCCCTCAAACTTCGCAATTTCTCTTCAATCCCCTCATACCCCCGATCAATTTCTTCAGCGCAATGGATTATGGACTTGCCGGATGCTAAAAGCGCCGCTAAAATCAAAGTTGCGCCAGCGCGCAGATCCAGGCTCGTAATTTCTTTTCCCGCCAATTTGGTCGGGCCAGTAATTTTTGCTTGATGACTGTCTAGAATTTTAACATTCGCGCCCATTTTTTTCAGCTCTTCCAAATATTTTAGTCTCCCTTCATACATTGGATCATGGATTAAGCTCTCGCCCCGGGCCTTAGTCATTAAAACCGAAAACGGCGCTTGCAAATCAGTCGGGAAGCCCGGATAAGGCAGGGTTTGGATTTTTACCGCGCGCATTTTAGGGGAAGGCAGAGTTTGCGCGTAATTTTCGCCGATCTCAAGACGCGCTCCCATTTCTTGCAACTTTTTTAAAAAAATTTCTAAATCATCTGGGTTCATATTTTTGACTTTTACGCTCCCATCGGTAGCAAGCCCGGCAATAATCAATGTCCCGGCCTCAATCATATCCGGAATGATTTTGTAACGCACACCGCGTAACTTGGCAACGCCATCAATAACCAAAGTATCCGTTCCCGCCCCGCGAATCTTTGCCCCGGCTTTATTCAAAAATCCCGCTAAATCTTGAACATGGGGTTCGCAAGCGGCAAGTTTAATAATCGTACGGCCGGACGCGAGAGAAGCGGCCATCATAATATTTTCCGTCGCCGTAACGCTAAATTCATCTAAAACAATTTTTGTTCCTTTTAAATTTTTCGCGCTTAAAAAATAATGGCTGTTTTCGCTTTTCACGCGAGCGCCTAAAGCGCGAAAGCCCTCCAAATGCGCAGAAAGCGACCTCGCGCCAATATGGCAGCCGCCTGGAGAAGAAATTTTTACTCTGCCGAAACGGGCTAAAAGCGGCCCGATCAAAAGTAAAGAAGAGCGCATTTGCCGCACTTCAATAAAATCTAAATCCCGCGATTTTACATTTCTAGTATTAATTTCCGCGCTATGCTTTTCCGCGTCGCTTGCCACGCTCGCGCCGATCTTTTCTAAAATCATTTTCATTCTCGCGACATCCAAAATATTCGGAATATTTTCTAAAACCGTTTTTCCGGATAGCAAAATACTAGCCGCGATAATCGGCGTTGCCGCGTTCTTCGCGCCTTGGGTTTCCACTTCGCCTTTTAATTTCTTCCCGCCTGTGATGATAAACTTGGCCATAAATATATTTTAATTTCCCCTAGATCTAGAAGGGTTGGGTGGTGCATAATTTCACCGCGCACTTTCACAATCTGTTTTGACACTCAACGCCAAATATGGTAAATTAAATTGTCCTAAAACAATAAAAATATGAAATATTTATTCCGACGCTTTCTTCTTCTTTCAATTATTCTGATCTTTTTTTGCGCCGCGCCATTGGTTATTTTTTATTCCCAAGGGTATCGTTTTGATTTGCGCAATTTGGAATTTACCAAGACCGGCACATTAAGCGTAAAAACCGTTCCTGCTGGAGCCGATATTTACTTGGACGGCAAGATTTACCCTAAAGCAAGCCCCGCAAAAATTGACGGCCTAAAGCCCAAAGATTATGGCTTGCGCGTAACTCGCGAAGGCTATCAAGATTGGCAAACCAGCTTTACGATTAAACCCGAATTAGTCACCTCCGCGACCCATGTCATTCTTTTTCCACAACAGCTGGAAGAAAAAAACATTGTTAGCGGCTTGATTGATCATTTTAAATTAAGCCCTGACCAGCAAAAAATCATTTACAATGTCACCAGCGGAGAAAAGCGCGGACTCTGGGTTTTTTATTTTGGCACCGGAGAAAATATTCAAATTTCAAATATTTATTTTGACGACTTTGACTGGTCGGCAAATGGCCAAAAAATTATTTTGAAACGGAAAGAAAACTGCGGTTTAAGGTATGGCCTGCTTGATCTTAACGCGAACGCAAAATTAAAAATTCAAGACCTGGGCGGCTTAGTTCGCGATCCGATAGAAGAAATCTCTTGGTCGTCGGACAACAACCAAAGGCTGTTTGTTTTGGCCAAAAATAATCTTTACGAAATTGATCTTTCTAAACCCGCGGTTAGCTTGCTTGCGCAAAATGTTCAAACCTACGCGTTTTACGGCTACGGCCTTCTTTGGGTGCGAAAAGATCAAAAAAATACTTTTCTGGCAGGGCAAGATTATCGCTTCTTAAATCGCCCGGAAATTATCGCCGCTCTTCCCAACCGAGAAACCTACAAGATCATTCCCAGCTCTAAAAAAATCGCTCTTCTTTTAGACCGCGATCTTTACTTTGTTGAAAACAACGCGCTCGCGAAAGTCGCGGAGGCTGTGGATGACGCTTCCTGGTCGCCAGACAATAAAAGGCTGCTCTATTTCAATGCCCACCAAATCAGCAATTATTATTTAAAGGATGCGACAAGTACGGTTTTGACAAGAGACAGCCGCGTTTTGGAAAATATAGGATGGTGGCCGCGATCGCAATATGTTGTTTTTATTTCCGAAAAAAAATTAAAATTTATTGACGCCGCGCCGGAGATGAATAATCATTGGATTACGGAAATTAAAAACACTGAAATTCCGAAAACAACGATCCAATGGGATAAAAACAGCAAAAATATTTTTTTGCTTGCCGCGAATCCGCAAGGGGGGAAAAATATCGTGGAAATCGCGCTAATTGCAAACTAAAAAAATTAACGCACAACTATCTCTTAGAAAATTGCGGCGCTTTGCGGGCTCGTTTCAACCCGTATTTTTTTCTTTCTTTTTTTCTGGGATCGCGCTTTAAAAAACCGGCGCGCTTTAATCTTTTGCGAAAATTGGGTTCAAAAAGAACCAAAGCTCTCGCCGCTCCATGGCGCGCTGCTTCGGCTTGGCCTTTTGTTCCGCCGCCTGAAACCTTTATTTCCAAATCAAAACCATTGGGCCGGCCAACGCAAATTTGCGCTTGCCGGACAATATCTTGTAAAATAAAATCGGAGAAATATTTCTGGATTTCTTTTTTATTGATTGCGATCTCCCCTTTGCCCACGCGCAATTTAACTTGCGCCACTGCCCGTTTGCGTCTGCCAATGGCGTAAAAATAACGCCCCTTGCGCGATCCTTTGCCCTTGCCTATTCCAGATTTTACGCTAACAGCGGCGTCCTTTTTTGCCGCGATTTTTTTTTCTTTTTTCCGCGGCGCTACTTTCTTGACGACTTTTTTAATCTTCTTTTCCACCGTCATAATAATTATTTTTCAAATTTATTTTGATAAGAATAAAATACTTATGACTTACCTATTGTTTATAATAAGAAACGCAAGCCAAACTCTTTAAAAAGTTTTCTAATAAATTTTCTTTTAAGAAAAAATTAATATTATCTTTTGATCCACCGCGGGGAATAAAATATTTTGTTCCATACCTTAAAAGAAGTTCATCTTAACCACAATCTATACATATCACACTCCAAATTTGGACTAGAGTATGATTTTAAGTAAGATAAGACTAAAAAAGGAAAATCTAACCTTTTTCCCTTTTAAAAGGAAAAAATGTTTTAGCCGTCCAATATAGATCGCATTCTAAATAAAAATATTTTTTAGTCCAATTCTAGAGGGTTATGTCTATATATTATGCCTCTTAACTTTCTTCGCTAAAATGCTGTCCATAAGAATGCTCTGCTCCTGAAAAAACTTTAAGTCTGGAAAGCATTGGTTTTCTTAATTTATTATCCGGCAACATACCGCGCACAGCGCGCTTTAAGACCCAAACCGGATTCTTGGCAAACGCGTCTTTGTATTTCCGCGTTTTCAATCCGCCCGGATAACCGCTATAATTTTGATAAACTTTTTGCTCTTCTTTGCGACCCGTAACTTTTATTTTTTCCGCGTTCACGACAACAACGAAATCTCCCTCGTCTTTGTGGGGAGCAAAACTTACCTTATTTTTGCCGCGCAATAAAATCGCGATCTCGCAAGACAAGCGACCTAAAATTTTCTCCTTGGCGTCAAGCAAATGCCAAACGCGTTTTATTTGATTATTTTCTTTTTTCATAATCTTCTGGATTACACTAATTCCATTTTTACTTCTCTGGCATTATCCCCTATTCTCTTTTTCAATTTTATAATCCGCGTATAGCCGCCCGGGCGTTCCCGATACTTTGGGCCCAAAACATTCAAAAGTTTTTTCGCGGCCGCAACGGTTAAAAAACGCAAGGCATAACGCCGAGCCGCCAAGCTGTCCGAAACCTTGGCTTTAGTAATTAATCTTTCCACTAAAAAACGCGCCATTTTCGCCCTGGCCTCGGTAGTAACTATTTGATTGCGCAAAATCAAAGCTTGAGCCAACTGGCGAAGCATCGCTTTTCTGCCGCTCGTCGTTCTTTTTAACTTTGATCCTTTTTTGAGGTGAAGCATAATCTTACCCTGAATTACGAAAGAAATAAAATTCTTTTATTTTTAAACAAAATGTCTAACAATTTTTTCTTTACTCTTTCTGTTTCAATAAAACTCCCTTGCGGCCTAAAATTCTTCTGATTTCTTTCAATGCCGTATTGCCAATACCAGGCACCTTGGAAAGCTTTACTTCATCCATTTTAGCAAGATCCTTAATCTTGTTAATTCTTTTTTTCTTCAGCGCGTTTAAAGTGCGTTTTGAAAAACGGAGCTCTTCCAAAGCCATTTCTCCGATTTCAGGCACAATCGCGATCTTGCCTTTCTTGTCTTTTTCTTTTTTCGGTTCTCGGCCCATTGCTTTTTTCACCTTTGCCGATTTAAGCCCAGCCAAGCAAGAAAAATGATTGACGAGAATTCTCGCCGCTTCTTCCAAAGCTTCTTTTGGGTCCATTGTCCCGTCTGTTTCCACATCAATGTTTAATTTATCAAAATTAGTCATCTCGCCGACGCGAATATTTTCAATTTTATATCCGACTTTGCGAACCGGCGTAAAAATCGCGTCAACCGCGATCTCGCTGATCTCGCGTTTTTCGCCTTCTCTTTGTTCCACGGGCTTATAGCCTCTGCCCTGGCTGACTGTGATTTCCATTTCTAAAACCGCTTTTTTATCCGTTAAAGTGGCAATCAACAAATCCGAATTGATAATTTCCACATCGCTGCCAGTCTTAATATCGCTTGCGCGCGCTTCTCCTTCGCCCTTTGCTTTTAAGAAAATTTTAACCGGTTCTTTTTTATGCACCTTGAGTCTCAATTTTTTCAAATTTAAAATAATATCCACGACATCCTCTTTAACATGCGGAATGCCGGAAAACTCATGATCCGCGCCTTTGATTTTTACCGCCGTAACAGCCGAACCAGCGAGCGAAGAAAGCAAAACGCGGCGCAGAGCATTGCCCAAAGTTAAACCATAACCTGGAAAACAAGGCTCAATTACCAAAGTCGCCGCATTGCCGTGCGACTTTGTAATTTCTACTTTTTGCGGCAATTTAATTTCTTCCATAATTGTTTGTAATAAATTATTTAAATTTAATTTAGCGCGAATAATATTCAACAATCAAAGCCATATCCACGGAATGATCAACATCCTGGCGCGTTGGTTTTCTTAAAATAATCGTCTCTTTTGTTTTTGGATCAAGATCAAGCCAAGTTACCGACGGCTTTGGCGGCAGCTGCAATTCGCGAAAATATTGCGTCTTTTCCGCGCTCTTTGCCAAAGTTATTTTGTCTTTTTCCCGCAGAAGGTAAGAAGGCAAATTCACTTTTTTGCCATTGACTAAAAATAAGCCATGGCTGACTAATTGTCTTGCTTGCGCTCGGGAATGCGCTAATTGCGCGCGATAAACAACATTGTCCAAACGGGATTCTAAAATTTGCAATAAAATATCGCCCGTTACTCCGCTCTTGCGGCTTGCTTCTTTGTAATAGCGGCGAAACTGCCTTTCCAGAACGCCATAAACTCGGCGCAATTTTTGCTTTTCGCGCAAATGCAAACCATATTCGGAAAGCCGCGTGTTTTTGGCTTTCGGACCTGTGCGGCCTGGAATATAATTCTTGCGCACCATCGCGCATTTGGGCGAAAGGCAGCGGCTGCCTTTCAAAAAAAGTTTTACGGCCTCGCGCCGGCAAAGACGGCACTTAGCCCCTAATGTTTTTGCCATTGAATTGGAATAAGAAATTATGAATCAGGAATTAAGAATTTTGGAATAAATTAATTTTTGCTATTTTACGCTCTCATGCTTGAGAGAAAACATTCCTAAAATGGACTAAAAAACTATTTATATGTTGCAATCCCCGCAATTAGGACGGTTAATCCTTTTTCTCTTTTACAAAGGGAAAAAATGTTTAGTTTCACCCGATTGGGTTTACCTGCTTGAAATTATATTTTTTTTGTCTGAATCTGGAGTGTGATGTCTATTCATTATTCCCGCTTCCTGATTCCATTATTTAAACTCTTCTTGCTTTGCGCGGCCGGCAGCCATTGTGCGGAATCGGGGTCAGATCTCTAATTGATAAAATCGTCAAACCATTGGCAGCCAACGCCCTCACTGCTGATTCTCTTCCCGAACCAATGCCTTTCAGAAAAACATCAATTTTTGCCAAGCCATAAGCTTGCGCTTTCTCGCAAACATTTTGCGCGACTTTTCCCGCGGCATAAGGAGTGGACTTTTTCGCGCCCCTAAAACCCAACCGACCGGACGAACTTTGCGCGATAACATTGCCATTGGAATCCGCTAAACTGATAATCGTATTATTATAAGTAGCGTAAATATGCGCCTGGCCTTGCGGGACATATTTACGATTTTTTTTGCGCTTGCCTGCCATTGTCGGAGCATCTGTTTTTTCTTTGCCAATGCTCGCTTCCGCGTCGCCGGCCTCGCCAATTGTTTTAATTTTTTTCTTGCCCATTTTTTTGGTTGGAATTAGGAATAAGGAATTATGAATTATACATATCACACTCCAAATTTGGACTAGATTACCTTGAATTACGAAATACCCCCCAAATCCCTGCTTTTTCAATAGTTTTCTTATCTTTTTCCCTTTTAAGATAAAAAGTAATCTTGTCTCATATAGAGCCGCTTTTTTGGCCTTAAAAACATTTTTTCATTCTTAAAAGAGAAAAAATTATTAGACATTTTATTTAGAAATAAGGGAACTTTTATCTATTTCGTAATTCAGGGTAGAATATGATTTTAAGTAAGATAAGACTAAAAAAGGAAAATCTAACCTTTTTCCCTTTTAAAAGGAAAATGTTTTAGCCGTCCAATATAGATCGCATTCTAAATAAAAATATTTTTTAGTCCAATTCTAGAGGGTTATGTCTATAGGAATTAAGAAAAAAAACTATTCATCTTTATTCTTGATTCATTATTCCCAATTCCCGCTTCCTGATTCCCATATTATGTTTTCTCGGCTGAAGATCTTCTGCCGCTGCCCGCGGTTCTGCGCACATTGCCGCGCACAGTGCGCGAATTAGTGCGCGTGCGCTGGCCGCGCGTCGGCAATCCCTTGGCATGGCGGCCTCCCCGATAGCTGCCAATATCCTGCAAACGTTTGACATTCGCGGCAACCACTCTTCTTAAATCTCCTTCCACTTTATAACTTTTTTCAATAATCTCGCGCAGCTTTCCCTCTTCTTCATTGCTCAAATCAGCGACTCGTTTATTAGCGTCCACGCGGCTTAGCGCGATAATTTTTTTCGCCAAAGAAGCACCAATGCCGTAAACATAGGTTAAACCGACTTCTATTCTTTTTTGAGGGGGCAATGTTACCCCGGCAATTCTCGCCATAGTCTTAGTTTAAAGTTCAAAGTGCAAAATTTTAAATGTAACTTTTAACTTTGAATTTTGAACTTTGAACTATTTTCAGCCTTGTCTCTGTTTATGCTTAGGATTTTCACAAATCACAAAAACCTTCCGCTTGCGCCGAACGATCTTGCATTTCTTGCAAATCTTTTTTACCGAAGGCCTTACTTTCATAATTTTAAAAATTGAAATCACGAACGATAAACAATCCGTCCGCGCGAAAGATCATAAGGGCTCATTTCCACGCGCACTCTATCTCCAGGCATAATCCTAATTTTATTCAAACGGATCTTGCCAGAAATGTGGGCTAAAATTTCATGGCCATTATCCAATTTCACTTTGAAGGTCGTGGAAGGCAAAACTTCAAAAACGCGGCCTTCCATCTCAATCACATCGTTTTTCGGCTGGCGCTCATTCCGCGCGGCAGCAACAGGCTTGACAAAAGATTTCTTAAATTTACGCATAGAAAAATAATATTGGAACTTACCCGTTTAATAACAAAAAACACAAGTTGGCTTTTCCCAAAAACCAAATACGCAAATTAAAGCTTATTTAATTTATCACAGAATATTTTAAAAAACAAGAGGGAAGTAAAAATTATATCTTTCTTGAATTTTTCACGGTAAAACGCGCACAATTTTTACTTCAATTTTTTTCTCCAGGGAAGGCGCTCTGGTCACCCAAAAAGGCCAAAATCTCAACCGCGCTTCGCTAATCGCGTCAACTGATTGTAAATAGGTTAAACCGTCTTTCTCATTCTTGCCGGCAATCGCTTCTTGCAATGCCGCGGGATCAATCTTCCAAAAAGCTTCCTTTTCCAAATGAAGCGTTGCCAAAGCTTTTTTTTCATTAAAATCAACGTTTTCTAATTTGCAACTTACGCCTTGATCCGAAGGATCAAGAATATATTTATTCCCGGCTAATAAATTGCCTGCTGCCTGCAGAGCCACATTCCGCGCTTCTTCCAGAGAAAAAATAAAGGCTTTAACTTGAACTTTTACTGTTGTTTCAAAAGTATCCGCTTCTTCGCCCGCGGCCTTGCTGTTTTTTATCTCTATAATTTCGCTGGCAAGAGCTCCGTCAAGCAAGGAAAAACCCGCGGGCAGATTATTTAAAATTTCCTCTCTAGAGGCAGAGACAAGGCTTTCAAATGTTTCGTTCTTCGCGTCTTCCAAATCTTTTTCGCTCACAATCCCTGCCGCGCCAATGGCGCCGCCAGTCATATTTGCGTCGCTTTTGGCATAAATTTGAGCGCGCCGGCTCGGCGCAAAAGCAACGATATAAAAATCCGCGGGACCGATATTGCCTTCTGGTCCAGCCAAGTCTGCCATAACCTTGACTTTAACGCTGCCCGGGATGACTTTTCCGTCTTCTGAAACCGATCTGGCTGGAACGGCCGCGTCGCTTTGCGTGCGAAACAAAATATTTCCCGGAGCCATTAAACGAGTGGTTTGAACAAGCGGCTGGGCAACGCCAGATTCGTTATAAAGCGTAACCTCGCCTTGGGCTTTCGCGCCAGCCTCTCTTTTTCCCGTGGCTTTAAAAATTCCGGTTTCTTGTTTTTCCAAAACAATAATTTTGCCCGGGATCGCGTTCAGACTGGAATCGTTTTGAGGAAGATCCGCTTTCACAATAATGTTCACATTTTCGCTGAATGGTTCGCTTTTGGGCACGACTTCTACAATCGCCTTAGGCAAAATCAAAAAAATAATTAACAAAATCAAGAAAACGCTAAAACCGATAAAACCTAATCCCAGCTTTGCCGAAAAAGAAGAAAGGCGAGTCGCTTTTCTTGCTGATTTTCTTTTGGGACGAGAGCCTGGCCTTTTTTTCGCCTTAACTTTTTTTCCAAAAAATGGAATCTTGAACCATTTTTTGCGTCCGGATTTAGGCCGCTCCAAGGGATAAAACTTCTGACTTTTTGCCCGCCGAATAATATCGGAAACTGAAACCGCGGAAGAACGCGCCAGAGGCATAAAATGATTAACCGCTGGCGCCTGGCTATTATCGCGTCTAACCGCGACCGGAAGGGGACGAGAACTTTCCATTTCCAAATCCGCGGCCGCTTCCTTGCCTATTTTTTCGCGCACGGAAAGCCCGGCGCGAGTGGCTAAATGCTTGCCGACCTGATCCGCGGTGACAATAATAATTTCGCGGGAAAGAATCTCGCTTTGGTTTTTTAAAAGCCTTAAATTCACCAAACTTTGCGTTAAAAGCGCGCGCTGGGGAATCACAAGCGCGATTTCGCGATCGCGAATTTTTCGAATCCGATCAATCACGCTCGTGATTTCTTCATCAAGATCAATATATAT
>Ga0172371_10008891_pt1 | contig 13940 bp, 11 predicted proteins | sample Lak12m_FD_114543 | JGI IMG/M metagenome (GOLD analysis project Ga0172371, IMG submission 114543) | Freshwater microbial communities from Kabuno Bay, South-Kivu, Congo - kab_022012_12m | ecosystem: Environmental > Aquatic > Freshwater > Lake | place: Democratic Republic of the Congo: South-Kivu... | reverse complement strand
GGAACTAAATTATACAATCGCCAGTTTGGTTTTTTATGGGCATTGGCTTATGCCGGATCGTTGTTACCACAATTTTATTTCCGCTCCGGAATAATTGATCCCTGGTTTAACCTTTTTATTTTTCTTGGCATTTACCAGGCAATCATTTATACATCACATAACGGGGAGAATAATCTGAAATATCTTATTTTTTCATCTGTCTATATTGGGCTTGGAATTCTTACAAAAGGTCCTGTAGCACTGCTGATCTTGGTTTGTGCATGATTGTTTTCATGTTTGCAAAAGACGGACCATGGAGGGTTGTTTCATTGAAACATTTTTTTGTGTTTTCATTCTTTGTATTAATTGTCGGACTTTCTTGGTTCTTTATTGAAATTATCAGGGGAAGAGCTGATATAATAAAGGAATTTATTGAATACCAGGTGAGGCTGTTTTCGCAAGGCGAGGCAGGTCACGGAGAGCCATTCTACTATCACTTTATTGTTTTACTTTTTGGGTGTTTCCCGGTTTCTATATTGTTTTTTCTTTCGTTCAGGCGAAGTGAAAGTGACAACGATTTTCAGCGCCATTTCAAAGTATGGATGCAGATAATGTTTTGGGTGGTGCTGGTATTATTTTCCATGGTGAAAACAAAAATTGTTCACTATTCATCTCTCACTTATTTCCCCATTACTTTTCTTGGTGCATGGGTTGCAATAAAAATGTCAAACGATGAAATTATCTGGCGCAAACGTCATTCTTTTTTTCTGCTTAGTATTGGCGGGCTGGTTGCGCTGGTGCTTACCAGTCTTCAGTTTGTGGAAAATTACAAGCATAAAATAATAGCATTGAATATCATAAAGGATAATTTTGCGGTTGCCAATATTTTATCAGATGTGAAATGGCACGGGTATGAATTTTTTACAGGGATTTTGCTTTTCAGCGGTGTAATTGCATTTATTCTTTCTGTTAAATCAGGAATAATAGAGAAAGGTTTTTACCTGTTGTTTCTTTCTACCATGCTTGCTACCTGGTTTGCATCGCTGCTCATTGTCCCCAGGGCTGAACAATATACACAGCATGCAGCAATTGAGTTTTATGAATTGCTCAAAGACAAAGATTGCTATGTTGAAACGATAGGTTTTAAAAGTTATGCATATCTGTATTATTCAGCGAAAAAGAAGCCTGAAAATTTAAACAGTCTTGATGTACAGTGGCTGCTGCACGGAGAAATTGACAAGCCTGCTTATTTTGTAAGTAAAAATATTAAGGAAAAACAAATCCTGGAAAACAATCCGCAATTAGAGGTGCTGTACAGGAAAAATGGTTTTGTGTTTTATAAACGAACCGACTAAAGTTTTTTCATCTCCCGCTTTGTAACAGCAATATGTGGTGTGCTGTCATTTACAAACCCTTTGAATTTGTAAACATCAATCCAAACCTTTCTTTCTTCGAAGGAGGTAAGTGGTTCAAGATTTATTTCGTTCAACAGCGAATCATAATCAGCACGTGGATCAATATTGCTGAACACACAGATTTTAACATCTGCTGTGAGCGTATCAGAGAGGGCAGCATATTTTTTGTCTGATTTGCGGTAGCCTGATTTTGGTTCTTTTAAATTAATGATGCTGTTAAAGCCTGCAAATATTTTACTTTCATTTAAGTTGTTCTCTTCGCAATAGTTCACAAATTTCTGTTCTGCTTTAATTGCATCCACATAACTCATGTTATAATCACCTACCTTTTCGTATTTGTTTATTTGTCTGAAACAATTGGCTGTGCAGAGCAATGCAAATAAGATCACCAACCACTTTTTTTTCATTAGCACAACTGAAATAAAACCAGATACAATAACAATCATGATCGGAAGCATCAGCATCAAATAACGTAGGGAAAGAAAATTCAATTGGGAGAAAATAAAATAGAGGAAAGCAAATAATGACATAACTGCCAATACTTTTCCGCTTTTCCTGTTCTCATGGTAAAGCTTTATAAAAACGGTTTGAAACAACCGCGCAAAAATAATCAGCAACAAAAATAGTGTGATCTTGTCATCAGGATTCCAGAGATTAAACAGGATAAAACTGGTGATGAGATAGGCTGACGGGATAAATATTTTTTCAAAAAGGTTTAATGATTTCCAGAAGAATGAAACGCAAAAGAAAAAAGATATAAAGAGCATGTATCTTCCTTGTCCCTGCAAAAGGAAAGCATAAACGTCAAGAAATTTTTTATGAAATTTCAGCCAGTCAAAAGTCAGCATCCCAATATGTTCAGGGTAAAGAAACCATCCTTGTTGCATTTTCTGGATTACAAAATATGCACCGGTAACAATCATGGGAGAAGCTATATAAAAATATGATTTCAAAGAATCTGCCTTAAAAACAGGTTCTTTTTTCAGGAATATATTTTCAAACAACGTCCATAAGCCAATAGCAACAAGTAAAACAACCCCGCTTTCTTTTGTGAGTAACATCAGCGAAGCAAAAACAATAAACAAAATCCATTTTTCTTTCAGGTAATAATAGAGGCAGAGAACTGTCCACAAAGCCAACATTATTTCGGGAAGCAGGAAAGAACTTTGCGCCAGGAAAAGCGGCTGCACAGCCAGCATCAGCACTGAAAGCAAACCAACAAGCGGAGAGAAAAAAGTTTTGCCGAAGCAATAAACCGCAATTAATAAAGCAACGGAAACTAATAACGGAAAACTGTGTACCGCGAAAAAACCTGTTCCGAAAATCTTTGTCCACAATGCAGCCAGGAAATGAAACAGCAGTGGATGTCCTCTTGAAAGTTCTGGAGGGATAGCATCAGGTAAGAGGCTTAAACCGTTTTTGTGCATCTCAAGCACCGCAGGCGCATATACCCATGCCTCGTCCCAGAAATAAGGAAGTTCAAGATGCTGCCATTTAAAGGCAACAAGTGCTGCGATAATTCCAAGCAAACAAAGGAAATAATAATCAATGCCTGATGTTTCATCAGATTTTATTTTGCCTGAGAAAATATTTTCGGTTTTGCTAAACCAAGTTTAGCAAAGAAATATTGCAGTGAAGTCATGAGTACGCCTAATCCATACACAGCGCTACGTTTGAAATTGATGGAAGAAGCCTCTTCAAAATATTTGGTAGGGCAGGTTATTTCACCTATTTCAAAACCGGCATAAAAAATTTGCGCCAGCATCTGGTTATCAAAAACAAAATCATTGCTGTTAGCATGATAATTTATTCCTTTCAATACTTCTTTTGAAAAAGCCCTGTATCCAGTATGGTATTCGCTCAGTTTCTGGTTCATTAGAATGTTTTGTGAAAGCGTCAGAAAGCGATTGAAAATATATTTATAAAGCGGCATACCACCTTTTAATGCACCTTTTCCTAAAATTCTTGAACCCAGCATAACAGGGTAAAGGTCGCTTGCAATGATATGCGCCATTGCGGGAATCAAAGTTGGAGTATATTGATAATCGGGATGCAACATCACAACAATGTCTGCATTCAGTTCAAGTGCTTTGTCGTAACAAGACTTCTGGTTGCCTCCATAACCTTTGTTCTTCTCATGGTGAATGATGTGTTTTATACCAAGCGCTTTGCCTACTTCCACAGTATTGTCTTTACTGGCATCATCCACCAGCACCACATCATCCACAATATCAAAAGGAATTTCGCGATAGGTTTTTTCTAATGTGAGCGCTGCATTATAAGCAGGCAAAACAATTACAAGTTTTTTGTTTTTAATCATCAGGGACAAAAGTAATAATATCGAATAATGAACAAAGAATATTCATTATTCACCTGATCTACATCGTTTTCAGTTCCGCAACCAATTGTGTGAGTACTTTTTTTGCATCCCCGAAAAGCATGGAATTTTTAGGATTATAGAAAAGAAGGTTGTCAATACCGGCATAACCGGCATTCATGCTGCGTTTGTTAATGATAATATTTTTTGCGTTTTCCACGTCAAGAATTGGCATTCCGTAAATAGGAGAGGAGGGATCTGTTTTTGCAGCAGGGTTCACCACATCATTTGCGCCCACCACCAGCACCACATCTGTTGTTGGAAATTCGGGATTAATGTCTTCCATTTCCACTAATTTGCCGTAATCTACATTTGCTTCGGCAAGCAAAACATTCATGTGTCCGGGCATACGACCTGCAACCGGGTGAATAGCGTATTTAACTTCCACGCCCCGTTCTTCAAGAATGTTTTCCAGTTCATGGATAACGTGCTGCGCCTGGGCAACAGCCAATCCGTATCCGGGAACTATCACCACTTTTTTGGAGTAGTTCATCAGCGTTGCAGTATCGCTAACCGAAATATCTTTTATAGTTCCTTTTTCTGAACTTCCTGTAGTGCTTGCAGCGCCTCCGCCAAATGCACCGAAAATAACATTGAAGAGCGGGCGGTTCATGGCTTCGCACATCACAATGGTTAAGAGCGTTCCGGCTGAACCGACAAGAATTCCTCCTGTAAGCATTACATAATTCCCGTAAAGGAAACCTCCGAAAGCCGCTGCCACCCCTGTAAATGAGTTAAGCAATGAAATAACAACTGGCATATCCGCACCTCCAATGGGCAAAACAAACATCACCCCGTAAATCAAAGCAAGTGAGAATAACACATAAATCATTAAAGGGTTTTCCGCCATAAACATATACGCACCGAAAGAAACCACCACCAGCAATACAATAGTGTTTATGATGTTATATTTAGGCAGGCGAACCGGTTTTTCCAATGTCCCGTTAAGTTTAAGGAAGGCGATAATACTTCCTGCGAAGGAAACACTTCCGATTACTAAACCAGCAACAATACAGAAGAGAGTTCCATAGCTTTCATGACTTCCGGCAGCCGAAATATGGTTGAATTCTATCATGGAAATCAAAGCGGCACAAGCACCACCCATTCCGTTGAACATGGAAACCAACTCAGGCATTTTGGTCATCTGCACTTTTTTTGCTGTTACCCAGCCGATGACAGTACCAATAGCTATTGCAATAAGTATTAATCCATAGATAAGAGGACTTATTTCTCCTTTATTTAAAACAATAGTTCCAATGATAGCGAGCGACATTCCGGCAGCTCCTATCAGGTTTCCTTTGCGTGCTGTTTTTGCGTTTCCCATCATTTTCATTCCAATGATAAAGGAAACTGAACCGATGATGTAGATAATTGAGAGTAAATTTTGCATAATTTATTGTTTCTTTTTTTGTCACTACGCACGAAGTGACGTTGATTTATTTCTTCTTAAACATTTCCAGCATACGGTCAGTAACAACAAATCCACCCACAACATTCAGTGTGCCGAGCAACACAGCGAGAAAGCCGAGTATCATTCCGAGGTAATTTTCAGGATCCATATTCAGCATCACATGAATAGCCCCGATGATGACCACACCGTGAATAGCGTTTGCTCCGCTCATCAGCGGTGTATGGAGGATGGTTGGTACACCGCCAATTACTTCAACTCCCACAAAGATGGCGAGGATAACGAAGTATATCATTTCCTGATTATCAGCAATGAGATTAATAATGCTTGTTAAATATTCCATTTGTTATTATTTATGATTTTAAGATATTTCCGTTGTGAATAATTAATGAACCTTTTGTTATCTCTTCTTCCATTTCCCATTTAAAACCTTTTTCATCGGCAAGATGAAGCAGGAAGGTGCTGATATTTTTTGCATACAACTCACTTGCATTTAAAGGGAGCAGGCTTGGCAGGTTGGCTTCACCGATAATGGTAACGCCATGTTTCACCACTGTTTTATTCAGTTCGCTGCCTACCACGTTTCCGCCTTGTTCCACTGCCATATCAAGGATAACAGAACCGAACTTCATGCTTTTCACCATTTCTTCCGTAACTAACAACGGAGCTTTTTTTCCTGGTATCAGCGCAGTGGTAATTACAATATCCGCTTCCTTAATATGCTTAGCAACTAATTCCTGCTGCTTTTTCAGGAATTCTTCTGAAACTCCTTTTACATAACCGCCTTCTATTTTAATGGAATCATCTCCTTTTACTTCAATAAATTTTCCGCCCAGCGACTGTACCTGTTCTTTTGTTTCAGGGCGTATGTCTGATACTTCAACCACAGCGCCCAAACGTTTGGCGGTTGCTATTGCCTGCAAACCTGCCACGCCCGCTCCGAATATTACCACCTTGGTAGGTTTAATGGTTCCTGCTGCAGTAGTCATCATGGGAAGGATTTTCCCAAGTGTATCAGCAGCCATCAACACGGCTTTATAACCGGCTAAGTTTGCCTGTGAACTGAGCGCATCCATTTTCTGTGCGCGTGAAATACGGGGGATGGCATCAACAGAAAAAGCTGAAATTCCTGCACCTGCACATACTTTCACCAACTCAGGATTTGTTGCAGCCCACATAAAAGAAATAAGGACTGCGCCTTTTTTCATCATCACCACTTCATTGAGCGCTGGCGGATTTACTTTCAGCACCACATCAGCATCGGCAAGCAGGTTCTTACGCTCTGCTTCAATTGTGGCTCCTGCATTTTTGTAGGTTTCATCAGAAAAGAATGAGTTGACCCCGGCATTTTCTTCTATACTAACCGAAAATCCTTTTGCGACCAAAGTCTTTACAACATCTGGCGAAAGTGCAACTCTGTTTTCATTTAATTTTGTTTCTTTGGGGACTGCTATTTTCACGTAGTTCGATATTTATACTGTTAAAAAAAACGGTGCAAACCTAATACATATTAATCACCCCGACAAAAAATACAGAGATGAGATTTATCATAAAAAATGAACAATATATTTATAGGAGGGACAATTTTGAGATCAGTAATCAGTAATCAGTAACTTATCAAAATTCTAATGCTTAATGAACGAAAATAATAATCTGAAAATTACTTTTCTCGGAACGGGAACCTCGGCAGGTGTGCCCATGATTGCCTGCGATTGTTATGTTTGCCGTTCTGAAGATACGTGGGATAAGCGCCTGCGCTCTTCTGTTTTAATAAGTGTTGGCGCTGATAATTTTGTGATTGACACCGGACCGGATTTTCGGCTGCAGATGTTGCGCGAAAAGGTGAAAAGCTTAACTGCTATCGTTTTTACGCATGAGCACAAAGACCATATTGCCGGAATGGATGACATCAGGGCATTTAATTTCCTGACACGAAAACCTGTTCACGTTTATGTTAATGACCGGACAGAAGTGGCGTTGAGGCGTGAGTTTCCTTATGTTTTTGCTGATATGAAATATCCGGGTGTGCCTGAAGTTGACCTGCACAAGATCACTAATATCCCTTTTACCATCAATAACACGAAGTTTATTCCTGTGGAGGTTTTGCATTATAAACTGCCGGTGTTCGGCTACCGTGTTGGAGGTTTTACTTACATCACCGATGCGAATTATATTTCGGACGAAGAAAAAGAAAAGATAAAAGGCAGTGAAGTGCTGGTGCTGAATGCGCTGAGAAAAGAGCCGCATGTTTCGCATTTTACTTTGCAGGAAGCCATTGACCTGGCTCAGGAACTGAAAGCGGAAAAAACTTACTTTACACATATCAGCCACATGCTGGGAACCCACGAAGAAATACAGAAAGAGTTGCCGGAGAATATTTTCTTAGCTTATGATGGGTTGAAGGTGGAGGTAGGGGGAGGGGATTAGGCAGCGGCAGTGGCACTGGTCAGTGCGGTAATTTCCGATTTTTATTATTACAAAAAGTTCAAAGCTCCGAACAGAAAATAGGTGCGGTTGCAGACCTGCCGGAGGATGAAAATATTTTACGGAATGGTATTGCAACCTTGCAAAAGCCCTCCGGAAAAAATAATTGCTCTCTTACAAGGTTGTTTACCCATGTTGGCAAAATTATTTATCCTCTGGCAGGGCTGGAAACAGGCAATGTAAAATTTCTTTTACCATTTATATACCTGCAAACCTATGCTGGCAAATGTTTTTACTGGCTTGCAAGGTTAGAAATGGGTGCCGGCAAAATTTTTTATCATTTGCAGGGTTGTAAATGCCCTTCGGCAAAATTTTCTGGCGCTTACAAGGTTGTAAATGGGTTCCGGCAAATTTCTTTGCCCGTTTACAAGGCTGTAAGACCATCCCGGCAAATTTCTTTGCCCATTTACAAGGCTGTAAGACCATCCCGGCAAAATTCTTTGACCGTTTACAAGGCTGTAAATGGGTGCCGGCAAAATTCTTTGCCCACTTACATATTTAAAATCAATCAATTATAAAATATTTAGTCTTTAGGTGGCTGTCAATGCTTTCGGAAATTTTACCCAGTAACAGGTAATTTTTGTGTTACCAATCAGCCTCACTCAAACTCAATCCTCACCGTTTCGCTCACTCTCATGCCCAGCAGTTTTGCGGCAGCGCCCTGGTTGATGGCTATCTCAAGGTAGCCGGTTGCACCGAATAAAGCTAAGCGCTCACCGGCAGGCACATCTCCATAGCTTTTATTGATGGTGCTGATATTATAATTTTTGTTGCTGAAAAAAATCTCGAAGCTTCGCCCTTTCCCGAAATTATTAAAATCCTTTTCGGTGATATTGGTGAAAATATTGTAATACGAATCCACGTAAGTGATCACGCCTTTAATAATTCTTCCTGCTTCAAAAGTAGGTTTGAACATCAGCTTTTGTTCAGGATTTTCAAGTGGTATGCCAAGTGTTTCTATTTTTTCGCCTTTGGCTATTTTCGCTGCTGCTTCCACGTAAGCGTTTTTTACTGCAAAAGTGTGGAAGCCATTTACTCCGCTGGCTTTCAGTTCTACCATTTTTTCAGGAAGCGTATCAAATATCATGGAAAAAATTCCGCTGTCGGTACCTATAAAGAAATGTCCTTTGTGTTCAATAACAACATTGATTGCCCGGTCTTTTACGCTTTCATAATTCACGCCAACAATATGAATAGTGCCTTCAGGAAATTCAGGATAAGAATTTTTAATGATAAAAGCGGCTTCAATAATATTGAACGAATGGATATTGTGAGAAATATCAACTATCTGCGCACCGGGAATCTGTTTCATGATAGCTCCCTTTACCGCAGCCACGTAGTAATCTTTTAAACCCATGTCGGTGGTAAGCGTAATGACAGGCATTTTTTTGGATTTATTTCTCTAATATTGCGGGTTAAAATTAAACATTCAAAACATTCACTATACAACAAACGCTAATTGACAGAAAAAATAATTGTCATTGCTGATGTAAGTCCGATGGAACTCTTCGGAGTCAATGACCGCAACCTTGATTTAATTACTTCACTTTATCCTAAACTAAAAATTATTGCGCGTGGCGACACCATAAAACTGATTGGTGAAGAAGAAGTCATTGATGACTTTGAGGATAAATTCAGCAACCTGATTAAACATTATGATAGTTACGGAACGCCATCGCAGAAGGATGTGGAAGAAATTTTTTCAGGTAAGCCTGAGATGCACGAAGTAAGCGGTAATAAAGGCGATGTTATTGTTTATGGTCCCAACGGAATTACAGTGAAAGCGCGCACCGTCAACCAGCGTAAGATGGTGGAAAGCATTGAAAAAAATGATATGGTTTTTGCAATAGGACCTGCCGGCAGCGGAAAAACATATACGGCAGTTGCACTGGCGGTTAATTCACTCAAAAATAAAAGTGTCAGAAAAATTATTTTAACACGACCGGCTGTGGAGGCAGGAGAAAATCTAGGATTTTTGCCCGGTGACCTGAAAGAAAAACTGGACCCTTATCTGCAACCTTTGTATGATGCGTTGCGCGATATGCTTCCACCTGAAAAACTGAAAACCTACATGGAAACGGGCGTGATCCAGATTGCACCTTTAGCTTTCATGCGAGGCAGAACATTAGACAATGCATTTGTTATTCTTGATGAAGCGCAGAACTCCACACAAAGCCAGTTGAAAATGTTTTTAACCCGTATGGGTAAATCTGCCAAGTTTATTATTACAGGTGATGTAACGCAGGTTGACCTTCCGAAACATCAGCCTTCAGGCTTAATACAGGTAACAAAACTTCTGAAACGTATCAAGGGTATTGAATTTATTTTCTTAGATGAAAGGGATATTGTACGACATCATCTTGTAAATAAAATTGTGAAAGCCTATGATAAGAAGACTGATTAGCCAATTATATAGTTTGTCAATGTGTTAATGAACTTTCAATTTTCCCAATCTTTTAATATTTCCAATTTAATAACATGCCCATAACCACCACCAACTTCAACTTTCCCGGACAAACAGCCGTTTACAAAGGCAAAGTGCGCGATGTTTACACCATTGATAACAAACTGATGGTGATGATAGCAAGCGATCGTATTTCAGCTTTTGATGTCATCCTGCCGCGCCCTATACCCTATAAAGGACAGGTGCTTAACCAGGTGGCGCAACATTTTATGCAGGCGACAAAACACATTGTTCCCAACTGGGTGCTGGCTTCTCCCGACCCTGTTGTTACCATCGGGAAACTATGTGAACCTGTTCGTGTGGAGATGGTGATACGCGGTTACCTGAGCGGACATGCCTGGCGTGAATACAGTGCCGGAAAACGTATCCTTTGCGGTGTGCAGATGCCTGACGGGATGAAGGAAAACGACAAATTCCCTGAACCAATTATCACTCCTGCATCCAAAGCGGAAGAAGGACATGATGAAGATGTTTCGAGCGAAGAAATTTTGGGTAAGGGAATTGTTGCGGAAGAAGATTATTTGCTGATGGAAAAATATACCCGTTTGCTTTTTCAGCGCGGAACAGAGATGGCGGCAGTAAAAGGGTTGATATTGGTTGACACCAAGTATGAATTTGGGAAATCAGATGGAGAAATTATTCTGATTGATGAAATTCATACGCCTGATTCATCACGCTATTTCTATGCAGACGGATATGCAGAGCGGCAGGCAAGGGGAGAGAAACAAAAACAACTTTCAAAAGAATTTGTCCGCGAATGGCTTATAGCCAACGGATTTCAGGGAAAGGAGGGACAAACAGTTCCGGAGATGAGCGATGAGTGGGTGAATGCAATTTCAGAACGCTACATTGAATTGTATGAATACGTAACCGGGAATAAGTTTGAGAAAGCTCCACAGGAAAATGTGCTGGAGAGGGTGGAGCGGAATGTTCTTGAATACCTTGAGCGGCAGTAGCAGCGGCAGCGGCAGGCAGATGTGACGTAAAACTGTTACTGCTGCTGCCCCTGCTGCTTTTTACTTCGGATGATAAATCCGTTCCGCGGTTTTAAAAATTTCTTCTTTGTTTAAAGTTTCTTTTTTCGTTTGTTGGTTGGCATACAGTTCCATCTGGTCAGTATAATGTTTTGAGCCGGGCTTTGCGCTGGCGCCAAAAGGATGCAGGGTTTCCAACACCATGCTGCCATCTTTTTTATACTGCACAAACTGCACATACGAATCAGCAACATAAGGTTTGTAACGACCGTTTGCAATCGGTTCATTATAGCTTGCCGAAAGCGCATCAGGAAAACCGCTCAGGGGATAATCTACAGTTCCGCGTACATGACGTTGCAACTGTCCGAGTTCAACATTGGTTGTTCCGAAGTAAGTCATCAAATGTTCTTTTGTTTTTTGGAGTGCTTCTATAAAAAGGTCTTTCGGAACATTGAGGGTGCTTGTAAAAACTTCATTACGTACGCCAAGTTTATCAAAGATGTACTGAAAAGTGAGCAGGAAAATGGTGGCGTCTTCATTGGTTTTATCCACGCTGCGGTTCCAACTTCGCATCATCATCAGCATGTCCGAAATTTCAGGATAATCTTTAGGGTCTAAATAACTGAGATAGTCAACCGATTCAATAAAAGTTCCGCAGCCCGGATATTTCTTATCAAACTTAATTCGTTTCACATCATCAAGGCTGACTGTATTGTATTGTGAAATAAGTTCCATGAAGCGGAAAGCCCTGCTGTTATTGCCCGGTTCAAAGCCCATGTATTTAGGGTAATCACTTCTTTTAAGGTTATTATTCTTAGCGCAAGTGGCATTGAACGGATCGTTGTTAGTATTGAAAACATAGCCGCAATCAGGGTTAATGTAGGTAGGCATAAAATCGAGCGGGTGAACTTTAGTCCATAATGTTTTGGAGGTGTTACCGGGAACAACACCTTTCCAGTAATAGGAAGTGTCGCGTTCAGGAACTTTGGCATAATTGCAATACATAATGGTATCAAAGCGGTCGGCATAAATGATGTTATAACGTGGCGTTGCATGCATGTGGATGGCTTCAGAAAACTCGGTGAAGTTGCGGGCTTTATTCATGCGGTAAATCTGTTCGGGAGAGCGGATGTCTTCATTGGCAGGGAATTTCAGTGAATAAAATTCCTTGTTTTTTGATTCCAGAGTTGTGCCGTATTTGCTGGTATAAGTTACCATGTGCACCGGGATGGCAGGCAACCATTTCTTCAGTTTCACATGAAGCCATACCGGGCGTTTTTTCAGTTTCAGCCATTCCCCGTCAAACTTATACATCAGTTTTTTCTTAGGATGCATTTCCAATTTGAATACATCTACCAAATCCATGTCGTTATAAGTATGCGCCCATCCAAGGTTTTCATTGGCGCCAAGAAAAATACTGGTTCCGCCAGGAAATGAAGCCCCATGAATATTTAATCCTTCTTCGCTGCACAGGTGCGCCTCATACCAGGAGAAAGGACCTTCCACAGGCTGGTGGGGATTGATAAGTAGGATGCTGCTGCTGTCTGTCGTCTTGTGAGAGTTGAAGGCAAAAGCATTGGAGCCAAGCGGAACATCTAATTTATCGTAAGTGCCATCTATCACAGATGAGATTGGACCTATTGCACCCGATACAGCGCTTTGCGCGAAGATAAAGGAGCGAAGCAGATCATGTGAAGTTACCGGGAAAGCTTTTTTAACAAGAATCTCATCTACATGGGCTTTGGCATAAGCATTTAATCCCTGCACAAAACCGTTCAGGTACATTTTAAAATCATCAGAAAGATCGCTTTCATATTTATTGCTGACTAATTCTTCAGAGCCAAGTACATGGCTCATGAAATCGCGTTTGGCGCCTTCAGCGCCCATGTAGCGTGCAGCCATTCCTTTTCCAGCCATCAGCAGTTCCTGCATCACGTTAAACATATCTTCCCCACATGCCCAGGCATAACCGAAAGCAACTTCAGCATCTGTTTTGCCAAAGATGTGAGGAACCCCCCATATATCACGCACAATCTGGATATTCTCAGGGTTGATGATTTCAAATTTACCTTCACTCAGGATTGGATTACCCCCGCCAGCAAGTGACGGAACGGATGAAGAAAAGAAAAGGAGAACAGTGAGCAAAGCTGTTAACGGAAAAGAAAAAGCAGTTTTCATTGCGGCAGAATAATAAAAAATAAGAACTATGTTATGCTTTGGTGACGCGGAGAAAATTCAGGGCATCTTTACGGCTCTCCAAAAGTAGAGATTTATTAAATGCGTTTTAACATAAATTATGTTAATGAATTGCTAATGTTCATATTGTATATTTGTGCTCGCATTAAAATTATACTGATGAATTTTTTTGGTAAAATAATTATTACAGTTCTGTTGTTTGGGTTTATCTGTGGCATTGCCTTTAGCCAGGAAAATGATGATAAGAAAGATAAGCCCGGCAAACTGAAAGCCGGCAAAGGATTTCACATAGGTATTATGGTAGGTTCATTTTTTGCCAACAATGCAGACGCTTCTATTTACGATGGATGGGGCTTTGATGGAAGCGGTAATAAAATTAATAATTTCACTGATAGCTATATGAATCAGAAAATAAACTATCAATATGGCGGGTATGATCCAACATATACTACTATAGACCAGATAGCACCTGCACTGAGCACGAACGGGCAGAGTTATAATCACGATGACTGGAACTTTGGGCAAGCTGATATGCCTCTGGAAATGCGGTTTTCACCTGCCATCATGATAGGGCTGAATTGCCGGTATTTTGTGGACAAGAAAAATACCCTGTTGCTAAATGTAAATGCAACCAAATTAACAG
>Ga0172371_10008890_pt1 | contig 13940 bp, 9 predicted proteins | sample Lak12m_FD_114543 | JGI IMG/M metagenome (GOLD analysis project Ga0172371, IMG submission 114543) | Freshwater microbial communities from Kabuno Bay, South-Kivu, Congo - kab_022012_12m | ecosystem: Environmental > Aquatic > Freshwater > Lake | place: Democratic Republic of the Congo: South-Kivu... | reverse complement strand
GCCTTTGGTGAGTATGAAATAAAGACCTATGGGGGCTGCCAGCGCCAGCGTGATGATGCCTATCCACAGCACCTCGCGCTCCGACAGCAGTCCTGCCTTGATCATGCCGCTGCCGCCGCTGAAGGGCGTCCTGATGGTTACCTTGTCGATGCCGCTCCTGTAGTCGAAGTAGTCGTTCAGCGTATTCACGCTGACGTGGGTCAGTATCAGGCCGAATGTGGCCAGCAGAGCCTGGCCGATGTTGAAAAATCCGTCGTACCATGCGATGCACGTGCCGGTTATGCCCAGCACTACCGAGAGTATCAGGAACTGGGGCCGGGTCTCCATCAAGTACAGCTTCGCTTTCATGTCATCTCCAAAATTTGCAGCCGATTATATCAGGAAAAAGACAGGTTCCGAAAGGCCGGGATACAAATGGCCCGAACCGGCTATTGAGGAGCCGCGACTGTTATCTTATTGACCTGAAACACGGGCCGCGAGTAGGGGTCTTCGCTGTTGGCCGTGATCTGCAGTGTAGCGCCCGGCATGGACTCGTTTACGATCAGCCTGTTGATGTAGTTGATGTTGTCGTCCGAGGCGTCGACCAGTTTGTAGCCGTTGACCGAGAAGAACAAGCGCGGGTTGAACCATATCTTGATATTGTTGACCTCGTTGACGCCTTTCACGCAGGTGACGGGCGCGCGCCGTACGAAATACCCCGGCTCCAGGTCCGCGCTTGAACCCTTGATTACGTGCTTGGAGTAGCAGGCAACCGACCGGTCATACGGGAACAGCAGGAAGTAGTAGTCGGAGGGCTGCACATAGCCGGGTATGTCCATCGGATTTATGTCCGGCCACTTGAGTATTACCCCGACGCTGTCATCCCTGCCGCCGTCCAGCATCGTCACATCCATATCGATCATAAAGCTCTTTAAAGAGGTCAAGCCTAGATTGATCGTAAAAACCTTAAACTCAGGATATGACGGCCTGGTGCACTTTAAAAAATAGCCGCCGTTTTCGTATTTCCCCTCGCCGAAATCATTGCTGAAAACCGACCATCCGCTGCCGGGATTGGTAAAATCATCCTGAAAAACAATATCGGGATTCGGCTGTGGTACAGTTACTGTAGACGTTCCTTGAAAACTATCAGAAGGTATTGAAGGAGTTGCGATTGGAACGGTAGATTCTGGAGTCGATAGTTTTTCGGGAGCAATGCATGCCATTACAAAAACAATTAGTATCAATGCGAATCCAAGACACGTTGAATGAGTAATTATGAAACGATTCATGGCAACCGTTATACGTTAGGGATATCATAATTATACAAGGAATTTACCGCGTAATTGATCTTATCTCAATACTCAACCTAAATCTTTAAATTAATATTACGTGAAAGTGACCACTTCCAGTATTGTCCCTTTTGTTGTCTAAAACGCCATCTTCATATTGGGCTGCGGGTCCACCAAGCCGGGCGTTCTCTAGTAGCTTGACCGCCTTTAGCAGCGAACCTAAAGGTAGTTCCTTGGTCAGCTAATTGTCTTAACAGATTCATTAACTCTAATCCCCCAACAATCCACAAAGCCCCTCCCGAAGGTCTCTTGTCAATTACCTCCAGCCCTCGACTTCGAAAATATTCGACGAGATTCATATGTACTTGAATTGACAGTTCTGTAGCTGGATTGCACGGCGGGTGTTGTTGACATATGTCCATTACGTTAACGAAAGATCGCACAATCTCTCGTTGCAGCAAGGAATTCCTCTCCGCTTCCTCAATGAAAGATTCAATGAAGTTATTAGAGATTTTAGTGTTTGTGTTCCATGAATATGCATATTCGTGAAGACCTCTGAGTTTGCAAAGGAGATCCCTGTTATTGACTTTGTTAATCTTTGGAATCTTGATAATCGCCACTCCATTGTTCGCCCACTTACCCATGAATTTGCAGCCTTCAGGGCAATAATCTTTGTAGATTAGATACTCATACTTGAAATCCCAATTGGCTAGCCTGTGACCAAAATCAGGACTAACAGCAAAGAAGAAGCAGCAATAAGGAAATTCGCGTCCATCTATGAGTTTATTGAGTATTTCGTACGACTTAAGTCGTGATCGGATATTCGGAAGCAGAGTGACGATTGATTCGACTTCATCAAATAACACCACCAAACCACTTAGCCCAATCGCGCGACACAAGTCCGATAATATTTTCAGTCTCTCAAAAAGTAAGTAATAATATGCTCCACCCCTGCACTGTATGTCACAACAATTGATGTGATATTTGAAGTTAAAGTGATCTAAACCATCACCCAAAGACGCCAATCTTCTAATGTAATAACCAATTCCCCATCTAACAGCAGGTGTGTCAGCCCAACTGAGCAAATTTTCTCTGCACGGACTTCTTAATAGGCAGGGGACGACCTCACCCAAACCCCTTACCGAATACCCCGGCACTGATAAGCTTTCGTACAAATAATGAATATATCGCGCTGGATGATTGAAAGCCCGGTCATAGCCATCATGGGATATTTGTGCTACTCCAAAATTCTGTTCTAATGCTATAGTTTTTATCACCTTTAGCAGATGTGACTTGCCGTAGCCATACGGAGCTTCTAGGAAGTAGCTGATTCCTTTCGTTTTGCCTCTACTGATGGACTTCAGTTCTCCGTCTACAGTGGTGAGTTCACTGCTTAAACCAACAGTAAAAAAACCGATCTTATCGGGAGGACAGATGCCCCTCTTCAAGTATCGGAAAACTTTCCTTGCCTGTAATTTTGTGAACTCATTCTCGTACAAGGCGAACTATTCCCAGCCTGCAGTTTTTGGTTCCTTGGGCAAAGTACTATGTACCTGCTTCAATACTTGACTAACGAGGTCGAGGATATCTGCTTCTCGGTTCTGCTCAACAGTATCTAGAAGAGTAGCTATGGATGCAGAGAGCATACGTGGTTTAGAGATTTGAAAGATACCTTGCTCGACTTGGTTGACCGTCTCTTCGATGGCTTTTTGGGTGAGGAATTTTTCCGGGTTCCAATTTCTGGCGATAGCATGTATTCCGCGAATTCGGCCAGATAGCTGCACCATTAGTTCGTGAGTGAGCGGGGTTTTGGTAAGGTCCACAATCACGCTGCGGTAGTCAGTATACTTACTCATAGCGAAGCGCCCAGCAATCTCTAAACGCGATCTTAAAGCGTCATTCTCGGCAAACCCTTTTCCATCTGAGAACATTTCTGGTGTTCCGGCAACATACATTATTGATGATTGCATTCCCCCTTGTTCATCAGCATTGTCCAAAAGGTCCCTTATGATGCCATAGCTACTAGTTCGTACCAGCTTGGACTGCTTCATGATTCTTTCTGCTTCGTCAAACAAAATCAGAATCCCTTTAATTCCTGCTCTGCGAGCAAGTACCGAAATACTGCGCATTGCATCTCTGGATGTTGCTCGTCCAATAGGTCTATTGATTCCTAATTCCGGAATTTTGATTTGCCCGCCCTGAAGCCAAGAAGCGATATCTTGAATTTGTGACGTGTTCTTGATAATCACTGCCTCCGTGTAGCCACGAATGGCCTTTCCCACTGAGTCTTCCATAACTTCTCCAAAAGCCAACTCAGAAGACTTAGTCCTAACAAATTCGAGAACGGAAGGTTTCTTCAATGCTGATATGTCACCAGGAGGGTATGCTTCGCGGCAAATCTTAGAAAAAGTAGCGCCTAGCAGAGCTCTTGGGCCTCTAACTTCACGACTCATAATCCAGTCTAAAGTTTCAGTGCTAGGAGGCAGAGTCATGTTCTTTACAATTTCAGAGTAGACAGTGTCAAATCTATTTAGTGGGGTCTTTTCCGCCGTCACATAAGAAACCATCCATTTCTTGCTGAATGCAATGGCTCTCAGCATTCCAAGGAAGTGAGTCTTACCATCTCCGTAGTATCCTTTTATGAACCTGACCAGTGAGTCCCCGCTATTCTGAAGGTCATCAAAGTACTCACCAGACATTTCATACCAGCGTTCGTTGCCAACGTTAAGATGCTCGACATATTCGATAGGAGACGTACCTGCTTTTAGTCTATTAATAATCTCTCGTGATGTCTGAGCATTGGGCACCACTGTCATACACTCACCTCGTTGAATGCTATGCGTCCAGCGTATCTAATGCTATCCCCCATCCGTATAGGTAGGCCTTCCTCACGTGGAAATGCAGTGGGCATTAGCTCCAAACGCCTCCCAACCATTGTTGAGTTGGTTGCGGCAGCTCTTGCCAAATCGCGAGAAAAAAACTCCTTTGTATAATCTCGGAAATTCGACTTGACAGGAGTCATGTCAAAACTGGAGGATTGTTTTATGAAAACTAACTCGTGAAATACATCCAATACTTGTGCCGGTTGGCCCATATTCATTTCTTTTAGCCTTATCACTCTTTCGTAAGCCACGAACAATTCCTTTAAGAAGGAACCAACCTCAAATGGTCTTTCAGATTCACTTTTCAGAGTTTCCAAGATCGACGGGGCGATGGATTCTAACATCAGACTTTTTATAGATTTTCCGCCAATTTTACATATCCCCCTTGTTTGCTCCACAATAACATCCAGGAAACCTGCCAAGAGATACGAAGGAAATCTTCCCTCTAAAGTGATTTGATTCTTTTCACAAAACGGACGAAGTCTAGCCTCAAAGCAATTAGTAACCCGTTCACATTCAGATGAAACATGAGACCTTAGTCTCGACAACATGTCAGCATTCAAGTACTGGGCGCTGGTAGAGTCAGACTCAAGGGTTTGCAATATAGTCTTCGCAAGGAAAGGGTCTTCAACTAAGTCGGACGTTTCGATGCTAGTTACGTAGCAGTTTTCAAGACTGCTAGATATTGAAGTTAGTCGTTTCGCTGACCCACGCAGTGCTAATATAGTTTCTCCCAAAGGGCTGCGTTTTATTACTTTATCGGATAGTTTTATTTTGGCCACTTCGGACTCCTTAACATTACGCGATTGCTTCCCATATATGGTACTGGTCTAGCACCTGGGGGGTTATTAGTGTATTGCTAGGGTTAACACCCGCCAACCTAACTTCCTCAATAATTTGTTGCATTCTGTTCACAATCTTTCTTGGTGTTATTGAAACAATCTGCGATACAACCACTTCAATCGCATCTTCAGAAAAGGGGAAGTAGCCAGTATTTTGTGTGCTATTTACCCTTGCAGTATCAAGTATCTTGCTTATGAAGACTTTCGCTTCTTCCGGCTGTAGAAAATCCAACACAATCTGGCGCGAAACTCGGCCGAGAACATATTCTGTGTACATAGTTGGTAGTTCCGCAGTCGTCGCTGTGAACGCTAGTGCCATACAGAAACAGTAAGGGCACAGATCATAGATGTGCCTGATGAGATCATTGATCTCTCTCGCTTCTTTAGCTGTGACCGTCTGCAGTTGATCCAATTCATCAATGAACAAATAGACTGCGTTCTTGAAACGCTTGTTGCCTGAAGGTAACTTATAATCAAAGACAAAGAGATTAGTCAGTCTAGTGAAAAGCAGAAGAGCTTGGTAGTCGTTCTTCGGAGAGAGTAGAGCCATCACTGCATCTCCGTCATCGCATCTGATTATTTCCTTCGCAAGGTTCGACAAATCAACTGAGGGTAGAAGCTGCTCTAATATGGTATCACGTGTAATATCCAAGCCTAAACCTTTGTCTGTTCTATACCTAGTTGCACAGTCCTCTAAAAATAGCTTGAACATCGATAATTCTTTAACGATATTCGTCTTACCCACGATGTCTTCGATAAAAGCACCCTGAAAAGACATTAGACCTTTACTTTTCTTGAGCGTCGGGATATAAAAGACCAGACTATTGAATTCGTCTCTTGTTTTCTGTGTGATATAGAACTCCGCCCACAACAGTGAGTGGGATTTCCCTGTACCATATTCACCATATATCATTAAAAAATTTATATTAGCGACTTGGTCTGCTCGTGATCGCGTGATAAATTTCACCAGCGTTTCTTGCTCCTTCTCATACCCAACCCAGATGCCTTTGCGTGGGTCGGCTTCTACAGTCGGGTTTGTACGGAATGGATTGTAAACCAAGTTTGCCGCTTTGTAGAACTCTTCGTGTGATAACATTTTACTAGCTCCTTTTTATTCGCATGACATGCGTCTTTAAGTCCTCGGCTTTTCTGATGAGTTGTTTGGCATATGTATATGCTTCCGAATATTTTTCTATTGGTAATCGATAACATAACTCTTCGTTAGTCATTTCATCATCCAGACTTAACCCTGACTTAGTCAAATTTGAAGACCCCATTATTGCTACGCTAGTCATTCCTCTGCAATAATCAGGAACTGTCGTTGGATTTATATCAAATATGTATAGCTTTGTATGCAAATTCTGGAGGAAATAGACGAAAATACAGCGTTCATCAAGGGATTGGTACTGTGATAAATCGGGATCACCAGGGGGTTTCGTAATCAATGAGACCTCTGTACCTTCTTCTATTGCTTTATCTAAAAAACGTCCGAAATGATGGAACTTGCCCAGAATCTCTAGGGATAAAAATGGCGAAATGAGGCAAATCTCTTTGTGGCCGATATGGTACATAGACAAGAATTCTTTGTTTAGGAATCTAGGTTCTAGTGTCTTTAGGAAATTACCAATATCTCTTAGTACGTAGACCGGTTGACGTAATTGTGGTTTTTCTAACGGAATGCTCTTGTCAAGATATTTCGGCTCCTCTACATGATCTTCTATTGAGTGAACTCCAGCTCGATACAAATAGATGGAGGTATCCTTTTTAAAAAATATTACCCTAAAAGCTGTTTTCCCTTTGCTCACATACCGTATCCATGCATCTTTGATTCCTTGATATCTATGATCATCTGCGTCACTTTTAAAGCTTCCGTCTTTCTCCAATACGTGATTGAGTACTTGCCTGATGAAACGATTATCATCGGATTCTCTTAAGTCATTGATAAATTCTGGTGTAATATAGACGTTCATTTCTCTTCCGAAAAAACTATTCCACCTTCAGTTCCGCTGATCACAATTCTATTTACCCTCCGAAACGCTCTCTTCGTCTCAGCATCAATTATCGATGGCAAGGGTGGTATTTTCTTTGTATCTGCAGAGCATAAGGCTACAGTGCAGGGCTCGGCTATGTATAAGGGCAATTGATGACGGATGCTACCATACGTTGTGTTACCTTCACGATAGAGTTTATGAAACTTCCTCAGTTGATCTATGACCGCTGAGTAATCTGTTTTCTCGTCGAAGGGTTCCAACTCAATGCTGCTAATTCCTTCTGCCATAGCGCATATGAGTAGCCAAGGCGTAATTTCTGGAGCCATGATATCTGCAGGTTTTATTTGTAGCTGGGCAAGGTCTTTAGAATATGGCCATAGCACGTAACACCCAGTTTTTTGCTTGATTTGAAGATGCTTATCTAGAGTCTCTAACAGATTTAATCCCTTGCCTGTCTTTTTGCCATTTGCGAACAGGTCCAGGTTTTCTGCCCAGCTCTTCCTAGTTGTAGGGACTTTTCGCAAGTAGTCATCAGGGACCTCTACCTCCTCATTTACCTGATCAGATAGTGATGTAGTCCTCCTCACGACATCAAGTGGGCCCGTCCGTCTTGCAAACTTGGACATCCCACTTTCCCAAGGCTCACGACTCTCGTTGCCTTTTTGTGAAGGCTGACTCTTTATATCGATTACAGAATATACTTTCCTCAGAGCACTATATGACTTTATGATATATCCAACTGACTCTCTCTTCTTCTTAATCATATTGATGAGTGCTAGTCTAAAAGCCTTTGGTTCAAAATCAGAATATAATCCATTGAGAAAGATGTCACCATCAGCCTCTAAGATACTCAGCATAAGTATAGTTTTTGTGGCGGTCAGAAACGCAGTGTCATTGCCTTTTAAGAACCTACGTAGAATGGAAAGTGTTTCGAGGTTATGAAGCGGATGTATATTTTTCCCTATCAATTTCACTAGATTAAGTGTTCCATATACATCGGCAAAATGTTCTGTAGCATTCTTACGTTTGAATGTATTCTCAACAAGATCTTTGAAAGCTGTTAACGACAATGCACGCTGTTCTACATACAAATCTACCAGACTGACAACGCGTTCCAGCAGACTCTCAAGTCCTACTGAATAGCCTATTTTTCTAATTAGGCATTGATATGGGTCAAGCTGGACTATATCCACCATGAGATGTTATCCTCGGTCTAATTCTGGTCAATATTGTTCTACTACAATTACTATCACCTAAAAAGCATTCTCCAGCCTCGAGGTATCGCAGCATATCGCTAAAGTTTGACAAGTCTCTACCTTGGAATTTCAATCCAGTTAATAGCTTCGTTGGAATGCGGTTCATTGCCGCATTTATGTCACTCTCAAATGCTAACCTATGAGAAAAGGAAATATTGACTTGGCTCAGTATCTTATCATCAACGGCTGACGGCTGCTGAGTAGCCATCACTAAAGATAAACCAGCATCCCGACCACGCTTCACATAATTTATAAGTGCTTCAGTAGCTGGCGACGGGTATCCACTTGGTGCAATAATGTGAGCCTCATCTATAAATAACCATACCTTTGAAGGTAGGCTATCACTCTCCGTGTCCTTTCCGAAGAACTTGCTTACCTTAAGTCTTTTATGATGCTCTCCCATGATGGCATATGTATGTCGCGCAATAATTCCGGTTATTAAAGCAATGTCTTCGTTCCGCAAGTCACGTAGCATAAATACACTACATTGCCCTGGTTTCAAGATTTCTCTCACATCCAAACCATGACTACTGAAAAGCCCACTCCGTTGGTACCCGTTCAGCTTATAAATTACGGCATTTCTCGAAGTCTCAGGTACATTGGCCCAATGGTGGTCTGCCTGAATGTAACTCACCATATCGTCTATTGAATAGTTACCACTCTGCAGGTTCTCGATGGTTTGTCCAATCACATGTCCCTGTGGACTATATACCTCCTGGCCGATGAATGCGCACCATTCTTCATGGCGTACCTGATTCGGTCTAATGTAAAAGGTTTGTTCGTTCCCTGTTATTGCTTCTGAATTCGGTGGGATGAACAGTTGGCAATTAGCTAGCTTATTGGGTTTGATATTCCACTGTTTTAAGTAGTCCAATTGAGTTCGGTTCTCTGGGACATTCGGATTAGGTTCGTAATTCAAAGTCCAAAACTGACTTTGCGTATCAATAACGATAGAACAAAGTGGATCCACATCGTTCTGGACCGGCGAATCATTGTTGAGTTTTGATATTCCTTCAACTAAGACCCCAAGGTCAAAACTCTTTCCACTTCCACGAGTGCCTGTGATATAGACAACGTGGGGAAACGTTATGTCTAGCCAAGCGTCTGCACTCAGATAATTTGTGCCGACCGTATTCTCAAATACCTTACCAACAAATATCAATTTTCCTAGATGCGCATCTTTGATTGTTCGCCCAAAGACAACGTTGTTGCCCTTTTGTATGTGCTGGATTCTTACGATTGGGTCTTGGCATTGATAAGGTGATCTGTCAAAAACCGCCGCAAATTTTTCAGACAACGCCGTTGTGAAACTCATTCATTGTACTCCTAGTGCTTCGGTTGTTTGGCCGAAACAACTTTCAGATTCGGAGTCTCGTTCGATAGTGGTTTTGTTATATGAACCGCTTTCAGCAATGGACTTTGCTGAATCTTCACCAGCCAACAACATGGGCGTACAATGAGATATGCCATCGCCATTGACGTGCTCGAATTCAACTAGTGTCAGGAAGCTGTTATCCCCCAATGCGGGATAAATCGAACGGAGTTCCTTTTTTAGCTCATCAATGCTATTATAACCATCCTTTTTTGCTTCTTCATTTGTGAGACTCCTAAAACGCTTATATGTAACACCGGTGATACGCACTAACAATAAAGTTTGTGCAGATTCTAATACGAGTAGACCTTCCTCTATGTTTTTTCGACCCGCTCGAATAGTACTTGTTTTATTACCGCACCTTACCGCTTCAAGGAGATCTGGTCTTAGTCTAAGGCTAAGAATACGATTTCGTCGTAAGTGTTCAGGACTGATAGACTGAACGAAATCAGTACCTCTAAGTACTTGGTGTTCCCATGCCGTAGTCAATCTGACGATTTTATCCGGCTTAAAAGTTGAAACAAAGGCATCGCAATGTGGTGCTGCCGCTATCACTGTGGCACCTAATGAACGTGCCAGTTTCTGCAATTTATCAGCAACGGCATTGGCAGTAACGCCGTCAAGATTTGCACAGAATTCATCGATGAGCCATACGTTATAACCTTTGGCTATCATTCTAGCCAACATCACTCTATATTGTTGTCCCTTGCTGAGTTCTTCGAACCTTTTAAGATATACAAAAGCATCCGAAAGTCCAACCAAGCCCATCAAATACAATGCTGAAGACACATCTCGCTTAGGCATAAGTTCGACTAACGCCTTGTGGGATTTCGGTTGCTTAAATATGCCAGGCTGGTAATTAGCTGGCCAATAAACACTGCCATTCAATTGACCTTTCTCCCACCGTTCTCTTCCTGCGGATAGGAAATCAATCAACGTAGTCTTCCCTGACCCAGACGGACCGACAATCAGCACGATTTCCCCCGGTTGAATATCGATGGATAAATGACGCAATATGACTGTTTCAATAGCATCTGGAGATATTCCAAAAGCTTGCTGGATACTATGCGTCGACCTCGTCCGTCTGACCTTTGACGTAAAAGATAATGTTACGTCCTGAAGTTCTATGGACTCTTTTAAACGCTTTAATTTAATGGTACCGACCTTTCTTCGGTTCCTAATATTTAGGGCATTTACTCTACTTACAAGGAATTGTTCGGCAGCAGAGTTCAAGCCTTTCATGTAGGTTGGTTTTGGTAGGCTCACAATATTGTGGAATAGAGCGAAATCTCGAAGAATTTCGCTACGTGATAGGTTCTTTAGGCGTGAAAGAAGGTCATCGCTACCCAACCCATTTTCTTCAATAAGTGAAAGAGTGCGGTTCATGCGTGCAACTTGCTGATCTACTATGCCACAGGACTTTTGTAGAACAATTTCTCTACGTTTGACACGGTCAGCATTCCGGATAAGATAATCCATATCTTTATAGACCCTGCCCACGTTTCCTTCCGTCTCGCCTATAAATTTCATCCCGGCTTTCGTAGCAAACGGTACGAACTTTAACATATCGGCCGAAATTTCGATGAATATAGGACGATAGCCCGAGGTTTTCCATCGTGTCCTCGCGAACTCGATGGCATTTTTCATAAGTGTTTGCCCCAAGCCAAAACCTCTAAACTCTGGATAGACCACGCTACGCGCTACCCGCACCATCAGATTAATATATTGGCGTGTTGTCTCCTTATTCCATCGCTCCCAACTGATACCATTGCTGTTAAATGGCGCGTCAAGGATTTTTGCCCTCGCCTTATTCATATAAAACGGCGTGGCCAGTTCAATGTATCCAAGCACCTTTGGATAGCTCGGATTAAAGTTTCGGGCTATTAAAATAGCTGTCCGCCCATGAAGTTGTGAACCCCGATAATGGTATTCAGTCAATGATTGAACGGCCTCATATTCTTCAGGCTCAGTAATCTCCTTGATTAACAATTCTATCTTTAAGTCTCCGAGGGCCAACCTCTCCCTAGCAACAAATACAGGCACAAATTGAGCGAGTCCGTTCGCGCAGACGACCCAAGCCTCCCCGTTTCCCAGTTTCACCGCGTCTCCCTGTCCTACACATGCGGAATGCGGAATTGCTAACGATAACCCACAAGGCTCTAATCTTATCTTCTTAAGATGCCCTTCTGGTTTCACGGAAACTACTTTAAAATGATTTCCCAATTGATTGTACTCTCGTATTAACAAAAAGGCTCATTTTACTGAGCCTTTGTTTATCCTAAACTTAGAACGCCCCTTGACATTAGAATCATTAATACTATTATTCCTACTATTCAGTCGCAGTTCAATGTCTTTTAATGTAATATCGAGGCTCTCCTTTACTTTCCTCAAATCCGCGCTTGGGTGCACTATTGTGAACGTGATAGAAGTGCTGAAGACAGCCACGTCGCCTCTGAATCCCTCCCTAAGCAGTTCCTTCGGTATATACAATACGCCAGTCTTTGGATTTATTCTTATCCTGCTTTTCGTACCTCACCTCCTTACAACAAAATATAATTGTTTTACAATGGTTTGTCAATGGCATTGTATCAGTTTAAAATATACCCTAAAAAGGCTTGGGAAATTCCCCAAACCCCAGAGCTCATAGGTAGTCAATTATAACTCAGTATTGCGGGCTGTTCCGTTTCTCTTCAGACTAATATGTATTCAGTCACTTTATTCTCTTGATTAACCCTCTGTCTTCATGAGGAACAGCATACCTGTATTCAGAAAGGAGTGGAAACGCGCATTGCAGTTGATATGGAAGCCCTTGCAGTGAATGACGCTTATGATGTTGCTGTTTTAGTATCGGATGACAGCGATCTTGCGGAAGCGCTGGATTTTATTCGCGAACAAACACATAATAAAAGTTGAAAATGCATGCATTCCCGAAACCAGCTCGGCCAAGACGTTAAGAGAGGCTTCGGATAAGAGGATATCCCTGACTCTGGAGTACTTAAACGATTGCTTCCTATGATAATGGAGTCCTCGCACTCGTGCGAGGACTTTACTTTCAGTTGCTTCTGCTGGATTTAAAGCAGAAGGAGTTAAGTTCTTCAAGATGTTTGATCTTGAAGGCAGTTCCTTTGTTGTAAAATATCGAGTATTGTCAAGCGTAATAACACCAATGCTATATGTACGCGTCACAGATTAAAAGTAGTGGTGCCCCCAAGGGAATTCGAATCCCTGTGTCCAGCTTGAAAGGCTGGTGTCCTAGGCCTCTAGACGATGGGGGCACGCTTTATGGATAAAGGGGAAGGGCCTCAAGGCCGGCTGTCTCCGGCAAACCAAACATTATATTCATATTTTGCACGGCCTGTCCAGCAGCGCCCTTGACCAGGTTGTCGATGCAGCTGATCACAACCACACGTCCCGTCCTGAGATTGATGGTGGGATAGACCAGGCAGAGGTTGCTGCCCAGCGTGTGCTTGCTCTCGGGCGTCTGCTGCACCACCTTCGTAAAAGGCTCGTCGCGGTAGAAATCATAGTAGATCTTGTCCAGCTCTTCCTTGCCGCCGCTCAGCTTGCCCGGCTTGGCCTTCGCATAGCAGGTGCTCTCGATGCCGCGCACCATGGGGACCACGTGCGGAACAAAGGTCACCGAGACTTTCTTATCAGGGTCGAGCAGCATCAGCTCCTGGGATATCTCGGGCATGTGGCGGTGCCCGCCCAGACTGTAGGGACGCACGTTATCGCTGGCCTCGGAGAAATGCGTGGGCAATGTGAGCGTGCGTCCGGCGCCGGATGTGCCCGACTTGCTGTCCACGATCAGGTCCGGCTCAACCAGGCCCAGCTTGACCAGCGGTGCCAGCGCCAGTATGGCCGATGTGGGGTAACAGCCGGGATTGGCCACCAGGTCTGCGCTTTTTATAGCTGCGCGGTGCAGCTCCGGCAATCCGAAGACGGCCTTCTTGAGCAGCTCCGGCGCGGGGTGCTCGAAATCGTACCAGAGCGGGTACCAGGCGGCCTCCTTGAGACGGAAGTCGGCGCTGATGTCCACCACGCGTATGCCCTTATTCAGCAGCGGCACTATGCCCTCGGCACTGGCCTTGTGGGCCATGGCCGAGAAGGCGACGTCAATCTTGCCCTCAAGATCAGCCGTCACGGTCAGGCCGGTTACACCCAGGTGCGGGAAGACCTCGCCCAGCTTCTTGCCGGCCGCACTCCTGCCCGTCACCGAGACCAGCTCCACGCCGGGATGCTGCCAGAGTATGCGCGCCAGCTCGACGCCGGCGTAACCGGTGACGTTGATGATGCCCGCTTTTATTTTATTCATCTTGTTTTCTCTGC
>Ga0172371_10008888_pt1 | contig 13942 bp, 10 predicted proteins | sample Lak12m_FD_114543 | JGI IMG/M metagenome (GOLD analysis project Ga0172371, IMG submission 114543) | Freshwater microbial communities from Kabuno Bay, South-Kivu, Congo - kab_022012_12m | ecosystem: Environmental > Aquatic > Freshwater > Lake | place: Democratic Republic of the Congo: South-Kivu... | reverse complement strand
TGCGCCAGCAGCGATGGTTTTTATCTATTAATGATTCCTGCAGGTGTGCATGATATCGAGGTTGCAGCCGACGGCTATGACAGCACTTCGCTCTCCGGAATTACGGTCAATGCCGGTGAAATAGTTACCCGTGACATAACCCTTTCTCCAGCCGGAAGTGATGACGGCGGCTGTGCCGCGACAGAGCTTCTTAAAAACAGCGCCGGCAGGAAACACCTCCCAGTGCTTCGGGCCTTCAGGGACGCTGTATTGAAAAAATCAGTGGCAGGGAAAACCCTGGTTTCCCGGTACTACGCAGCGGGCAGCGAGGTCCGGGAGGTGCTGAAAAAAAACCCGCGGCTGCGGGCACGCGCTTTAAAACTGCTGCAGCACGCCATGCCGGTTGTTCTTGCATCCCGTGCCGCCCAGGCAGTCTCAATACCTTCAGAACTTCTCAACGAAGCAAGCTGTTTTCTGTTTGATCTTGAGCAGGCTTCACCGGCACGGCTTAAAGCGCGGATTCATACGTTCCGGCGGGAAATGAAGGATGATAATTTTCTGCGCTTGGTAAATCCCCGCTGAACCAGGCAGCGTCATGCTTTTCTCTGCTGCCCGAGCTTGCGGTACAGAGAAACTATAGTTGCAAGCTCTTCCGGAAAACAGGTTTCGATAACCTTCATTGTCCCGGGGCCAGCCTGCCGGCTTATCGCCTCCGGCTCAGGGAAGACCCCGGACGCGGGAATTTTCAGGATCAGAAAACCGCTGGTATCTCCTTCCGCATAGATGTGCGGCATCTCAAGGGGCAGTCCTGAGAGTTTCAGTGCATTGATTGCCGCCCACGTTCTCTCGGCATTCCCTCTCGCCATCCTCACGACGATCAGGTTGCGCTCATCAGCGCCGCAGTTCATGGTCAGGGCAGTCGGCCGCTCCTCGCACGCCAGCGGCGCCAGCCTGTTTAAAATTTCTTCCAGCCGGTAGCCGCTTTTATACATCCCCCGGAATGCCGGCATTCTGAATTTTTCATACACACCCGAGGTGTAAATGCTGGTAAGCCTGCCGCGCCGCAGGTCCCGCTGCAGCATGGCAAGGGTCGCCGTCTGCAACTCCCGGGCATAGGGCGGTAGCAGGTCATGCGCCCTGTTATCTATCTCAAGATAGCCCCGGAGAAAACGCAGGCGGTCCCTTACACTCACCTCATGTCCCGCGCGGTTCAGTTTCGCAAGAAGCTCTGTTTTTTTCTGATCCGGAATATGAGCGATAATCGCAGCGCGCTCACAGTCGATGAAATAAATCCGGTGGCCGCAGCCCTCTTTCCTTATAAGAAAATTATTGAGGCTGTAGTCGTTCTGGTAGACACCGGACTGAAAGATTGCGGCCGTGAGTTTGCCAAAGGAGGAGATGATACTGCGGCGCTCAGCCGCGGTACATGCGCGCCTGCATGCGTTCTGCGGATCAAGAAAAAAGTCTTTCAGCTCACAGGCAGCGCTTAAAAACGGCAGCGCGAGCAGGCTTTCGCGCACAAAGCCCCCCTGCACCCGCTCGGCAGCGAGCAGGGGCGCCGCGGCAGGAATGCCCCTGCCGTTTATGGCGCAGGCAATCCGGAATTCATGCAGGGCCCGGGACCCGCATATTGCGTTTTTCAGGATTCCTGCAAAACCCCTGCTTTTATATTTTTTTACCAGGCAGGTCACTCCGGGTTCCTGCTGCGGAAAAGGAAGTGTAAAGATGTCCTTAGTGCTCGTCTGCTTGCAAAGCTGCCCCGGAGGAATTTTTTGAAAAAGGCTGGCACAGAAGTCCTGCCATTCGCGCTCTGAATAGAGGGAACCAAGATCATCCCTTACCACAAGCCGCAGTCCCGGGTATTTCTTAGATGTATATCCTGCTACTTTTCCCATCTGTTCTATTGTTGACTTTAATTAAAAAAACACAGCTGATGGCTGAATGCTGATAGCTTCTCTGCTTATGTATCCAGTATTTCCTCTATCGCCAGCCTGATCTTTTTCCCGTTGTCGGTAAATTCACGGTGCCACGGATGTCCCGGGTCGATGGCGGCCCGGCGGCGCGCAAGGTTATGTCCAAAGTCAATGAGCACATAGAGCTTGAAGAACTGCCGGGATGCGGCAAAATCATCGAGCTCGCCGGCTGCCATGCCGGCAAAGTACTGGGCATCAAAAAGCCGCAGTAATTCCGCGCTGTCGCGGCAGAAGTGCACCACCAGCTGATAATAATCGATCTGCCGCGGCAGGTAGCGCAGGTGCCCGACATCGAGCAGGTACAGGTTCCCGTCCTCGCGCGCCATGATATTTCCGGGATTGGGGTCGCCGTGGGAAAGGCTGAAGGAGCTGATGCCGGCGACAGCGGTCTCTCCTTCTTTCAGCCGCGCAATGCAGCGCTCCGTCATGTGCCCGGAAACAGAGCGGTCAAACTGCCCCCACTCTTTCAGTCGGCAGCGGGACTTTGCCAGCAGGGATCCATACAGGCCGCTGGTGTTCCGCTCGGCAAGTTTGCCCCACGTGTCACGTCGGATGCTGTGCAGCCGGGAAAAGAGGCTGGCTATCGCAGGGATCAGGTCAACGGGAAAATCTTTTTCAAAAATAGTTGCGCCGGTAATGCGCTCCTCGCAGATGACATGCAGCCGCGGCCAGCCGAACATGCTCCGGTCCTCGTGAGCGTAAAGGATGCGGGGAACAGGAATGCCATGATGCAGGAGATGGTCAGCTGCCGCTACCAGCGTTCTGAAGCGCTGTTGTTTAGTGACCCCCTTCACCACTATCGGCGGCGCTCCCTCAATGTCCAGAAAGAAGACGTGGTTATGGACGCCGAGTTCTGTTGCTTCAAGGGAAAACCGGCGCTCCGGCCAGCCAAGCTTTTCCCGGAGCGTGTCCCGGACAAAACGCTCCATCCGCTGCTTAACTTCCTCTCTGTTTTTCATATGCGCGGGGCAACAATGCGTTCAGTTTATAACAGCTGCATGGTCAATGCGGGCAGCGCGTCCTGCTACCCGGCCTGCGCCAGGCCGGGATTTTTCTGCGGCGGGGTGCTCTGAATAGTATACATCGAATAGTAGAGGCCCTTTTGCTGCAGGAGTTCTTCATGAGAGCCCTCTTCCACAATAGTTCCTTCTGACATCACGATGATACGGTGCGCATTGCGCACCGTGGAGAGCCGGTGGGCAATCATAATGGTGGTTTTTCCCCGCATGAGGTTCTCTAACGCTGCCTGCAACTCCCTCTCCGAACGGCTGTCAAGCGATGAGGTCGCCTCATCAAGAATCAGTATCGGCGCTCCCCTCAGTATGGCCCGGGCAATGGCTATCTTCTGCCGCTGGCCGCCGGACAGGCGCGCCCCCTGCTCGCCGATAATGGTCTGATACCCATGCGGCAGGTGTTCGATAAAATCATGGGCAAAGGAAGCCCGGGCCGCGGCGATAATCTGCTGCTCTGACGTATCGCGGCTGCCGTAGGCAATATTATTCAGCACCGTATCATTGAAGAGAATGGTGTCCTGGGTCACCATCGCCATCTGGCTGCGCAACGATTTGAGGGTGCGTTTGCGTATGTCCGCGCCGTCAACCAGCACCGCGCCGCCCGTAACATCATAGAAGCGCAGTATGAGATTGGCAATCGTGGTTTTGCCGGCTCCGCTGGGCCCCACGATGGCAACCGTCCGGCCGGCATTGACCCTGAAGCTGACATCTTTCAGGACCGGCTTTTCTTCATACCTGAACACCACGTTTCTGAATTCAAGCGACTCATGTATCGGCGGCATGGGTGTTGCCTCCGGAGCATCGGCAATATCGGGCGTCGTATCGAATATGGCAAACACCCGCACCGCGGCAGCCATGCCTTCCTGTATCTGCTGGTTTACCTTGTTCATGGACTGCACCGGCTTATAGAGCATGCCCAGGGCGGCGATAAAGGAGAAAAACTGGCCGGTTGTTATAGCGCCGCTGATAACCCCTGATCCCCCGTAATAAATGGTTGCCGCCGCCATTAATCCGCCGACGCTCTGTATCACCGGCGATGAAAGAGCATTCACCTTCAGGGTCTTTACCTTGATGCGGAAGAGCCGGTCATTCTCCCGCGCAAAACGCTCATTTTCATATCGTTCCATGCAGAACGCCTTGACAATCCGGTTGCCGGAAATGGTTTCCGTGAGAAACGTGCTGATGTGACCGATTTTTTCCTGGCTGCGGCGGCTGTAGCGCTTGCTCTTTTTTCCGAAGCGGGTGATGGGGATCATGACCCAGGGCAGAATCAGAAAGCAGATACATGCCAGCCGCCAGTTCTGATAGAAGGCGACCGCTGTCAACCCGATAATAAGAAAACAGTTCATCAGCACCTTGGCAATGGCATCGGAGACCGAGCGCTGCAGAACGCCGATGTCGTTGGCAATGCGGGACATGAGCATGCCGGTGGTGATTTTATGAAAAAAGGCGAGCGACAGTCGCTGGGTATGGCGGTACAGGGCATCCCGCAGGTCCGTCACCACGCGGTTCCCCACATACCCCATCAGGTATTCCTGGCCGTAATCAAAGATGCCCTTCAGCAGGTAGGCGAGGATGAGGGCAACGGGAATGACGGCAAGCATGGTGCTGTCTTTTTTGAGAAATATATCATCAATTGCCGGCTTGACCAGATACGCAATAAGAGCGTTGATCCCGGAAAAAAAAATCATGCAGACGATGGCTACGGCAACGCGTATTCGGTACGGCTTGACAAATACGAGCAGTCGTTTGTAGGTTTCCATAGCTTAAGTGAATATATGAAAAGACCCTGTTTTGTCAAGGCAACAAAAGGCTGCGCAGCATGAAGAGGCACAAAGGCAGCAGGCACAAAGTAATAAGCCCGGGGGCCGTCTCGTCCATTAATCTTTTCGCTTTTCACATTTCACATTTCACTTTTCACTTTTCACTTTTTTATAATTTCCCGCGTGCTGAGAAGACTTTTTAATTGACATATAATACTCGTCTGCCTATACTTGCCCCGTCAAAAAAACGTGTTTTTATCAATTCAATCGTGGCCTCAGCAATTCATTCCTCCTGTGGGAGCATGTCAGATTTTCTTTTTATTTCATCATTGATCAACGCTCAGCGATGTGCGCAGCGCCTGGCAGCGCTGCTGTGCCCGGCCCTGTTTCTGGCCGCCATGCTGTTGCCCGGCTGTTCCCTGCAGCGGTTTGCCGCCAACCGCCTCGGTGATGCGCTCGCTTCCGGCTCCTCGGTGTACGCCACAGACGATGACCCGGAACTGGTCGCTGCGGCCCTGCCCTTCGGTCTCAAGACCATCGAAAGCCTTTTGCTGCAGTCCCCGCACCACCGGGGATTGCTTCTTGCCGCAACCAGCGGGTTCACCCAGTACTCTTACGCCTTTGTGCAGACCAGGGCGGATTTCGCCGAGGACCATGACCTGGCCCGCGCTAAGACGCTCCGTGAGGAAGCGGGCATCCTCTATTGCCGGGCGCTGGGTTATGGTATGCGCGCTCTGGAAGAAATCCGGCCCGGTGTGCGCACCGCGCTTGCGGCTGAGCCGAATGCAGCGCTGTCCCGGTTTCGCGCGGCGGACGTGCCGCAGCTCTACTGGACGGCGATGGCCTGGGGAGCAGCGATCGCGCTCAACAAGACTGACGCTGAACTGGGCGCCGGCCTGCCCCAGGTCGAGGCGCTCATGAAACGCGCTCGCGAGCTTGATGAGGGCTACGAACAGGGGGCAATCTATGATTTCTTTATCGTCTACGAAGGCGGAAGGCCGGCCGCGGCCGGGGGCTCTGTTGAACGCGCCCGCGCCAGTCTGGAACGCGCCCTTCAGCTTTCCAAAGGCTTGCGCGCGGCCCCGCTGGTATCATTTGCAGAAACGGTTGATGTCGGTCTTCAAAACCGGCCCGAATTCATAAAACTGCTGAAACAGGCGCTGGCGATTGACGTCAATGCCCTGCCGGAACAGCGCTTGGCGAACGTGATTGCGCAGCGGCGCGCGCAATGGCTTCTCGCCCGGATGGACCGGCTGTTTGTCGAGTGAACAAAGGAGATTGGATAGTGGATAGACGCACCCGCAGAAATTACCGGCTGATCTGGATTATGCTGCTGATACTTCTGGGAGCAGCGCACTCCTCCCGGGCGGCCGGCGAAGTGGTGATAAAGATGGCAACGATTGCTCCTTCAGGCTCCGAGTGGCACCAAGTGCTTCAGGAAATGGGCGCTGACTGGCAGAAGGAATCACGCGGCCTGATACAGTTTCGCCTTTACCCCGGCGGGGTGGCCGGGGACGATGGCGACGTCGTCCGCAAGATGCGACTCGGGACCCTCAATGTGGCTCTGCTGAGTTCCTCAGGGCTTACTGACATCGATCGCAGCGTGATGGCGCTGCAGATCCCCCTGGCCTATGCCGACTACCGCGAGCTTGACTGCACCATTGAGCAGTTCGGCCCGCAGGTCGAGAAACAGCTTGCGGCGAAGGGTTTTGTCCTGCTTGGATGGTCTGATGCCGGCTGGGCTCATTTTTTCACCAAAGATCCGGTCAGGACGCCGGATGACATGAAAAAACTGAAAATGTTCGTCTGGGCCGGTGACGACCAATACGCCGAGCTGTGGAAGAAGGCCGGGTTCAACCCAGTGCCGCTGCCCTCCACTGAAATCTCCACGGCGCTTCAGACCGGGCTGGTCAACGCTGTTACCACAACGGTCCAGGGAGCGGTGCTGCTTCAGTGGTACCGTCAGGTCAAATATATGACCAACCTTAAATGGGCTGTTTTCCTCGGCGCTATTGTGGTGAGCACATCAACTTGGGAAAAGATACCGGCCGATGTGCGTCCCTTGCTGAAGGAAGCAGCGCGCAAGGCCTGCCGCCGCCTCAGTGAGTTTTCACGGCAGTCAGAAACGCGGGACATCGAGGTGCTGAAAAAGCATGGAGTCCAGGTAATTGACGTCGATACTGCGGTCCTCGACCAATGGCGTAAACTTATTGACGGGGTCCTGCCGCAGGTACGGGGTTCATTCCTGCCTGCTGAATCCCTCGATGCGGCGCTCAAGCGGCGTGACCAGTGCCGCCGTGAGGCGGGCAAGGCTGGCGGAGCTTGACCGCTGCGCGCGCCCTTATCCGCGGCGCCGGGCAGGGAGCCCTGGTCGCCGCTTTCCTGCTACTCACGGCAGTGCCGCTGGTGGACTTCCTCGGGAGGCCGCTGGCGGGCTTTCACATCCCCGGCTCCGCCACCTACACGCAACAGCTCACCTTTTATCTTGCTTTTCTCGGCGGTCTCGTTGCCACCTGGACCGGGAAACATCTCACGCTTTCCACTGCCGGCCTGCTCCCGGAGGGTATTGTTCGACGCTGCGCAGCGTACTGTGCGACCTGCGCCGCGGCCTCAGTCACGGCCGTGCTTACCTATGCCAGTGTCAGCGTGGTGCTGGCCGAACGCCAGCAGGGTAACCTGCTGTCCTTCGGGCTGCCGACCTGGGTCGGCGAGAGTGTGATGCCGCTGGCGCTGGGGCTTATGACCGTGACCTACCTGCGCCGTGCTTCAAGCAGCTGGTTCGGCAGGGCCGGCGCGGTTGCCATCGTGGCTGCAGTTTTCGCGCTCGGTTTGACCAGCCCCTCAGACCCGGTAGCATGGCTCCTGTGCCTGCTGCTGATGGCGGCAACGCTGGTTGAGTCACCGGTCTACGCCGCAATGGCGGGCGTGGGAATGATTCTTTTCTGGCGCGAGTCAACACCGGTGTCGGCAGTTACCGCTGAAATCTACCGCCTGATCGCTTCTCCGACGCTTCCCGCCATCCCGCTTTTGACCGCAACCGGCTTTGTGCTCGCCGACACGCAGGCCCCGCAGCGGCTGGTGCGCTTCTTTCGCGCGCTGTTTGGCTTCATGCCCGGGGGCGTCGCGGTGCTGGTGAGCGCGGTCTGCGCCCTGTTTACCGCCTTCACCGGCGGCTCGGGCGTCACCATCATCGCTCTGGGCGGGCTGCTGTATCCGATCCTCATCGAAGAAGGCTACTCGGAGCGCTTTTCCCTGGGGATCGTCACCGCGGCAGGAAGCCTGGGGCTGCTGTTCCCTCCGAGCCTGCCCGTTATCCTCTACAGCGTGGTGGCAAAGGTCCCAGCGGACCAGCTGTTCATCGCCGGGCTGGTGCCGGGGCTGATATTGCTGCTGCTGGTGGCAGCTTATGGAATCAGGGTCGGCTTTACCTTAAAAGCGCAGCGTCATCCTTTTGTGTGGCATGAGTTGGGAACGGCGACATGGGAAGCCAAATGGGAGCTCTCCATCCCGCTTGTCATGATCCTGTTGTTCGGCACCGGGCTGGCTTCACTGCTGGAAACATCCGCGTTCGCCTGCGCCTACACCATCATCATCGCCTGCTTCATCCATCGCGATCTGAATCTGTTCCGGGAACTGCCGCAGGTACTGCTTAAAGCCACCGCGCTCGTGGGTGCCGTGCTGATACTGCTCAGCTGCGCCATGGGCCTGACCAGCTACCTGGTGGATGCCCAAGTCCCCGCTGAGCTGCTGCGCATGGTGCAGAACCATATCGATTCGCCGCTGGTCTTCCTGCTCGCGCTCAATGTCGTGCTGCTGGTCCTGGGAAGCGTGCTTGAAATATATTCCGCCATTGTCGTCCTCACGCCGCTGGTCATACCGCTCGGCACTGCCTTCGGCATACATCCCGTGCACCTGGGGGTAATAATACTCGCCAATCTGGAACTCGGATTTCTCTTCCCGCCGGTGGGCCTCAACCTGTTCCTGTCCTCGTCGCGCTTTAACAAACCCATGGTCGCGCTCTACCGTTACGTGCTGCCGTTTCTGCTCATCCTGGGCCTCGGCGTGCTCCTCATCACCTACGTTCCTGCCCTCTCTCTCGGCATACTAAGCCTTTTCGAACATCCGTAAACGTACTTGGGGCAGAGATATCAGCAGGCCTTTTCCGCAATGTTCGGGATGATCTGCGCCCTCAGAAATCTCTGCTTCTGCGTATAACCTGTTCACACCACCTCATCTCTTTTTTAAAAAAATCCTGTCAATCTTCTACACACCGGGCCGATATATTTTACAGGTATGCCTCGGATGCGCGTGTGTTTCAGAATTAAGCATTCTACTAATACGGGTAAACCCATATAAAATTAGTAGTTATAAAAATGCTTTTTTTCACGGCATTACGGGACATACTAAAAAGAGGCATTGGAGGAGATACCCTTCTCTCTCTAATGCCTCTTCTTTTTCGTCTCTGCGCGTTTGCGCTGACAAAGCAGACAAGCAGGGGTGCACAGCAGCACTGCCTCTGACACCTTGCGTGTTTTATTCCCAATCCGGCCTGAATTTCTGCGTCCGTTCAACAGGCAATATGTGTGATAACACCTTTTCTCTTGTGAAAAGAGTTTATTTAATGCTAAACTACAATTAAAGGGATTGCTTGAAAAATGATGAAAGAACTTATTCTAAAATTACCCTGATTTTGCCTCCCCAAGGTCAATGCCTTGCGGAGGCTTTTTGTCTGGGAGAAATTTTATTCAATTCCAAGAAGCACCTCAGCAAAAACTTTTTTTCCATGAAAGGGGGTTCGTATGTTTGTACACCAGACTGATCTTTTCAAGGGAATGAACCAGGCCTTTTCAAATAAACTCAACGGGATAACAGCAACAGAAAATTACAACAGGGGAGATTTTATTTTTAAAGTCGGGGAACCGGCACATCACTTTTTTATTCTGCTCCAGGGCAGAGTGCGCATAGCCATAGGAGAAAAGGGGCACACGGTGACTATCGCCAACAATCCGGGGGAAGCATTCGGATGGTCTTGCCTGGTTGGATTTGATTCCTACACTGCTTCGGCTGAATGTCTTATGCCGTGCAGCCTGGCCAGAATCGACAGAGACAAGATGCTGTCCCTGCTTGAAAATGACGCTGCGAGCGGCATGCTTTTTTTCAAACGGCTGGCATCAACCATCGGGCAGCGATTGGTTAATACGTATAACACGCTGCTCACCGGACCGCCGGAAGATAAAAGCCCCTCATACGGATAAGAAAACCGCTCAGGCAATACAAAAACATGAGAAGGCGCAGCAGCGTTCCCTGTCTGTTGCGGGTCATCTTGTCAGCTGCAGGCCGGGCACGGACTGGCCAAGCAGTTCTGCGCCAGCATGGACTTTTCTATAATAGCATCCTCAGAATACGGTATTACATGCGGCGCTTCGCAGTCTTTTTGCAGAATCCCTGCCCGCATCTCTTTATTATTGCAACAGCGAGAGTGTTGTTTGAATTAAATCTGACCAGGGTAATGACTTATTCATAAAGTGTTGAATAGTTTAAAAAGCAGTGGGCTTGCGCTTGCAGAATGTTGCCCTTTTGCGCTGAAAGAGGCCCTCACAACATATGGTTACATGACAGTATCTTTTAGCCAAACCCTGTCAAGATTTAATTTGACTTCATGCTAATCACCCACTATTAATACTAATGCAACAAGGGTAGCAGACCATCCCGCCGCATACCGATTTTACACATACTAACGGAAAATCCTGAACCCGATTTCTCATCTGGCACATGGTGTTATTTTAAACCAATACGCACTAATTTGTCTTCACTATGCCTGTTCAAACACTTTTTATTGATAGCAGGGGTAAATACCAAACCTTCTCTTGGTTTCCCCGCGCCCCACTTGTCCAACGTCTTGTGAAGACGCACACTATACTTGCGGGTGAAAATAAAACACTACACTAATACACAGGAGGATTAATACATGAACAGTCGTCATTTATTTGTAAAATTATCTTATGGAGCATTCTTTTTTATCTATGTCTTTTGTACAGCAGTAACACCCGGTATATGTGCTGAAGAAAAAAAGGCAGATTGCATTGAGCGGCTCAATAAAGCGGACCTGCCCGCCTACGCTGCAAACAAACTGAGTTCAATAGAACAGGACCTTTCCGGGTTTGATAAGCATTACGTAAACACGAATAACGAAGAAGAGACCCTCCATGAACTAGTCCGGCTCCTGAAGTCAACTAAATCAAAATATGAGGCTCTGAATCATTATGTATTCGGATGGAATACAACCATCGAATATCTTTATCGTGCTAATGTAGAAACGGCAAAAAGAGGGGTGGTGGTGTCGCGGATATTCATTATATCTGATTCTGTTTTGACCAATAGTGATGCATTACAGGCCCTTCTCAAAATCATGGAAACGCAAAGCCATGACGGAATTAAGGTTTCTTACGGACTGAGACGGGACCTGCAGAAAGATCCTAAGTATCATCCTTTCGCGCTCATGGATGTCGGGTTGAGCGATGAGTCAGTGTTTGCAAAAGTTACAGCCGTGAGTTTGAGGGGCCCGCAGCCTGCAGGATTGCAGATAACCTGGGACGCAAACACCGTAACGGTACAGAATCCATTCCCCTATTTAAAGAAATCCCCCTATATTTACCCTTATGATGAAACTACTTCAGCCAAGTTGTTGGATCTTGGAGCCCAGGAAGCCAAGCCTGCCAGCTCAAAGTAGATAAAGTTTGAACTCGTTTATATGCTGCTTGATATCGAAGACTTAGTTTTAATTATGTGCTCAACAGGTTGTGCCACTGAAAATGGACTTAACCGTTTAGCTCGTGTGCCACCCCCCACAAAAGCATGTTGCTTTAAATTTATTGCATACTTCGTTTGGTAATCAGCCATTGCCCGATGGAGTCAAACTTTTGTTTTAAAGCTGTCAGTTCAAATCCAAATTGTTGCACATTTATTTTTCCGTTTACCTTTCACTTTCCACGTTTCTCTTTTCACTCTTCACTGCTTTACCCGCTCATCAAGCATCCGCTTCAGGTCCGCGTTTGATGACGGCGCAAAGCCGAGCGCCTGCCGCCACACCAGCGGACTCTCCATGCACAGGTAGATGAAAATGTCAGGCGCGTACTCCCTGAGCCAGGCGGCCATCCGGGCAAACAGCTCAATTCGCAGCGGCTGAAAGTAGCGCATCTTGCCGTCAAGCCCCGGCACAAATTCTCCGGTGAAAATCCGGCTGGCGCTGAACCGCTGCCGGCTGATGGCTTTCAGCTGCGGCATGTAGCGCAGGGCGCCAAGGCTCACCCAGGCGATTGCTGAAGCGGGCACATGGGCGGCGATCATCGCAACAATTCTCTTATAGCCCTGCTCCCACCCAGGGAACAGGATGAGCGGGTCAAAATGAAAACCGATACGGTAGCCTTCCCCGGCGAGACGGCCGGCAGCCCTGATGCGGTCTTCAACCGGCGCAGCTCCGTGCTCCTCGTTCTGCGCGATTTCTTCGGCGTTAAGTGACCATGACACCATAATCTTTTCGCCATAATCCCGCGCGAGAAGCGGCTCGATCCGGGTGGTTTTGGTCTTAAGCTCAAGCAGCGCATTGCGCCGCCCACTGAGAAATGAAAAGATCGCGGGAATAAAATCAGTAAGATGCTCCAGGGCCAGGCTGTCGCCGAATTCTCCCGTGCCGATACGAAGGGTCTGCTGCTGCGGCAGGCATCCGCAGCCCGCAAGTTCGTCCCACAGCTCATCCAGATTTGTATACAGTGTTATGAAGGGATTGTTGAGATACGCCTGCAGCACGCAGTAGGAGCAGGCGAGCGGGCAGCCGGTGCCGGTGTTCAGAATGGTATAGCAGCAGCAGAGATATGATGACGTTCCGGGACAGGGCTCGATAAAGCGCCCTTTATTCCGGCACAGGACAAGCACTTCCGGCTGAGGGAGTTTGCCGGCATTTTCCCTGATGAGCTCTCTGGCGCTGGAAATTATTTCCGCCGGCACCGCTGCGCAGCGGCTGAGGATTGTACGCGTGAGAGGCAGATCTTTTACCGCCTCTTCAATAAAGATCTTTTTCGGGATGTAGGGGGTCACGGCTTCTCCACCATTTTCTGCAGCAGCCCGCTCTCGGCCATGCTCTTCACCGCGCCGGCCTTATCCCGCAAATCCGCAGCGCTGTCAAATTCTATTTCGACGCGGAACCTGCCTCCCTCAAAAGACGGCGGCGGCAGCAGCTGCACCCCTTTCGGAAGCCGCAGTTTTCTGCGTTGCTGTAAAAACCTCTCTTCGTGCTCGCTCATCCGGGGAAAGCGCCGCCTGCGCAGAAGAGCCCGCACACGGTCGCCCTTCTGCGAGAGGGGATGCTTATCCGCGGCAAGTATCTGCTGTATCTCTGGGTCCCGCACTATTTTGCTGCATGTTGTTCCATCCCGCAGGCTGATGTCCATGCAGCAGGAGACTATTTCTTCCTGCTTGCTGGCGCTCGCGTGAACTTGTGAGAATAGGCCGAACAGCGCGTTACGGTCTTCTTCTTGCAGCAATGCCAGCTTTGCGGCAACTGCTTCGCACATACTGCCATGCACCACCGCGTCCTGAATCTCCGGTTCCAGGCGCGCCACGCTGAGCAACTGGTTAAGGTTTTTTTCTGTCGGCGCAAGACCCAGCAGAGGAAGATACTCGCTGATAACCATGCCGTCAGCAAAATAGTCAAGCAGCCTGAGCGCTGTTCGGGCCTGCTCTACCGGGTTAAGCACCCGTTGGGAAAGGTTGTCATAGAAACTTAAAAGGAACAGCTCCTTTTCCTCACAGCATTTATCAACTACGCGGGCCGTGATTTCCCTCCATCCGGCAGCGATGCACGCATTAATTCGTCGCAAACCGCACACAATCCGGTAATACCGGGCATGGTTATCAAAATAAATATATGGTGCATATAGCAAGCCAACCTGTTCGATAGACTTCTGCAACAGTTCATTATTTCTCTCTGTGGTGATGACAAAAGTCCTGTCCTCTATAGATATGGCTTTGACGGAAATGGTCTTAAGTTCATAGCGCAACATACTGGGAGCTCCGGTTGTTAGATTCTTACATATGAGCCAATTGCAAAAGTCTAATTTATTGAGATTGCTTCGTCGCTACGCTCCTCGCAATGACCGCAAAGACGCCATTTGTCATTGCGAGCGAAGCGCGGCAATCCCATTCTTGAATACTTTTG
>Ga0172371_10008885_pt1 | contig 13945 bp, 10 predicted proteins | sample Lak12m_FD_114543 | JGI IMG/M metagenome (GOLD analysis project Ga0172371, IMG submission 114543) | Freshwater microbial communities from Kabuno Bay, South-Kivu, Congo - kab_022012_12m | ecosystem: Environmental > Aquatic > Freshwater > Lake | place: Democratic Republic of the Congo: South-Kivu... | reverse complement strand
CATTGATGAAGCCTTTGAGCCTGTCGTCCGGTCCACACGCCGAATTGACTACGACCCCTGTACGGAAGTTTCGTACGAAGAATTGAGGTTCATGTGCCCGGATCCTCCTCCTTTCCTGGATAGTCCAGACCTGTTTTCGAGGGCCGGCCACCGAGAAAATTGTAATTGACCTAAGGCCGAGCCGCGCAGTATTAAGAAGACGACACAACTGGCCTCTCCAGCAAGGTGACGACGGTTTTGTATCTGGCGGATCTTGTGTCGTGAGATAAGGCGACTTCTAGGGTTCAAGGAATTGTGAAGTTCCCCATCACGTACGCCACGACACCCGAGCGCCTCACAAGATTCAGCTTCTCAGGGTCCCTCGGTGGGGCTTGACTGGGCACCATTTCCGATAGGCTAAGCCTGCCGGCCGGACTGGGGGAGTGAAGTCCCGGGGAAACTCTGTCCGGATTCATAAACTAGGGAAGAGATCGCTATGCCAGTGGCCGGGCGGACTGGGTGCGATGAGCACGCGCCCAAAAAAATCAGTATCGTCGTCCCCGTCTACAATGAAGAACAATTCTTGGATCTCGTTCTGAAACGCCTGCAGGCGGTACACTTGGTGGCCGACATAGAAAAAGAGATCATCGTTGTTGATGACTGCTCAACGGATCAAACGCCTTACATACTCGAGGAATGGGCGGGTCGTGGGGTCCGCGTCCTCAGACACAGCTCGAACATGGGAAAAGGAGCGGCGCTTCACACTGGCTTCGCGGTTGCTACGGGGGACATCGTGACGATCCAGGACGCAGATCTGGAATACGATCCTCAGGAGTTTCCACGACTCATGGCGCCTATTCTGGATGGTCGTGCATGTGCCGTGTTCGGTGCTCGGGCCGGCTTTCTCGGTTCGGAATGCCATAGGGTTATGTTTTTCTGGCATTTTGTTGCCAACCGATTTCTCTCTACGCTGTGCAACGTTGTCACCGACCTTACGTTGAGTGACATAGAATGCTGTTACAAGATGTTTCGTCGCGACGTCCTCAATAATATCAACCTTTGTGAAAAGGGCTTTGGGTTCGAGCCGGAAGTGGTCATCAAGGTGGCTCGGCTCGGTTGTCCCATTTACCAGGTCGGCGTCTCATACTCGGGCCGGACGTATGACGAAGGAAAAAAAATCGCCTGGACGGACGGGGTTAGAGCTCTGTGGTGCATCCTTAAGTACGGGATGTTGGGTCGGTGAATGACGCACGATGGACTTGCGCTTCCGACCAGTCAATACAGACGAGTTCGGAACAACGCCATCAGATTTCCAGGGGTCGCCCCGGAGGAATGGACCAAGTGCTACCAAAGGATGCTCTGAATAGAAGGTTCTCGCCTTTGCCGGGGATTGTTGTCAGCTTTGGAATCGTGGCCATACTGTCATGGATTTTTAGGAAATTTTTCTTCGACGACGTGCTGATTTACTATCGTTGTGTCCGAAACTGCCTGGAAGGCGCAGGGTTGGTGTTCAACAAGGGCGACTACCTCAATTGTCTGACTTCGCCATCTTACACGTACTTGTTGGCAGGGTGTTCTTCGGTTGTAGGAGACGTCCCAACGGCCGGATTAGTGATCTCCAGCCTGTTCCTGATGTTGGCCGTCTGGGTGTACACAATGGTGTTCACCACGAAAGATAATGTTTTATTCATCAGCTGGTCCGCGATCTGTTTTGCCAGCTCAACGTTTTTCTATACCACCTACGGAATGGAGACAACACTCTACGTTTTTCTGATCGGCTTGTGTCTGGCATCGTTTCAAAAGCAAGACTACTATTTGCAGGGAATTTCTTGTGCGCTTCTTCTCTTGACCAGGCCCGAAGGAGCATTCTTGATACTGGCGATGTTCTGTGAGCACATCCGACAAAGAAGACCTTTCCCAAAGCCTGTTCATTTCATCGCACCTGCACTTCTCGTAGTGTCCTGCTTGGTGCTTAACAAGCTCTATTGTGGCCAAGCCATTCCAGGCACGCTGATTGCGAAGCTATACCAGGGAGCATCAGAACTCTGGGGCCCTTGGCCTACGGCCTTTTTTCAGGTGGGATATTTCTTCAGTTGGATCTTCGGGTCGGACCGCTTCTTACTGTTCGCTGCTCTGGGTATGGCGATTCTAGGATCATTCCGGGGCCTTTTCAACGACGTGGGCAGGATCAGCTTGATGTTTCTTGGATTCTGTACCGTTTTCTATGCAGTCTGCAATGTTCCCTATTACCATTGGTACTATGGTCCGTATTTTGCGATCGGGGCTTTCTTTGCCGGAGGAGGCGCCTTCGGAGTGTATCGCTGGGCCCGAGGCCTCTCGAACTTTTTTGTTAGGACTGTTGTAATTGTAACGTTATTCTCGGTGATGGCCGGTGTCCCATTAAGATGGTTTGCCGTGAGCCTTCGTAGTCCGGCGGCCGATTACGATGTGATGGTCCCAGGGGAGGCCATAAAATGGATCAAGACCAACATTCCCCCTGGGAGCAGAATAGGCGCTTGTGAGGTTGGACAATTGGGCTGGTTCACGGATCTTCACGTGACCGACCCAGAAGGAGTGGTGACGCGTGACAACGCGAAATTCTTGGGCCGTCGGGATTTTGATACCTGGTTGAAGCGTGACGATCCGGAGTACGTTCTTGTTCACGACCCGCACTGGGCCCAGGAGATAGGTGTGATGCGCGCAGCACAGGAGGGACGTTATGTAGAGGACGATCGCTTCAGGTTTCACGGACTGAAGTTGTTTAGAAAGGATGGAGTCCGTGATCCTCGCGATTAGGCCGGAAGATGCTGCCTTCCCTTCACCTGAGATGTCCATGGATAAAACGACCACCGAGAATATTAAAGAGCTTTACGACCAAGTGCAGTTCGGCTATCTGAACTACGACCGCGCGCGTCATAACCCTCTACTGTTCGATCAGGTTTCACAGCTTGGTCAAAACCAGCGGCTTTACGACATTGGCTGCGGGAACGGTTATTGGATGGAGCGCTACGTCGAGTCCGGCTTGCGAAAGGATCAGATCATAGGAGTGGACCTATCGCCCCGAAACGTAGAGCATCTGAATGCCGAGGGCTTCCAAGCTCTGTGCGGGGACGTGCTTCAGTTAGGCCTGCCGGACGAGGTGTCCGACTTGACCGTTTGCAACGGTGTGATCCATCATACGGTGGACCCGTTCAGAGCGTTCAAGGAACTGGTGCGTATTACGCGGCCGGGTGGGACGATCTACCTTAGCGTCTACAATATCTGGAACCCATACTATTACCTGGTTCACAAGATGACCTTTCCATTTCGCTTCCTGTACTGGCGCGGGCACAAATGGGTGGCCGATGCGATGTACCCTGTGGCCCGACTTTTTTTCCAGATACCGATTTTCCTCCTTGTTGGAAGACTCCTTGATGATCGCTCGGGTAGGACCCTTTTTCTGGATCAGGTCATGACACCCCGCGCACACCTGTACTCTCAAAGGAAGGTCAGGCGTTACGCGGAGCGCTGTGGTTGCCGTGTGGAGAAGTGCCTGTTCACCAACGCGTTTTTTATGGTCACGGCCGTTATCTGCAAGCCGGACGCCCGGTAGTTCTCGATCGTTCATCATGTCCTGCAACCGAACACGCGCTGAAGCCCTACTACTGGTGATCCACGACACGAAACAGACCGTACTGGTCGTTACCCCAGATTCTATGGAAAATCTCAGGGTGTTCCGCCATCCATCGGTGTTCCATTGACGGAGGCCCAAAGCTCATCACTTCAGTAATGCCCTCAGTGCGAATCCTACGGAGCCACGACCGATAATCAGCGTCAGGAAAACAGGAGGAATCACGTCTGCCAACTACCACGCTTCCGCTGCGGGTGACCGGAAGGTACTGGATGCGGTTCTGCAGACTGCGTCCCATGAACATGTAAGTGAACCAATTGTCGCCATTCTGAACCGGACCGCCTGTCACAGCTATCCTTCGAGGAGAGTCGGGCCGATCGATCTCGCGGGCTGCCTGGACCCAATAGCTTGGGATCTCATGAAAAAAGTAGCTTCTCGTTGCCAATTCAAAACGCACGAAGTGTCTCGCGGCGTAAAGAGCAGTGACCAAGATCAATGACAACAGGCAAAAGGCCGCCACTGAAGGACCGCGCCCGAACTTCTTCTTTGCCAGACAGACGAAAATACTCGCCACAACCGCTAAGAACCCAATCCCAACGATGTAAGGAAGCTCTGATCTGTTCCAGTCCAGGTACACTCCGAAAGCAACGTGCAGGCAGGACGCCATGAGAAGGAAGTCAGCATAAATCCGCTGACGGAGTGAACTGAAGAATAGAGGACTGAGCACTACAATCAAGCAGAAAGCAGCAAAGAGGAATCGCGCGTTTGAGTGCGACCATTTCAAACGAATGACCCAAAAACTGGGGAGAAAGAAGAAAGAAATTTGAGCCGCTACTATGGCAAGTAGGAGAAGGCCTCCCCACCGCTGACTTCTTATCAGCTTTGCAAGGGCTACAAATCCGCATGTCAGCGGCAGCAGTCCATCTATCCCAAAATCCGGTATCTTATTCAGGATGGGGTAATCGAAGAGGCATTTCAGCGCTTCCAGCTCTTTCCACAATGTCCAAGGCTCATAGTTAGGGACGTCCATATGCCAAGTCAGAGTGGGACTGGCCACGCCTAATGAGATTCCTCCAACCTTAACTGGAAAAGGATACAGGATGTGGCCTGTCATTTCGAAATTGTACCACAACCACGGAACGATCGGTATTCCCATAAGAAGCAGGGACAAACCCAACAGCGTCCAGTGCTTGTAATCTTTCCGTTTGGTGCAAAGTATATGACCAGCACAGAAAAGCACGACGACAAGGATGACAGCGTAAGCGGAAAGCTTAACCCCTCCTGCCACTCCGAGAGCCAAGAAACACAAAAGAAGATGCCTTGGATTTCCTTCTGAAAAGTATTTGAATCCGAACGTGGATGCCAGTACCAAAGCTAACGCCAGAATTATATCTACATAGCAGGCTCCAACGGAAAATAAGATAGCGGGAGTGAACCCGCAATAAATCGCAACCGCCATGCTCGCGGTTGGCTTCAAACCGACTGACTGCCCCAATGAGTATACTGCCGGCATCAAAAAAAGCCACACCACGAAGTCTACGGTACAGGCCAAATAATCGCCTTGAAAAATCAGCAATGCCCAGGCATGCAATATCTCCCCTCCTCCGAAGAGACTCCGATAAACATCCCACCCACCAGGGGCGGCCATGAGCCAAGGGTTTCCATTCTGGACCCACATACCTGCCTTGACCATATGGTAGGTAAGTGTATCCCAGGCCAGCGGGGGCAGCAGCAAAGCTCTGGCTCCAACGCCGAGCGCACCGGCGAGCAGGATCAGCAGCAGAAAACTGTGAATCGAGACTCTTTGATCAACAAAGAAATCCATAAAGACTTTCCCGTCTCGCCAAATGGTTGAAAAGAAAGAGCGAAATGAGTATCCCCGAAGCCGAAGGAATCCCACCACTACTGACAATCCGATCAGGGCTGGAAGGAGAGAGAAGATCTCAAGAACCATGAGGGCATGAAAGGCACTGGAAGCCAGCCACAGACCAAACACGCAGGCACTGCACCACCTTAGTGCAACCGAATCGTCCTCTCCAAGCAATGAGTTCAGCACAAACACGACATAAAGTGTGCCGAAAACGAAAAAAATTCCTGCGCAGCAGCGCAGCCAGAATAGGAGCATATCACCAAGGGCGAGCACAGATACTCCTTCCTTAATGCGCCGGTGTCAAATTCCCAAGCGCGGGGCCAACCTGCCGCTGGTAGGTTTGCGGTTGAACTTGCGTTTGGCGGACTGATATCGGGTCTTTCATAGCAGTCCTCCCAGGAGCCGGTGGACCACCCAGAGCAAAACCGCCACGCCGAAGGGTGGATCCGACCTCGCTTCGGCGGTAACGCCAGCAATGCGGCATTGGCTTGGGCGCCGATGTGTGTAGAGCGCCCTCAGGTGAAGGGGCTTTCGCATTTGGCAGACCGCAACGCGACATCCAGCGATGCGTTCATCTGACGCACGAGTACTTCCAGGCTAGCGTTCAGTTCCCTTGAAAGGGACTCCCTCTTTCGGACCGCGCGGTCAATCTTGGCGTATACCTCTGACATGTCCGTCGCACACGGATCCAGCAGCATGTCGCCGCGGCCAATCTGATTGAAGAAAGCGCGTAACTTCGGGTGGATATCATAGCCGAAGGTCGGCACGTGGTTCCAGAACCCGAAGGCGTTAGCGTGGTGGCGCATCGAGAAGACCACGTCCAACTCCTTGTAAATATTGATCACTGTGAAAGGATGCAGGCAGTCTTCCATTACGACCACGTCTTTGGCGACCTGCATACGTTCGATAATAGTCTTTGCAACCTCAGCGTCCGGCCTGATGACCCTCTCTTTCTCCGGCAGGTAATGATGTGGCACGAAAATGATTTGCGCGTCGTACCTCTGCGCCATGAAGTCGGCGATCTCCGCAGTGAATTCCACAACACGCCGCATGATGCCGTTACCCTCCCCGGTCGGCATGTCCCTACGTCTGAGCTTGCCACTCAAGAGTTGCACTTTGAACGGCATTGTGAAGTAATCCCGTATCCCGAATCCTACTCGTAGTTTTGAGGGCGCCAAGCATCTATCCGGGCAGTCGAACCCCAACACATCGTCCTTCTCCAGGGTCAGCGTCGGCTCGCACCCGAGTAACAATCGCGCTCGGCGCATGGGAATCCGGCTCACATTAAAAAGCGATTCCTCATTCCTTAACACCACAACGTTGGATTGGCGGTCCGCCAACCATCTCAGGCCAAGAAGGTTTGAAAACCGACTGAGCTTTTCCGCTTCTATTCCAAGGAAGAGTACATTACGTCCTACCAGGTTGGCTGTGGCCGTCCGCATGGCGTAATACAAGGGAAGAAATGACACGACGGACTCGCTAAAGGAGACATCACCGCAAATGACAAAAAAATCCGCCTGAGCAATACTACGCGGGTTGCCGAGAAGGCTTTCTTGCCTGAGTATTGAGAAGTCACCGGGGATACGCGACAGGACCTCCCGCATTCGATCCGGATACCACGCCGATACCAGGAAACGCACTTGGCCGTAGCGACGCTGGAAAAGTTTGATGATGGCAAGCGTGATGGCCTCCGCGCCGATGTTACCTTTCCCGCCGGCGCCGCACAGATAAACCACCTTGGAGTCCGAATTCATGTCTTTCTACCTCGTGTCACCTCGCCGGCCTCGTGTGGGCCTCGGTCCGACAGTCCTTCAGAGGGCTACCATTCCAGCTCAAAGCATCTCCCTTCGTCATTTCAAAAATCATTATTCACTCCCCTGAGGAAGACCCGTGACGGCGATGTTTGTAATTTATAGCCGCTCCTTGACACGCGCCTCCGTGATTTCGTTTTCAAGAGCTATGCCGCTTCAGCCAAAGGACGAGGTGCATCGTCGTCCAGAGAGCGTGTGCGTGATTATTGTCCCCTCGTTCGTGTTCCGCGAGCATCACTTGAATGCCTTCACTGCTAAAAATGCCAAGCGGAGCGACGTTTGACTTGGCCAAGGTGTCGTGTAAAAGCTGTTTCCAACGAGGGCGTTTGAACCATTTCTGATAGGGCATGTTCAATCCTTGTTTAGGTCGCAGACGAACACTATCCGGCAGGAGGCCCTTCAAAGCATCCCTTAATGGAAGCTTGTTGTTGAACCCTCGCATTTTCTGTTTTGATGGAATGCTGAACGCGAAATCCACAAGGTCCACGTCAAGGAAAGGTACGCGCAGTTCTACTGTGTGAGCCATACTCATCAGATTGGCCCTCAGCAACAAATCGTCGGCCAAGTGCAGTGAGCAGTCGGTGGCCATAATTCGATTGAGAGTGTCGTCCGAAGTGAACGAGGCGAAACGTTCGTCGTAGAGGACCGATGTGTCGACGCGTGCCAGGCTGGCACAGAAATCAGTGTTCAGAACGCGGAGTTTTTCCAAATCATTCATACTACAACGCCACCAGAAGTGCGCCTTTATCGGCGCATACGCCGCGCCTTCCACGAACCTACGCAGCTTGAAGTCCCAGCTCACCTTGTTGTCCGAAACAGGTAAAGAGCGGACACCGGCACGCAGCCACTTGCGGATCGCTTGCGGAAGAGATTGGTAATACCTCAAGAACTGCTGAGCCATATAGGGTTCGTAACCGCAGAAGATCTCGTCGGCCCCCTCGCCGGAAAGGATAACTGTCACGAAGTCCTTCGCGCGCTTGCAGATATGGTAGATGGGAAACGCCGACCCTTCCGCGAACGGTTCGTCAAAGTACTCTCCGATCTCTGGCATCGAATCGACAACTGCGTCTTCATCTAGAACGACCTCTTCATGTTGACTGCCGAGCAGTTTTGCCATCTGTTGCGAGTAGGGGCTTTCATCAAAGCTCTTCTCCTTAAACACGATTGCAAACGTGTGCAACTGTTTGCGGGTATTCTGCGCCACCAGAGAGGCAATTGTGCTTGAGTCCAGACCTCCGCTCAAGAGGACGCCCACCGGCACGTCTGAGAGCAACGTGCGCGATACCGCTTGGTTTAACAGATGTTGAGTCTGGTATGCAATCTCTTCACGTGATCTCTTCGTGGGGTTTGCCGGCGGATTTACGGACCAAAAGGACTGAATCGAATATGTACCATTCTCGAGAACCAAGATGCTGGCCGGCGGCAACGATCGCACCTGACTATACACAGTCTGGGGCCTCGGGATGAACTGCAAGCACAGGAAATCCGAAAGTGCCTGTGGGTTCAATTCCTGTTGGAACGCCCCGTGCGCGGAGATGGATTTGATTTCGGAACCGAACAGAAAGCATGAGTCGGTGCGCTGATAAAACAGCGGGATAATCCCGAGATGATCCCTAGCCAGTATTGTCAGCCTCTGGCGGGTGTCATGGATAGCTATCGCAAACTGCCCTCGGAGTCCCGGCCAGAATTCATTCCCGTACTTTTCATACAGATGCAGAATGCACTCCAGATCTCCGTCAGTGATAAACTTGTGACCATCTGCCTCGAGTTCCGCGCGCAATTCCCTAAAATTGTAGATCTCACCGTTGCCGACCAGAACCAGGGACTTGTCTTCGTTGAAGATTGGTTGCGACGAACCTTGAATGTCTATAACCGGCAGCCGTCGAGTGCCAAGGGCCACGTTCTCACAGACCCACCAGCCGCTCACCTTCCCTCGGTGTGCAATAGTCCCCAGCATGCGCTGAATGTCGCCCTGAAGGTCCCCTGAAAATCCGAAGCTGATTATTCCACAAATTCCGCACATCCTCTGCTATCTTGCCCGTTCCTTTAAGATGGTAATCTCCGCCGCTGTCCAGCTTTCGGTATATGGCGTGCTTATGAATCGGTTAATCATGAATCCGACGACCTCGTTTAGTAATAGCCGTCATTGTCGGCGGTGTTGCCATGGTCGGGCGTCTTCGGGGAGACAAAGAGGTGAAGGATGGTTCTCCCGGATCCTGAAACTCTCCCATCGCTCCTCCAAGCAGCCCTTACGCATGAAAGGCCGTCGTCCCGTTGATTGGAAAACCAAGTCTTTTTGACTCTAACTGTGCAAACCTCCCCGGTCAAGTTCAATCTCCAGCGTAGCTCAACAGCCTTGATCGAGGTTTATCGCATCCCCGCAGGGCACTGAAGGCTCACTTGAGAATGATTTTTTTGGGTTGACCGGTGACCTGTCTGTGAGATAAATGGCTTCAGCGGTCCAGATGAATTTTCCCGGGATACGTGAGCCATGAAGCGGCCGTGTGATTTCACCGGCTCCAGTGGAAGTAGAGTTCGAGTCTGAGCCCTGCAATTCATTGAGCTCACCGGTTTTTTGGCCGGCGGTAGCACAATTTAACGATTCCCTAACAGCTATTTAACATTTTCACCACACGCAAGTGTAACATTCGTCTTACAACAACCGGTCACGGTGACCCTGAGATTTGCCGGACCGGTTACGGATGCATCGGAGGCAGCATGGAAACTCATCGGCAGCGAATGAAGGTTCTGTTTCTGTGCACGGGCAATTCTTGCCGCAGCCAAATGGCCGAGGCATGGGTCCGGCACCTGAAGGGCGAAGTGATCGAAGCTTGTTCGGCAGGTATCGAAAAACACGGTCTCGACAGGCGGGCAGTTCAAGTAATGGCGGAAGTCGGGATAGACATCTCCGGCCAACTCTCGAAGTTGATCGAAGAATTGGGGGGTCTGCACTTCGATTACGTCGTGACGGTTTGTGACCATGCCAGGGAGAGCTGTCCGTTCTTCCCCGGGAACGCGAAGATGGTCCACGCGGGATTTGAAGATCCGCCCGCCCTGGCCGCGGAAGCTTCCAGTGAGGACGAGGCGTTGGAGCATTATCGCCGAGTGAGGGACCAGATCAAGGCCTTCGTGGAGAGCCTCCCCGAACGGCTGTCAGAGTAAACTGCTCGCTTTCCTCAACACGAAAAGGATGACAAAAGACCGCTGTCAAGAGAATGACAAAAATGGCAAAAGAAAAAATTCTGGTTGTTGACGACGAAGAAGACATACTCGAGCTGGTAAGGTACAATCTGGCTAAGGAGGGTTATCAGGTAACGTCCGCCCTCTCGGGTGAAGAAGCGCTGGCCAGACTGAAGGAATTCCCTCCGGATATCATTCTGCTCGACCTCATGCTTCCTGGATTGGACGGACTGGATGTTTGCCGGCAGGTGAAGAAACACCCCGTCACCGCCAATATTCCCGTAATAATGTTGACGGCCAAGGGTGAGGACGCAGACATTGTCACGGGCCTGGAACTCGGCGCTGAAGACTATATCACCAAGCCCTTCAGTCCCAGGGTTCTGTTGGCCCGCATCAAAGCGGTCCTCCGCAGACACAAGCTGGAGACCCCGGAAGACAACGCGGTTGTGACCATACACGAACTCACCATCAATCCTGCGCGCCACGAGGTCCTGGTGACAGGAAAGCCCATGACTCTCACGGCCACCGAGTTCAGAATTCTTCACTTTCTTGCCCGGCGTCCGGGATGGGTCTTTAGCAGGGACCAGATAATAAGCGCTGTCAAGGGAGATGATTATCCGGTGACCGAGCGATCCGTTGACGTCCAAATAGTCGGGTTGCGAAAGAAGCTCGGGAGCGCGGGCAATGTCATCGAAACCGTCCGAGGTGTTGGCTACCGGTTCAAGGAGTAAGAATGAGAAAGAGGCGAAAGCTGCTCTGGCAGCTATTCCCTTCCTATTTCGTTATCACAGTGGTCGCGATTGCGGCGACGGCTTGGTACGCGTCCGCGATCCTCTCGGAATTCTACAGATCGGGAGCAGTCGCGGAGTTGAAGACTCAGGCGCTTATGCTGGAGAGAATTGTCAACGGAAAGCTGTCGCAGGAAAACTCATCTCAACTAGACTTACTCCTCAAAGACCTGGGGACCAAGACGACGTCCCGCTGGACGGTCCTGCTGCCTTCGGGCAATGTCATCGCGGATTCCCAGGAGGATCCGGCGAAGCTTGGTCAGCGCGACCACAGACCTGAAATAGCCGAGGCGCTGGCAGGGAGGGTCGGGGTCGCAACCAGGCACAGCTACTCTCTGGATGTCCGGATGATATACGTTGCAGTTCCCGTGAAGGTCAACGACCAGATTACGGGAGTGGTAAGAGCCGCCATGCCGTTTTCCACCTTGAGCGGCAGCGTCAGGGACGTCTATGCTGAAGGCCTGATCGCGGGTGCGTTCATCATTGTGGTCGCGATAGCGTTGAGTTTCTTCGTATCCCGTAGAATCAATACTCCCCTGAGAGAGATGAGGGCCGGAGTTGAGCGGTTCGCCGTGGGAGATCTACATTACAGACTTGCGGCGGCCGGCTCTGAAGATTTCGCCGGCCTGGCCGAAGCCATGAACAGCATGGCGTCGCAGCTTTCAGCGAGAATCAGCAAAATCACACAGCAACGCAACGAACTCGAGGCCGTACTTTCTTCCATGGTTGAGGCCGTGCTGGTCATTGACTCCGAGGAGCGATTGCTGAGCGTCAATCACGCTGCTGAGGTGCTCTTCAACATTAGCGGTGAGCGGCTCAATAATCGTACGGTGCAGGAAGTGATCAGAAATACGGAGCTTCACCGTTTCGTTTCCAGGACACTGGCCGGCGATCTGCCGGTCGAGGGAGACCTCACTTGTCTTGGTGACCCGGACAAGTTCCTTCAGGCACACGGCGCCATCTTGTCGGACTCCCAGGGCAGGAGAGCGGGCGCCGTCGTGGTGCTCAACGATGTGTCCCGGCTCAAGACCTTGGAGAATATTCGCCGCGACTTCGTGGCCAACGTGTCCCACGAGCTCAAGACACCCATAACATCCATCCAAGGATTTCTCGAAACCCTCAGAGAGGGCGCGATCAACGATCCGGCGACCGCCGGCCGCTTCCTGGACATCATCATTAAGCATACCAACAGGCTGAGCGCGATAATCGAGGACCTGCTCAGCCTCTCAAGAATCGAGAGAGACCACGAGAAAGGCGAGATCACAATACAGGAGAGGCCGCTCAAAGATGTCTTCGAAGCCGCAAAAAAAAGCTGCGGGGAAAGAGCCAGACAAAAAGACATAACCCTGGAATTTCTTGTTGACGACGATCTCACCGCCAGAATCAATCCTACACTTCTCGAACAAGCCATAGTGAATCTCGTGGACAACTCCATCAAGTACAGCGAGCCCGGCAATCCGGTTCTGGTCCAAGCCTGCAAGGGCGCGGATGAAGTGGTGATCAATATAACGGACAAGGGCTGTGGGATTTCCAAAGAGCACCTCAAGCGGATCTTCGAACGCTTTTACAGAGTTGATAAGGCCAGAAGCCGCAGGGTGGGCGGAACGGGCCTCGGTCTGGCCATCGTCAGACACATAGTGAATGCCCACAACGGCCGGGTCACGGTGCAGAGCTCTCCGGGCCGGGGCAGCACTTTCTCCATTCATCTGCCAGTTTCCCTGTGAGGTTTGTCGCCATGCGTGTAAGGCTTCAAAAAGACATCGAAAAGCTGAAGAAACAGGTCATTGCGCTCGCCACCTTGGTCGAAGAGCGCTTTCGTTTGGCTGTCAAGGCTATTGAGTGCAGGGACGCGGAAATGGCCATGAAAGTCATCCAAGGTGACCTGGACATAGATCATTTGGAAGTTGACCTGGAAGAGGAGTGCCTAAAGATCCTGGCCTTGCACCAGCCTGTGGCCGACTATCTGCGTTATATAGTCGCGGTGATGAAGATGAACAACGATCTTGAACGGATCGGCGACCTGGCCGTGAACATAGCCGAGCGCGCTGAATTCATGAGTCGGCAGGATCCTATACCCATCCCGTTCGATTATTTCACGATGGCACAAAAAGCCGGGGAGATGTTCCAAAAGAGTCTGGATGCACTGGTAAATCGGGATGTGAGCCTTGCCTATCAGGTCTGCGCGCAGGACGATGACGTGGATTTCATGAAGACGGCTTTGCAATCTCAATTTGCAGGTGAGATAAGTAAGAACCCGCGCAACATTGATTCAATGATCGCCTTGTTCCTCGTGTCCCGCCACCTCGAGCGGATAGCGGACCACGCCACCAATATTGCCGAAGACGTAATCTACATGATAACAGGAGAAATCCACCGCCATCGAACCCAGGATTACGAGCAGACCACTCAATGAAGCGGCCGGAAGCGGGGGGCGTACGAAAACGCCCCCGGCGGCTCTTCACAGTGGACTATCCGAAGCGGCCGGTGACGTATTCCATGGTCTTCTCGCATTTAGGGTTCGTGAAGATGGTGGAAGTCTCGCCGTATTCGATGAGCTTGCCCAGGTACATGAACGCGGTGTTGTCCGACACTCTCGCGGCCTGCTGCATGTTGTGAGTTACTATGACGATGGTGTAACGGCCCTTGAGTTCATCCATAAGGTCTTCAATCTTGGCCGTGGCCACGGGGTCCAGAGCCGAGCACGGCT
>Ga0172371_10008884_pt1 | contig 13948 bp, 10 predicted proteins | sample Lak12m_FD_114543 | JGI IMG/M metagenome (GOLD analysis project Ga0172371, IMG submission 114543) | Freshwater microbial communities from Kabuno Bay, South-Kivu, Congo - kab_022012_12m | ecosystem: Environmental > Aquatic > Freshwater > Lake | place: Democratic Republic of the Congo: South-Kivu... | reverse complement strand
TAAACAAGTAAGTCAAATTATTGTTCAAACTTACCCCACCATCATGATCTGACAGTTGGATTTTTTATTAACCGGCATCCGGAAAACATGGCATGAATTATGTTATTTGAAAATATTAATACTATCCGTATCACTTTGGCGTTTATTGATTAACCAAATTGAAACCATATGAAAAGATTAATTTCCTTACTCATAATTATTTCATTGCTGTCGCCGGCTTTTACAGGATGCAAAAAGGATAAGGGTGATCCGCCCGTACTGCCGCCTGCAGGTTCGATGACAATAGATTTCAGCAATTTTCAGTCAGGCAAAAAAGGTGCTGACGAGATTTCAATCCCGAAGGGCACACAGAACAGCAACTGGGAATTTGCAGCAATTGCTGCACAGCTCTGGAATGCTGTTATTGTCACAACGCTTGCTGTACCTGTATATTCGTTCAGCAAGGTAACCGAACAGAAACCTGTTTATCTTGAAGACAAGACCTGGCAGTGGACTGCCACGGCAACTATTCTCAGCACGACTTATCAGGCAAGACTGACGGGACAGATTACCCAGTCGAACGTAGTATGGAAAATGTACATAACAAAGGAGGGAACCGGTGGCTATACTGATTTTCTCTGGTTTGAAGGAACTTCCGAATTCGACGGAACAGCAGGGCAATGGAAGCTTTATGAAAGCCAGACAAATCCTGTTGAACTGATGACGATAGACTGGACTGTTACAGGAAATAAAATCGGATCAGTGAAATATACATATACAAAATCAGGAAATCCGCTTAAAAACAGTTATATCGAATACGGTCTGACTTCTAATACGCTTAATGCATATTATACTATTTACTATTATAATGCATCATACCAGAAATTCATAAGTCTGAATGTGGAATGGAGCACAACCCAACATAATGGCAGGGTAAAATGTGCCGAATATTTTGGTAATACAGACTGGTATTGCTGGGATTCAAATTTTCTGAACGTAACGTGCCCCTGATAAACGGACTGCAATAAAAAGGAAAGGCTACAGTCGCGAGACCTCTTTTGGTGAAAAGAGGTCTTTTTTTTACCTGTTCAGTCTCCGGGTGTTTTTCAGCATTTTTTATTACTTTACGCCAGTTAATATCATAACATAAATAATGTCAGACAGAAAAAAAGCCATTTTTCTTATTGTTTTAATCCTGTTAGCTGACCAGGCACTTAAATTCTGGGTAAAAACCAACATGGTTATCGGACAGGAGATCAATCTTTTTGGTAACTGGGGATTGCTTCATTTCATTGAAAACAATGGCATGGCATTCGGTATGGAAATGGGCGGACAAACAGGAAAAATGCTGCTTAGCCTTTTCAGGGTCGTTGCAATAGCAGCAATAGGCTGGTTCCTTTTAAATCTCCTAAGAAAAAAAGCAAACACAGGCCTGATACTGGCAGTAAGCGCAATCCTGGCCGGGGCAATCGGGAATATGATCGACAGCGCTTTTTATGGTATTATTTTCAGCGAAAGCTTTACACAACCAGCAATATTGTTCCCTCCTGAAGGGGGCTATTCTTCCTTTATGCTGGGAAGGGTGGTAGATATGTTCTATTTCCCCGTTATCAATACTACATGGCCCGACTGGTCACCCTTCAGGCCGGGGGAATCGCTTGTCTTTTTCAGACCTGTATTTAACATAGCAGATTCGGCAATTACCTGCGGAGTATTTGCCATAATAATTTTTCAAAAGAAAATGTTCAGGGATATTGAATGACTGGTATTCTTTCCGGAATGCTTACTGAACACAGCATTCCGCCACACAGTCCAGGAAATCAATCAGGTTTTCATTTTTCAGAAAATAATAGGTGTTCTTCCGTCTCTTTTTGATCCCAGAACACCCTTGTCCTTGAGTATTCCCAGATGATGAGATGCTGCTGATTGTTCAATTCCAAGCTGATGATGAATCTCTGTCACGGATCTTGTATTCTTTCCGTCGAGACATCCAATGATTGCAATTCTTACCGGGTGCGCCATGGCTTTAAGCATGCCGGCTGCTCTTTCAAGACTTTCGGGATTTAAATTTTTTATTTCCATTAATTTTCCATTTCTTCAACAAATATATATTATTTTCTTTCATACGAATTTATATAGTTAATATAACCGCCTGAGAATAATATTTATTTTAAGCACAAACGAATTTATTATTTTTGATGAAACTTCGTTATGCCGGGCCTGGGAAACATAAGAAAACCTGTAAGTGATGAAATGGATCACTTTGAAGCTTATTTCGGCAGGACCATTCAAACCAAAATCCCGCTGCTTAAAATAATTCTTAATTATGTATTCCGACGCAAGGGAAAACAAATGAGGCCGCTGCTTGTCTTTCTTTCTGCCAGGCTCAATGGTGAGATTTCAGAGCCTGCATATATAGCAGCCACTCTGATAGAACTCCTTCATACAGCCTCCCTTGTTCATGACGACGTTGTTGACAATTCGGCTGAAAGAAGAGGGGCCCTTTCCATAAATGCTTTATGGAATTCCAAAATTGCAGTCCTTCTTGGTGACTATCTGTTGTCGAAAGGATTACTGATAAGCATTGAGAAAAACAGAACAGATATGCTTGAAATAGTATCCGAAGCGGTTAAATCAATGACAGAGGCAGAACTTCTTCAGCTCCAGAAATCAAGAAAGCTGAATATCAGGGAAGAGGATTATTTCAGGATCATAACCGGAAAAACGGCAGCTCTCATTTCAGCCTGTACGGCCTGTGGTGCAAAATCGACTACTGATGATCAGGATGTTATTAACGTTATGAAAGATTTCGGAGAATCACTGGGAATAGCATTCCAGATAAGGGATGACATTCTCGATTACGAAAGCACCGGACTTACAGGCAAGCCTTCAGGAAACGACATAAAAGAAAAGAAAATAACACTTCCGCTTATTCATGCTCTTGAGAGCGTCTCTTCTCACAGAAAAAAACAAATCCTCTCAATTCTCGGAAACGCGAAAAAATCCGGTCAGGAAATTTCCGAAGTTGTAAGGTTTGTTATAGAAAACGGGGGAATTGAGTATGCAACAATGAAAATGATTCAGTATCGCGACAGGGCTCTTGCAATACTTGATACCTACCCGGGATCGGAAGTAAAGGACTCTCTACGGGAATTTGTCAATTATACGGTAACAAGGGATAAATGACTTTCCCCTTTCTTGTTTATGCCGGGAAACATTAACCAGAGATCAGGCAGCCTCAAGATTAATCTTTGTCACCTTCTCCATGTCATTTCCGTAATATCTGGATCCCAGATAAAAAAGAATGGCACCCAGAATAAGAATCAGAGGAAGAATTGCAAGTGCTGTTTTAATATCAGAAGAAGAATCATAGATTTTTCCTACAACCAGAGGTGCCATTGATGAACCAAGCAGATTCTGAACTACGACTGCAATGGCATATGAGGTTGCCCTCAGACCCGGATGTATCACATCCTGGGTAACTGCCGATGCTCCTGAAATGAACATCATTATCGTTATTCCCATCAAAAGAAAAACGCCATATTGGGCGAATCCGTGAAACACATTCAGGGCAAGGAAAAGCAATACGGCTGACAGCAGGGAAGACAGCATCGGCAGCAATAGCCTTGCATTTATCCTGGTCTTTCTCCATCTGTCAGTAAGAATGCCGCCAAGAGGAGCCCCCACAAGAGCCAGGACCATTACAGCGCTGGCCATTGTCCCCGCCTTCGCCTGAGGAAGTCCGTTCACTGACTGGAAATATGTTGCAAGCCATGTAATAAGGGATGTCGTGACAAAGACAACAGACGCTATCCCGAAATAGGTATAAATAATGGATGGTTTTGAAAGGAACTCCCTTATTATATCTTTTCTTTCCATCCTGATCCTGTTGGCGGATTTGTCAATAAAAGAAAGATCAACAGTTTTATAGTCCTTTACGAAAAGGAACATTATAGCCACTATCAATCCGGGAAAAGCAACAAGCCCGAAGGCATGTTTCCATCCCCATTTGGTAGCAATAATACCACCAAGGAGTACACCTATAGCGGTTCCAAGAGGTATCGAAGCATTCCAGATTCCCATCATTTTAGATCTTTTTTCTATTGGGAACAGTCCGGAAATCATAGCGCTTCCCCCCGGAGCATAACCTGCTTCACCAACACCTATGAGAAGACGTGCCATGAAAAGCTGTACATAGTTTCCGGTAATAGCACAAAGAGCGGTGGCAAGGCTCCACAAAATAGCCATAAGCCCTATCGTCTTGGTCCGGCTCCAGCGGTCAACAAGAAGTGAAACAGGAAATGTAAGGATTACTATCGCCCAGTATACAGCCGACATGAGCATGCCGCTCTGGGTATGAGTTATTCCCCAGTCTCTTTCAATAGAGGTAAACATTGAAGTGACTATCGATCTGTCGATATAATCGAACATGTACAACAGAAAAAGAAGCACAAATACGTAATTGGAATACTTTTTTGAAAAAAGATATCCCTCTCGGGATTCGGAGGTTTTCATAGGTATTTCAGGTTAACCTCTACCAAATAAATAAAAATTATTCTTGGTTGTGTTTTTTGTAGTAATTTTAAGTCTTTATACTTACTCATCGAAAACTCGCAGGATCAGCCTTTATAACCAACAATTACAACCTATGGTCACCCTTAATCAAATTGAAGAATTTCTCGCATCGGAGCCCATTGCAATGGCCGGTGTATCACGCAATCCCAAAAAATTCGGCTTCACGGCATTCAAGGAGCTGAAGGAAAAAGGCATGAACATTCTTCCCGTTAATCCTTATGCTGAGGAAATATTTGGATGCAAGGTCTATAAAGACATAAGCAGCCTTCCCGATAATGTGAAGGGGCTTATTGTCATGACCGGAAAAGACCAGACTGCATCTGTTATAAGGGATGCAAAGTCGAAAGGGATAAAGCAAATATGGATACAGCAAATGGCGGATTCCAAGGATGCTCTTGAGGAACTTGAAGGATCAGGCATAAATTACATAACAAAGGAATGTATCCTTATGCATTATAAACCTAGCAGCATACATAAATTCCATGCCGCTTTAAGGAAGTTCTTCAGACTTTTCCCAAAATAAGGATACCTTGCTGCCGCTTATAAAGCCTCCTCATGTAAAAGGGAAATATGATATTTATCCCTCTTACAGAATTAATGATAACAACATATTCGAGGGATTTGAATCTCTCCGCGATCGGATCGGCAGAAATAAAATTGTGATTGTGGATGGCTATAACGGCGCCCCGTTTAATGTTTTTCGTGAAACCATCAGGAAGGTCCTTGCAGAAAAAGGCATTACCAGTTCATGGAAAAATGTTACAGATTTCTATCACACTGAAGACAAGATAAAAGAAATTACAAAGCCATTCCTGGGAGGCAGCGATCCGCTTTTCGGTACAAAAACATCTCTTTCACTTGAAGATTTCCTGATTCCCGACAGAAAGGATTCCTTCAAACCTGACACCTCATGCCACATCAATTTTGTCATAGGCTGTGGTGCCGCACTGGTATGTCACTATGGCTTTCTTGTTTATCTTGATATTCCTAAGAATGAAATCCTTGCAGCATCCCGGAGGGGCGAAATTACAAACCTCGGATTATCATCCCCTTCCTGCCCGAAGGAAATGTACAAGTATTTCTATTTTGTTGAATGGGTTATTCTTAACAGGCATAAAGAAAAATTGCTTCCCCTTGTTGATGTTTATGTTGATTGTCAAAATACCTCCGCTCCGTTATGGATGGAAGGGACAAAACTAAGGCAGACACTTGGTGAGATCGCACATAACATTTTCAGGGTCAGGCCGTGGTTTGAACCAGGATCATGGGGCGGCAGCTGGATAAAAAACCATATACCCGGACTTAAAAAGGATGTGCCTAACTATGCTTGGTCATATGAATTAATAACTCCGGAAAACGGACTGCTTATTGAAAGTTCCTCCAGATTATTTGAAGTTTCATTTGACTGCCTGATGTTTCTTGAAGCCGCTGCCGTGCTTGGAGACTGCCATAACAGGTTCGGAAATGATTTTCCTATCCGTTTTGACTTCCTCGACACCTTTGATGGCGGCAACCTGTCGATTCAGTGCCATCCCCGTCCCGGGTACATGAAAGAGCATTTCGGTGAAGATTTTACCCAGGAAGAAACATATTACATTCTCGACACTAAGGATGATGCGGTTGTCTACCTCGGATTCCGTGACGATATCAAGCCACATGAATTCAGAAGGGAACTCGAAGAAAGCAGGGACAATAACAGACCTGCAAATATCGGGAAATTCATCCTGGATCACCGTGTGAAAAAGCATGATCTCCTTTTGATACCATACGGTACGATACACGGTTCGGGACGTAATAACCTTGTTCTTGAAATCAGTTCGACTCCATATATCTTTACCTTCAAGATGTACGACTGGCTGAGGCCTGACCTTGATGGTAAGCCCAGACCTCTTAATATTAAAAGGGGTATGGATAATCTTTATTTTGACAGAAAGGGATCACTTGTGAAGGAAAAACTAATTTCCAGACCAGTTCTCATCTCGTCAGGAAATGGCTGGGAACATTACCATCTGCCAACCCATGAAACGCATTTTTACGATGTGCACAGATTTCATATCACAGGTGAAAAGGAAATAATAACCGGCAATAAATGCCTTGTTATGAATCTGGTTTCAGGCGAAGAGATCGAGATCATTACATCCTCAGGTGTAAGACAGAATATAAGCTTTGCCGAGACATTTGTCGTCCCTGCAGCCGCAGGAACCATAAAGGTTATGAACCTATCGCAAAAGGAAGCTGTTCTCGTATCAGCCTTTGTAAAATAATCAAACCTATGAAAAACTCAATTTTAATTACGGCCTTGTTGATTTTTACGACTTTGTTCCAGCTTAAAAGTCAGTCATTTATATCATCAGAGGATGAAATGGTGAACGGTTATAACGTTAAAATTTCAGGAACCGATTACGATTATCATTCGTGTATTCCAGGGTTCAGGGAGAGTATGATAATAAGGGCTGAGAACGGGACTGATTTCATGGAATGGGAAACAGATAAACCCGTCAGCGGAGGAAAAAAGAAGTATGCGGCATTCATCTGGGTGACAGCCATCGGCTCAAATACCGGCCTGGCACCAATGGTATTAACTACAGACCTGAATAATAAATTCACTTTTTTCACTGACGGCAGGAGAGAATGGAAGGTATATTCACCAGATGGCTCCTCACTGGCTTTCAATGCAATAATGACCGATCAGCATGGCAATCATCACGGGTATATGATATTGAGGATACCGGGTGAAAAACTTCGGCCGGGAAAACCATTGAGAATAAAGGTAACAGGAGGCAACGCACATCTGACATCATGGTATATGACCTTCAAGAAACAGATAAAATCAGGGATAACACTTAATGCATTCCCTGCTATCCTGAAAAAGGACAATGCTCATTTACAGCTTGTGGAAGTCGCTGTGTTTTATTTTGGAAATGATTCAGGATGCAGCATCTATGCGAATAATAAACTCATTGCGCAGTCGGAACTGAAGTTTGGCTATAACACAGTTGATGCCGGCCTGCCCCAGGTTACCAAACCCACCAAAATAAACCTTAAAGTAGTTGCAGGAGATTTCTCTGCCACAGGGCAGGTAGTTCTTGATCCGGTACGAAAATGGAATATGAGTTTTATACAGCATTCTCACACAGATATTGGCTACACACGTTCGCAAACCGAAATACTTGCCGAGCATTTAAGGTATATCGATTATGCCCTGGACTATTGCGATGCCACTGACAACTTTCCTGACAATGCCAGGTTCAGGTGGACCTGTGAAGCATCGTGGCCTGTCGATGAATATCTTAAGTCGAGGCCGCCGGCTCAGGTTGAAAGACTGATAAGAAGGATAAATGAAGGCCGGATTGAAGTGACAGGTATGTATTTCAACTTCGATGAGATCCCCGATGAACAGATACTGGCTTCATCCCTTATGGCAGCCGGAAGGATAAGGGATAAGGGGATACCCGTTACACTTGCCATGCAGAACGATGTCAACGGAATAGGGTGGTGCATGAATGATTATTTCAACCAGCTCGGGATAAAATATCTGAACATGGGGACACATGGACACAGAGCGCTTATCTGTTTCGACAAACCTACAATGTTCTGGTGGGAATCTCTGTCAGGAAACAGGATCCTGACATTCAGGGCTGAGCATTATATGACCGGTAACACGGTATTTGAAATACAAAGCGGTGACCTTAACAAGGTCAGGTATAACATTCTTAATTATCTCCGGAATCTCGAAAAACTGAATTACCCATACGGGGATATTGCAATACAGCTTTCAGGATATCTTACCGACAATTCGCCTCCATCGACAATTGCCAGCGATATGATAATGAAGTGGGATGAGATCTTTGAATGGCCTAAATTGTCAACATCTACAGCAGTCTCATTTTTCAGCAAAATGGAAAAAGAACATGGAAGCGAATTCCCGGTTATAAGAGGAGCCTGGCCCGACTGGTGGACTGACGGATTCGGAGCTTCAGCAAGGGAAACTGCAGTCACACGCAAAACAGCATCTTCATTTATCGCAAATACCGGAGCTCTTTCGATGGCAGCCATTTCCGGTATTGACATCCCGGCTCCGGCTTTGAGGAAAATCGGTCTTGTAAATGATGCATTGCTTTTCTATACCGAACATACCACCGGATATTCTGAAAGCGTAAGGGAACCTCTCAGCCAGCCGACAATGGAACAACGTGCCATTAAGGAATCATATGCCTGGGAAGCCAACAGGAGAGCAGCTTCACTTGGAGAAGATGCAATGGGGCTGCTCCAGTCGTTGTTCAAAAGAGAAAAGGAACCTTCACTGGTAGTTTTTAACTCCCTTAACTGGCTCAGATCAGGGCTTGCAGTAGTATATATCGATCACCAGATAATTCCGCTTAACAGGGAAGCAGGCATTTTCGACAGATCAGGGAACCGTATTCCCTCACAGGCACTTTCACACAGAGCCGACGGAACCTATTGGGCAATATGGCTTGATTCGGTACCTGCTTTCGGGTACAGGAAATATATTGTCCGCGCTCTTGATGAAAAACCATCACTGACAAATACGGAGAAGCCTGAGCAACTGGAAAATAAATGGTACAGGATTATTCCTGATTATTCACGCGGTACTTTAAGTTCATGGTTCGACAAAGACCTTCAGCTTGAACTTGCCGATAAAAATTCAAAATACGGAATAGCTGAATTTATCCTTGAACAACTGGGAAACAGAAGCCAGATGGAAAGCAAAAAACTTGTTGACTTCAGAAGGATGGGTCTTGATACAGTATGGTTCGAATCAGCAAGCACAGGAACAGTGTTTAACAGTATCCGGTTCCGCGGAGAGTCAGAAACGGCTGTGAATCCCGGAGGATATTCAATTGAGTTCCGTTTGTACAATACCGAAAAAAGGCTTGAAACAGTATGTTCAATAATCAAGAAAAACATTACAGACCCCGAAAGCTTTTATATCGCCTTCCCTTTTTATCTGAATAAAGGCAGGCATTTTACAGAGGTGCAGGGTGGAATTATAGAAACAGGTAAAGATCAGATAACCGGATCATCAAACGACTGGTACACAGTTCAGAATTTCACTTCAATAAAAAACCAGAATGCTCAGGTGATAATGGGATGCGGGGAAATGCCTCTTATGCAGTTCGGAGCAATTAATACGGGAAGATACAGGGCCGGAGCAATACCCCAGACAACCAGTATTTTCTCCTGGCCGATGAACAATTACTGGGTGACAAATTTCAATGCTGACCAAAGAGGAGGACATACCTGGACATATTACCTTACTTCGTCTGATGATGTATCGGGGAGTTTTGCCACAAGATTCGGATGGGGATCGCGGGTACCTTTCCTCACAAGGATCTTTCCGGGAAATGGTACCGGCGACAACATGGATCAGGGTTCATTTATTAAGGGATGGCCAGGTAACATTGTCCTTGTCAGTTCCCGTCCATCTGATGACAAAAAATCGCTGCTTGTACATGTAAGGGAGACTGGCGGAAAAGAAACAATGCTTGACCTCATCAGCGGCCAGACAGGACGGAAACTCATTATTTATGAAGCAGATCCGACAGGCAGGTTAACCGGTACTAATGTCAATATACTAAAACCGCTTGAATCTAAATTTTTCCTGATAGAGATTAATTAAGAAACATCGGAAAATAAACTTTGTAAATTGCAGCCTTAAAATTATAAACAGGAGTCTTAATTATGGAAAAGACCGGGAACATGCATAGCGTTGAATTCAGGGTAAGGGATTATGAATGTGACCTCCAGGGTGTTGTTAACAACGCAAACTATCAGCATTACCTTGAACATGCCCGCCACGAATTCCTTGTCTCGAAAGGGATAAGCTTTGCAGATCTTCATGAAGAAGGACTCGATCTTATTGTAACAAAAGTTGAAATCGAATACAAGTACCCCTTGCGGAGCCGTGATTCATTTTTTGTAACTGTAAATATGGCAAGGGAAGGAAACGTAAGGATCGCCTTCTTTCAGGAGATATACAGAATGCCGGATAACAAGCTGGTTGTAAAGGCAAAGATAACAACGGCCGCCACCAGGAACGGAAAGCCGGTTTTTCCCTCTGAACTTATAAGGCAACTGGGTCTTGAATAATTTATATCTTACTAAAATGAAATCGAATCATCTTTATCCAAAAAATTTTTGTGTACTCGTTTTTACGCTGATCTCCTTATTACCATCATTTTCACAGTCGATCGAAGGTGACTGGTACGGCAAAGCTGATATCGACGGGATCGTATTAAGGCTGACGCTTCATGTAAAAGCATCCGGGGACGGATATACATCAACATGGGACAGTCCCGACCAGAATGCATTCGGAATTCCATCGACAACCACGGCATTCATTTTCCCTGATTTCTCCTTCACACATACTGCAACAGGAGTCAAATACACCGGCAAGTTAAATGATTCATATTCCCGGATAAGCGGAAAGCTCGAACAGGGCAACCGCAAAATGGAAATAACCTTTGGAAGAGAAAAAATCGGAGCTGCTTCAAACAGCCAGGAAGCACTGAAGGAAAAATATGAAAAAAAAGAAGTCTATATCACTATGCGTGACGGCGTTAAATTATTCACATCAATTTATTCACCAAGAAATAATGATGTTGCGCATCCGATACTTCTGAACCGGACTCCTTATAACATTGAGCCGGGCGGGCCTGACAATTTCAATTTCTTCGTTCAGCTATACAGCAGGTATACAGATGAAGATTATATAATGGTTTTCCAGGATGTAAGGGGAAGATATATGAGCGAAGGAAAATTTAAGGATATAAGACCTGTTATTCCGGTTAAAAAAGTTGACAAGGATATAGATGAAACCACAGATACATGGGATACAGTCGACTGGCTTGTTAAAAATGTAAGCAACAATAATGGAAGGGTTGGTATTTTCGGGATTTCTTATCCCGGTTTTTATTCCACAATGGGGATAATAAATGCCCATCCCGCTGTTAAGGCAGTTTCGCCCCAGGCTCCGGTTACAGCATGGTTCATCGGAGATGATTTCCACCATAACGGAGCATTTTTCCTGCAGGACTGTTTCAATTTCTACTACAGCAACGGAAAACAGTTCAAAGCTCCAACCCGGAGGGGTTATCCCGGTTTTGTATATCCCGAACCCGACAATTATAATTTCTTCCTTTCTCTTGGCGCCATCAGGAACATTGCTCCCCTTTACCTGGGAGACAGCGTTAAATTCTGGAACGACGCCTTTGCCCATCCCGATTATGACAGCTTCTGGAAGGCAAGGGATCCGCGCCAGTACCTTAAAAATGTGACACCTGCAGTTATGACAGTCGGCGGATGGTTCGATGCTGAAGACCTGTATGGCGCACTCAACACCTACGAGGCGATAGAGATACAGAATCCTCCGGCAACACCCAATTTCCTGGTCATGGGACCATGGTCTCACGGGCAATGGGCTTTCGGCAAGGGAAAAAATCTGGGAAACGTCTACTGGGGAATGGATGCAAATGAAAAATATCAAAGTCTTGAAAAGGCTTTCTTTAATTACTATCTGAAGGAAAAAGGGCAATCGGAACCTGCTGAAGCAACAATTTTTATTACAGGATCAAATGAATGGAAGGACTTCACTGAATGGCCGCCAAAGAATGTTAAGGCCAAGAATTTGTATTTCCACTCATCTGAAAAGGCATCATTCGCTTCTCCTTCAGGAAAGGCAGAATACGATGAATACTGCTCCGATCCGATGAACCCTGTGCCATATACTGAAGATGTCCATACAAACCGGACAGAAGCTTATATGACCGATGATCAGAGGTTTGCTTCACGCAGGCCTGATGTAATGGTCTACCAGACAGATATCCTTGACAGCGATATTACTGTTACCGGCCCTGTTGTTGCTGATCTTTTTGTATCAACAACAGGAACTGATGCTGATTTTGTTGTAAAGATCATCGATGTCTTCCCGTCTGATTTCAAGTATGAAGACGAGGATACCAAATATCCGATGGGAGGATACCAGATGCTTGTACGCGGAGAGGTTTTCAGGGGTAAATACCGTAACAGCTTCGAAAAGCCCGAAGCTTTTGTCCCGGGAAAAATAACAGAGGTAAAATACGAGATACCAGATATCGCACATACCTTCAAAAAGGGACACAGGATAATGGTTCAGGTCCAGAATTCATGGTTCCCCCTTGTTGACAGGAATCCCCAGAAATTCGTGAACATTTATAAATGCTCCGAAGAGGATTTCCAGAAGGCGACCCATAGGATTTACCACGATGCCGCGAATCCGTCGCATGTAACATTGAGCATTTGGGAGGCTGGGAATAAATAATATTGGGATTAAATTCCCACTTTGAAGAGCCTGTCTTGCCTCAGCGTGAGGGTTAGGGGGATGTTGTGAGGGGGACGGAAGACAGAAGACCGGAGACCGAAGAAGTCCAACGTCGAAACTGAGGGTTGGAATTTGAGTTCGCTACTCCATAAACAGACCGCCTCTACGAGGCTCATAAATTATTTTTCGTATCTCGTTCTACAAACATGCCGGTCATACTGACCTGAAGAGATTTCAGAAATTCCATGGCGCCATGGGTGCAATTTTTCTACAGAAATAAAACGTCATTTGACACCTTGGCCAGCGCCGTAGACGCATCCTGTCCGTAGAAAGATGAAGCAAAAGAATTTTGGAGCGTCCTCAGCGCGGCCTGTTTATAGAATAATGAGACACCACATTGTTCTGTGCCTCGCAGAGGCGGCCTGTCTGTAAAAAAAGTCCAAAACCAAGGTATTGAGCTCCGCAGGAGCAGCCTGTGAAAACAGGCTGGGCAATATTTTATCTCGTCTTTAAGTTTGAAATATTCCTGCTAACTGCTCTTAATGATTTTATTAATATGGTCTTCCGGATTTTCTGGATTGTGATTGTTTATGCGATATTTCGTAAAATATTCATATCTTAATTTTAGTTAAGTGGTTAAAAATCCGTTACTTTTAAATTGCCTTGTTTTTAGTATATCATGGATAAGCCCGGTCTTGTTGGTATGGTCAAGGATTTTTTCAGGAAGTCTTTGTTCCATAATTTTAAATTGATAAAACCAGACAAATCTTATTCTTAAAAGTCTGGATCATTAATGGAAAACTTTGTTTTATTTCTGGAAATATATATTTTTGTATATAAACAGAAATAAATGTGGAATGAATTTCAGTCCATAATGAAACCTTTCCGGGTTTTCTCCATCACTGATGTTAGAAAACAATTTCCATCAATGAATGCGATGAACCTGGTCCGCTGGCAGAAAAAAGGATACATTCTCAGATTGAGGAATCGTTGGTATGCTTTCAATGATACAGAAAGCCGGGAGAACATTGAATGGCTGGCAGCCAACCTTATCTATGCTCCGTCATATATAAG
>Ga0172371_10008883_pt1 | contig 13948 bp, 10 predicted proteins | sample Lak12m_FD_114543 | JGI IMG/M metagenome (GOLD analysis project Ga0172371, IMG submission 114543) | Freshwater microbial communities from Kabuno Bay, South-Kivu, Congo - kab_022012_12m | ecosystem: Environmental > Aquatic > Freshwater > Lake | place: Democratic Republic of the Congo: South-Kivu... | reverse complement strand
TACAGGTCGATGAGCGTGGCCTCGCTGGGGCTGAAGCGCCCGGTGGTGGCCAGCACCGCAGCGCCCAGCGGCACGCCCTTGTAGGTGACGGGGCAGACCCAGACCTCACCGGGGCGGAAGTCGGCCACGACGCCCTCCAGGAGCACGTCGTCGGGGATCTGGATGACCTGGCGCTCGCCGCTGCGCGCGGCCGCCTCGACGTGACCGCTGGCGGCCACTGCCTGAGGGTCGCTCAGGCCGCGCGCGCCGGCGATCCGCAGCTCGCCGGCGGACTCGTACAGGATCATGCCGCCAGCCACTCCCGCGTGCGCCGCGAACTCGCGCAGGGCCTCGTTGGCGAGCCGCTCGATCTCGAGCTGACTGTTGAGCATCTCCGAGAAGGAGCGCACCGCCAGCTGGGTCCGCATCGACTCCGAGAGGGACTCGACGAGGCGGTTGAAGGCGGCGGCGCTCTCGCCGATCTCGTCCTCGGAGTCGACGGCGATGGCGCACTCCTCGGGCGAGCACCCGGCGACATCGCCCGTCGTCGACATCTGGCCGAGGCTGCGCTCGACGTGGGTCATGCGCTCGGCCAGCAGCCGCAGGCGTGCGCCGACCACGCGCTGCGCGATGACGTAGTTGACGACCCCGGCCAGGGCACCCGCAGAGAGGCAGGCGGCGAAGAACACCGGCGTCATGGCGTCCGCGCGTGACACCCCCAGGGCCATGACGAAGAAGGGGAAGACGAGGCCGATGCAGAGACCGAAGGCGATCTGCCAGATCGCGAGGTCATAGAACACCTTGTGGGTGATGCGCATCGTACGGGCCTCCCATGTGTGGTCGCGGACACCCTACTCCACCGCGAGCGTGAGCACTACGGCAGGACGCGGCCGCGCGGGACCGGGCGCGCCGCCTGCCCGGGTGGCCGTGGGGAGCGCCGGCGCGCGGCCGCGGATAGACTGTGGGGCGGGCGGGGCCCGGAGGGCCGGACCCGCCCCACACGACGGTCCGCACCCACGGGAGGCCCCATGCCCGACTTGCCGTATGAGGACGTCCAGATCGAGGGCCACCTCATCGACTCGCTGATGATGCCGCAGATCATGGACCGCGTGATGGACCTGGAGGGCGAGTTCGAGATGCTCTCGTTCGAGGTCGGGCGCATGAAGAACGACCCCTCCAACGCCGTGATGCGCATCTTCGGGCGCGACGCCGCCCACCTCGACCAGCTGCTCAACGCCATCACCGACTACGGCGTGGTGGCCGTGCGCCCGCAGGACGCCGTCCTGGAGCCCTGCGACATCGACGGCACCTTCCCCGAGCGCTTCTACTCCACCACCAACCTGGTCACCTTCGTGCGCGTGCAGGGCGACTGGACGCGCGTCGAGAACCCGGAGATGGACTGCGGCATCCGCGTCGACCCCGAGGCGCGCCGCGCCGAGACGGTGGCCATGAGCGACGCCGGGGCCGGCGACCTCTTCGTCACCGGCCACCGCGGTATCCGCGTGCTGCCGCTCGAGCGGTCGCGCGAGAGCCAGCCGTTCGAGTTCATGGCCAGCAACGTCAGCAGCGAGAAGCCCAAGGCGCAGATCCTGCACGAGGTGGCCAACATCCTGCGGCAGGTCAAGGAGGAGGGCCGGCTCACGATCGCCGTCGTCGGCCCGGCCGTGGTGCACACGGGGGCGGCGCCGCAGCTGGCGCGCCTCATCGAGGCGGGCTACATCGGCGCCGTGTTCGGCGGCAACGCCGTCGCCACGCACGACATCGAGTCGTGCCTGTACGGCACCTCGCTGGGCATCCACCTCGGCGAGGGCCACCCGGTGCAGGGCGGCCACGAGCACCACCTGCGGGCCATCAACACCGTGCGGCGCGCCGGCGGCATCCGTGCGGCCGTCGAGCAGGGCGTCGTGACGAGCGGCCTCATGCACACGCTCGTCAAGACCGGTACGCCCTTCGTGCTGGCCGGCAGCATCCGCGACGACGGCCCCATGCCCGAGGTCATCACCGACACCACGGAGGCCCAGCGGGCCATGCGCGCCTACGCGCAACGGGCCGGCGCCTGCCTCATGCTCAGCACCATGCTGCACAGCATCGCCGTCGGCAACATGCTGCCGGCCTCGGTGCGCACCGTGTGCGCCGACATCAACCCCGCGGTCGTGACCAAGCTGGCCGACCGCGGCTCGTTCCAGGCCATCGGCATCGTCACCGACGTCGGCCTGTTCGTGGAGCAGCTCGCCGACGAGCTCGACCGCCCGCCGGCTCGCGCACGCGCCAAGAAGGCGACCAAACGCTAGTCCGTTTGCGTTTGGTCCGACTGTTCGCTGGCGGAGGGGCAATGCGTCCCGCGCTCGGCTGGACGATGCGCAGTGCGAACGCCTGCACGAGGCGACGCTGCGCGTGCTCGCGCACTGACCTCATCGTGGACGAGCCCGAGACGCTCGAGCTCCTGAAGGGGGCCGGCCCCGCCGGCGGCATGGAAGCCACCGCCCTGGCCGCAGCCCGCGTCGAGCGCATCCTGGCCGAGCACGGGGTGCCGCTGCTCGACCCGCTGGCCGACGCCGTCATCGAGGCCGTGGTCGCCCGCGCCGAGGCGCCCGCACGCACGGCCTGACCCGGTCCGGAGCGGGCACGGATCCGGCCGCACCCGCCGGGCTGACCGACCGGCCCGTCCGCGCGGTCGTCCGATCGCCCGCCCGCCGCCCCACCGACTGCTCGAACGTCAACGACCCGGCCGCCCTGTCACCCTTTCGGCGCCCTCACGCTTCGCTGCAAACTACAACCAGGCGTGAGGGCGCCTGAGGTGACCCTGCCGGCGCTTGTCCGGTGGCGGGCCCGAGCAATAGAATTGGGAGGCTGTGTGAACGGTCGCCGCGGGGCAGGGGCCCGCGCATGGAGCCGTTGCAGCGTGGGGGACGGGCGCCGGACGGCGCGCGTCCCGCTGCGGACATCGCGAGTGCGGACGTCGCTCCTCCGACCGACGTCGACGAACCGGCCGCCGGTCTGTGCGCGCATCCCGCCAGGCGCGACGCCGGCCAAGCCGCAGACCGGCGTCCCTGCGTCCTCGTGGTCGACGACGAGCCCGAGCTCACGACCTCGGTCCGCTACCTGCTGGAGGACGAGTACCGCGTCCTCACCGCCTCCTCCGCCGACGAGGCCCTCGGCCTCCTTGCGCAGCACTCGGTCGCCGTCCTGCTCACCGACCACCGCATGCCCGGCGGCACCGGCGCGGAGCTGCTGGCGCGCTCGCTGTACCTCTTTCCCGAGACCACGCGCATCCTGTTCTCGGCCTACACCGACGTCAGGTGCGTCATCGAGGCCGTCAACGACGGCCAGGTCTTCCACTACCTCTCCAAGCCCTGGGCGCCCGAGGAGCTCAGGGACGTCCTCGCGCGCGGGGCGGAGCGGCATCGGCTGCTGTGCGAGAACCGCCGTCTCACCGCCCACCTCGAGGACCTGGTGCGCGAGCGCACGGCCCAGCTGGAGACCGCGAACGCGGAGCTGGAGGCGTTCGCGTACTCGGTGTCGCACGACCTGCGTACGCCGCTGCGGGCCATCGACGGCTTCACGCAGATGGTGATCGAGGACGCCGGCCGCAGCCTCTCCTCGGCGGACGTCGAGCACCTGCAGCGGGCGCGCCGCGCGGCGCAGCGCATGGGCTCGTACATCGACGGCCTTCTGGCCGTGTCGCGCGCCTCGCGCCACGAGCTGGTGCGCACCCGCTTCGACTTGGGGGCCCTGGCGAGCGGGGTCGTCGAGGAGCTGCTCGAGGCCCAGCCCGGCAGGCTCGTTGACGTGCGCGCGGCCCCGGGCCTCTGGGTCGACGCCGACCAGCTGCTCACGCGCATCGTCCTCATCAATCTGCTGGCCAACGCATTGAAGTTCACGAGCACGCACGACGCGGCCTGCATCGAGGTGGGCGTCAGCGAGGACGAGGGCGAACGCGCCTACTTCGTGCGGGACGACGGCATCGGCTTCGACGCGGCTCGCGCCGAGCGCCTGTTCGGCGCGTTCCAGCGTCTCCACGGGCACGAGGAGTTCGAGGGCGACGGCATCGGGTTGGCCACCGTGCGCCGCATCGTGGCCCGCCACGGCGGACGGGTGTGGGCGCAGGGCGAAGTCGAGCAGGGCGCGACCTTCTTCTTCACGCTGCCGGCGCCGGCCCGGAGCTGAGCGCGGGAGTCGAAAGGCGGCGCCCTCCGCTGCCGCTCTCAGTCGCCTTCGGCTCCGTGCGCACGCGAGCCCGCAGCCGCCGGCTCGGGCCATGATCGCCAGAGCGCCAGGACGGCGGCTACGAATGCCCCGACGACTAGCGCGTTGCGCGCGACGAGTACGCACAGGGACGTCGTGCCCAGCGCGACCTGGTCCCAGTACATTCCGGGGTACTCGACCTGGGTAAGCACGAGCGCGCAGAGCAGCAGACCGCCGGCCGCCTTGGGCACGGCCGCTCGCCCCGCGAGGCAGAGTGCCACCAGCGGCAGGATCCAGAGCAGGTGCTGCGGCGAGAGCACCTTGTTGCCGCAGAGCGCCGCGAGCATGGCTGCGAGCGCGGCACAGGGGAGCGCCTCCAGATGCGCCGACAGAGCCCGCCGCCTCCGCCACGCCACCGCGTAGACGACCGCCAGGAGCGCCAACGTGGTGATGGGGGAGAGCGCCGCGACCACACCGATGCCCGGCCCGTCGATCGTGAGCGAGGCAAACGGCAGAACGATATGCACTGTCCCCCGGCGCAGGATCTGGGCGACGAGGTAGGGGGATGCGGCGACGCTCTCGATGTGCAGGCCACGGGCGACCTGCATGCCGAGGAAGTTGTCCCTGACCCCGGCGGCGTCGTGAACGACGAACGGCACCCAAGGGACGACGGCGGCAGCGAGCGCCGCCGCCGCGGCCCAGGCGCCCACTCGCCTGCTGCCGGCGCGCATCAGCACCAACGGCAGCAGGACGATGGGCGTGAGCTTCAGGGAGAATCCCAGGCCGGCGGCCACTCCGCCCGCTACCGGCCGCCCCGCTGCGAGGCAGAGCACCACGCCGGCGACCACCAGCGCCACGACGCCGTCGAAACGGTCCACGGCCACCGCCCCGGCCGCGATGACGGCCACTGCGAGCGCCGCCGCCGCCGCGAGCGGGCGAGCGATGCCGGGCCAGATGCGGGTGGCGGCGACCGTCGTCACCACCGCCGTTGCCACGTCGATGGCGATCATCTGCGCGCCGAACCAGGCGTGGAACGCGGCGAGCGTGCCCCTGAGCGGCGGCCCCAGGAAGAGCAGAAGCGACAGCGGCGGGTACTCGTAGGGGAACTGCGAATACGGCCACTGGCCGTCGATGACCCGCAGGCCGCGGTCGGCGTAGTAGGCGGTGTCGCTCCCCAGCCACGGGACGTACCCCCACTTGTTGGCCACGAGCACCTGGTAGACCAGCACCCAGGCGATGAGCTGCAGTGCGCCCGCGGCGGCCAGAAGGAGGAGGCGCTCGCGGCGGGAGAGGGCGACGGCGCTCACGTCGGCGCCATCCTTCACGGTGGCTCTGGCTTTTCGTACGGCCACTCGGCTCCTTCTTGCGCTTGCCGTCGGGCAAGTCTACACAGGGGTCAAAGGTATGCTAGCCGTGGGCCCGACGGGACTGCGCCGGAAGGAGAGACATGACGGGCACGTCGCCTGACGGGGAAACCCCGGCGCGGCGGGAGGCGACGCAGGCCGCCGTCGAAGCGGCCTCACCAGCCGGTCACGCGGGGCGTGATCGTCTGATCCCGGCGCTGGCTGCCGCGGTGGTGTCGCGCCTGCTCGTGTTCGCGCTCGGCGTTGCAGCGCCGCTCCTCTGGCGTCCGCACGAGGTGCACCCGATCATGCGCTTCCCCGAGGTGGCCGAGGTGTACGGCGGCTGGCTTGGCCGCCTGCTCGACCCGTGGGCGCACTTCGACGGGGTCTGGTTCCTGCACATCGCCGTCGAGGGGTACAGGGCGTCGAACAACACGCCGGCCTTCTTCCCCGCGTACCCACTGGCCTTGCGGGCGGGCGGCCTCGTGCTGGGTGGGGCCTACGAGCTCGCCGGGGTGCTGCTCTCGACCGCCCTGTTCCTTGCGGCCGCCGCCTTGCTGTACAGACTGCTGGCGGCCGACTTCACGCCTCGCATCGCGTTCTACTCCGTCGCCTTCGTGTCCTTCTCACCGGTCAGCTTCTTCTTCCAGTCGGTCTACAGCGAATCGCTGTTCCTGCTCGCCTCGGTCGCCTGCTTCTGGTTCGCGCGCCGCCGCCGCTGGGCTCTCGCCGCGATCGTCGGCATGGTGGCGACTGCAACCCGTCTGGCCGGCGTGTTCCTGCTGGTGCCGATGACGCTTGCCTTCGTGCAGGGGTACGACCGCCGGGACCCGCGCCGTGACAGGCCGCTCCTCTGGTTCCTGCTCGTCCCGGCGGGCGTCGCAGCCTACGCGCTTTTTCTCTCGCTCGCGACCTCCAGCGACTTCGGCGAGGCCGAGCGCGCCTGGGGGCGCGAGCCCGCCGTGCCGTTCGTGACCTCGTGGAGGGCCGCAGTGCGCGCGTACCAGGGGGCCTCGCAGTTGCTGACCGGCCACGGAGTGCCTCCCGATCCCGCGTACGTGCGCGAGACGCTGGCGTTCATTCAGCGCGAGACCGCCATCGTCAACCTGGCGTCCTTCATCGCGCTTGTCGTGGCTGTCGCCGTACTCACCCTCGCCTGGCGGCGGCTGCCGCTTGCGTACTCGCTGTACGCGCTCGCCGTCGTCTGCCTCCCCCTGCTCGCGCCGCGCACCCAGGTGCCCTTGATGTCCATGCCGCGGTTCGTCCTCGTTGCCTTCCCCGTCATGGTCGCCGGCGCCGTGCTCACTGACCGCCGGCCCGTGCTGCGCTGGACGGCGCTGGCCCTCTCGATTGCTGCTCTCGTGTTCCTTGCGGGTCGCTTCGCCCTCTGGCGCTTCGTGGCCTGAGGGCAGCGTGCGGCTCCGGCTGCGCGCGCTCACGCCCTCTCCTGACGCTCTCCATCCCGGCGTCCGGCCCGGGCCCGATGCGCCACCGTGGCCATCGGCGCGTGACGGGCCGCCGCCGGGCGCGCGAGTATACTGCCCAGCATACAGTCAGACCCGTCCCTGCGAGGTCCGCGAATGAAGCCCCGACTCATCACCGACAACGTCTTCCTGCTCGGCGCGGTCGACTGGGACCGCCGCCTGTTCGACGCCCTCATCCCCCTGCCCGACGGCACCAGCTACAACGCCTACTTCGTCCAGGGTGCGGAGAAGAACGCCCTCATCGACACCGTGGACCCCGCCAAGAGCCGCACGCTCCTCGCGCAGCTCGACACCCTGCCGGCGCCCGACTACCTGGTCATCCACCACGTGGAGCAGGATCACTCAGGCTGCACGCCGCAGCTTCTGGAGCGCTTTCCTGACCTCGTGGTGTTCTGCAACGAGAAGGCCCGGGGCATGCTGGTCGACCACCTGCACGTGGACGACTCCCGCGTGCGCGTGGTGGCCGACGGCGACACCCTGGAGCTGGGTGGCAAGACACTCACGTTCGTGTTCACGCCCTGGGTCCACTGGCCCGAGACCATGTGCACCTGGCTGGACGAGGACAAGATCCTGTTCAGCTGCGACTTCTTCGGCTCGCACTACGCCACCAACGACGTGTTCGCCGACAAGCACGAGGTGTACGACGGCGCCAAGCGCTACTACGCCGAGATCATGATGCCGTTCGGCGGGCAGGTGCTGAAGAACATCGACAAGGTCACGAAGTACCCCATCCGCTACATCGGCCCCAGCCACGGGCCGGTGTACAACGACCCGGCCTTCATCATCGAGGCCTACAGGGACTGGGCCGGCGGCGAGCCGCAGAACATCGTCTGCCTGCCGTTCGTGAGCATGCACGACAGCACCCTGCTCATGGTCGAGCATCTCACCTCGGCGCTCACCGACCGCGGCGTGGCGGTGGAACGCTTCGACCTCACGGCGCTCGACGCCGGCGAGCTCGCCAGCTCGCTGGTCCACGCCGGCACCATCGTGCTCGGCACGCCGACGGTGCTCACGGGGCCGCACCCGCTGGCCGCCTACGCGGCCTTCCTCGCGAACGCGCTCAAGCCGCGCACGCGGTACGCCACGGTGATCGGCTCCTACGGCTGGGCCGGAAAGACCGTGGAGACGCTGGTCGGCATGATGGGCAAGCTCAAGTGCGAGTTCCTCGAGCCGGTGATGGCCAAGGGCATGCCGCGGGCGGAGGACTATGCGGCGCTCGAGGCCCTGGCCGACCTCATCGCCGAGAAGCACAAGGGCCTGCCGCCGCGCAACTTCGCGCAGCTCTCGGTCTGCGGGCCGGACTTCGTCTGAGCCCGGCCGGGGCGGCGCCGGCGCGGGGGCGGGTGGTCGCGGCCCCGGGGTCCGCACACCCCCACCCGGGAGCGGCGCTCCGTCAGGTAGAGTCGCACCATGCTGACGATCGTCTTCGGCCTGGGTACTTCGGTCGGGTACGCCCTGCACGACTTCCTCATGGTGAAGGTCGTGCGTGCCGTCTCGGTGTGGACCGGCCTCACCTGGTCGATGGGGACGGCGCTGCTGATCCTGCTCCCGCTCGCTCTGGTGCTGGACGGCCTGCCGGCGGGCGGTGCCGAGTGGCGGGCCGCCGCGTTCGGCGTGTTCAGCGGCCTGGCCGAGGCCGCGGGCCTGGCGGCGCTGCTGCGCGGCCTCGTGACCGGCCGGCTCTCGCTGGTGACGCCGCTGGCGTCGCTCTCCGGCGGCTTCGCGGCGCTCGTCATGATCCTGCGCGGCGAGCCCCTGACATCCTTCATGGCCGCCGGGCTGGTGCTGGCGGTGGTGGGCGGCATGCTGGCGTCCATCGAGCGCGTGCCCGAGGAAGAGGTGTTCGGGCCCGACGCGGCTGAGACGGGCGCAGTGGCGGACGCCGGCGACTCCGGCTCGGCGCCGCCCGCAGCGCCCGCCCCGCCCGCCCGCTCCGCCCGGCGGACGCGTACCACGGCCGGCGCCGGCTGGGCGCTGATCTCCGCCGTGCTGTTCGGCGTCGCGATGCTGCTGCTGGCCGAGGCGAGCGCGATCCAACCCGTGTCGCTCGCCGCCTGCGGCCGCGTCGGCACGGTCGCGGTGATGCTGCCCGTCGCCCTGTTGCTCCGGCGGCTGCGGCTGCCGCGCCCGCTGGCGAAGAGGGCGATGACCGCGGGCTGCTTCGACGCCGCGGCCTTCGTCTGCATGGCCGCGGCGGTCACCATCGGTCCGGTCGCGGTGGCCTCGGTGATGTCCGCGCAGGGCGGGCTGGCGGCGGCCGTCCTGGGCTACGTCTTCCTGCACGAGCGGCTCGCGCGCGTGCAGTACCTGGGCGTCGCCTTCACCTGCGCGGCGGTAGCGCTGCTCGCCGCGGGGTGACGATCGCCGCCGCGGTTTCCGGCGCATGAGGCGGCGCGGATAGACTGTCACGATGCTGACCGTCCTCGCCGGCCTCCTCACCTCGCTCTCGTACTCCACGAGTGACCTGCTCTCGCAGCGCATCACGCGCGCGACCCGACCATTGACCCAGATGGTCTGGATCATGGCGTTCGGGGCGGTGGTCCTCATCCCCATCACCCTCGTGATCCGGGGGCTGCCCGGCAGCGGGGAGTGGGACGACGCCGGCCTCGTCGCGCTGGCCGGGCTGCTGTACTTCCTCGCCCTGCTGTTGCTGTTCAGGGCCCTCAGCAGCGGCGACCTGGGGCTGGTGTCGGCGCTCGCCTCGTTGCAGGCGGCCTACGTCGCGGTGGTGGTCATCGCCCTCGGGGAGCCTGTGACGCCGCTGCTCGTCGTGGGCCTGGCGCTCTGCATCTGCGGCGGTCTGCTGGCCTCCTTCGAGGGCCGCGCGAGGACCGCCAAGGGGGCCGTTTGGGCGCTGCTCTCGGGGCTGGCGTTCTCGGGCGTCCTGCTCTGCTACAACTACAGCCAGCTGGACTGGCTGTCTGAGGCGGCGATCTCACGCACGGTATCGCTGGCGGTCGCCGTGCCTGCCGCGCTGCTCACCGGGAGCGTCGTCGTGCCCCGCGCCCTGCGGGTGACGGCCTTGGGGGCGGGCGCGTTCGAGGTCTGCGGCCTGCTGCTGCTCACGATCACGTTCGCGCTGGGGCCGGCCACGATCGCCGGCGTGACCACCTCGCAGTTCGGCACCTTCGGCGTGCTGCTCGGCTACCTGCTGCTGCACGAGCGGCCAAAGCCGAACCAGTGGGCCGGCATCGCCTGCACGCTCACCGGGGTGAGCGTGCTCACGGCGCTGGTCTGAGGGCGCCGGGCGCCCCGACGACCGCGTCAGCCGCCCAGCTCGGCCAGCGCGTGCGCCACCAGGTCCTGCGTCCACTGCAGGTGGCGGCGCATGCTGCGCACGGCGCGCTCCGGGTCGCCGGCGCGCACGGCGCCGCAGATCTCGCCGTGCGAGGCGCGGATCTCCTCGGCGGTGTGCTCGCGGAGCAGCAGGCCGACGGGTAGGAAGAGCTCCTTGCGCACGGCCACGACGGCCCGCGCCAGGTGCGTGCTGTGCGCCGCCGCGGCCAACGCGTCGTGGAAGCTGCCGTTCCAGCGCAGCACGGCGGTGTGGCTGTCGGCGGCGGCAGCGGCCAAGGCCGCCTCCAGCGCCGCCAGCTGCTCCACCGTGCGGCGCTCCGCCGCCAGGCCCGCGACGTGGCACTCGACGATCTCGCGGAACTCCCACACGTCGCGGATCTCGTCGCCCTTGGCGTCCATCCACGTCAGCCAGATGCGGCTGAGCGTCTCGATGTCTCCGACGCGCGTGCCGCCGTGAGCTCCGCGCGTGGTCACCAGATAGCCCTGCGTCTCCAGCGTGCGCAGACCCACACGCAGGGTGAGCGCGGAGATGCCGAGGCGCTCGGAGAGCTCGCGGCTGGGCGGCAGACGGTCCCCGGGCGCGAGCTCGCCCGAGAAGACGAGCCCGCGGACGACAGCGGCCACGCCGGCGCTGGCGCTGGGCGTGTCCAGAGGTTGCCAATCTGCCGATTGCCGGGAATGAATCATTGCGTAAGTATTTCACGCAATACTCCTGATGTGAAGGGCGTGGGGATGCGGCGATGATCGAGATCGTCGTCCACGGACGTGGCGGCCAGGGCGGAGTGACGCTGGCGAAGCTGATCGCCGGGGCGTTCTACCGGCGCGGACTGCACGTGCAGGCGTTCGGCATGTACGGGGCGGAGCGCACCGGGGCGCCGGTGGAGGCGTACGTGCGCGCCGCCCGGCAGGAAATCGTCACCCACACCGCCATCACACACCCCGATCACGTCGTGGTGGTGGACCACTCCCTGGTCGCGGTCGTGCCGTCCGACGCGATGAAGAAGGACGGCTGGGTGGTCGTCAACACGCCCGAGCGTCCCGCCGCGCTGGCCGGCGCGCTGCCGGGCCGAAGGGTCGCGACCGTGGACGCGTCGGCGATCGCGGTGGCCCACGGGCTGGGGACGCGGGCCGTGCCCATCGTCAACACCGCCATGCTCGGCACTGTGGCGCGGGTGCTCGGGCTCGAGCCGGAGGACGTGGAGGGCGCGCTGGCGGCCGCCGGGTTCGGCGGCGCGAACATCGCCGCGGCGCGGGAGGCGTTCGCCGGTACGGTGACGGCTCTGGAACCCGGTGAGGCCGAGGTGACGGCGCCGGCGCCGCACGAGGCTCACCTGAGCTTCATCGACGAGCGCGTCGGACGCCGGCCGACGACGCACACCGGCGTGTGGGCCTCAGCGCGGCCGCACGCCGTGGAGACGGCCGCGCCCTGCGGGCGCGCCTGCCCCGCCGGCAACGATGTGCGCGGGTTCGTGCGGGCCGCGGCGGCCGGCGAATACGAAGGCGCACTGGCCGTGCTGCTGCGCACCTCGCCGCTGCCGGCCGTCTGCGGGCGCGTGTGCCCGGCGCCGTGCATGGCCGCGTGCAATCGCGGTGAGCTGGACGCGGCTGTGGACGTGCGCGACATCGAGCGCGCCCTGGCCGACCTGGCCGGGGCGGACACGGCGCTGTGGGCGCGGGCGGCGGCCGGGGCCGGGGAGGCCGGCGGGCCGGCTCCGGCCTCAGGCACACCCGTCGCAGTGGTCGGCTCTGGGCCCGCCGGACTCTCGGCCGCCCATCACCTGGCGCGGCTGGGCTGCAGCGTGACGCTCTACGAGGCCGCGGCCGAGGTGGGTGGCGTGCTGCGCACCGGCATCCCGGTGTACCGGCTGCCGCCGGCGGTGCTGGACCGCGAGGTCGCGCGCGTGCTGGAGCGGGTGGCCGCAGTGCACACGGGGCGGCAGCTCGACGGGTCAGACGTTGAGCGGCTCGCCGCCGAGCACCGGGCCGTCGTGGTGGCGACCGGACTGCAGGCGTCGCGCCCACTGGCCCTGTCGGCTAGCCCCGGCCGCGTGGAGCAAGCCCTCTGCTTCCTCCGTGAGGCGCACCGCGGGGCCGGCGACGTGCGCGGTCAGGCGGTCGTGGTGGCCGGCGGCGGCACGACCGCCGTGGATGCAGCCCGCACCGCGCTGCGTCTCGGCGCGTGTGAGGTGCGCATCGCGTACCGCCGCACGCGCGCCCAGATGCCGGCGATCGGCGAGGAGGTCGGCGAGGCGCTCGAGGAGGGCGTGCTCCTCGACGAGCTCCTCGAGCCGGCAGAGCTACGCAGCATGGAGGGGCGCGCGGTGCTCGTGTGCCGGCGCCTGCGCCTGGGCGAGCCGGACGCGAGCGGCCGGCCGCGCCCGGTCCGCCGCCGCGGGCCCGGCAGTCTCGCCGAGCTGTCCTGCGACCGTCTGCTGCTGGCACTCGGCGAGGACGCCGACCTCTCGCTGGTGCGGAGGAGTCTGGGGACTGGTGCAGACGGCGGTGTGCTCAGGGCGGCCACCGGGTCGCGCATCTGGCTCGCGGGTGACGTGGCCGGGAGCGGCGGCACGGTGGCCGGCGCCGTCGGCAGCGGGCGCCGGGTGGCGCGGGCCGTGGCGGCGGCGCTGCGCGGGGACGGTGAGGTGCCGCAAACGGGCGCGGCGTCCAGCGCCGCACCTGCCGGCGCCGCCGGCGCTGACGCGCTCCCCGAGCCGGTCGTCCACCCGCTCGCCTTCGCACGCGTGCCGCCGCAGCCGGTGACGGTGCTCGAGCCCCACGAGCGCCGCCACAGCTTCGCCGAGGTGCGGCGCGGCTTCACGCCCCGCCCCGACCTCGACCCGGCGCAGGCCGAGGCCGCGCGCTGCTTCGCCTGCGGCCTCTGCACCGCCTGCGACACCTGCGTCGTGTACTGCCCTGAGGGCGTGCTGCGGCGCTCCGAAGGCAGCCTTCCCGAGGCCGACCTGGACTACTGCAAGGGCTGCGGCCTGTGCGTCGCCACCTGCCCGCGCGGCGTGGTGGTCGGCGAGGCCGTGTGAGGTGACGCGATGACGCGCGCGCTGCTCACGGGGAACGGGGCCGCCGCGGCCATGCTGGCGGCGGCCGGCGAGGCCAACCGCGTCGCGCGCGGCTGCTGCAGCGGGGTGTATCCCATCACGCCCCAGACCGAGATCATGGAGACGCTCACCGCCTACCGGTTCACCAAGGGCGACGTCGTCCCCGTCGAGTCGGAGCACAGCGCCATGGGCGTCTGCATCGGCGCCTCTATCGCCGGGGCGCGGGCCTTCACCGCCAGCGCGTCCAACGGCCTCCTGTACATGACCGAGAACGTGTTCGCCGCCGGGTACTACCGCCTGCCGATCGTGCTCGTCGCCTGCAACCGCACCGTCGGACCGCCGTGGAACATCTGGGTGGACCAGGGCGACAGCCTGGCGCTGCGCGACGCCGCCATGCTGCAGTTCTACTGCGGCTCGCACCAGGACCTCGCCGACACGGTCCTGCTGGCGTTCCGCGTGGCCGAGGACGCGCGCGTGCTGCTGCCGGTGCTGGTGGCCCAGGACGGCTTCGTGTTGTCGCACACGCTCATGGACCTCGACCTGCCGAGCCAGGAGCAGGTCGATACCTTCCTGCCGCCGCTGGACCTGCCGCACCGCATCCGCCGCG
>Ga0172371_10008882_pt1 | contig 13948 bp, 12 predicted proteins | sample Lak12m_FD_114543 | JGI IMG/M metagenome (GOLD analysis project Ga0172371, IMG submission 114543) | Freshwater microbial communities from Kabuno Bay, South-Kivu, Congo - kab_022012_12m | ecosystem: Environmental > Aquatic > Freshwater > Lake | place: Democratic Republic of the Congo: South-Kivu... | reverse complement strand
TTTCAAGGATTGGCTTTATCCATCTGAGTTTTTCTTCCTGTGTTGAGTTTGGCATGATTTTTGTCATGCCCTCAGCCTACTTTTACTCACTTCAAAAGTGCAAAATGTCTGTACACATTACCATTGTCTCTAGCCAATACAGGCGTAACATGCGCAAACTCCGCGTGGGCAAACATAGAAGAGGTCGTACAACAACTACCATTCACACACATCAGTGGCAACGAAGATTGCAAAATGAGATTAAAGCCAATCACAACAATTTCAAAAGAAGACAGGAATCGTCTTGCAAATTGTACCGATGACCTAACGATAACAATAGACGTACCGGTAGAAATACCGGGAAACACAGAAAACATCGGAATGCTATGTTACGCTTACGCAAACAGCATTTTGGGAATCATCCCTGGCACAGTAACATTCACAAGCCCAGAGTCAGAAGAACGATTTAAACACCTTTGCGAACAATAAAACTTTGCTTTTACTCGACTATTATCCGCGCCACATCTTTATAAGTCACAACAACCAAGAGCAACATAAGCAACATGAATCCAATGCTGTGGAAAACAGCCTCGACCTTCGCATTCGGCTTCCTACCGGTAAAAGCTTCAAATAACAAAAATATAAACCTCCCGCCATCCAAACCGGGGAACGGCACTATATTGAAAACAGCCAAACTCAAACTCAAAAGAGCCACGAATCTGACAAGCGCAGCAAATCCCTCCTTAAAAAACACATAAGTCATTTGCGCTATTCCGACCGGCCCCGCAACACTGTCGGAAACCTCCCCTTTTGTGATCAATCCGCCAAAAAACTCTTTTATTACACCGAGGGTCAACATCGACAATCTTTTTATCTCGGAAACAGATTCAATCGGAGCTTTCAAAAAACCATATCTGACCTTTTTGATCTCCATAACCGAAGTCACATAAGTTTCTTCATAAACGGATAAAATATCCGAGCCGACATTTTCTTTATCGGAAACGTAAATCCCGACATACCCTTCCTCATTTCGCGAGACGTCAAAACTCATTTGCGCACCATCGCGCATAATCACATAAGTCAAAACATCGCCTTCTTGAACCAAAGTAACCGAAGGAACATCTTCGGCCCGACTCACTTCTTGCCCATTTATATTCAAAATAACATCTCCGGCCATAAGCCCGGCGGTTTCGGCACCCGAATCCGGGAAAACCTTGGTAATCAAAGCGGAATTGGAAAAAGCGCGAGAAACCTCGACAGCAACAACTTGACCATCCCTCAACACATCGTAACTCTCAACAAAATCTTCCATCTCGTAAAATCTCTCTATGCCAAAAACTTCAACACCGTTAATTCTCAAAATCACATCGCCCGCCAACAAAGGAGACCCATCAAGAACCTCTATAATCTTCACCCTCGGCATATCAAAAGAATAAAACTCCATCCCCAAATCGGAACCATCTCCGGAAAACTCAAAATCGCCTTTGCCATCAATATTTACAATCGCAACTCCATCCTCAAAAGCCAAATAAAAATCGGCAACCATCGTCAACGGCGAAGAATCAACCAAAACAATCTTATCCCCCTCGGAAATCCCATACGAATCGGCGACAGACCCTTCCTCAACACTTTTCACATACATACCCGTCTCTATCAAAACCTGCCCAGATTCAATCCCCTCTATAAAATCATCCGTGGTAGCAATCAACGGCTCAATCCCCATCCAAAAACCAACCGTCAAAAACACGAAAGCCATGATCAAATTCATCACAACACCACCAACCGTGACAAAAAACCTGGACCTCAAATGCGCATTCCCGAAACTTCTTTTGTTCTTTTTACCGCTGCCATCTTCTCCCAAAATCCTCAAGAAACCGCCAAACGGTATCCAGTTAACAGAATAAACTGTCTCGCCAACTTTTTTACCAAAAATCCTCGGCGGCATCCCGAACCCAAACTCCTCGACACAAATCCCGGCTTTTTTAGCCGCCAAAAAATGCCCAAACTCATGCACGAAAATGACGAGCGAAAATATGATGACGAATACCAATATTGAAATCAGAATTTGCATAGATGTTTAGTACATAGTACACAGGTTCTGCTCTTTGCCTTCTGCAACTCTACCCCCTCTGTTCCCAGTTACACCGTCATTATCGCCTCAGTCTTGGCCTTTTCGGCGTCATCGATCTTTTTATTGTAATCATCAACCACCTTTTGAAGAGACTCTTCAGCCGCAAATTTATCATCTTCACGAATCTGTTTTGCAGTCTCAAGTTCTTTAAAAGCGTTGTGCGCAGTCTGCCTAGCAGTTCTGACACTGATTTTTGCATCTTCGGCCAATTTCTTTACAACTTTTGAAAGATCTCTGCGTCGTTCCTCAGTCAAAGGTGGAATATTCAACAAAATAGCCGTACCGTTATTAACAGGGTTAAGACCCAAAGTAGATTCGCGAATCGCCTTTTCAACAGAACTCATAATGCTCCTATCCCAAGGTTGAATTTGAAGAGTTTTCGGATCAGGTATCGAAATCGAAGCCAAGTTTTTCAAAGGCTGATACGATCCATAAGCCGAAACCAAAAGGCCTTCAACCAAACCGGGATGAGCACGCCCAACTTGAAGCTTTGCATACTCCTCATGAAGATGAGATAACGCCTTATCAAATTCCGTTTTTGCGACGCCAATGTGTTTTTCTACCATAGTTTTTAATTTATTAAAGTACCAACTTTCTTACCGGCAATTGTAGCCATCAAATTGCCTTTTTTCCAGTAGTCGAGAACGATCACCGGCAAATTATTATCTTTGCACAAAGAAATGGCTGTCAAATCCATAACTTTTAAATCCTTTTCAAGCGCCTCCGAAAAAGTAAGATGATCGAATTTTTTCGCATTCTTGTATTTAATCGGATCCTTATCGTACACTCCATCAACTTTCGTAGCTTTCAAATAAACATCGCAGTTGAGCTGAATAGCACGCAAAGCGGCCGCCGTATCTGTCGTAAAAAATGGCTGACCCGTCCCGCCTGCACAAATTATAATTCTCCCTTTTTTCAAATGACCTTTCGCAAACTTGGAATCAAATTTTTCAACAACATCCTGAGCAATCCCGCTCATAACTCTCGGGCTCATCCCAACCTTTTCAAGAGCATTGTAAATGACAATTCCGTTCATCACGGTTGCAAGCATACCTATCATATCCGAATCTTGCCTCTCGATAGCATGCTTGGCATTATCCCTATACCTCCACAAATTTCCTCCGCCGACAACCAACGCAACTTCGCAACCGACTTTATTCAGTTCCTTAATTCTATCGGCCAATCCCAAAACGGACTTGAAGTCGACGCCTTCACCCGAATCACCGGCCAAAACCTCCCCGGAAACCTTAAGCATGATTCGCTTGTATTTGAGTTTCATAATTAAATTACCTTTGTTAAGAGTAAATAAGTTAAACCTATACCGACAATAAGCCCAAGAACAAAAACTATGGGCAATTTCCTCTCCGTCTGTCCATCATGAGCATTTGCCAAATCGGTAAGCAAATTGGTACTGATAATCACCTCCTCATCGGAATTTTTTTCTACGATATCGAGAAAACTGTGATTCGCAACAAGGCTCACGAACCTGCCAAAAGTTATCTTCACCTTTGACGCAGGCTCAGATGTAACACCTTGTTTAACCTCATCTTCAAGATTGTCCAAATCGGCATCATCTTCATTCTTCATTTCTTCACTTTCTTCTTCCTCGCCTAAATCATCATCCTGCTCTTCAGTTGGAAATTTTATGTCATCCATTTTGTTTTTGGCTTAAAAGCTGGGAGGATTGTATCAGAATCCCAGCGATTAGTCACTAGTGATACCAATTCGCGATTAAAACATTACGAGGGATAGAAATTATTTTCTTGTCTTGCAAGGCGCAACCATTGCCGCGATATCGAATATCGCAAGATGATTGCAGCGCGGCAAGGCAAGAAAATAATTCTATAATTTGTATGCTTTTAATCGCGAATTGGTATCACTAATCGCTGGACGTAATCGACATCTTTATCCCCTCTGCCGGAAAGATTCACAAGGATCGTTTTCTCCTTGGGCAAAGTGGCAGATAGCTTCATTGCGAAAGCAACGGCATGTGCACTTTCAAGAGCCGGTATTATTCCCTCCAGCCTCGAAAGTTGCATAAAAGCATCAATACATTCTTTGTCGCTTATGATTTCGTACCGCACGCGTTTTATATCTTTTAAAAAACTGTGCTGAGGACCGACACCCGGATAATCCAACCCGGAAGCTATCGAATAAACCGGTAAAGGTTGCCCTTTTTCATCCTGAAGAAGATATGTATGCATGCCATGGATATCGCCAACGGTACCGAGAGTTAACGTCGCAGCATGTTCTCCGAGATTCAAACTTTTACCGCTTGGCTCAACTCCGTAAATGTTCACATCTGAATTTTCCAGAAAAGCTGAAAAAAGCCCGATCGCATTACTGCCTCCACCGACACAAGCGACAAGATTATCCGGAGAACCGCCGGTCAGTTCGGCAAACTGTTCTTTTGCCTCCTCGCCAACAATTCTTTGAAAATCTCTAACTATCATCGGAAATGGATGAGGACCGACAACCGAACCGATTCCGAAAAAAATATTTTCAGGATCGGACAAAAAAGCCAAAAAAGCGCTATCGACAGCATCTTTTAAGCTTCTCGTACCGGTTTTGACTGGAACAACATTGGCTCCAAGTATTTTCATGCGAGTGACATTCGGCGCCTGCTTGGCAACATCTATTTCTCCCATATGTATCTCGCAAGGAATTCCAACAAGAGCCGCAGCCGTAGCCAAAGCCACTCCATGTTGACCGGCACCGGTTTCGGCAATAAGTTTTTTCTTCCCCATTTTTTTGGCGATCAGCGCTTCTCCTATAGTATGGTTGATTTTATGAGCACCGGTATGATTTAAGTCTTCTCTTTTAAGATAAATTTTCGCACCACCGCATCTTTGAGTAAGTTTTTCGGCAAAATAAATGGGACTTGGTCTGCCAATGTAATGTTTCCTGTAATAATTCATTTCGTTTTTAAATTCGGGCGTATCTTTTATAGAAAAATAAAAATCGGCGATTTTATCAAAAATCGGCTTCAATTGAGGCGGAATAATTTGTCCTCCATAAGCGCCGAAATAACCATTTTTATCGGGATAAATATCGTATTTCATTTGATTTATAAGTTTAAAAAAATAAAAAGCCCCGACAAGCGAGGCGATAAAAAGATCCGAAAAAGTAAAAATCCTTATCGCCAACGCTTAAAATCTCGCCATCTCATTTCACGCGAACCGCGAGTGACGGTAGCAACGCCAACATGCAATTTTTTAGCTATTTCTCTCTGCGAAACACCCTTCTTCAGAAGTTCAATTATCTGAAGCCGCAAAGGTATCGCACTAATCTCGTGCGGAGTCAAAATAACGGAAAGAAAATCGGACATCTCTTCTCCATCTTTTATCGAGAGCAAAGTGTCGACCAAGTTTTTAAAATATGTATTCTTTTTCATATCAATGTACTAGTACGCTGATACATTAACAAAAACAAGAAAAACAATCAAGAAAAAATATACCGAAACATGCTACAACCCGGAAACCAGTCTCTGTTTCAACCTTTGCTTCTCTCTATCATCCTCTTGTTTATAATGACCGTCCACGGCTGTCCCCAATTGTTCGGTAACCGCAACGGCAAGCTTTATTTGATCGCCGGTATATTCGCCATCTTTATTTTCCAAAACAACCATCCCCAAAAATTTACCCTGGAAATTCCTAATCGGCAGCCACAAAATCGCACCGTTTTCGTCGTCATATCTCAACGAAGTCGATCCCAAAAACAAATTGGCCTTATCAGAAGACAAATTCGTAATATTTGATATGAACTCGGCGGAACTACCATCTCCAACCGCAAAGATATCCTGCTTTGAAGTAACAACATTATTGAGAAGGACACACGCCTCTTCCGAAGCGGTCACGTCTGAAAGTTTTTTCAGAACTTCGGCGGTCGCACCTCTTAAATCGGTACCAGCTTCACCCAAAATCTTGGTCACCTCGTAAAGAGCGATCAACTCGGAATTCACATACTGAAGCCTTTGATTGACGATTCTTACAAGGACCATCAAAAGTTCAGCGGCAACAGAAGGCTCCTTGGACAATAAATCTTTAAAATCATCATATTTCAACATGTATAAAATCGTATCTGAGACAGCTACGGCAGAGGCACTTCTAGGTCTGGAAGAAAGAAGTGATCCTTCTCCAAAAACATCATTATCGCCCAAAACGGCAAAAATCTTCATACCACCACCGGACATCTCCTTAAGAATCTGCACATTCCCCTCAGCTATAAGATAAAGCTCCCTGCTATTTGATCCTTCCTTGAAAATCACATCGCCCTTTTTAACCGAAACTTCCTTGAAAATAGCCGAAAGCGATTTCGCTACATCGCCGGATGTAAAAAATTTTCCAAGAATTTTATTTATATCTGTCATAAATTTAATTTAATAAAGATTTAAATAAAGACACATCTCTCGCCTTTCCGAGAGCGGTCTCCAAATCAACCAAACCGGCCTTCACCAAACCGGCCAAAGACGAATCCATAGTTTGCATTCCTTCGTCCCTGCCTATCTGTATCATCGAATAAATCTGATGCGTTTCGCCGTTTTTTATACAATTTCTTACCGCATCGTTCGAAACCATAACCTCGCAACCCGCAACACGTCCTGCGCCATTTTTGAGAGGTATCAAAACCTGCGACACGACAGAAACGAGCGACGTCGACAGCTGAGCCCTTATTTGCTCCTGTTGATAAGCCGGGAAAACATCGATTATACGATCAACCGACTGAGCCGCATCTTGGGTATGCAAAGTAGCCAAAACCAAATGCCCGGTCTCAGCCAAAGTAACCGCCGCCGCAATAGTTTCAAGATCCCTCATTTCACCGACCATAATCACGTCCGGATCTTGCCTCAAGCAAGCCTTGATCGCGGAAACAAAATCACTCGCATGAGTTCCAACTTCTCGTTGTGTAATCAAGCTTTTTTTACAATCGTGAATATACTCTATCGGATCTTCTATGGTCACGATGTGACATCTTTTTCGCTCATTTATGATATTTATCAAAGAAGCCAAAGTTGTAGACTTGCCACTCCCCGTAGGACCTGTAACAAGAAACAACCCTCTGGGCTTCATCGCCAAATCCGCCAGAACAGACGGCAACCCAAGTTGCTCAAAAGAAGGAATTTCAGCCGGTATCAACCTGAAAGCGACAGCCGGCCCGTTGTTTTCATAATAAACATTAACCCTAAATCTTCCGACTCCGGCCAAACTGTAAGCGGAATCGACCTGTTTTTTATTCTTAAACTCTTCGTATTTCTTATCGCTGATTATCTTTTTGGCAATCGTCTCTATCTGTTCCGCAGTCAAATGAGCTCCTTTTTCATCAGATAAAAGGTCACCGTTAGGCATACGCAGCACAGGCGCCTGCCCAACCTTAAGATGAACATCAGAAGCTTTATAGCTCAAAACCGACTTTAAAATTTCGTCTAACATATCTGTATATTATAGCACAGAAGGCAGAGAGCAGAAAGCAGAATTGAACTGGTAACTTAGAACTGGGAACTTAGAACTGGGAACTTAGAACTGGGAACTTAGAACTGGGAACTTAGAACTGGGAACTTAGAACTGAGAACTTTAAGTTTTAAGTTATAAGTTATAAGTTATGAGTTATAAGTTATGAGTTATAAGTTTTGAGTTATAAGTTTCGAGTTTCAAGTTAAGTAGCGAACAACGATACAAAAAACCCCCTGGTGGACCTGAGGGGGCTCGAACCCCTGACCTCTTCCATGCCATGGAAGCGCTCTAGCCAACTGAGCTACAGGCCCAAAATTGAACGCCCAAATTTTACATCACAGATAAGACTTTTCAAAAAAGAAAAAGGAGGTTCCCACCTCCCCTTTCTTCATTTCTTCATTTCTTCATATCTTCATATCTTCATATCTTCATATCTTCATTCCTACCTAGTACCCTCCCATCCCCGGCATTCCGGCTGGACCGGCTCCTGCACCACCACACTTGCATCCATCTTTTTCAGGCAAATCCGTTACAGCACCCTCCATCGTCAAGAAAATAGCAGCCAAGGAAGCAGCATTTTCAAGAGCGCTTCTGGTAACTTTCTTAGGATCGACAATGCCTTCGGCTATCATATTGACCATTTTGCTTGTCTCGGCATCATAACCATGACCGGGCTTAGCTTTTCTAACAGCTTCAACGATAACATCGCCTTTTTCACCGGCATTTTGAGCAATCTGCCAAACAGGTGATTCGAGCGCTTTTTTAACGATATGAACACCTGTCATTTCATCGCTGTCTCCTTTCATATCTTCCAGCACTTCGACAGCTTGCAACACAGCAACTACACCACCAGGGACAATGCCTTCTTCGACAGCCGCTTTTGTAGCTGACAAAGCATCTTCGATCCTATGTTTCTTCTCCTTGAGCTCAACTTCAGTCGCTGCGCCAACCTTAACAACACCGACGCCACCCGTCATCTTAGCCAATCTTTCAGCCAATTTTTCTTTATCAAAGTCGCTCTTTGTATTATCGAGAGCGATTTTGATCTCATTTATTCTTGCTTCGATATCATGCTTTTCACCCTTGCCTCCAACGATAGTCGTATTTTCTTTGTCGGAAATAATTTTTCTAGCTTCGCCCAAATCGGCCAAAGTCGCACTTTCAAGTTTCAACCCTATTTCATCGGAAATGACTTTTGCGCCGGTCAAAGCCGCAATATCTTTCAAGATTTCCTTCCTTCTGTCGCCAAAAGCCGGAGCTTTTACAGCCAAAACGCTGAACGTACCTCTCAATTTATTTACAACAAGAGTTGCCAATGCCTCACCTTCAACGTCTTCGGCGATAATAACCAACTCCTTTTTACCGCTTTGAACAACCTGTTCCAAAAGTGGCAAAAGTTCCTGCACAGACGCAATTTTCTTATCGGTAATAAGAATTTTAACATCTTCATAAACAGCCTTCATCGAACTAGTATCGGTAATCATGTAAGGCGAAATGTATCCGTTATCGAACTGCATCCCCTCAACAACTTCTTTATCGAGCCCGAAAGTCTGAGACTCCTCAACGGTAATAACCCCTTCATGCCCAACAACTTCCATAACCTCGGCTATCAACTTACCAACCTCGGGATCCTGCGCGGAAATCGTAGCAACTTGTGCAATTTCTTCTTTGGTCGAAATGTCCTTCTTCATTTCATCAAGTTTTTTGCAAACTTTATTAACAGCCTTTTGAATACCTTTTTTGATACCCATCGGATTAGCACCGGCCGCAACGTTTCTGACACCTTCGGAAATCAAAGCGTAAGCTAAAACGGTAGCAGTCGTTGTACCATCGCCGGCAACATCGTTTGTCTTGGTAGCAACTTCCTTAACAAGCTGAACTCCCATATTTTCGTACTTATCCTCAAGGTCTATTTCCTTGGCAATGGTCACACCGTCATTGGTAATAACCGGAGCGCCATATTTTTTATCAAGAACAACGTTCCTGCCTTTTGGACCCATCGTAATGCGAACAGCATCAGCAAGCTTTCTCACCCCCGAAAGGAGTTGTTGGCGAGCATAATCGCCATATGCAATTTGTTTAGACATAGTTGATTAGATTAGAGTTTAGAACTAACTTAGAACTGAGAACTGAGAGTTATGAGTTATGAGTTATGAGTTATGAGTCTCACTGTGTACTACTTACTAATAATCGCGAGCACGTCGCTTTCATTTAAGATTAAAAATTTATCACCGTTAACTTTGACCTCGGTAGGCCCATATTTAGTAAAAAGAACAATGTCGCCAACTTTGACATCCATTGTTATCCTTTCCCCTTTATCGTTCAATCTGCCGGGACCAACAGCGATAACTTCACCTTCATCAGGTTTTTCTTTTGCAGTATCTGGCAACACTATGCCGGAAGGAGTAACCTCATCCTTTTCGAGCCTTTTCACAACCAATCGGTCGGAAAGCGGTTTCAGTTTTGTCATACCGTATTTGTTAAGATATAAATTAGCACTCCAAAAAGCGCAGTGCTAATTTTATGTAAATGAGATGCGAACGGTCAAGTAAATTCTATAATGAAAATTGACAAGCCGCAGGAAAAGCATTCTCGCACTCGCTACTTACTCTGCGAAGACTTCAGCCCTTCTCTCTCTGATCACTTCGACTTTAACTTGACCCGGGTATCTCAAATCATTCTCTATTTTCTTAGCTATTTCGTGTGACAGTTTTATAGCTTGCAAATCATCAACTTTTTCAGGGTCAACAAATATGCGAACTTCTCTGCCGGCTTGTATAGCATAAGATTTTTTAACACCGTCAAAAGAGTCTGCAACGTTTTCGATCTCATCAAGTCTCTTCAAGAAGTTATCAAGATTTTCCTTATTGGCACCGGGCCTTGCAACAGAAATCAAATTGGCCGCTTGAACGATCTTAGCTTCAAGAGTTTGAGCCTCGATATCGCCTTCGTGCGCCTCTACGCAATGAATCACCTCCGGTGCTATTCCGAATTTCTTCAAAATATCACGACCTATCAACGCATGACGGCCTTGTATTTCATGATCGACGGCTTTGCCTATATCGTGCAAAAGACCGGCCTTTCTACATATATTGGCGTCAGCTTTAAGTTCGGTGGCCATATGAGCCGCCAAAAAAGCGACTTCCATCGAATGTTTCAAAACATTTTGGCCATAACTTACACGGAACTTGAGACGACCAAGGATTTTTATAAGATTCATAGGCAAACCGACAACGCCTGTCTCGACAGCCGCCTTTTCACCAAGCTCCTTAATCAAGGTATTAACCTCTTCCTTAACACGAGTAACCATCTCTTCAATTCTAGCCGGATGAATTCTTCCATCTTCAACCAACCTTTCCAAAGATATCTTGGCTATATAACGCCTTACAAGATCAAACCCGCTTATAATGATCGAACCGGGAGTATCGTCGACTATAACATCAACACCTGTTATTTCCTCAAAAGTATTGATATTTCTTCCTTCCCTACCGATGATACGACCTTTCATTTCATCTTTTGGCAAAGCAACTATCGTAGCGGTAGACTCAACTGCGGTTTCAGCGGCATACTTCTGAATCGCATCGGCAATAATATGTTTAGCCTTGGAGTCAGCTTCTTCTTTTAACTGAACCTCCAACTTTTTAACATAAGCAACTATTTCATCTTTTGACTCTTCTTCTACTTTTTTCAAAAGAAGCTGCCTTGCTTCATCCTTGCTCAACTTAGCAACCTCTTCGAGCTGACCTTTTTGTTGTTCATAAATAGCTTGCACCTCAAGCTTGAGTTGTTTAACAGAGTTAATTTTACCTTCAAGCTCCTCTTTCAACTTCTCGGCGCCATCAAGCCTCTGATCCAAAGCATCCTCTTTCTTAACCAATCTTTCCTCGACAGATTGCAATTTTATCCTTCTTTCACGCTCTTCTTTCTTGGCATCTTCTTGAATTTTCCAAGCCTCATTTTTAGCCTCAAAAAGCAACTCGCGAACCTTAGCATCGGCATCGCGAAGAACACGTTGCTTCTCCTCTTCGGCCTTCATCTCCTCCTGTTTCTTCTGGTTATTCCTGATATAAAAACCTACGCCTCCACCAACAGCCAGTCCTGCGACCAGCAATACAATATAAACGATTGTATCCATGTTTGATTTTTCGGTTATACCCTCTAGAACAAGAGAACAGTATCTCCACTAATTTAATCCGATTTGAAAACTGTAACTGTAATTTAAAATCTTAGAATTAAATCTTCTCCACACACCATATATATACTATGGGATTCGTACTATCTCTCTTGTCTAAAAGTTTTGATTTAATAAATGTCGAGTGAAATCTAGACTACGCAAATCTGAATGTCAATATCGCAACATTGACTTCCGAGACAGAAGAAAATAAAGTTGCCCCTGCCTGGAAGACCAAGCATGAGCAATTAAAACAATCCAAATGTACTCAAAAATCATTAAAAATGTTGTTGCGATATCATGGATTTCTGCTGTCATATACTTCTATTTTATAAATCACAGCTATTTTCAAGGAAGCTGGCTATCGTTTGAAAAATGGGTATTTTTTATACTTCTTATACCTTTAATTTACGGGTGTTACTCATTATATAAATGGTTCAACGACAATCAGACAACTTTCAAAATAAAAATAACGGCCCTCAGGATAATCACGACATTCGGCATACTCATATATATAATGGGGAATTTTACGTTTTACACAACCTCCCCATCGCTCTATACGGGTGAAGATTTGTTTTACGACGAATCGGATAACGAACTCGTTGAAGTCACCGACGTATCGACGTTACAAGACGATCAATCGCTGATTGCTATAAGTCAGTCAGGTCTTGAAAACACAAAAGAGTATCTGGACTGGATCCCGAAAGAACTACAGGATCAATTCGTAATACCGACATTTTGGGAAATACAAACCGGACTTGTAACAAAAAGCATCGGAATCATACTCATCCTTTCCCTTATAACCTTGATCGCGACATCGACCGGCAACACGCTGCTAAGACTCCTGACAAAGAAGAATGAGCTCGACAAAGAATCGTTAATAATTTCACTCGGACTCGGCTTTGCAATAATGGGAATTGCAACATTTATATTGGCTGCAACAAAACAATACAACCAAATATCGGCAATCGTAACTTTTGCAATATTAACCGGTATTAGTTGGAAATCTTTATTTCAAATACTCAGACAAACATTCAAATACAGCTACACGGCGGAAACAAAAGCTCTCAACTTCAGCATACTCACATTGATGATTTTAAGCATCGTCATCACAGCAAATTTCATAGATAACATCTCCCCACTGCCAAGAGGATGGGATGGAATGAATCAATATGTAAACATTGCAAAAAGAATTTCGGAATCCGGCGGATTAATACAAACAGGAGGCGTATATTACTGGGAATTGATAACCAGCCTAGGATTTACGATGTTCAAATGGACAACAATCGCACTTAATTTGACAGGGTTTTATCCGTCTTTGATAGCTTTGATCGCGCTTTACATACTGATAAGAAAATATGCATCGTTCGGCGCAACGCTCATAGGGATGGCGGCACTTTATTTAACACCGTTGATGTTATTTCATGCAGCGGAAGACAACAAGATGGATTTAGCTCATCTTGCAATCGGAACAATTTCAATAATCAGCTTCATAAAAGCTCTCAACTCGGAAGAAAGAAGAGACAAGCTGATTTACCTAGGTATAACAGGAGCACTTTTAGGATTTTGTTTCGGAATCAAGATAACAGCTTTGATGTTGATAATTACGCTGTTTGTCATCCTTCTATATAAAGAATTCAAAATAAGCGGCCTCATAAGTGGTCTTCTCATGTCGATAGGAGGATTGATAAGCCAAGGTACCGTAAACATAGGAAGCGATTACGGCATAAGCGGAGAAAACACACTCAAAATCGGGTTTACTATCATCGGGATTTCAATCATTCCATTGGTAATAAAATTCGTGAAAGACAAAAACGAACTGAAAAAATTGATATTTCCGGGGATAGTTATCCTGACAAGCTTAATCGCATTTATGCCATGGGCCATAAAAAACTATACTGAGAATCATTCGTTCAATCCGTCACTTCTTATAGGAGGGAAATCGGCTCAGCCGACAATAGATTATACGATGTTGGAAGAAGCTTATGGCTTGGACAGAAGCTTATGTACAAACACCGGGCTACACGAAGAAATGGATAGGTACATAGGTTACTCATCTTTGGCGAAAAGAGTTACAACTTTGCCGTGGCACTTAACGATGAATGACGACGGAGTATCCGGCATTTACGTAGATATAGGATGGATTTTCTTGGCACTCATCCCGGGACTAGTACTGTTTATAAAAAGAGACTGCTTCAAAAACCCCAATACAAAACT
>Ga0172371_10008881_pt1 | contig 13950 bp, 12 predicted proteins | sample Lak12m_FD_114543 | JGI IMG/M metagenome (GOLD analysis project Ga0172371, IMG submission 114543) | Freshwater microbial communities from Kabuno Bay, South-Kivu, Congo - kab_022012_12m | ecosystem: Environmental > Aquatic > Freshwater > Lake | place: Democratic Republic of the Congo: South-Kivu... | reverse complement strand
GGATCGCCCTGACGGAGACGCGGCCTTTTTCGGTCATCTGGCGAGCGACCTTTCCGATTTCGCGCCGGCGTTCCTCGCTCAGCTCAGGGATGGGGACCCTGATGACCCGGCCGTCGTTCAAAGGCGTGATGCCGAGGTTGGCGGCGATGATCGCCTTCTCGATCGCCGGCAGGGCGGTCGGATCGTATGCGTTGATCACAATCAGCCTCACGTCGGGCGTGGAAATGTTGGCGATCTCCCGCATCCGCACTGAGGATCCGTAATAGGAGACCGAAATGTGCTCCACCATGCCCGCGGAGGCCTTGCCCGTGCGCAGGCCCTCAAACTGCTGGTGCACGAACTTGAGGACCTTGTCCATCTGGTCCTCGGTTTCCAGGAGAATGTCGTCGAGCGTGGCCATGCTCAGCATCCTTTCAATATGGTAGCGCTTGGTCTCAATTCGATATGAGCGTTCCGATCTTGTCGCCGGCCAGGACGCGCTGGATGTTGCCGTCCTTGAAAAAATCGAAAACTATGATCGGGATATTGTTTTCCATGCAGAGCGAAAAAGCGGCCGAATCCATTACCTTCAGGGTGTCCACGATGGCCTTGTGGTAGGATATCCTGGTATATTTTTTCGCGCTGGCGTCCTTCATGGGGTCGCGGTTGTAGACCCCGTCCACCTTGGTGGCCTTGAGCAGGATGTCGGCATTGATTTCATTCGCCCGCAGGGCCGCGGCGCTGTCGGTGGTGAAATAGGGGTTGCCGGTGCCGCCTGCGAAAATCACGACGCGCCCCTTTTCCAGGTGCCGGATGGCGCGGCGCCGTATGAAAGGTTCGGCGATCTGCTTCATCTCGATCGCCGTCTGGACCCGCGTGTCGACCCCGTTTTTTTCCAGGGCGTCCTGGAGGGCCAGGGCGTTGATGAGCGTGGCGAGCATGCCCATGTAGTCGCCGGTGTTGCGGTCGATGCCATGGGCCTGGCCGGTACCGCCCCTGAAAATATTGCCGCCGCCTATGACCAGCGCCATCTGGGCGCCCATGTTTTTGGCGGAGGAGATGCTTTTGGCCACCCGGCTGACTATCTGGGGGTCTATGCTCTGGCCGGTGCGGTGATTCTGCATCGTCTCGCCGCTCAGTTTCAGGAGGACGCGCCGGTATTTGCTCTTTGCGTTTTTTTGAATCATTTTGGGCCGTAAAATCGCCGGACAATTATCCCGCATTGAAGCAACGTATGAAAATTATCAATAATTTATTTCAGCGTCAAACCAAATAAGTATTATTTTGATTTATTTCTCCGGGGTGTTTATGATAGGGTCCGTTAACTGTTCAGGAGGAAACATGCGCAGGTTATGTTTGGGAATGTTAACGGCCGCTCTGGCCGGCTTCGCGTACGCGGCGGCGGAAAACGGGACGGTGAACCCGATTTTCCTGGCGTCGGAGGAGGGCAACTTGAAGCTGGCCACGGTGCTGCTCGAGAAGGACCCCGCCCTGGTCAAGGCCAGGGCCAGTGCCGGCTACACTCCCCTGCACCTTGCCGCCGGCGCCGGTAAAACCCGCATGGCCGGGATGTTGCTTGCGCACGGCGCCGAGGTTGATGCCCGTGATGATGCCGGCGCAACCGCCCTGCACCTGGCCGCCTACGGCGGCCATTTGAAAGTGACGGAATTGCTGCTTGAACACAAGGCAGGCGTTAACATGCGCAACATGCGCCAGCGCACCCCGCTGCACAATGCCGCCGGCCGGGGTTTTGAGGAAGTGTCCGCGCGCCTCGTCCGGGCCGGGGCCGATGTCAACGCGCGCGACAATACCGGCATGACGCCCCTGCACGTCTCTGCCGTTGCCGGGCAGGCCGGAATGGTGGAATTGCTCGGCAAAAACGGCGCCGCGCTGAATGAGCGCGACGGCGCCGGCAACACGGCGCTTTGCCTTGCGCTTCAATTTGAAAGGCACGGCGCCGCGGACGCCCTTTTGCGCCTGCGCGCGGACGCAAGCCTCAAAAACAACCTCGGCCTTTCCCCGCTGCACCTGGCCGCTAGCAGCGGCGATGCGCAGGCTGTCGAAAAGCTCCTTGAATGCGGCGCCCCCGCCGCCGCTGCAGACAACAAGGGCCAGACCGCGCTCCAGTGGGCGGAATTCAAAGGCCATAAAAAAGCTGCCGAAATCCTCAGGAACGCGGAAAGCAAAGCCGCCGGCGCCGGCCGCAAACCGCAATAGCACTCATGCCTGTAAGGTTCAAAGACTATTACGAGATTCTCGGAGTGGGGCGCGCTTCAACCCAGGATGATGTCCGTCGCGCTTACCGCAGGCTGGCCCGCAAGTTTCACCCCGATGTCAACAAGAGCCCGGATGCGGAGGGCAAATTCAAGGAAATAGCCGAGGCCTACGAGGTTCTCGGGGATCCGCAAAAGCGCAAGCGCTACGACGAGTTCGGGGCCAGTTATCATTCGGGTGACGAGTTCCGGCCGCCGCCGGGCGCGGAGGAAAGTTTCAGATTTTACAGCGAGCCATCGGCTGCAGGCTTTGGCAGCGATGATTTGGGCGGGTTCAGCGACTTTTTTGAGGCTCTTTTCGGAGGGCGCGGCGGCGCGGGCGGACATTTCAGCCAGGCCGGATTCGGCGGTTCGTCAAGACATTCCCGGGGACAGGATCACGAAGCCGGCCTTACGATCAGCATGGAGGAGGCTTTCCACGGAGCCAGAAAGACGATCTCCCTGCAGACTGCCAGGCTCGATGAAAATGGCCATGTCCAGCGCCAGACAAAGGCTTACCAGGTCAGGATTCCCGCCGGAACGACCGACGGGATGAAAATCAGGCTGTCCGGGCAGGGGGGCGAGGGCACCCCGGGCGGCGCGTCCGGAGACCTCTATTTGCGCGTTTCCGTCGCGCCCCACCATGTTTTTACCTGCTCCGGCAAAAACCTTGAAGTCACCGTGCCGGTGGCGCCCTGGGAAGCCGCGCTGGGAGCCGGGATAACCGTGCCAACCATGGACGGCAAGGCTTCGCTTAAGATCGGTCCCGGAACTCAGACCGGACAGAAATTCCGCCTGCGCGGCAAAGGCTTCCCCGGGCACAGCCCCGGCGACCTGATTGTCATGATCCGGATCGAAGTTCCGCGCTCTCTTTCAGCCGGCGAGCGCAGACTTTTCGAGGAGCTCGCGAAAACATCGTCTTTCAGGCCAAGGGACATTAACAGCGGATAGTCGGCGCACGGTGCGGACTGGAAAGATGCCTTTTCCTGTCTGCCTGACACTATTCTCTTTAATAGCATGAACACAAGAGAACGCTATGCTTGCGGTACAGGTTTTGACGGACCGCCCGGCGGCCTGCCGGCCGACATTCTCACTCCGGAAGAGCTTGCCTTTCTTGCCGGAACCACGGAGGAAACGATACGCGAGCTCGTAGCGCTGGACTTGATATGCCCCCGCGCGCGGGAGGCGGCGGAGGATGGTTTCGGCGTGGAAAATATCCCGGCCGTGCGCCGTATTCTCCGCCTGCAGCGACAGCTTCAGGTTGGCCTTGATTCCATGGCGCTCGTCCTGGATTTGCTGGACAGGATTGACGAGCTCGAGCGGCGCATTCGCTCCGTGAACTCTGGCGAGTCCGGCGAGCGGGTGAGAGAAATCTGAAGATTATGAAGCCCACTTTAACCATCCTCGGCGCGCGGGGCACAATGCCCGTTTCCGGCCGGCCGTTCCTTAAATACGGCGGCCACACCACCTGCTTTTGCCTGACCACGGGCCATGGCAAGGTGATCATTGACGCCGGCACAGGGTTAGCGCTACTGGGGGAAAACGCGCTCGAACAGATGCAGCCGGCCACGCTCCTCTTCACCCATTTCCACCTGGATCATGTCATCGGCCTGCCGTTTTTCAGGAGGCTTTACAACCCGGCGGCAAGCCTGCGCATTATGGCCGACTCCTCCCGCCCGGACAAGTGGCGCGCCAGCCTTGCAAACCTGATCCGCCCCCCTTACTGGCCGCTGCGCTGGAAAGACCTGCCCTGCGCATTTGAAATGCGGGATTTACCGAGGGATAAAAAATTTCTTTCCATTTACGGAGCGCGTATTTCGTGGTGCCGCGTTATTCATCCCCAAGGGTGCCTGGCGTACCGGATTGATGCCGTTTCCGGCTCGGCGGCCATTGTAACCGACCATGAGCAGGGCGCTCTGCCGCACGCGCCCGGCCTCCTGGCGCTGTGCAGGGGCTGCGATTGCCTGGTTTATGACGCGCAATATTTGCCCGGGGAAATTGAGGCCCATCGCGGGTGGGGCCATGGCACCTGGCGCGAGGGGGTGGCCATGGCGCGCGCGGCCGGGGCGGGCGAGTTGATCCTGACACACCATGACGTAGGCCGCAGGGATGAAGAAATCGACCGGATGGTCGGAAAAGCCCGCCGCCACTTCAAAAATACCCGCGCGGCGCACGGCGGCATGATCGTCTTTTAAATCCCCGTGACCCCACACGCGCGCATTCCTTTCGGCTGCATGGCGCATTTTTTGTAACCATTTATTTATCAATGAAATCAGCAGCAAAATCGCCAGTTTCTTCGAGGCTTGACATCCAGTGGGCATTAGTGATGATTATAGCCTGTTTTTGACCAATCCGGACCAATAACCAGAAAGGTGCGTATGAAAAAAGATTCCTTTGACTTTTTAAAAAATCTCATGCTCCAGCCTTCGCCCTCCGGTTTTGAAGTTCCGGCCCAGAATGTGATCCGGCGGCGCATGCGGGCATTTGCCGGCCGCGTAACCACCGACGTGCATGGAAACGTTACCGGTGTATTGAACGAGAAGGCCGGCATGAAGGTCATGCTCGCGGGGCATGTGGACGAAATCGGCCTCATGATCACACACATTGACGACAAGGGTTTCTTGTACTTTGCGATGATAGGCGGCCTGGACCCGGCCACCCTGGTATGCCAGAGGGTTGAGATACTCTCCTCGAAGGGCACGGTCAGGGGGGTCATCGGCCGCAAGGCGGTGCACCTGATGGATTCCTCCGAGCGCGGCCGGGAGTTGAAGCTGGAAGACCTGTGGATTGACATCGGGGCCAAGGACAGGAAAGACGCCATGAAAGCCGCGGCGGTGGGCGATCCGGTCGTGATCTCGCCGGACTTCATTGAGCTGCGCAACCGGCTTGTGGCGGCCCGCGCCTTTGACGACCGGGTGGGGGCCTGGGTGGTCACCGAGGTGCTGGGGGCACTGGCGAAAAAGAAACTGAAGGTGGGCGTTTACGCGGTTTCAACCGTGCAGGAAGAGGTCGGACTGCGCGGGGCGATCACGAGCGCCTACAACATCAAGCCGGCCGCCGGCATTGCCGTGGATGTGGGCTTTGCATCCGATTATCCGGCCGGCATGCCGAAAAAGACCGGCGATGTATCCCTGGGCAAGGGGCCGATCCTTCACGCCGGCGCCAATATCAACCCGGTGCTCGGCAGGATGCTGTGCGGCACCGCCCGGCGCAAGGGCATCAAGTTCCAGATGCAGGCCGAACCGCGGGCGACGGGGACCGACGCCAACGCGATCCAGGTGATGCGGGGCGGCTGCGCCGCGGCGCTGGTCAGCATTCCGAACCGTTACATGCATTCGCCGGTGGAAATGGTTTCGCTTGCGGACCTGGAGGCGACGGTTTCTTTGATTGCCGAAACCATCCTGGCCATGACCGGCAAAGAAAGCTTCATCCCGGGCTGATCAATATAAAACATCATTCTTGATGCGTTTGCATCAGCCCGGATCCCGGGGAACGCTTTATAAAGTTAGCCCCGCGGCTTGACTTTCATTTTATTCCGCGCTCTTTTTTCCACCGCTCGCGCTGGATATAGTCAACGGCGTGATACTTGTTCATGCCGTAGGGGAAATCGTGGGGCTTGTAGTTTTTCAGCCACTGGTGGTGCAGGCCATACGAGAGCGGGTGCTGCTCGAATATCCAGGGGCAATCCTCGACGACGATCCCGGCCATTTGCCGGTAAAGGGCGGTGCGCTCGGGCGAGTCCGCCATGATCCGTGCCTTTTCATAAAGCGCGTCAAATGACTTGTTGGCGTAGTTGCAGTGGTTCGGGCCGGGTGAGCTGTTCGGGCCGAAGAAAAGCTGCAGGAAATTTTCGGCGTCCGGGTAATCCGCCACCCACCCGAGGCGGAACATCTGCGCCTGGCGGCGCTCCATGCGCGAGAGGAAGGTCGGCCAGTTGTTGTAAATCGGCACGATCTGGATGCCGATCCTGTCCATGAAAGATGAAAACAGCTCCACCGAAGCCCGAACTTCGGGGTCGTTCGGGTTGCCGATGTCGAGGTGCAGCTTCAGCCGCCGCCCGGTCTTGGGGTCCTTGCCGCCGGGATAGCCGGCCTGGGCGAGGAGGGCCCTGGCGCGCTCAAGGTCGAAAGGATAAGGCTGGGTCTGATTCTCAAAGCCGGCAATGCCTGGCGGGATCGGGCCGGAGGCGCGGATGACGCGGTTATTGTAAAAGCGGACGTAATGCCCGGTGTCAAAGGCGCAGGCAATCGCCTGGCGCAGGGGGAGATTGCCGCCCACGACCGGGTCATCCATGTTGAAGCCTATGTAATAAGTCTCCATGACGGGCGTGCTGAACATCCTTATCCCCATGCCGGCGAGCTCGTTTTTAAGAGTCTTTTCGGAGGTGATCACCGCATCCCAGTTGTCGCGCGAAATGCCCGAGGAATCCACTTCGCCCTTCAGGAACATGAACCAGAGGGTGGTTGAATCGCTGACGACGTATTGCGCAATCCGGTCGAGAAACGGGATCGGCCGCCCGGCTTCGGCAAGAAGCCCGGACTGTGCATCCCCGGCAGCGCCTGCGGCGGGGTATGTTTCCCGTCTCCACGCCGGGTTGCGCCCGTATTCGATGCGGTAATTCCTTTTCCAGGCCTTGAGGCGGAAAGGGCCGGTGCCGACCGGGTGGTTGACGAAGTCCGGGCCGTAATATTCCACCGCCTCGCGCGGGACTGCAAAGCTGTAATGCATGGTCAGGATCCAGAGCAGCTGCGGGTAGGGGGCCTTCAGGCGGATGCGCAGGGTGTAGCGGCCGGGGGCTTCCAGGCCTGAAACTACAGCGCCGTAGTCGGTTGGTTGCTCGCCGGAAGACGCGGCCCTGAATTCATCCAGGCCGGCGATGCGCCCGTTGAAGGCCCAGTAGCCGGTCGAGCCGGTCTTCATGTCGGCGATGCGCTTGATGGAATAGACGAAGTCCTCGGCCATGAGCTCGCGGCCGGCGCCCGCGGTTGCCGCGAAGCAGGAGTCAGCCTGGAAATGTACGCCGCGCCTGATCTTGAAGGTATATGTGAGCCCGACTTCTGATATTTCAGGCATTGATTCGCACAGGCAAGGCTCGACCCGGTAGGGGCGGTCGAGGTAGGAATACTGCAAAAGACCTTCGTAAATCCTGCTTATGGCAAGGGCCGAGGCCACGTCGCCGGCCAGGGCTGGGTCGAAGCCCCGGATGCGCTCGGCAACCCCGTAAAGCGCATTCGGGCTTTCGGTGCGGCTGATGTCGGCGGCCGGGGAATGAACAGTCATGAACGCAAGGGAAGCTGCAAGGCCAACTAACAGGCGGTGCCTTTTGGCTATTGGTGTTTTGTCCATTTTGCCGTGCGGTCAGCTCGGGATGTAACGCCTTGTTGCCTGGAGGAGAGATCTTCGCTTAACACGCGGACGGTAACGGCCGCAAATAGCAGCGGAGACGTTTTTTTTATATGCCTTGCGAAACACGAAATTCGCTTCAAGGATTTCGCTGGATTCACGGGGCCGCCGGCGCTTGCGGGGCCGGCGCCAGGGGCTGGGCGTCCGGGGCGGGCAGGGACGGTGCCGCGGGCATGGGAGCCGGGACCTGGCCGGCGGGCTGCTCCGCTGCCGGCCGCGGGCTTTCATCGAGAATAGATTTGGGCACGGCATTTGAATAAATCATGGCAAGCAGCACCGTGGTGATGATGAAAATGCTTCCGAGCCACATGGTGGCCCTTACGAGCACGTTGCTGGCGCGTGCCCCGAAGAGCGACTCGCCCATTTCGGCCCCGAAGGCCAGGCCAAGGCCCTCGCCCTTTGCCCTCTGGAGAAGGACCACTATGACCAGCAGGATGCTGCAGATGATTTCAACGGCGATCAGAAGTATTTTAACGATTAGCATGTTTGCCCGGTGTTTTTGGTTTTATGACACGGCGGATTGAACAATGGCCAGGAACGCGTCGGCGTCCAGCGCGGCCCCGCCGATCAGGCCGCCGTCAATGTCGCTCTGGCGGAAAAGCTCGGCGGCGTTCTGGGGCTTGACGCTCCCGCCGTAAAGGATGCGGATGGCGGCGGCGGTCTTTTCATCGGACTGGTCCAGGACGAGCCGGCGGATCAGCTGGTGCACTTCCTGGGCCTGCTGGGGAGTGGCGGTCATGCCGGTGCCGATCGCCCAGACCGGCTCGTAGGCGAGGATCATGCTGCCGAAGCCGGCGGCGTCAATATCCTTCAGGCTTTCCCGGCACTGCCGGCTGATAACTTCCTCGGTTTGGCCGGCCTTGCGCTGGGCGAGGGTTTCGCCAACGCAAACGATGGGGTGGAGGTGGCTGGCTAGGGCGGCCCTGGCCTTGCGGTTGACGACCTCGTCGGTTTCTCCGAAAACCGTCCTGCGCTCGCTGTGGCCCAGGATGACGTAGTGGCAATAGAGGTCCCTGAGCATCGCGGCGGAGATTTCACCGGTGAATGCGCCCGATTTTTCCCAGTGCATGTTCTGGGCGCCGAGCACGATGTTGGTGCCGGAAAGTATGGAACCCGCCGTGGCCAGCGCCGTGAAGGGCGGGCAGACGACAATGTCGACGCCCTTGACGTTTGCCAGGAGACGGGTCAGGTCCTTGCAGAGCGCCGCCGCTTCCGCGGCGGTGTTGTTCATTTTCCAGTTGCCCGCCACGAGGGGCTTGCGTTTCGACGTTGTCATTTTTTCATTCATGCTTGGATTGTTTCTTCCGCCCGTCCGGGCCTGCGGGTCCCGGGAAAACGGCCGGTCATTGTGTCATTTGTCGCTTAAAATTGCGATGCCTGGCAGCTCCTTGCCTTCCAGGAATTCGAGGCTGGCGCCGCCGCCGGTGCTGATGTGGCTCATCTTGCCTGCCAGGCCGCTCTTGTTGACGGCGCTGACGCTGTCGCCCCCGCCGATGACGCTGACGCAGTTGCCGTTGGCGGCTATGGCCTTGGCGACGGCCATGGTGCCGTTTTCAAAGGGGGCCATTTCGAAGCAGCCCATGGGCCCGTTCCAGACGATGGTCCGGGCGGCTTCAATCTCCGCGGCGAACAGCCGGGCGGTTTTGGGCCCGATATCGAGCGCCATCCAGCCTTCGTCGATTCCGTTTTCAGCGACCACCCTGGTGTTGGCCTCGGCGCTGAATTCGCTGGCGATGACGTTGTCCACGGGCAGGAGCAGCTTGACGTTGTTTTTAACGGCCGCCTCCAGCACCGATTTGGCGAGGTCCACCTTTTCGAGCTCGACCAGCGATTTTCCCACCGGCAGTCCCCTGGCCTTGTAGAAGGTGTAAGCCATGCCGCCGCCGATGAGCAGCGCGTCCACCTTGCCGAGCAGGTTCATCAGGACGTTGATCTTGTCGCTGATCTTGGCCCCGCCGATGATGGCCACGAAGGGTTTGGCCGGGCTGGCGGTGACCTTGTCCAGGTATTCAATTTCCTTTTCCATCAGGAACCCGCAGAGGCGCTCCTGGAAACACCCGGCCACAGCCACCATCGAGGCGTGCGCGCGGTGGGCGGTGCCGAAGGCGTCGTTGACGTAAACATCGCCCATTTGCGCGATCTGCGCGGCGAATGTTTTCTGCCGGGCCTTCATGGCCGCCTTGGCCGCCTTGCGCTCGTCCTCGGGCGCGGTCTTGGGCAGGTCGATTTTACATTCTTCCTCGGGGTGGAACCTCAGGTTTTCGAGAAGGAGAATCTCGCCCGCCTTCAGCCCGCGCGCCATGGCAAGCGTTTCCTGGCCGACGCAGTCCGGGGCGAACCTGACCGGCTTCCCGATCAGCTCGGAGAGCCTTTGCGCTGCCGGCTTGAGGCTGAATTCCGGGTTCGGTTTTCCGTCGGGGCGCCCGAGGTGGCTCATGAGCACAAGGCTGGCCGCGCCGTGGTCGAGGATATGCCGGATGGTCGGGAGCGCGGCGCGGATGCGGGTGTCGTCATCTACGCGGCCGTCCTCGATCGGCACATTGAAATCAACGCGCATCAGGACGCGCTTGTTTTTAAAGTCAGCGTCGCGGACAGATTTCTTGTTCATGTCTTTATCAGGCGCAAAGCGGCAAAGTTACACGGGCGCTTGGCCGGGCGCCCTGGCGCGCGGCCCGGCTGCTTCTGCCGTAGTTCCCTTGAGCCTGCCTTTCACTTATTTAAGCGTCACCGCCAGCTTTTTGATCAGGTCCACGCAGCGGCAGGAGTAGCCCCATTCATTGTCATACCAGCCGACTACCTTGACCATGTTGTCGCCGATGGCCATGGTGAGCTTGCTGTCGAAAATGCAGCTGTGGTTGTCGCCGACGATGTCCGCCAGGACGATATCCTCGTCGCAATAGGCGAGGATGCCTTTCAGGGGGCCTTCGGCGGCCTTCTTGAAGGCCGCGTTGATCTGGTCCGGCGCCGCCGCCTTTTTGAGGATCACCGAGAGGTCCGTGACCGAGCCGTCGGGCGTGGGCACGCGCAGGGCGTAGCCGTGCAGCCGGCCCTTCATCTCCGGGATTACTTCCGAGATGGCCTTGGCCGCGCCGGTCGTGGTGGGGATGATCGAAGTGGCGGCCGAGCGCGCGCGCCGCAGGTCCTTGTGCGGGAAGTCGAGGATGCGCTGGTCGTTCGTATAGGAATGGATGGTGGTCATGAGGCCCTTGTCCAGCCCGAAGTTGTCGTTGAGGACCTTTACCATCGGCGCGAGGCAGTTGGTGGTGCAGGAGGCGTTCGAGATGATGTTGTGCCTGGCCGGGTCATAGGACTGGTCGTTGACGCCCATGACTAGGGTAACATCGTGTCCCTTCGAGGGGGCGCTGATCAGCACTTTCTTGGCGCCGGATGCGGTGATGTGCAGTCCGGGGCGGTCGGTTTCCCTGGCCTTTTCGGTGTTGTCGGTGAATCGCCCGGTGCTTTCCAGGACAACCTGGACCCCGAGCTCTTTCCAGGGCATCTTGCCGGGGCCGTCCTTGATGGTCAGCACCTTGATCTTTTTACCGTCAATGATGATGTTCTGGTCGTCGTGACCGACCGTGCCGGGGAATTTCCCGAAGGTGGAGTCGTATTTGAGCAGGTGGGCCAGGGTTTTGGTGTCGGTGAGGTCGTTCGCCGCCACAAAATCAATCTGGTCAAGGGCCTTCATTTCGTGGGCCGCGCGGTAGACAAGCCTTCCGATTCTTCCGAAGCCGTTTATCCCGATTTTAATCGCCATGGTTATTTTCCTTTCATTGTTTGCGGCGGCACAGGTGGCAGGTATGCCGCCCCGCCGGTCTTTGCATCAGAAACGCGATCCAACTATCTATTAAAAAAAGCCCGGGGAGTCAATCAATAAATATTTGATTTTTATGCGCCGGCGCCGGTTGACATTTTCTGGAAATCAGGTAACTATTCACGGGTCCAGCTCGTAGCGCCTCGGTCAATAAAAACGGCAAGGGGAACAAAGTCCATGGGCGAAGGCATAGCGGAAAAAATCATCAGGCGGCACCTCGTGCGGGGCCGTTTTTCTGCCGGGGAGGAAATCGGCATAAAGATAGACCAGACCCTCACCCAGGACGCCACCGGGACCATGGTCTACCTGCAGTATGAGAGCCTCGGCCTCAAGAGTCTGAAGACGGAGCTTTCGGTGAGCTACGTTGACCACAACACGGTCCAGGACGGGTTCGAAAATGCGGACGACCATAAATACCTGCAGACCGTTGCGGCCAAATACGGCATTTATTTCTCGAGGGCCGGCAACGGCATCTGCCACCAGGTGCATCTGGAGCGGTTCGGCGCTCCCGGCAAAACCCTCCTGGGATCGGATTCGCACACGCCCACCGGCGGCGGGCTGGGGATGCTGGCCATCGGCGCCGGCGGCATCGATGTTGCGCTGGCCATGGCCGGGGCGCCCTTCTACCTGGAATGCCCGCGCCTGGTAAGAATCAACCTGAACGGCCGGCTTGGAAAATGGGTGTCTGCCAAGGACGTCATCCTGGCGGTCCTGCGCAAGCTCACCACCAAGGGCAACACCGGCACCGTCATCGAATACGGAGGCAGCGGCATAGCCTGTCTGCCTGTCCAGGAGCGCGCCACCATCACGAACATGGGGGCGGAGCTGGGCGTGACCACTTCCGTTTTCCCGAGCGACGCTCTCACCCGCGCGTTCCTGAAGGCGCAGGGGCGCGGCGGAGATTGGCGCGAGCTCGCGGCCGACCGCGGCGCGCGCTACGACCGCACGCTGGATTTCGATCTCGATAAAATCCGGCCGATGGTGGCCAGGCCCGACAGCCCGGACAACGTCGTGCCGGTAAGCGACATAGCGGGCCTCAAAATCGACCAGGTGGCCATCGGCAGCTGCACCAACGCATCGTTCACGGACCTGATGAAGGTCGCCGCCATCCTCAAGGGGCACAGGGTTCATCCCGACGTCAGCCTGGTGATCGCGCCGGCCTCGCGCCAGGTGTTTGCCATGCTTGCGGATGCCGGGGCGGTCTCGGTTTTCCTTGAGGCGGGCGCGAGGATGCTCGAGCCGGTTTGCGGCTTCTGCATCGGCAACTGCCACGCGCCGCGCAGCGACGGTGTAAGCCTGCGCACCACCAACCGCAATTTCAAGGGGCGCTCCGGAACCAAATCGGCCGGGGTATACTTGGTCAGCCCGGAAACGGCCGCGTTCTCGGCTATAAGCGGGGTGCTGACCGACCCATCTTCCTCCGGCATGAAATGCCGGAGGACGGGCGCAAAATACAGCATAACCGTGGACGACAGCATGATTATCCCGCCCCTGCCTGCCGGCCGGCGCGCGCACCAGGAGGTGGTGCGCGGCCCCAATATCGGCCGGCCGCCGGCGCTCGAGCCGCTGTCCGACGCAATCCTCGGACGTATCGAGCTGAAGGCCGGCGACAAGGTCACCACCGACGATATCATGCCGGCCGGCGCGCGCCTGAAATACAGGTCCAATATCGAAAAATACGCGCAGTTCGTTTTTGAGCAGGTGGACCCGGAATTCAGCCGGCGCTGCCTGGAAAACAAGAAGAACAACATAGCCTCCGTGATTGTCGGCGGGCTGAGCTACGGCCAGGGATCGTCGCGCGAGCATGCCGCGATCTGCCCGCGCTTCCTGGGGGTGAAGGCGGTGATCGCCAAGTCTTTTGAAAGGATCCATTTCGCCAACCTGATCAATTACGGCATCGTGCCGCTGGTGCTCGCCAGCCCGGAAGACTACGCGCGCCTCAACCGCGCCGACGAGATAGAGATCTCCGGCCTGGTCAAGGCGGTCCGGGAAGGCGACCGCGTGGCGATTATCAACAAGACCGGTAACGCAAAAGTGGAGGCGCTGCTTGTTTTGAGCGCAAGGCAGCGCGCAATCCTCCTGGATGGCGGCGTGCTCAATCACGCCCGGAAAGAAAATCATGACAGACAAGATCAAGTATGACGGCGCAAAACAAGCATGCCTGGTGCCGGATCGGCCGGTGATACCGTTCATTGAGGGCGACGGCACCGGCCCGGACATCTGGAGGGCTTCGGTCAGGGTTTTTGACGCGGCCGTCAGGAAAGCCTACGGCGGGCTCCGGCAGGTGGCCTGGAAGGAAGTGCTGGCGGGCGAAAAGGCCTTCAAGGCCTGCGGGAGCTGGCTGCCGGATGAGACGGTCAAGGCCTTTGCCGATTACCTGGTGGGCATCAAGGGGCCCCTGACCACGCCGGTGGGCGGGGGGCACCGCAGCCTGAATGTAGCCCTGCGCCAGAAACTGGATTTGTATGTCTGCCTGAGGCCGGTGCGCTGGTTTCAGGGCGT
>Ga0172371_10008877_pt1 | contig 13954 bp, 8 predicted proteins | sample Lak12m_FD_114543 | JGI IMG/M metagenome (GOLD analysis project Ga0172371, IMG submission 114543) | Freshwater microbial communities from Kabuno Bay, South-Kivu, Congo - kab_022012_12m | ecosystem: Environmental > Aquatic > Freshwater > Lake | place: Democratic Republic of the Congo: South-Kivu... | reverse complement strand
GATCCGGAGCTTGCAGCCTGGAATCATCATCAACGACCGCATCAACCTGCCCCAGGATTTCAACACACCCGAGCAGACGATCCCGGCCACCGGCATTCCCGGCCGCGACTGGGAGACCTGCATGACGATGAACGACACCTGGGGCTTCCACAAATACGATCACAACTGGAAATCGACCGAAACGCTGCTCAGGAACCTGATCGACATCGTCAGCAAAGGGGGCAATTACCTTTTGAACGTCGGGCCCACGGCCGAAGGGCTCATCCCCGAGGCGAGCGTCGAGCGGCTCACGGCCGTCGGCCGCTGGATGGACGTCAACGGGGAGTCGATCTACGGCACCACGGCCAGCCCCTTCAAGAAACTCCCCTGGGGGCGGTGCACGAAGAAGCCCGGCAAACTCTATCTGCACGTGTTCGACTGGCCGCAGGGCGACCTGATCGTGCCCGGGCTGAAGAGCAAGGTCGAGAAGGCGTATCTGCTAGCCGATCCGGGCCGCACAGCGCTGGACGTCAGGTCGGCGGACGACTCGGTGGCGATCGCCGTTCCGAGGCAGGCCCCCGACAAGATCGCCTCGGTCGTGGTCCTGGAAGTCGCCGGGGAGCCGCAGGTCCTGCCGTACGCGCTAGCGCAGGCAGCGGACGGCAGCCTGACCTTAAGCGCCCTCGAGGCCACGGTTCACGGCCAAACCGCCCGCTACGAATCGGGCGACGGCAAGGACAACATCGGCTACTGGGTCAACGCCAAGGACTACGTCTCCTGGGAGGCGGGTGTCCGGTCGGCCGGCGCCTTCGACGTGGAAATCACCTACGCCTGCGAGAACGCTTGTGCGGGCAGCACGTTTACGCTCGGCGTGCTCGACCGGAAGCTCAGCGGCAAGGTCGAGCCGACCGGGGCCTGGAACAAGTTCGTCACCAAGAAGCTGGGGACCCTGAAGATCCCCGGCTCCGGTCGCTACACGTTCACGGTAACGCCCGACACGATGCCCCACGGCGCCGTGATGAACCTGAAGGCCGTCACGCTGAAGCCGACGAGGTAGAGGACAGCGTGAGCACAGCAAATTTCGTCCCGGAGGGACGGTTGAAAGTAGCCCAGCGATTCATCGCTGGGATCCGAATCACCAAAAGAATGCCCTTCGTCCCGTAGGGACGATTGAAACGAACGACTCGCAGTTCAGGTGTCCCTGCGGGACACCCCCAGGCGATCGAACCGTTCCACCCAGCGATGAATCGCCGGGCTATTATCATAGGCCCCTCCGGGGCAAGTGACGCTGTCCAAATCATAAATCCCCCCAACTCTGAATCGCTGATAGTAGTGCAGGGTGGGTGCATTCTGCGGTCGGATCGCGTGTTCGTCGGGGGCAATGGGGGAGAACACCATGGACCTGGACGACTTTTGCCGTAGGCAGAGCCAAGCAGTCGCCGAGTTCAACCGGCACGAACGCCGCAACGACGGGCTTCGTGTGGCGACGAGCCTGTGCGCCGGGCTGGGCATCCTGCGCGACTCGCTCCTCATCCGCATGCATGAGGACGTCGAGCGGAGCATCGGCCGCGATTCGATGCTCGTGCCGGTCTCCGAGATCAAGGCCCGGAAACTGACGAAGGCCGAGATCGAAATGTATCAGATCGCGGAGTCCGGGGCCGCGGCCAAGGAGTTCGGCTACATCGGCTCATCCGATTGGTACGTGGAGTGGCTTGCGCGGCTGCGTCACTCCGAGCCCCAGCTCGACCCGGCCGCGTGCAAGCGGCTGGCCGATTACCTCGCAGAAACGTCCGACCAGCGCCGCACGCGATTTGAGCGCGCGCTGGCCAAGGCGCTTCCGGAATCGACGCGGGCCCCGCTCGTGCTCCACCGCCTCCATCCCTTGTGCGTGCAGATCACCACGGCGCAGGCCTTCGCCGACCACGCGCGGGCCTCGGGGTTGCGCCAGTCGCAGGTGAACGCGCTCCCGGCGATTCTCGACTGCCGCACTTGTCACGGCAAGGTCCTGGAAAACGGCGAGCAGTGCGCCGGCTGCGGCAACCCGCTGTGGAAATCCTCCTGGCTCACCACGGCCGATTAAATGACCTTGCGTGATTCGGGGACGTGCCACGGGAGCGTTTATTTGCGTTTCGAGACGGCCTGGATGGCGTAGGCTCGCGGCCAGTGCGATTGCTCGCGATATCTCTGGCCGACGGCGACCTTCTGGGTTTCCATCCCGCCGTCGAGCGTGAGGATGATCATCCGGTCCTGGTAGTCCTCGCCGAACTCGACCACGCCGGCGTTCGGCTTGCCCGCCGGGTCGCCGGTGTAGAAGCCGAAGTAGGATCCCGCGCCCACCTGGTCGCTCCCCTGGACCATTTCAAAGGGGAAGGTTTGCAGCCCGGCGCCGGTGTTGACGCGGGTCTTGCCGATGCCGGTGAGCTTGAAGGCGGCGCCCTCTTTCTTGAAGACGAGCGGGGTGATCGCGCGGCCCTGCTGGGCGGCCCCGTTGTCGTTGAAGAAGCTCCAGGTGTCGAGGCGGTAGCCGCCGTCGCAGAATTCCTGCTCTTCGCCGCCGACCATGTCCAGGACCCAGATGATGGCCGCAGCGCTGTCGACCGTGTCGCGACTGCGGAGCCCCTCGCGGGCCCCCACGACGCCGGGGATCGGAGGCGCGGGGAGGATTGCCCGGACCACCGTCGCCACCTGCTTCTGCGCGCCGTCGGGCAACTTGGCGATCCGCTCGTCGAGCGGGTCACGAAGCCCCACGGCCACCAGCGCCTTCTCGGCCCCGCCGAGCCGGTAGGCCGCCGCAGCCGTCGCCGCAACCTGCTCGAATCCCGATTTCGGCCAGCCCTCCCTGAGCCGCGCCACCATCAGCGGGCGCGGGGCGACCGCCGCGAACAGGTAGTCGAGGTCCGTCACGGCGAGCATCCCCGGGAGATATGGGAGCGTGTTGAGATAAGCAAGTTCTTCCGGGGCGACGTTTTCCGCCCAGTCGCGGAACGTCGTCACGTTCGCTGCCGCCACTCCGGCAATGCGGGGCTCCAGCACGGCCGACAAGCAGGCGTCGATCCCACCGACGCCGCTCCCGGCGGCCACGATCCGGGCGGAATCGACCTCCGGCCGGCCCGAAAGATACTGGAAGGCCGCCACGTTCTCAGCCACGCGGAGGCCCATCGGCGAGAGCCCCGCCAGATCGGCCGCCGCGAAGAAACCGGGCACGTCGGCCAACTCCAGTCTCCGCGGGCTCTTGGCATGGATGGAAACATGCTCCGGCACGAGGACCCAGTAGCCTTGCGTCGCCAACTGCCGCACGGTCGTCTGCACCTCGGGCGATTCGGCCGAGAGCCTGCCGTCGGGCGAGAGGATCACCGCGGCCTGCTTCCCGCTTGCCGGGGTGGCCGGGTGAACGAGCACGGCCGGGCAGGTCAGTCCGGTATCGATCGAGAGGCTGAGTCGCTCCACGGCAAGTCCGCCGGCCTTCGACGTGCCGATCACCTTGGCCGCCCCGGGCTGCACGGTCTTCAGTCCGCACGCCTTTTCGAGCCATTGGGCAACGCCCTCACGGTACGCCTGCCATTGGGCCTGCGACTTCAGCGACTCCGCCCAGGGCGCCGCCTCCTTGGCGATCCGGCCCCGGAGCCATGTGGCGACTTTGAAGTCGGGCTTGTCGGGCTTGCCGCACGGAAGCGGAGCCGCGCTGGAGGGCGGGAGCGATTTCATCTGCTGCGCGAGCCACGGCTCGATTTGCGGGAGGCAGGCGGCCATGCTGTCCTCGCCGTCGTTCCGCACCGCGGCGATGGCACCGGCCGCGTTGGCTAGTGCGTAGACCTTTTTGGCCGTGCCGAGCACCTTCGCGTAGTCGCCCGCCGACCAGGAGGGACTCCGCGTATTGCCGACGATCAGCAGGGGCCGCGGCGACACGCAGGCGGCGATCTCATTCCACTCCGCGTGGCCGAGCAAGCCGCCCGGCACCATCGACGGATCAGCGATCGACCCGGGCTTCAGCCCGGGCAATTGGGCCAGGCGCTCGCACGTGGCCTCGCCGTCGATCGGCACGACGACCTGAAAGCGAGGCTCCAAGGCCGCGGCCAGCCACGCCTGCCGGGCGCCGGCTCCGATGCCGGTGATGCCGATCCGTCCCGGATCGACGTCCGGCCGCGTGACGAGATAGTCCAGGCTTCGCAAGGCGTCGAACACCTGGATGCCCATCACCGGCGTGCCGGCGGCCGCGCCCACGGCATACAGCGCGACGTCGGCCGCGAGCCGCTTTCCGATCCGCGGGTCTTCGATGAACAGGACCACGAAGCCGGAACGGGCGATCCCCTCCACGAACTGCCGGTAGCCGAGCCACGTGTAGTGCGCCAGGTGGCCGGGGCAGACGACCACGGCGGGCCGGCGGCCTTTGTTCTCCTTGAGCCGGATGACGTGTCCGGCGGCATAGGTCGGCCCGGCCCAGTGGTAGATCACCTCCTCGATCACCAAACCGCCCTCTTCCTTTTGATGCGTGACGGCCGCCTTCATCGCCTCGCGCGCCGGCAGCCCTAGCCACCCACTCACCTCCTTGACGAGCTTGCCGCGGTGCTGTTCCCAGCCGGCCGCCGTATCGGGCAGCGGCGGGCGCTGGGCCGCCAGCTTCCCGGCACGCTTGGCCAGGTATTGCAGGATCGAAGCCGATGCCTCGCCGCCGCGAGAAGGGGCCGACGACGCGGCAGCAAAGGAGAAAATCGCGACTAGCACGCCGATCGTTTTCCAAATCCGCAACATGGGGGCTGCTCCTGGTTCCAGGGGACTCATCATCGTGCCACGGACGCGGCCGCCGTCCCGGCCGCACGTCCCTACGGTGGCCAACGTAGCGGAAATGCGAGGCAAGTGCAAGATTCTCTGATCTTTCGTGGCATGTTGCGGCACCGCACTCCGTGGGGTACGATCGTGAGTTGAATGGGAGACAACCTATGCAAACGAAAGAGACCGTTTTGGGTGCGATTCTTGTTCTGGCCGGGATCGCAATGTCTTCGTCTTACGGTGCGGAAGAGATCTGGCCGCGGGGGTTCCAGCGGGTCCGGGAGAAGACGACCCAACCGTGGAATCTCGCGGCCGAAGGCCGGCCGGTGGCCGATATTGTCGTGTCGGGCACAGGCGGGAACGAGGACCTGGTCCGCAATGCCGCGGAGTGGCTCGCCGGGTTCGTGCGCCGCTCGACCCGGGCTTCGGTCACGATCGGCGGCGAAGGCCTCCTTTCCGGGGGCAAGCGGCACCTCGTGGCTGCCGTGGGCGAGCAGCCGCTCCTGGCCCGGCTCGTGAAGGACGGGAAACTGGAACTGCCCTCCCAGGTCGGCAACCAGGGATTCGTGATCCGTCGCGTGGAAGACCCCGGCGCCGGGGACTTGCTGGTCTGTTGGTCCCCGTCGGCGATTGGCTGCCGGTACGGTCTGATTGAGATCCTTCGGTCGCTGGAGGTGAGCCGGACCGGCGTAGGCACACACCTGGCTCGCGTGGTGGAGCGGCCGCAGTTCCCCATGCGGATCTGCTACGTGAACTTCGCCGAGCACTTGCAAAACGCGTACAATCCGAACGTCCTGTTCGACGTGCCGGCGAACCGCTGGAGCCGGGAGGACTGGGAGCGATTCATCGACATGATTTCCGGATTCCGCTACAACATCTTCGAGTTCTGGCTCGTGCCCTCCCTCTTCTCCCCCGAGGCCCTCCACGGCGGCAAGATCCAGCGGGAATTCGCCGACACGATCAATCACGTGATCGCCTACGGGAAACGGCGCGGCGTGGCGGTGCACCCGATCCAGGCCGTGAACACCGTCGGCGCGAACTGGCACTTCCACTGCCCCAACGTGCCCGCCGAGCACGCCGAGATCGTCGCCTTGTGGGACCACTGGTCGCGGGCGATGCGGGGCAACGAGTACATCGGCTTCTTCCCCGGCGACCCGGGCGGCTGCACGAAGAACGGCTGCACGCCGGAGACGTACTTCGACCTCTGCCTGGAACTCAGCAAGGTGGTGCGGAAGAACAACCCCGGGGTGAAGATCGAGGTCGGGACGTGGGGGGAGCCGTTCGGCGGCTGGGGCGTTCCGCTCTGGACGGGCAAGCCCGATCGGGCCGCGCAGGCGATGAAGCGTTTTCTCGCCCGGCTCCCGGAGTTTCCCCCCGGGACGTTCACGAGCATCAACCTGGGATTCAGCCCCGATTGCCACCCGAACACTCACGGCGGCGACGGCCGGCCCTACGCCCGCGAGGCGGCCAAGATCTGCCCGGTGCTCACGTGGGACTACAGCGTCACGGAGGGCGAGGGGACGGTGTCGCCGCGGTGCCGGGTGCGGCGGATGCTCGAGCGCCGCCGCGAGGAGTTGGCCCTGGGCTGTTATTCGGGCGGAATCTGCTACACCATGGCGCCGCGGCTCCAGTGCCTGAGCATCTTCTGCTGTGCCGAGGCGTGGTGGAACCCGTCGCGCCAGCCCGAGGCCGTGCTGGGCGACTTCGGCCGGCTGGTCTTCGGCGACGAGCTGGCCGCCGCCGGCCCGCTTCTCGAAGAATTCGAGGTCATCCCCGATTGGGGCTACTATCCTCCCTTCCCCTATTCCCCCCAACGCTTGGAAAAGAGCATGGGCAAGCTCTTAGCGAACCTGGAGAAGGTCGGCGCCGACGCCGAAAGCCGGCTCCCGCTCGCGCCCACCTTCGCCGAGTACCGCAAGAGCCTGACCTTCTTCGCCGGATTGTTCCAGAAGCTGGCCACCGTGGCCATGGCGGTCGACGAGGGCTCTGCGCTGGCCCGCGCCTCGGGCAAGGTCGGTGCAGGACGCACCGGGCCGGTCGCCATCGACGAGATCGACCAGATCCTCGCCGAGCCGAACGACTTCCCGCAAAAGGAGAAGCTCCGCGCGTTGGCCGCCCGGCTCCGCGACCTCGATGTGCGTGGGCTGACCAAGAGTTACTGGGACACGGTGTACGGGATCTACGGGGTGATCCCCCATCCGGTCGATCCCCGCGCCCAGGGCGCTACGAGCACTCTGTTCGCGCGGTTCAACTGCCAGTACGCCGTGTCGCGACCGCCGACCGCGCTGGAGAAGCCGCTTCGCGCGACCGGCAAACCGTTCGTCGTGGTGCCGCTGGGCCGGCCCGAGGGAGCTTCCGGCTGGAGGTTCAGCGGCTGGCCCGTCCACGGCGAAGACGGCGGCGAAACCTGGAGCGCCAGCTTCAACGAGCCGGGGATCATCGCCCGCGACGACTTCCACGACAAGGGCTTTCGCTGGCTCGTCGTTCGCCTGACCGAAGGGCCCAAAGGCGGACGCAAGACGATCAGCGTCAACGGCCGGGCGATCGGCCAGTTCGTCCGCACCGGGCCGCCCGTCACGGAGAAGAAGGAGTGGTGGGTCACGCGGTGCTATCCGATCCCCGAGGGGGTGCTCAAGGACGGGAAGATCGAAATCCGTTTCACCGATCCGGGCGTCGCGATCGCCGCCGTAGCATTCTCCGCCGATCGTATCCCGGAGAGCAAATAGTGGCGTTTTGGACACTCTAGCAGGAATACCGGGTAATCACGAAAACACGAAAGGGCGAAAGAACGAAGAAGAGGGCAAATCACTACGGGCAAACCGATCGGTCGCCGGCTCTTGCTTCCTGCTTTCGTTCCTTCGTGTTTTCGTGATTCTTTTCCTCGCTGCATCGGTTTGAAGCCCGGTTTCGTTGCGGGAGTCTCGCGTTTTGCCGCGGCACTCGAAGGACCGACAGAACCATGAACCGCAAGCAGCAGATGCTCGCCGTCTTGGAGGGGAAGCCGACCCCGCGCATCCCCTGGGTGCCGCGATTGGACCTGTGGTATCGCGCGAACGAGCGCGCCGGGACCCTGCCCGATTGCTATCGCCAGGCCACCCTGCTGGAAATGCTCGACGACCTGGGGTGGGGCTACCACGGCGTGGTTCCCAACTATCAGGATCTCCGCTCGCCGGACGACGACGTACACCGGGGCTTGGGCATCGTCAATCTGCACGTCATGCCTTTCCGCACCGTATTCGACGGGATCGACTACCGCGTGACGCGAGGGCACGACCGAACCACGGCGGAATACCGCACTCCGGCCGGCTCGCTGCGAACCGTGACGGTGTACGACGATCGGATGCGGGCCGCAGGAATCACGATCTCCCACGTGGAGCGGTATCCGTTCAGCAGCCCGGCCGACTACGCGGCGCTGGAGTACCTGTTTCGCCATGCCCACGCGGAGCCGAACTACGCAGGCTACGCGGCCGAGGTGGAGCGGATCGGGGACCGCGGTTTCGTGGTCGCCTACGTGGCCGGCGCGGCCTCCCCGGTGCATTTCATCCAGCGCGAGCTGATGCCCCTGGAGACGTTCTTCTTCGAGCTTCACGACCGGCCCGACGAGGTCCGCCGGCTCGCCGAGGCGATCCGCGGCTACTGGGAGGAGACGCTTTCGGTGGCCGCACGCTGCCCTGCTGAGGTCTTCCTGTTGGGGGCGAACTACGATTCGGCGATCCAGCATCCGCGGTTCTTTGCGGAGCACATACAACCGGAACTGGCCGAGTTTGCCGGGGTGCTCCACGGCCAAGGCAAGTACCTGCTCACCCACACCGACGGCGAGAACCGGGGATTGCTCGGGCATTACGTGGCGTCGGAATTCGACATTGCCGACTCGGTCTGCCCGAGCCCGATGACCCGGCTCTCGATCGGCCAGGTCCGCGAGTCGTTCGCTGGTCGGATCACGATCATGGGCGGCATCCCCTCGGTGGCCCTCGTGAAAGACTCGATGACCGACGCCCAGTTCGAGCGATACCTTGATGAGTTCTTCGCCCAGATCGGGCGCGGCGACCACTTGATTCTCGGCGTCTCCGACACGACCCCGCCGGCGGCCGAGTTCCGGCGGCTGCGGGCCATCGCCGATCGCGTGGAAGCCTTCGGCCCGGTTGGGTAAGGCGGAAGAGCGTCAGTCAAGACTTCCGAAGTCTGGGAGACTTCGGAAGTCTGGGTCGGGTAGGGCGGACCGAACGCCGTGAGGCCCGCCGAAGGTGGCGGCGGGCTCCATCGCTGTGTTCGCGGAACAAGGGGACTGGCTCCGTGGCGCAAACCGGTGTGGCGTGCGCAGAGACGTTCCCGCCACGGTGCCTGTCCCCTATTTCCGCATACCCCAGTGGTCCGTCGCAAAAGGGGACAGGCACCGTCGCCGGAAAGCGTGTTACCAGGAAGAACGTTGTTGAGGCGACGGAGCCAGTCCCCTTTTACGACTGCCGCCTTGGCGATGCAGCACTATCGCCTGTCCTTGACACTCCCCTGCCCTTGGTTCAAGATGTTCCCCAACGTCCTTTGAGCCGGAAGGTACCGTGGAATGAGCGAGTTGACTTGCGCGGAACGGGTGATGCGGGTCCTAAGGCGGCAAGAGCCGGATCGGATCCCGCATTTCGAGTGGATCATCGACCGCAAGGTCCGCGAGGCGATCTGTCCCGGGGCGTCGATGGAGGAGTTCACCCTTCGCATGGGGCTCGATGCCATCCTCACCGCGCCCGATATCAAGAAAGAACAAATCGCCCCGAATCGGTTCCGCAACGAGTGGGGCGTGGTGCTGGAGACCACGGCCGAGGAGCACGGGTTCCCCGTCGAGGGGCCGATTCACTCACTGGACGACTTCCGCAAGTACACCGCGCCCGACCCGCTCGCCCCGGGCCGCTACGAGAGCCTCCAACGGCTGGTCAAACGCTACAAGGGCAAGTTGGCCGTGGGAGTCCACCTGAACGACGTGTTCTCCATCCCTCGCTATCTGGCCGGCTTTGAGAATCTCCTCATGGCCACGGTGGAGGAGCCGGACCTCGTGCGCGGACTGGTGGACCTGTCGGTCGAGATGAACCTGACCATGGCCCGGGAGTGTGCCCGGCACGGGGCCGATTTCGTGTTCACCGGCGACGACTACGCCTCGGCCGAGCGGCCGTTCATGTCGCCCAAGGCCTTCCGCGAGTTCTTCTACCCGGGATTGAAGCGGGTCGTGGCGGGCTTTCACGAGGTGGGCCTGCCGATCATCAAGCATACCGACGGCAACATCCGGCCGCTTCTGGACATGATCCTCGATTCGGGCATCGACTGCCTCGACCCCATCGACCCGATCGCCGGCATGGACATCGCCGAGATGAAGGCCCGCTACAGCGACCGGATCGCCCTGAAGGGCAACGTCGACTGTGCCCACACCCTCACGTTCGGCTCCGAGCGTGAGGTGGTTGAAGAGACCCGGGCGGTGATCCGCAAGGCGGGCGCGGGCGGCGGGCTGATCCTTTCGTCGAGCAACAGCATTCACTCGGCCGTCAAGCCGGGCAACTACCTGGCCCTATGGAACGCGATCCGGATGTACGGGAAATACCCCATCCAGTTGGACCCCTGGGCCGACGCGGGCGCGGCGGAAGCCTTCTGAGCGATTCCGTCAAGCGCGTAGGGCGGCCGAGCCGCAACCAAGACTTCGGTGAATGCAAACTTCAAATGCAGCGCGCTATTCCCCGCGTTTCTTGGGCCTCGGCATTGGAAGACCTGGGGGTTTGCGAAGCCTGGCGAGCCGTGTAGGGCGGACGGAGCGAAGCGACGCCCGCCAGACCCTCCCTATCGCGTTGCGGCGGGCCTCACTTCGTTCGGTCCGCCCTACAGCTACAGCTACGAAGTCCGTTGTCGCTTCTCCGCTCGTGCGGCCAAGACATGGCGGTAGACGTTGGCCACGCCGGCGGCCATGGCTTCGTCGGAGAAGTGCTGGGCGTGTCGCTCAAGGGCGTTGGAACGCATGGCGGCCCAGTCGACCTGGCCGGAGACGAATCGCGCGATGGCGTCGGCCAGGGCGCGGGGGTCGTTGGGCTCGACCAACAGCCCGTCTTGCCCGTCGCGGATCGCCTCCGGGATCCCCTCCGCGCGCGTGGCCACAACCGGCACCCCGGCGGCCATGGCTTCGAGAACAACCATGGGGAGCCCCTCGCCGAAGAGGCTGGGAAGCACGAAGAGGTCCATGCGGGCGAGCTGGCGAGCCACGTCGCGGGTGAAACCGGTCCACTCGACCGTGCCGTGAAGTCCGAGTGCCTCGGCCTGGGTAACGACTTGCCGCCGGTACGGGGCAGATTCGAAATCCCCCACCGCGCGGAGGCGAACCGGCGTCCCTTGCCAGGCAAGAAGAGCGAGCGACTCCAGGAGCACTTCCAGCCCTTTACGCGGGCGAAACAGCGCGACCGTCCCCAGGGTCCAACTCTTGTCGCCGGGGGTGCGGGTCGGCCGCGGCTCGGCGCAAGGCACGCCGTTGGGCACCACGAACACCCGATCCCGATAGCGACTCCAACGGCGAAGCCGCTCGCCCAGGCTCTGCGACACGGCGATCAGGGCCGAGGCCCTCGTCAGGCTGATGTGCTCCACGATCGCGTTGAGGCGGTTCTGCCACCCGTGGGTCGAATCGCGGCCCGCTGGGCTATGGACGTGGTACACCAACGGCACCCGGCAAATGGCAGCGGCGATCGCCGCGACCAGGGCGGTCCGCGGCGTGTGGGCGTGCAACAGGTCGAACTGCCCCTGACGCACCAACTCCACCAGTTGCCCCACCGGTCGCAGGTCCCACTTCGATTTCATGGGCGCGGCGAAGGCCGGGACCCAACGCGATTTGCGGTGCCGCAGGAACCGGTCCGGCTTCACGCAAGCAAAGGCGGGCGCGAACCCGAAGTCGGGCAGCCGCTCCGCCAGGAGATCCTGCACCCGCTCCGCCCCCGAATAGTGCTCGCCGTTGATCACGTGCAGGACGCGACGGGCAGGATACCCCATCGTGGACTGGGCCGAATCCACCATATCGTCGGGTACGACACACTCGGGGGACGGAATGTTCATGTTCGGTGGGAAGACGGTATCGGCTGAATCGTCGCGTCAGGATCGTGAATGGCGCGGCAGCGGTAGTCCGACTTGATGGGCCGCCTATAATAGTTTACTTCGTGGATATTCGGGCGCCGCAACAGATGGGCGTAGGAGTGACGACTTGTCGCCTGCGGCCGAGGCTCTGAGCGCACTCCCCATAGGCGGTAGTCTGACGTGTAACGGTTCCGCCGGCCGCGCATCTTACCCTGTGTGGGAACCGAATGACGCCCTGGGTGAGGCGTGGGATGCGGTTGGGAGGGAACGTCGGGCATGCTAGCGCTGGAGACCGGTTCGGTTGCGGCGGGTAATGCGCAAGCGGGGGGTGAGCCGTGAAATGTGAAGAGCTGTTGGCCGCGCTCAACGAGTATGTGGATGGGTCGATCGACCCGGGGATCTGCGAGGCGTTTGAAGAACACCTCAAGGGCTGCAATCCGTGCCAGATCGTGGTCGACAACATCCGCCAGACGATTACCCTCTACAAAGCGGGGGAGCCGTTCGAGTTGCCCAAGGAGTTCCACGAGCAACTGCGCCGGCAATTGCGGGAGAAGTGGCGGGCGAAGTTCGCCAAGCCCTAGGTCAGGCTTTCCAGCCTGACGATTCGCCCGTCAGGCTGGAAAGCCTGACCTACGTGTCTGCGCGGTTCCGCGGAGGAGAGAATCGGCAAGAAAGGAAATGGAACATGACGATCGAACGCGGCTTGCGGCTGATTGCCGGCGTGGTGGTGCTCTCGAGCGTCGGCTTGGCGGTTGCCTGGAGCCCCTGGTGGTTGCTGCTGACGACCTTTGCCGGGCTGAACCTCTTCCAGTCGGCCTTCACGAATTGGTGCCCCATGGTTTGGGTGCTCAAGAGGGCGGGCCTCGCCCCTTGCGTTCCGGCGACCGTTACCGTTGCCTCACGGCCGAGTTCGGATAAGATGTAGGCACTGGGGTCGAGACATTCGGAGCAGCACGCAGACTTCCGAAGTCTCCGAGACTTCGGAAGTCTTGGTTGCGGCCCGGTCTCGCTAGGTGACCCATCCGAAGGAGTCGACGCTCCATGCACTACCCCTGGTGGTACGTCCCGGCCCTCACGGCCCCGATGCTGATCGCGGTCGTGTCGGTGGTCCACGTCCTCGTGTCGCACTACGCGGTCGGCGGCGGGCTGTTTCTGGCGGCGGAGACGGCATTTGCCTATCGAACGCAGGACCGCGAGTACCTGGCCTATCTGAAGCGTCACGGCAAGTTCTTCGTGCTGGTGACCGTGGCCTTTGGGGCGATTACGGGGGTCGGGATCTGGTGGACGATCGGCCTCGCCTCTCCCCTGGCGACCGAGGTCTTGATCCGCACGTTCGTCTTCGGCTGGGCCACGGAATACGTGTTCTTCGTGCTGGAGATCGCCTCGGCGTTCATTTTTTATTACTATTGGGGCCGCTTGCCGGAGAAGATCCACGTGGCCATCGGGTGGATCTACGCGGCGGCGGCGTGGATCAGCCTGGTGCTGATCACCGGCATTACGGCGTTCATGCTCGACCCGGGGGCCTGGCTCGATAAGTCGACGCGGAGCTTCTGGACCGGTTTCTTCAACCCGCAGTTTCTGCCGCAGACCGTGGCCCGAACCGGCGGGGCGATCCTGTTGACCTCGCTCTATGTCTACCTCCACGCTTCGCTAGCGAGCGGGGAGAAGCGGCTCCACGACCTGATCGCGAGTCGTTCGGCCCGGCCCGCGCTCCTGGGGGCGGTGCTCATCACGCTCGGCGGACTGGGCTGGTACGCGTTTCTCCCCGAGTCGGCCAAGGCGAGCCTCGACTCCGCCGCGGTGCTCAACGTCCTCGCGCTCCTGATTTCCGCGCTGACCGGCGTGGCCTTTGTGCTCCTCTCCGTGGGTCCGTACCGCAACCCCGGCTGGCTCTCGCCCGGGTTCGCCGCGGCATTGACGCTCTTTGGCATCGCCGCCTTCAGCACCGGGCAGTTCATTCGTGAGGCGGTGCGCAAGCCCTATGTCCTCTACAACGTGGTCCTGGGCAATCAGGTTTACCCGGACGAGGTCGCGAGACTCCGCACCGACGGTTACCTGGAGGGCGGCGTCTGGACCAAGGCTTACGTCCAAGAACACTACCCGCAGGTGATGAGCGCGACGG
>Ga0172371_10008876_pt1 | contig 13956 bp, 27 predicted proteins | sample Lak12m_FD_114543 | JGI IMG/M metagenome (GOLD analysis project Ga0172371, IMG submission 114543) | Freshwater microbial communities from Kabuno Bay, South-Kivu, Congo - kab_022012_12m | ecosystem: Environmental > Aquatic > Freshwater > Lake | place: Democratic Republic of the Congo: South-Kivu... | reverse complement strand
TCCTTGTGTAATCCTCTTTCTGATAATTCAAGAAAGTTTTTGATGTCTTCTTTTGTCGGAGTTGGATATTTTAACTTTGGAATAAAGAACATTATTGATTCAATGTCCTTTTGTTGTTTGGGTGTCATCTTTAATTAGGTTAATTATTTTTTTCTTTGTCTCTTTTGGGTAAGGTATAACAATTAGTCCATTAAAGTATTTCTCTATCCTCTCTATCAACTCTTTTTGGTAATTAAAGAGGGTGTCGGATATGAAGGTTTTTACTTTTTCTTTTTTCATATCTTTATTTTAAAAGATTTACATTTATAATTTTTATCTATAAATACCTTATTTATGGATTTTAATTTTTTACAAGAAGCTAAATTAAATCCGTTAAATTTTTTCCAAGGCAAAAACCATTTACATTTTTTACACAAAAGTTCATTGTCGTTTCCAAGATATGATATTGGTTTAGTTTTCATATTACTTAAACCTTATATCTTTAAATTTAATTTCCGCCTCTTGGACTTTTTTACACTTGGAACAAGACCTTGTGATATAAAAAGAATTATTATCGTGTATTACGATATAATTTTTCCATTCGTGTTTATGTTTTTTCATAAATCTATACATTACCTATCTTTAAGCTGAGGAGAAAGGTACTTGGCACAACCTTTCGGTTATGAATTATACTCCCCAGCTTGAAAATAACTAATGAACTTACGGGGGAAGGCAGATTACGACTCTGCTACGTTAAGGAGTTTGTCCAGTTTCATCCTCCTTATTTAGACTCTCACTGGCTTTTCTCTGGACGAAATATGCCAATAATGCACTTCCCCCGAAAATTCACTAATTCCCTAATAGGAGGAGATTCTTGGCTTATAGCTAATATCCAAGACGATGATTCCGGCCGCCAACCATCTTGTCTCCTCTTATTAAAGAACTAATTACCCCCTATTCGCTCGGTTTATTTGGGGAAAGTGGTTGTATGACACAAAAAGAAATGTATCCGAGCCAACCACGAGTGATTAATTTTCTTTATACTTAAAAAGGATAACACAAGCCCAATATCCGAATACCACCATTGCTGATCCAAGAATAAGAAAGAAAGTACCCTCTATATCTACTCCAAACATTCCAGACAAAAGAGCAATTGACATTGGGATACTTAAACCCCAAGCGACTAATTTTGTATGTTTCATAAATTTAACTACTTATTTTACGACCTTTAATTTAAAATTATAGTAATTTAATTTGATTATTTTTATATCTTGGAGGATTTTCAGTTAATTTTTCTTCTAATTCCATTATATATCTTAAATTAATTATTATTCTTGCTTTATAACTACTTCTTATTGTATCAAAAGAAAATTCTTTCATTGAGTCTTTTTTATTATTTAATTCTCCCTTTAAATAAAGTTGAATTGAGTAAGGAATTTTTGAACTTCTGGCAACGCTAATAGTTTTTCCATCTTCTGTATAAAGTCCTCCCATAGCAGCTGTCATAATGGGAGAAACTGAATCTACTGAATACCAAGGATATTTAGTAAGAAGATTAAAAGTAGTCATTCCAAATCCATGTATTTTTATTTTAGTTGAACCGTCTTTTTCACAAATATATGCAAAAACTTCATTTAACCAAGGAATTAGATTTTGAGTAGAGATGGGAACCATTCCTCCAAGTGCAATAAAAGGATATTTATCACACATTTTTTTAAATACTTCTATATTTTCTCCATAATGATATACGGGAATTGGTTTTAATCCTTCTTTTTCCATTCGTTCAAGATTTTGTTGAGACTTTTCTGCATTTCCTATCTCGTCAAGATTAGCATAATAATTTATCTTATCTTTATTTTTTTTAAGATAAGTAATATAATTATCTAAATTTATACTTTTCTTTTGAGACCATGCAGAGAAGGCGCCTGAATCAAGAAAGAAGGACTTACAGTAATCTTTATCTATTTTTAATTCTCTTCGACCTATAGCATAAAAGCTTTCAAGGATATTTAATTTTATATCTTGCGCATACCTCGTATTTAAAACGCCTCCAACGTATATTTGCATAGATTAGTTATTTAAATCGCTACCAAGCGCAAGGAAATCGCTTACCTTATTAAGGATAAGAACTCAGCTCGCGCTTCTGGCTTATCTAAAAATACCCCCCTTACTTCTGATGTTGTAAAATGTCCATTATCTCCTTGCAATTCTGCACACATGTGATTTGCTTTAATAACTACTATTACTCCCTTAGGTTCAATATTATTATTAATCCAGTCTATAATTTCGCTTGTTAATCTTTCTTGTATTTGAAGACCTGCGGCAAAGTATTTTACAATTTTATCTATTTTATTCATTCCTAATAATTTATTTTTAGGAATAATTCCTACCCAACATTCTCCATTAGTAATACTTGCTAAATGATGTTCACAAGTAGAAATAAAATGAACTTTTCTTATAAGTAATCCGTCTTTCTCTGTGTTAAAAATTGTTATTGGAATAATTCCTTCTTCTACTTTAGTATTTCTTTCTGCTTCATTCATTACTTGAAGTTTTTTAGAATAGCGATAGAATAAGTTTTTATATAATCTAGCAACTCTTTGAGGAGTATATTTAATTCCTTCTCGTTCTAAGTCTTCTCCAATTTCTTGTAAAATACCTCGAATATATTCTTCAATTTTTTGAGTATTCATACTAATCTATTTTGAATTAATATTTTATAAGTAAATTCTTTAGCGTCCCAAACTGCCGTAGGTTGTCGTTTCTTAGTACATTTAGAACAAGTTAAGGGATGTTTTCTCCAGCAACTAACACAGTCTACTTTTTTAGCTTCTTCTCTTATGTAACCTTTAGCTAAGCATCTATCTCTCCAACCTAATTCCGGTTTAGGTAATTGATTTAATTGACGAAAGAACCAATTATTTGTTCTATCTTCTTTTATAATTAAGACTACGTCTAAATTTGTTTTTGCTTCTATATGATAAAGAAATTGAAAGATGGGCCAATCTCCTCCAGTTTTATCCCTACCATCTTTTGAATGAAATAATTCATTTTTATTAGAAATAAATCCTAACATTTTTTGATTTTTCCATTCAAAAAGAATCTGTGGTTTATTCGGAATATTTTCAAGTTTTTGTTGTAATAAAGGAGTGAGTGGCCCATCTAACGATGTTTCTAATATCGTAGCGTTTTGTTTCTTAAGAAATTGTCTCACTTCCTCAAGAAATTCTTTTTTCATATTATTCGGTTTCTTCTCTGCAATCTTTGCAAATATATTCAGATGCTTCTAAAATAGTCTTATTTCCTTTTACTACTTCTTTAGCATCTTGAAATTTAGCTTTACGTGATTCATATAATTTTGGATTTGTAAATTTTTCTCCTCCACATTTAGAACATTTTGTATAATAAGTCATAATGTTTAATTTATTCGCCTCTTTTTAAGGCATTTATATAATTTATTACTTATATTTCTTTATTTTTCGACCTTTTAAATTTCTATTCTTTGTATACTTTAATTATATATCGATCCAAGGATAAAGGCAATGGCGCATAATTTATTTCTCCCAAAAATAGTGGACCCAAGCGTTTTTCTTTTGTCTACAAGCAAAATCCGAAGGCACAATTGTTTGTTTGTGCCAATACAAGGTAATAATAGTATTATTAGGATAAAGTTCTTTAAACTCTTTAAGGGTCTTTCCGGTATCAGAAATATCATCAACGATTAAAGTATTAGGATAAATAGTATTTTTTGTTAAAGTAAGCGGTATATCTAATAAGTGAGATAATCTTACTGCCATTACTAATCCTCCGCGAGGTATCCCGTAGATATTCCTAAATTTTAATTTTTTAGATTTTATCCATTTAACTATTTTTTGACAATCTTTTTCGAATTGATTATAAGTATAAAATTCTTGTTTAGTTTTCATAAGAAATAGGGTCTTTAATATTATTATTTTTAAATGCTTCTAATCTTTCTTGACAAGAACCACATTTACCACAAGCAAGTTCTTTTCCTTTATAACAAGTCCAAGTATTTTCGAAGGGAACTTTTTCTTCTATTCCTAATTTAACAATAGTGGTTTTATCTAAATTTATTACAGGAGTTAATAATCTAACCATATGCCAATCGCAAATTTCAATCGCTTTATTTAATTGATTAATAAATATACTACGACAATCTGGATAAATAAAATGGTCTCCTTGATGAACTCCTATTACAACATAGTCTGCTTTTAAACTTATTGCCCAACCTGCGGCAATAGAAATCATTATCATATTTCTATTAGGAACAACAGTTTGTTTCATGCTTTCTTCTTTATAATTTCCTTCAGGAATATCTAAATTTTGACGAGTTAAACTACTTTCTAATAAAGGATTTAAACATTGAAGATCTATTATACGATGATTTAATTGTAAAAGTTCACAAGTTTTTTTCGCATATTCTAATTCTTTTTTATGCTTTTGACCGTAATCAAAAGATAATACTCCAACTATTTCTATCCCTTCATTTTTAACAGTATAAAGAGAAACAGTTGAATCCAGTCCTCCTGATAAAATTATAACGGCTTTTTTTGACATATTTTAATTACAAGCATTATTGTTACGAAAGCATTTACTATTATAAATGCAAAATCGTGTATTAAAAATGCATGTATCGTTAATAATAAAGATGCTAGCGCGTCTATTGAGAGAAACCACTTATTCCATTTAGTTACAAGCGCTAAATAGGCAAGTAATAATAATCCTGTTCCTATATAACCAATCATACTTTTCTTTTTTTATTCCAAAGAATAATATGTAAACGAGTCGCTAAATTCCAGCCTTTGTTTTTTATTTTATCTATTAATTTAAGAGCGTGATGAATCCAACGAGTTCTATTTAATCCTTCCGGCATAATATATATTTGTTCATTTGGAATTTTAATTTGTTTAACTATTTTTTCGACCTCTTTCCAGTCTATTTTTGTTTTTACAACGAATTTAAAAATAGCATGTAATTTATTTAATTTTTTTAAAATATCGGGTTGATATCTTATTTTATATAAATTACCCGAAGAAGCTAATTTTGGAGAAACATTATAATTAATACAAAAATTTAATAGTAATTTTGGATAAATAGTTCCGTTAGTTTCTATTTCTACTTCATATTCATCGTTTAGTTTTTGTAAGATATTAACTATATCTTGTTGATATAATAATGGTTCTCCTCCGGTAAAAATTAAAAGATTAGTATTAGGATATTTTTTAATTTCTTTTATCACTTCTTCTATAGAAAATTCTTTATAGTCTGTTTTTTTAGGATTCGAAGCATATTTAGTATCACACCAAATACATTTTAAAGTACAAAAAGGAAATCTAATAAAGATAGCAGACTTACCTATTGAACGCGGTTCTCCTTGAATAGAGTGAAAGATTTCAATAATTTTCATATTCTATGGAAGCATTAGGGCTTTCAAATACTTTAACTTTTAAATCACTTACTGTTATATTATAAATTCGTTCATAAATTTCTTTAGAAATATTTTCTGCAGTAGGAGACTTTAATAAAAGTATTAATTTCCATCCTTTTTGATTAATTAAGTTTATTAGATCTTGATTTTCTTCACATTGTTTTAGAATAGTTGAATGATCAAATTCATCTAAAATATCTTTTAGAACATTAAAATCTAAAACCATTTCATTTTGTAAACTATCTGTATAAAGAGTAATTTCAATATCCCATCTATGTCCGTGAAGATTAGAACATTTTCCTGTATAACTTTCTAGTCTATGGGCTGCGTCAAAATGTCCTTTAAAATTTAGAGTATATTTATTCATAGTTCTTCGTTAATTAATTTCTCAATTTTTGAAAGTAATTGTCTTATTCTTTCTTGAGTTAAAGTAAATTTTTCCGCTATATCTTCAAGAGTTCGATGTCTAATATATCTATATTCAATAATCTCTTGTTCTCGCGCAGTTAATTGCGCTAAAACGTTTATAAATTTATTTAGTTTATCATTCATATATTTTCAGTATCTATTTTTATTAATTCTTCAATACTCGGAAAAGGTTCGTATATATGAAACTTTTCAGATAGATATCTATTAAGAGTCTCCCAAACTTTATTTATATCTGCAGTTTCTAATTCAGTTGTGCTTTTTTTTCCTAGTTGAACTTTCATTACTGGTCGCCAGAGATATTCTTTAATTCCCTCAGATGTCCAAGGAATCGATATCTCTGGCTTTAATGTAGCTCTCATGTCCAGTCCGGCATCATTAAGCGCTTCGGCTACTAACTCAAAGTATTTATGGAGAGCTTTGTTTTGCTGAGTAGTTCTTTGCATATTAAAAAGGCAAATTATCAGTAATATCTTCTTCAATTACCGGAATTTCTTCTTTAGAAGATACAAAGGTTCCATCTTCTAACATTGTAGAATTCATATCTGAAATATAAACAATTGTTTGAAACTTACCGGAAACCATCGCTTTAACTAGAAATAATTTAACTCTTTTATTAACCCAGAGAGAAGTATCATCTCCAAACAAATCAATAAGATTATTCATTGATTTTTGGTTAAAAGTAAGATTTTTTTCTCCATTACGAGTTTCTACTTTAAAAACCATTCTGTCTCCATATTCCCCGCTTATGACTTGACCTTCGTCATTTATTTTAACTACATCTCCGTCTTTAATGTCTTCTCCTTTTTTAGCCCATTCTCCTTGGGCTCTAACTATTTTTTGAACTTTCATATTATTCTAAACTACTTATTATCTTATAAAGATTAAGAGCATATTTAAATGCGTCTTGATTTAATTGTTTATTAGTAGCTAATTTAAAATCAAGATTTCCATCTTTTTTTAAATTAATTACTACATATCCTTCTATATTTTGATGTTCTTTCATTTCTTGTAAACATAAGTCGTATGCCGCCATTTGAAAAAATGCTTCGTTATAAATTCCAGAACTAGTTTTTATATCTCCGATATATTTTTTATCATTAATAGTTATTACCAAATCTAAGATTCCACCAATCCATAAGTCTTTAGACCAAACATGCTTTTCGCTTTCAATAAATTTTACATTCTCCTTATCGACCCACTCTTTAAATTTATTAAAAAGTATTTTAGGAGTATCTTGTAAAATAGGTTCTTTTTTTTCTTTTATCCATACTTCAATTGCTTTATGTAAATTTGTTCCAAAATCACTAGCAGTTTCTTGTTTAATACGGTACGCGGTTTTAGCCTTATTAAGAACTTCTTCTAAGTTATTTAAATCTTTAAGATTAGTTCTTACATAATCACAAGCCATATTAGCAGACCATTGTATTAAGAAAGGTTTATTTATAACTTTTAAAACAGTCGTAATTCCATGAAGAGGTTTATCGTCTAATAAATGAATATGTTTAGATTCATTAAATGAATAACTCATATATTTGATTTAATTATGATTGCCTTAGCTTCGTTTTTAATTTCGCTTACATATACATCTCCACATTCTCCTTCAGGAACGATTGGTGATTTAACTAAGCAGAACCATCTAGCGTAAGGCTTATTATCATCAATTTGCCATTTCTTTAAGACATGCCATTCCCAATCTGGGAGGAATGGTGAGTTCCCCCAGATTTCATAAGGATTATTTACTTTTCTTGTTTTACCGTATTTATTTTTTATCATACTTGTGAAAATTCCTCATCTGCGTCATGATAGGCTTCATATCTTTCCGAAGCGCATGTTTCACATAGACCATCATATTCAGTTGATTCTATTTTATCTATGTTCTTATGGCAACTTATACAATGATAGCCAAGCATGTCAGTCCAATTAATGGAGGATATTTTTACTAAATCTTCTGCTTGTTGGCGCAAGTCATCAGCAATCCTTTGAAGTGATTCTGATTCTTGTGCGTCTCTGTTCCTAATATAGGTCGGAATCTCTAATTCCAAATCGTCATATTTTGGTTTGTATATTTCTATTATTTTATTTAATTCTCCTTTTGTCATACTTTTCATCTGCGAGGATTCGATAAGAATTAACTAATAAAACTTATCAAACCCTCTCAGATGTAGTTAATTTTTTAATATCCTCGGCATTTTATAAAGAGATCGTGATACCCATCTGGGCATTTGCATTTATCTTCTATCATCTCTTTATATTGTTCTTCTGAAAATCCAGGCATCTTTTTTGCTTCAGCCGGAATTTTCAATGAGTTTAATTTTACTGCTAAAATTCTTAACTCATTAGTTCGATTCCCTTTAAATCTCTGTTTCCATTGGACAATTGCTTTTCCAATTGCTTGTTTCCAATTAGATGCAGAAATATTATATTCAGTGGGATATCTATCTCCTGTAATTGTAATTTTATATGATGCTTTCATTTTTTTTAAGATATCTTTTCGCAAAGGTGTAAACTCGCTTTAAAGATCTCTTAAAATTTTTATTGTGACCTTGATCGCTTCCATATTTTTTAGTCGCAAGATGGTGAGCAAATTCGTGAATAACTAAACTTAAAGAAGTTATTAAGGGTAATTGTATAACTTCGTCGTCTGGAAAATATACTCCATTATGTCTTAACAACCTTGTTCCTAATCTCGGTATGCTAATTTTAAAATGTCTTGCAAACTTTTTAAAATATGTCAGGGAATCAGATCTTCCTATTCTAAATTCTCTAAATTCAGGATAAGTATTTCTTTCCCACTCATATATTTTTAACCAAGCCATAATTTTTTTTGTTTAACTTATAATTACTTATAATATTTCGACCTTTGTGAAAGAGCTTTCCTTCTCTCTGTCTATATTATATATCGGGCAAAGAAATATAGCAACGGGGTAACCAAAAAAGTTATGCACCCCTACTTTTTTACTATATATTTATTATATATTAAGTAAAAAATTATACCAACTTTATTCATCGAAAAGAATATCATATTGTTTTCTTTCTTCGACGGGAAGGCTTTTTTTAAACTCTTCATATTTTTCTCTTTTTAATTCCTGAGCTGTTTTTTCAGTACGAGGTTTTAAAACTCCCTTCTCTTCTAAAACTTTTCTAACTTCCTCTAAAGAATTTAAATTCATATAATTTTTTTATTTAACTTATAGTAAAATTCGTAAACGGGATCGTCTTTTCTATTAATTGCTTCTTGTAAATAATCTCGATAGGATTTTTGCTTAAGGGAAATAAATTTAGGTTTAGAGATTTTAATAATTTTTTTACGACCGCAATTTTTTCTTTTTCCTCCGTGTTTCATATTTGTTTTATTTGTTTTATATCTTTAAAATCACCAGTAAATTGTTTCCAAGGACCACCATCTTTTGGAATAGCAAAAAATCGACCATTTCTTTTAATAATTTCTTCCCCCGTAACAGTATAAATCATTTTTAGAGATATATCACTTTTAATATATCTCTTTTGAATCTTACATACTCCAATTTTTAAACCATATGGCGCTCTAATTATTTTAAGATATTTAAACTTTTTAAGCCTTACTAAGTCTCTTATTATTATTTGTCTATTTATTCCTAACTCTTTTTCTATTTTTTTCGTGGTAATAGGAATCCCCCCGTAAACCCATCCTATTCCTTCTTTATCAATTTTAGTTGCTTTATCTATACACCAAATAAAAATCCATAGCGCATTTTTAATTTGGCGATAATGTTTTTTCTCTAAAATTCCATTAGAGATTGGAATGATAAATTTTTTAGGAAAACCGTTCACATTGTTTTAGAAAGTATGTCTTTGTTATATCTATTGTTATATCTTATATTAGATGTATCAAAAGTGATACATCTCTGGCTCAAAAGTGATACATCTCTGGCTCAAAAGTGATACATCACTATTTTTATTTCCAATCAAAAATCCGTAGAGAAGAGCAAAGGTAAACAACTCATAATCAAGTATAAACCTAATTTTCTCTACGGATTCTTGATAAGAAATAATTTTGATTATGTTTTGTTTATTGCTCATATAATTTATTATACAAAATTAAAGAAAGTTGTCAAGAAAAGTTATGCGCTTGGATAATCTAATAAAAATAACGCTTATCCTCATCTTGAAAAACGGTTGATATTTGACGTTTTTTATAGTAAAATATAAATAGGTTTTTAAATAGAAGGTTTTTTCCTAAAAAAAATCCATAGGCGGTAGAACGCCGCCTTGTCTAGACAAGAAGACGTTTTATGAATAATCAAAACTTATCCGATTTAACTTTGGATCAATTAAAAGTAAAAGCATACGATACTTTGGCTGCTCTTGAGATGCACCAAAGAGAACTTGGCGCAATAAACGCTGAGTTGAAAAATCGCTATGAAATACAAAACATTCAACCGAAAGGAAATCCAGAAAATTCAAAGCAAGAAAGGACAGAAAGTGGGCCTAAAGAAAAACAAGCGGAAGAGAATAAATAAAATCAAGAAACATTTTTTTAATTACAGGAAGTTTAAGAAAGTTTTTAGACAAGTTTTTAAAATGCCGGAAATCTTAAAAACAAAGAAAAAGCAAGGAGTCTTCTCTCGTATTTTTAGTCGTTTAAGAGATAAATAAATGGGTAAATTCTTTTTTAAGCTATTTTTTCCAATATACTTAATTAAAAATCTAATAGATATTATTAGAGAAGAAAAAGAGGAATAAGTCAATAGATAATTATGCCATTCAAGAAAGGAGAAAATAAATATCAATTATTAGGTGGAAGGAAAGGATATGAATTGGAGCAACAACAATTAAGGCTAATGAGAGAAATAGTTAGTAAAGACTTAGAGGTTCTAAAAAGAGTTTATGAAGGCATAGCGACAGAAAGAGATTTTAAAAATCTTTCAGCAACTCAAGCAAGAGTTCAAAAATATCTAGATAAACTACACGCCACGAAAAACGAAATGGACTTAACTGGAAACATTCAAATTGAAGAAGTTAAAAAGAATACAAATTGGATAAAAAGCTTAATAGAGAAATATGACGACAAAACAACGGGAAATATGCCTGGACATTCTGAGTAGATTTAAACTTGATGGAATTCCTGTTAATGAAGTTATAACAGAAGGACAATTAGAGATTTTTTACAAACTAGTATTTAGAAGCAAGAACAGAGTAGAAATAATAACGCCAACACAGTATGGAAAGTCGCTCTTTGTAGCTTTAGCAACATTAGTTATTTCTTGTATTCAAGGAAGAATGGTTGCAATTATAGCTCCAAAAACAGACAAAGCTAAAATCATAATGCGTTATTATATTGACCATCTTGGAGACGATATTCTTTTTTATTCAAAATTAGAAAAAGATACAAAGCTTGAAAGACTCCGAATGGAAGAAAATAAAGAAAGAATAATTCTTAACAACGGAGGAGGAATATTCGTTATATCAGCCAATGCATCAAATTCAATAAGAGGAATTGAAGCAGCGATGGGTGAAGGCGCTGAGATAACGATTCTTGATGAAGCCTGTTTAATACCAGACGAAATAGAAGCGACAGTATTTAGGATGATAGCCGGAAAGAAAGATGGATTTTATTGTAAGATAGGAAATCCTTTTAGAAGAAATCATTTCTTAAAAAGCTGGCTTGATCCAAAATACGATAAAGTTTTTATAGATTATAATCAAGGATTAAAAGAAGGAAGATACACTCAAGAATTTATAGAAGAAGCAAGAGGAAAATCATTATTTGGAGTATTATTTGAATGTAAGTTTCCAAGTGCCGAAGCAATAGATGATAAGGGATATTCGTTTTTAATAACAGAAAAAGATCTAAGAATAGGATTAACAGAGCCGTTTGGAGAAGTTAGAATAGGAGTTGATGTGGCTGAATCAGGAGGAGACTGGAACGCAATTACAATCCGTTGGGCGAATATAGCGAAGAGCGTTTTAAAATATCAATCAAGCGATACGATGGATTTAGTTGGTAGAATAATCCAACTAGCAAAAGAGTATAGTGTCTTAGATAGAAACATTTTTATAGATTCAATCGGAGTAGGCAAAGGAGTTGTCGATCGGCTAAGAGAACAACAATGGAATATTAATGCAGTTAAGTTCTCTGAGTCTGCTAGTGATGAAGCACAATTTATAAATTTAAGAGCAGAGTGTTATTGGAATTTAAAAAAGTGGATACACGATGGAGGGATATTAGAAGAAAATTCTGATTGGATTAAGCTTTTAGAAATAAAGTATAAAGTTAAAGATAGCTCAGGAAAGTTAATGATCATGCCAAAGGATGAGATGAGAAAACTTGGTATAGACAGTCCTGATGTTCCGGACTCACTAGCACTAACATTTGCTCGTAAGAGCGTAATAAATAGAGAGAAGTTTTTAACAAAAGAAGAACGTGAAACATTAAAAATGTTCGATTCTCATAGAAATAAGAACATACGAATATGATTACCGAAGAATTAAAAGAACAACAAACATTCGACATCTATATCCCTAGTGATGAGGATTTAAAAGTCCGGGAGTTAGTTCTTAAAGACTATCTTCAAGGTAAGAATGTTTTAAATAAGTCATATAAACAATTCAACGGAAGGACTTTAGCTCAAGCGATTGATGATTGGACAAAGGTGTGGAACGGATATCTGCCGGAAGGATCACCGATACTCAGCAACTATCAATCAAACATCGTCATTAACATGATTCGTAATCAGGTAATTTCTTATCTGGCTAAGGTTGCGCTTAACATTCCAGGGCCTAAGATATCAGCAGTAAACAAGAACACTGGAAACGAAGATAGAAAGTTTGCTGAGTTGTGTAAAGACTTAAACCAATACTCACTCAACGAAGAAGATGGTCCGGCTCGTTTCTTAGAGTCAGGTTGGGAAGCAGCAGTTAAGGGAACGGTAATCAAATATGAGGGTTATGCCAAGACAGAGCAAGAGACAGACATTCCGACTGAGTTTGATGCTCAAACAGGAAAGGTAAAATATAAGAAAGGAAAGAGAGTGATCTTTGATAATTGTTTTCAGCGCATAGTTTCAGCGGAAGACTTTTACATAGCTAATCCCTATCAGCCGGATGTTCAGAAGCAGCCGTTTATTGCTTGGAGAGAAGTCATTCCTTATTCAGAAGTAGCACTTGAATATGGAGACTATCCGGCATTCAAGTATGTCAGAACAGGATTCATGCTTTCAAGTGATCCTACAACTTTCTACAGGGAAGATATTCAGACTAGTGCCGAGCCAAACAAAGTTGAGGTTTTAAGATATTACAACAGACCAAAAAACAAACACGTAGTTCTAGCCAACGGAGTCGTTCTTTATAACGGCCCATTTCCTTTTAAAGATGGAATGTATCCGTTCGCCAAAGGGATACACGAGCCATTTGATACTTCATTCTTTTGGGGTTCGTCTTTTATAAACAAGAGCCAAGGAATGTATGAACTTATAAACACCACAGTAAACATGATGGTGGATAAGAATAACGTAGGCCTTTTACCATTCGGATTAACTTCAGACTTAGATGACATCATAGAAGATAACACACTAAGTAACGCTAAGATTTGGAAAGTAAGCGATGTTAAAAACTGGAGGTTTGAGCAAATGCCAGGAGTTGGATCTGGGGAGCTAAACATGCTTCAGACCATTCTTAAACTCGCAACAGACTCTGCCGGGAGTATAGAGGGTGGTGGCCAAGCAACAACAGCAAGAGGCGGAAAACTTCCTGTGCGTCAAGTTCTATTACAGCAACAAGAGACAATGTCTAAGTTAGGATTCACGATGATGTACCTTGAGGGATTTGAAAGAGACAGAACAGAACTTAGGATAAAACACATTTTACAATTCTATTCAATTCCCACGATAGAGAAAATAACCGGAAAGAATGGTAAGATGGTTGAGAAGTTAAACTACAAGCAAATCAAAGTTCCTTCGACCTTAGAAGATGGAACTAAAGGAACTAAAGTTATCAATCTAATCAACCGACCAAACCCTGAAGAGAAACAGCGAATAGCTGATGATCTAGCCGTAACTGAAGCGATGGGAGACATAACGAACACACCGACAGAAGCAATTGCGGTTTCAGGTGAATCATGC
>Ga0172371_10008875_pt1 | contig 13956 bp, 12 predicted proteins | sample Lak12m_FD_114543 | JGI IMG/M metagenome (GOLD analysis project Ga0172371, IMG submission 114543) | Freshwater microbial communities from Kabuno Bay, South-Kivu, Congo - kab_022012_12m | ecosystem: Environmental > Aquatic > Freshwater > Lake | place: Democratic Republic of the Congo: South-Kivu... | reverse complement strand
CGGGAGATGGCGGGAGCATTCACCGTTCTCTCTCCCGGACTCGTTCGCATCCGGCCGCCGCTGTAGTCGGACAGAGGGTGGCGGGAGCGACGGGACTCGAACCCGCGGCCTCCGGCGTGACAGTTCGCCTCTTGCTGTGGTGGGCGCTGTCACAGACTGCACTACGAGCGCGAGGATGCGTCTCCGGCGGTTCCTGAAGACGGCGCTGTTGCCCGTTTCGCAATAATTGGCAAGGGCTGAGGCAACAAAGTGGGCAACAGCGCGAATGAGGTCAGGTCGGTCGTACGTCTCCCCTTGCCAATCGGCGGGTGGATCGTTGCCGGCGGACGTCTCACCCCTGCCGTGCAAAGGCCGCTCGGCGTGTGTCAAGCGCTGTCAGAGACTCCACTTTGAGCCTGAGAAGGCGGTTCCAGCAGCCGGCGGACCGCGTCGTCGTTACCGATTTGGGGCTTGTTGTTGTGGGCAACGACCACAAACGCGGCAACACGTTGCTGGCCACACCTCAAACCGCACGAGTTGAGCCTCAGCCCTCAAGCCGGCGGAGCTGCAGCTGGGGCGTGAAAAGACGGCCGGGCGCAAGGTAGCTGATGATCGTCGCCGTGAGCGCAACCGCGGCGAGCAGCATGAACATGACGACCACCTGGAGGCGCACCGCTTGGAGGGGGTCCGCACCGGCCAGGATCATCCCGGTCATGGCGCCGGGCAGGAAGACAAGCCCTGTGGTCTTGGTCGCGTCGATGACCGGCACCAAGGCCAGCTGCACGGAGCGGCGCGCGATCGCGCTGGTGCTCTGGTGCGGTGACGCCCCCAGCGCCAAGCCAGCCTCGATCTGCAGGCGCCGGTCCCCGGCGTCCTGGAGCAGCCGCACAGCGGTGACAGAGGCCACGTTCATGCAATTGCCGATGATCATCCCGCCGATGGGGATGACGTAGCGCGCGCCCGCGGGAATGATGCCGAGCGCCAGCATGACGCCGAGGGTGACCAGCGAGGCTGCACCGATAGACGCGGCTGCAAGCGTCCAGGCGCCGGGCAAGCCGCGGGCGCGGCGTGCCGACGTGATGATGGCAAACATCAGCATGGCCGCGATCGTTAGGATCACGTAGATCTGGCGGTCCGTGCGCAGAATGAAATGAATGACGTAGCCGATGGCCATTAGCTGGACGAAGGCGCGGACGCAGGCAAAGCCGATGTCTCGTTCCACGTCGAGGCGCTGCCACCAGCCCAACAGGAGCGCCACGGCGACCAGCACCAGCGCCGTCGCAAGACTAGTGAAGCCGAAGGGCTCGGCCGCAGTCACAACGAGCCTCCGCCGGGCAGGTCATCGGCGCTGCCCCGCGGGGCCAGGGCGACGGGCGAAGCGTCTTCCGCTTCACCACTGAACCGCCCCTCGACGAAGGCGCGCGTGACCTCGACCAGCGGCCGGTCGAGGAAGTCGGGCAGTGGACCGGCGTCGACTACGTGCCCGTCGACCAGCAACAGCCCGTGGTCCCCGAGATCGCGCGCCTGATTCAGGTCGTGGGTCACAAAGACGAAGGTGAGGTCGCCTTGGGCGGCCAGGTTCTTGAGTAGCCCCTGGATGCGCAGGTTCGCCGTAGGGTCGAGGGCGGAGGTGGGCTCATCGAGCAGCAGGATCTCGGGGTCGTTGGCCAGCGCCCGCGCGATGGCCACGCGCTGAGCCTCGCCGCCGCTCAAGTCCTGGGCCTTCCGCGCGACGAAGTCGGTCGGCAGGCCGACCCGGGCGAGCAGCGCGACGGCTCGCTCAGTCTCCCCCGGTCTCGGCGGTCTGCCCGCGAGGCCCTCGGGCCCGAACCGGCCGCACCTCTGCAGCCTGGGCCCATACAGGACGTTGTCGAGAACGGTCCCGTCGAACAGCGCCGCGGTCTGGAAGACCATCCCTACTCGGCGGCGGAGTTCCTGGACGGGCAGTTCGGATGCGGGTGCGCCATCGAGCAGCACGGTGCCGGCATCCGGCTCGACCAGGCGATTGAGGCAGCGCAGCAGCGTACTCTTACCAGACCCGGACGGGCCAAGCACCGTGAACAGCTCGCCGCGTTTGACCGAGAAGTTCACGTCGTGCAGGATGCGCACGGCCGAGGTTCCAGAGCCGGCCGAAAGCCGCAAGCCCTCGACTCGCAGCCGCGGCATCGGTCGTGAGAAGCCGTCGGCGGTCCTCTCTCTGAGTCCTTCCATGATCACGTCCATCGTCAGGAAGGCACCCCGCTCACGGGGTCGTCGCAACCATCGACACTGCACCGTTGGACAGCCCCGTGTAAGCAGGCCTGACTTGCACGCAAGCGTCGCTGAGGTTCACAGTAGCTCCCTACTCCTCGTTGTTCGCCATACGTGCGTCGGGCTCCCACGCAGACTGCGCCTGTGGTCGACAACTCCCGACAGCATTCGTCTGCCACGAAGTCATCAATCGGCTCTGAGCTCATCGGGTCTCCATCCTCGTCCTTGTCCCAGAGCGTTTGTTCGCGATCTCGCAGCTAACCCTGATGATGGGGGCGGCAGCACTGTAGAAGTGCCACCGCCCCCTTGACGAGGCAACACGGGAGCGTGTGGTTCCGGGGGCAACCGCAGCACCTGCCTCGAATCGCCCGCCATCAGCCGAACGGAGGCCAAGGATGTGGCGGGCAGGCCTGTCTCTCTGCGATGACACTTTGGTCCGATAGGGGGCGTTTGTCGCTAGGCACTCATGCATTGATAGAGGGAGACCGGCGGGCGCTGGCGGCAGGGGGAGGAGCCGCGCCCGCCGGTCTGTCAGCCGTCCAAGGGGGAGGGACGGAGTTGTTACAACCATCAGGCGATGACCGCCGCCATGACCGCTTTCTGTGCGTGCAGGCGGTTCTCCGCCTGGTCGAAGACCACGGAGTGCGGCGAGTACAGCACCTCTTCGGTGATCTCCTCGCCCCAGTGGGCGGGCAGGCAGTGCATGACCTTGACCTGCGGGCCGGCCCGCTCGATCAGCGCCATGTTGACCTGGTAGCCCGCCATGGCGGCCAGGCGCACGTCGTGCTCGGCCTCCTGGCCCATGCTCGTGAAGGTGTCGGTGTAGATGACGTCGGCGCCCTCGACGGCCGCGACGTCGCTGGTCAGCTCGATGGAGGCACCGGTCTCCCGCGCGTCCTCCTGCGCCCGCGCGATGATCTCGCCGTCCGGCTTGTAGTCGCCCGGCGTGCAGATGACCACCTGCATGCCGGTCTTGGCGCCGACCTCGGCGAGCGAGTGGGCGACGTTGTTGCCGTCGCCGATGTAGACGAGCCTGGCGCCCTGCAGCTTGCCGACGTGCTCGCGGATGGTCATCGCGTCGGCCATGCCCTGGCAGGGGTGGTGCGCGTCGGTGAGGCCGTTGATGATGGGGATCTGGCCGTACCGGGCGAGGTCCTCGACGTCCTGCTGCGCGAACGTGCGGATCATGACGGCGTCGCAGTACCGGCTCATCACGCCCGCCGTGTCCTTGATGGTCTCGCCGACGCGGAGCTGGATGTCGTTGGCGTTCAGGAAGATGGGCTGGGCGCCGAGCTGCTCGATGCCGACCTCGAAGCTCATGCGCGTGCGCGTGCTGGTCTTCATGAAGATCATGGCCACGGCACGGCCCACCAGCGGCTGATACCGGTCGCGGTTCTTCTGTTTCGTCCTCAGGTCGTCGGCGAGGTCGAGCAAGCCGACCACTTCGGCCGGCGTGAAGTCGTGGATGGTGAGGAAGCTGCGGCCGGTGAGGCGGCGTCTTGAAGATGAAGAATGCAGTCGTGATCCCTGCGATGGTGATTCCGTCAAAGCAACTCCAGATATCATGGTCAGCGCTCCGTCACGTGGCCGTGTCTCTCGAAAGCAGACCCATATTCCGGCCCTGGGTACTGGCAGATCTTGTCTCAAGAACCGGGCTGCGACTGGTTCACGCAGTCAGCCCGCCATCAACGGATAGGACGGCTCCCGTCACGTAGCTCGAAGCATCGCTCGCGAGGAAGAGCACGGCCCGAGCAACGTCGGAAGCAGATGCCACTCGGGCCAAAGGGACCTGGGCAGACAGAGACTCGAGCGCGTTCTCAGGATCGTCCGCAGCCCGAAACCGAGCCTGCAGCGCTGGCCCGTCCGTATAGCCGGGTGCAACGGCGTTCACTCTGATGCGCGGCGCCAGTTCTACCGCGGACGTCCGAGTGAGTGACATCAAAGCTGCTTTCGCGGCGCCAAACAGGGCCTTGTTGGCAATTGCACGAATGGCGGAAAGTGCCGCTACGTTGACGATAGCCCCGCCGTCAGTCGCCATCGCTCGGGCCGCCGCCTGCGTCATATGGAGGGGACCGAGCACGTTCACGTCGAACACATCACGGTACATCTGCTCAGTGACGTCCGTGATGGGGCCTCGAACATCCAGGCCGGCGTTGTTCACGAGTACGTCGAGCCTGCCGAACGACGAAAGCGCTGTGTCGACCGCCGAGGCGGCGGTCTCCGCATCCCGAACGTCGCCGACAACGAACCGGCATCGCCTTTCACGATTGGGCTGCAGACACGCGATGTTCCATTTCAGCGGTTCATGACGCGCCACAACGACCAGGTTGACGCCGCGGAGGGCCATGGCCTCCGCAACCGCGGCACCTATCCCCGATGTCCCACCAGTCACAATCGCTACTTTGCCGTTCATTCCTGCGCCCGCCTGAGAAGTGCGCCTTGCGCGCCGGTTTCCCCCGTGGAGTTGCGCCATCACGACCTGCCACCCACCACGGGAATGCCAGTCGGTGGAGGCTGCGTCAGATCGAAGCCCCAGAACCACTTCCGCGAGGGCACCGACAGAGCGCCCCCCGAGTGGAGAGTCCTGACTGCGTAATCCAGCAAAGCTCCCCAGTCATCCTCGCCCTTCTTGTAGGCGAGAGACGCTGCAGTGTAGTAGAGCGGGCCGCCAGAGAGCTCGAATGGTTCACCGTCCGAAATGCTTTGCATCAAGAAGTTCAGACTCGCGACGTAGCCATCAATCTCTCCTCGCTTCAAAGCGATGAGTCCGTCCCCCTCCGCCACGTACGGCTTCACCGCTATGTCCGGGAACTGCTCGAGGTACTGATAGGCCGTAGACTGGGCGCCGCAGCCAATCGTCTTGCCAGCCATCTCGGCAGGGCCTTCGATCGCCGGCGACCCCCTCCGGACTGCGAGGTACTCAATTGTCCAGTAGTAGGGGCTGGTGAAGCCCAGATGCTTCTTCCTGTCCGCAGTCGCCGTCATCGATCCGATAGAGACATCGAAGCTGCCGTCATCGAGCCCATTTGGTACCAGGTCCCACGGGGTCTGTACCTGGCGTAGACTCACCCCGAGGATGTCGGCCACCGCCTTGGCGACCTCCACGTCAAACCCCATCATCTTGCCCTTGGAGTCTCGGTAGCTGAACGGGGGATAGGCCTCATCGTTGACAACGACCACGGTCCCCGTCTTCGCTACCTCATCGGCGAGCCCCGTCGGCTGATGGCCGAGGATCCGTGCATACTCACTCGCAAGGCTGCCGTCACCGGAGTGGCCGGACTCGCCTCCGCAGCCAGTAGCCACGACGACAAGGACGACCGCGAGTACGCCAATGAGCCCGTAGAGAGCTGAGAGGCGGGATCGCAAAGCGGGGCCAGTCATGAGTCCTCAGCAGTCAGGTGACTCCACCTACGCTAGGCGACATGCGAAAGGATTTCATCCCTCGACATGCCGCGAAGCCCGAGCGAGTCCAGACTCCTGCCGTTGGCTCGGTAACGGGCGCCCGCTGTCGCCTCAGACATGGTGATCACACTGTCAATGACAGGAGTTGGGACTCCTACCAGCCGTCCAATCTCCGCGACCGGCACGAGGAGATAAGGAACGTCTTCCGTCAGGTAGCGATGCTGCATGGTTTTCGGAGAATCGATGCCGTGGCGACTGTAGACATCGCAGTTTGTGAGCACCTGGAAGAGCGAGCTCTGCTCCGGAAGGCCGTAGCACTGGCGGATGTCCTCGCCGGTGGGCACTAGTTCGAAGCCCAAGGCTCTACCAATCTCCAGGCGTTCCCGGTCCATCGCCTCCATGACGTTACAGACAGACTGCGTCATGCCATCGCTGTAGAAGCGGAATCCCCGCTCGTCGCTCTCGATGCGACCGCCGTTCATTAGCATGGTCACACAATGGATGATCATGTTCGTGTTCGCCAGTCCCACCATGAGGACATTCGGATAGGGCCACAGGGGGACCGGGAATGCCTCCGCGATGTGATTGATTGTCTGCTGGCAGCTGCTTCCAGGGAGCGTGCCGACTCCCATCGAGGTCTTGACACCCCACACGCTTGAACGACCGGGTCCGAGGAGGCGGCAGGCGTAGGGGATGGTTTCCGTCTCCCCCACCACGATGTCGCCCTTGCCCTGCTCCGACAGCCTGTGTCGCAGCCAAAGACTGCCGAAGTTGCCCGGAAGGATGATGATGGTCTGGTCGGTACGGAAATGCGGCAGCGCCGCCTCAAGAACCGGCTGCTGGGCGAAGGACGGTGCAACGAAGTACACGACTTCGGCGTGATCCACTGCCTCCTCGATGACAGTCGTGGCCGCCCTCAGTTGTCCGACGGCTGACACTCCGCCGCTGAGTTCAATGCGGTTTCCGACTGCGTTGATGGCACTCACCGTGTCTGCAAACTCCGGATGATCGTAAAGAACGACCTCCGCGCCCCGATGAGCCAGGTCGCCTGCTAGGGTTTGGCCGCCGTTACCGGCGCCTAGGACCGTTACTCTCATTACTCGAACCCCCGAGGGCTTTGGTCGTGGCCGCCGCCGCGCAAGACGGACGGCGGCCACGACTGACTGCTTCCGTCAGGCCAACACCTTGGAGAGAAAGACCTTTGTGCGTTCTTGCTGCGGGGCCCCCAGTACTTGGTCGGGTGGGCCCGATTCCACGACCACCCCGGCGTCAAGCAGCGCAACCCCGTCGGCCACTTCTCTCGCGAATCCGATCTCGTGAGTCACGACGATCATCGTCATTCCTTCGGCAGCGAGCTGCTTCATCACGTCGAGAACTTCGCCAACGAGCTCGGGATCGAGTGCCGATGTAGGCTCATCGAAGAGCATGAGCTTGGGCTTCATCGCAAGAGCCCTGGCAATTGCCACGCGCTGCTGCTGTCCGCCAGACAGCTGACCGGGATAGGCGTCCAGCTTGTCATGAAGGCCCACCTGACGCAGGTGCTCCTCCGCTCTGTTCTCCGCGGCAGCTTTGGCCATGCCCTGAACGCGGCGAGGAGCCTCCATCACATTCTCTAGAGCGGTCATGTGAGGAAACAGATTGAAGCGCTGGAAGACCATGCCGATGTGAGATCGCTGAGCAGCTATCTCCCGGCTCCTCATCTCATGCAGTACTTGACCACGCTCGTGATAGCCGACTAGCTCTCCGTCAACCCACAACCGCCCAGCGTCTATCTTCTCCAGATGGTTCACGCAGCGAAGCAGCGTGGACTTGCCACCTCCACTCGGACCGAGGAGAACGTAGGTCTCACGGGGTCGAACTGTGAGGTCAACTCCCTTCAGAACCTTCAGCTTGCCGAAGGACTTCCATAGATGCTCGGCCTTGACCATCGGGTCGGCGCAGGTTCCGCAAGGCCAAGCTCCGGGTGGCGCGTCCGTCACTGCGCTAGACACGGGACGCCTCCTTCTTTTCCGCTCTCTTCTCAGAACGAGCGCTAGCCTTCGCACCGAAGCCACGCCCGAAGTAGCGCTCGAGGTACCCCTGCCCGATGGTCAGCAGAGTGACGAGGAACAGGTACCAGCAGCAGGCGACCAGGAGCAGCGGGATGATCTTGAAGTTCTGCGAAAAGGCGACCGTGAGATTGCTCATCAGCTCGTGTCCCGAGATGACCGCGACTAGACTGGTCGTCTTGAGCATGGTGATCGTCTCGTTGCCCATCGGCGGAACGATCATGCGCATTGCTTGAGGCAGGACGACTCGCCGCATCGTCACCGCCGGTGACATCCCGAGCGAGAGTGCGGCCTCCTCCTGCCCATGGTCCACCGAGATGATCCCCGCTCGCGTGATCTCCGCCGCATAGGCAGCTTCGTTCAGCCCGAGGGCGAGGATCGCAGCCATGGTTGCCCCGACGAACCTGCTCGTCTCCACCTCGCCGAATACCAGTCCGGTGAAGGGAATCCCGAACGGAATCTTGAGGTACAGGGCGCCCAAGAACCCGAACAAGAGGATCTGGACGTAGACGGGTGTGCCTCTGAAGAACCAGATGTACACCCAGGCGCCCCAAGACAGAACCTTGTTCTCGGAGAGGCGCATTATGGCAAGCAGAATGCCGCCGACAGTACCGATCACCATTGCGATTGCCGTCAGCTCAATCGTCACCACGACGCCGCGAAGGGTAAGGTCCCTGAACAAATACTGGCTGATCGTATGGACGTCGACATTGGGATTCCGGACGAGGGATACGATCAGGGCTGCCGCCAAGTACAAGATGATAGCGGCTGCCACCCAGCGGCCCCAGTGGCGTACAGGAATCGCCTTGATGGCTTCCGGCATGGAGCCCACGCCGGACTCAATGGGACTGAGAGCTGCAGAGTTGACCTGTGACATCATGACCTCCTCAGTGTGTCCAGCGGACACCTAGAGGAGCTGGTTCAGGCCGGCTTCTTTGACTGGTGCAGGCATGCCCCAGAGGTCGCAGATCTTCTGATACGTACCGTCATCAATCAGAGCCTGCATAGCCTTCTGGACGGCATCAGTCAGTGCGGTGTCGTCCTTCAGCACAGCAATACCTACTGTAGCTGGGTCATAGCCGTTGGGATTAGCGGGGTCGATGACCAACTGGAAAGCATTCCCGCCGTCTGTCGTCTTGGCGGTGTAGCCGAGGTTGAAGCCACCCATAAGGACGGCCTGCGCCTTGCCGCTCTTCAACGCCAGGTACAGGTCGGTCGCAGCCGGGAACATCAGAGTGGAGATCTCAGGCTTGCCTGCCGCCTTCAACTCCTTGTTCGTCTTCTGCACGAGCTCGTCCTGGACTGTGCCCTTCTCAAGTGCCACCGTCTTCCCGCTCAGATCGTTGATTGAGGCGATCGACTCCGGGTTCCCCTTGACTACGAGAATATCAGTACCGTCATACGCATAGTTAACAAAGTTGACCATTGCCAGCCGCTCCGACGTCACACTCATGGCGGAGATGATGACATCGTGCTTGTCGGCTTGAAGTGAAGGGATGATCGAGTCCCAGGCTGTCTTGTTGAAGGTCATTGACACGCCCATCTTGGCAGCCAACGCCTGGGCGATATCGAAGTCGAATCCTGTCGCCTGGTTGCTGCCTTCCGCCGTCCACATCTCCCACGGCGGGAATGGGATGTCGACCGCCACTCTCAGGCCGTTCGTTCTGATCTTCTCCGGAACGCTGGCAGCAATCTGCGGATCTGTGGTCACCTTGAGTCCAGCATTCGTCGTGACAGCAGCGGCTGCCGGGCTCGCCGACTCCGAGGCGGTCTCCGTCACCGCTTCCGTGCCGCAGGCCGCCAGACCGACTGCGGCAAGCAGCAGCGTGACGACGAGAAGCGCGAAGGACCGAATCTTGGTCGAGTACATGATGGATTTCACGGTTCACTCCCCTGTTGGCACCGCGTGAATCGATTCGAGCGGCTCACTGTTCCTGCGCACCTCCTACTACGCTTGCCATTGCACGTGGACTGCACTTGAGCAGCATGGGCTGGCAAGTTTCGAGGAGCGTTGGAGGATTTGCCGAGCGGCTAAGGTTTGTTCAGGCGGTGTTAGCGCCTGGTGAATCGAAGGCTCAGGGGACGCTAGGCAGCGGGGAGCGTCAGCCTGAAGCATCCCCCGCGGCGCTCGTTCACCTCAGCCACGAGATGGCCGCCCATGGCCGTTGCCAGTTCCCGCGCAATGGCCAGACCGATGCCGAAGCCGCTGCCAGTGGGAGAGCTGGCGCTTCGATAGAAGCGCTCGAAGATGCGCTCGGCTTCGTCACGCGCCACGCCAGGCCCCTCGTCCGTGACCAGGAGGGAGAAAGGCGCATCGTCGGCTATCACGATGGCGACTCTACCGCCATCCGGAGAGGCCTTGATGGCATTGTCCAACAGAATCGAGAGGATCTGCGCAACGTGCGATCGATCGCAGACAAGCAGCTGTCTCTGGCATCCCGTTTCTAGCTCCAGGTGCACACGCTTCTCTGCGGCGACCGTCTCATAGTCGGCAAGCGCGCCCCTCGCGATCTCCACCATGTCGGCCTCTGCTTCTTGGATGGTCGTCATGCCGCTGTCCAGACGCGACAAGTCCAGAAGCCGCGCAGAGAGCGTGGTCAGTCGAGCCGTCTGCTGCCGAGCCAGGGCCAGGAAGTGCTGCTGGGTCTCGCGTTCGAGCTCGCGCTCAGTGAGGAGCTCAAGAAAGCCGGCCAGGGAGAAGAGAGGGGTCTTCAGTTCGTGTGAGGCATTGGCAGCAAAGTCGCGACGCGCTCGCTCGAGGCGTGCCTGCTCAGTCACGTCGCGAACGATCAGAATGCTGTCAAGCTCCTCATGGCTCCCGACGAAATAGGCGTCTATCTCCAAAGATGACTGTCCGCGCTCCAGCCTGCGGTGCGACATCAGGGCGGTGCTGCGGCACTCCTTCAAGCACTGCTCGATGGGAGGCAGGAGATCAGAGGGCAGGCGCTGCCGAAGCGAAACGCCTGAAGGCAGCTCTATCCGGAGAAGGTCTTCGGAGCTCGGATTGGCGATCAGCACGGTATCGGAGGCAGACACTGCGACCACACCTTCGGCCAGCTCGCTCAGGAGCACGTCGACGCGCGCCTTCTCCGTCGCGAGACGCGCGAAGACGGCCTGAAGCCGCGCGCTCATGCCGTTGAAGCTGTTGGCGAGACGGCCAATCTCGTCTGGCACGGCCACCGGGATGCTCAGCCCGAAGTCTCCGGCAGCCATGGCCGCGGCTCCTCGCTCTATGCGTCTCAGGCGCACGGAAATCAGCCAAGATGCGAGGATGCTTGTGACAACAGCAACGGCCGCAGCAAGTCCCGCTGCCAGCAGGAGCTGACGATTGACCGTCTCGACGGCTTGAGTCACATCAGCTAGACCCGAGATCACGACAATCTGGCTCACGACGCCGACGCCTGGGCGCGAGATTGGCACAACAACGTAGGCGTACGGGTTGCCCAAGATCTTAGTCGTGCCAGCCCTTCCAGTCGCGGCCGGCGGCGACTGATCCAGTAGCCGGTACTCCGAGAGAGCAAAGGCAGGCGTGCCTCTCGAATCCACCATCACCGCTCCGGCGGCATCCAGCACGACAATGCGCGCGTCGAGCTGACTATCGAGGTACTTGACCTCTTGCTCGACGGCCTTGCGTTCGTAGACGATACGGCCCGTCGTGGTGGACGGCCGAAGCGAAGCGTACAGCGTCTGCTGGACGAGCGGTGCACTCTCGCCCATCCTCGCAAGGCGCTGACTGACTAGCCGGCTCTCCGTGCCCCGAACGGAGACGATGTATACAGCAAGGACTGCGATTGACAGCACTGCGAAGAACATCAGGACCAGCCAGTACCTAATGGAGCGCAAGACCGGTATGAAAGAAGCCATGAACACAGTCTAGGGTGCGTCCAGACGGTATCCCACGTGGCGAACCGTCTGGACATACTGGGGTCGCTTCGGGTTCTCCTCGATGGCGTTTCGCAAATAGTGGACGTGAACGTCGACGGTGCGCTCGTCACGGTAGTCGGAATCGCCCCACACGAGCTGAAGCAGAAGCTCACGGCTATACACGCGACCTGGGTGGCGAGCCAAGATGACTAGGATCTCATACTCGAAATGAGAGAGCTCGAGATCGACGCCACGGACCGACACGAGACGCCGTCCTGTATCAATCGTGAGCCCCCCAAGGACGATAACATCGGGGGGCGGTTCCTCTTCGGGAGCCGGGCGTAGGACTCGCCTCAGAATCGCGCGGACGCGACTCGTGAGCTCCCGGACGCTCAGATTCTCCTTGACGACGTAGTCGTCTGCCCCGATCTCCAGGCCCAAAACCCTGTCGAGCTCGTCTGAGCGGGCGGTCAACATGAGTATTGGCACATTGCTGACCGCTCTCACGCGACGGCAGACCTCCATGCCGTCGAGTCGCGGCATCATCACATCGAGGATGACGAGATCCACATCGCTTCCGAGTGCGGCCTCGAGGGCCGAGACGCCGTCATGAGCTACGGTGACCCGATACCCCTCCTGCTCCAAGGGGAAGCGGATGAGCTCGCAGATTGCCTCATCGTCATCGGCGATTACCACATGTGGACCATGAGCGTTCACGTCGCCATCTTCTCGTGCCGACTCCCAAGATGACACTCAGCATATGACGCACAGTCAATCGACGTCGACTGCCCCACAGATTGTGCCACTCGGCCGGGCCGCGCGGTTCGCGGCCTACTCCCCCGACGCTGCTTGGCTACCAGAGCGGCGGAGCCCCCGTTCGCCCTGTTCTGCTATACCGCCCAAGCTTTGTCAACGCCGGTCCAAAACTGAACAGTTATCGCCGGTCCAATGTTGAGCACCCTCAGCCTCGCTCATCGCCCTGCAGCACCTCCTTGCCCTTGCCTTTGAGCCGGTAGCTCTCGCCTCTGAGCACGAGCACCTCAGCGTGGTGGACGAGGCGATCGACGAGGGCGGCGACGGCGACCGGGTCGCCGAAGATCTCCGCCCAGGCCGAGAACGTCTTGTTCGAGCTCACGATGATCGAGGACCGTTCGTAGCGAGAGGAGACGAGGGCGAAGAACAGCGCCGCTGCCTCGGGGTCGAAGGGGATGTAGCCGACCTCGTCGACGATGATCAGCGGGATGCGCCCGATGCGCTCGAGCTCGTCGTCGAGGCGCCCGGCGCGCTTGGCGGTGGCGAGGCGTGCCACCCACTGCTGCGCGCTCGCGAACGCCACCCTGTGGCCGCGGCGCGCCGCCTGCACGCCCAGCGCGATCGAGAGGTGGGTCTTGCCGGTGCCCGGCGGCCCGAGGAAGATCACGTTCTGCCTCTCGGCGAGGAAGTCGAGCTGATGTAGGTGCAGGACGGTCTCACGCTTGAGCGAGCGCGCGAAGCCAAAGTCGAAGTCGTCGAGCGTCTTCACGGCCGGGAAGCGGGCGGCCCGGACGCGCGCCTCGCCGCCGTGGCTCTCCCTGGCGGCGACCTCTTCGGAGAGCACCGCGGCGAGGTACTCCTCGTAGCTCCAGGCGCCCTCGCGGGCGCGCTCGGCGAGGGCCCCGGCGCGCTCGCGCAGGCGCGGCGCCTTGAGCGCCCGCGAGAGGAAGGCGACCTCGCTGGCGGCGTGGCCGCTGCTCATAGCGGCGCCCCCACGAGGGCGTCGTAGCGGGCGAGGTCGACGGCGGGCAGTTCAGGGTCGCCGCCCTGCAGGCGCCTGTGGGCGTCCTGGGCGGCGGCCAGCGCCAGCATGTGGGCCTCGTCGCGCACCACGTCCGCGGGCACGTAGCTGCGCACGTGCGCGGCGATGCGGCGGCCCTCGCAGAAGACCTCGAGCCCGTGCAGCGAGAGGTGCGCTGTGACCCGGCGCCCGGCGTAGCCGGGCGGCAGCGAGTAGTCGACGCCGGCGGCGCGCACGAAGCCGTCGCGGCTGACGCGCAGCTCGAGGCGCCTGTCGGTGGCCGGTGGCAGCTCTGGCAGCGGACCGAGCTCGGCGCGCTCCACGGTGAGCGCCTCACGCACGCGGGCTCCGAGGCGCCGGTGGTGACGGGCCCAGGCGACGCCTTCCGTCCAGGCGTCGCTCTGCGCCTGCAGGTCGGCGAGGCCGGCAAACTCGCGCAGCGGCAGGAACGAGGTCTCGAGGTAGCCGTTGGTGCGCTCGACGCTTCCCTTGCTCTGCGGACGCCTCGGTGGCAGCACGACGCAGCCCATCGACCGGACTTCCGCAGTTCGTAGGCATTCTCGCCCCTCCGCGAGTGCGTTTTCCCTGCTCAGAGCGTTTTCGGTAGCGACGAGAGTCAGAAAGCGTAGGCACACGACT
>Ga0172371_10008874_pt1 | contig 13957 bp, 12 predicted proteins | sample Lak12m_FD_114543 | JGI IMG/M metagenome (GOLD analysis project Ga0172371, IMG submission 114543) | Freshwater microbial communities from Kabuno Bay, South-Kivu, Congo - kab_022012_12m | ecosystem: Environmental > Aquatic > Freshwater > Lake | place: Democratic Republic of the Congo: South-Kivu... | reverse complement strand
ACTCGGCGGCGAGCGTCCCCAGCGCCTCGTCCTCGCCGCCGCGCAGCTTCTCGCGGCCGCCGGCGAAGAGGCCGCCGGCGACGTCGAAGCGCCGCCGCAGCCCCTCGAGCGCGGCAGCCACCACCGGTGGGTAGTGTTCGCCGTCCACCAGGACGACGGCACGCGGCAGGCCCGTCACCGTCACCTCGCTCCCTCCCCCCAGGGGCTCGGCGGCCTCAGCGCCCGCCGGTCTCGTCCCCCGGGACGGGACACACGTATTTGGCATACGACGCCGTGGACGGCTGGAACTCGATGAGCGTCTCCGTGCCGTGGAACGGGAACTTGCGCACCACCGACACGGAATCGCCGCCCAGGCGCACGATGTTGTAGCAGGCCTTGGTGTTCCCGCGCAGGCGCTGCGAGGCGCAGGTGCCGGCGTTGACCACGAACAGGTTCTCGAGCCGCCACGCGTAGGGCACGTGCTTGTGGCCGCAGAGCACGAGGTTCACGCCGCACTCCTGCAGCACCTCGAGCAGGTCGCCGGCGTCGTAGACGATGTTGCGCTCCCGCCCCGTGCCCGGCACCGGCAGCAGGTGGTGGTGCAGCATGAAGAGGCGGAAGAAGGCCGGGCGCGCGAACTGCTCCTTCAAGAAGGAGTACCGCGCGCGCCCGATCTGCCCGTGATCGAGGTCGGGCTCGGTGGAGTCCTCCGCCACGATCGTGATCCGCTCCAGGTGCAGCGTCTGCCAGCGCGGCCCAATGAGCTCCTCGAAGTGCACGTAGCCCACGTTGCGGGCGTCGTGGTTGCCGGGGATCACCACCAGCTGCGGGCACTCGATGCGCTGCAGGTACTCGCGCGCCGTCACGTAGTCCTGGCGAAAGCCCATCTCCGTGAGGTCGCCGGTGCAGAGCACGATGTCCGGCTGCAGCTCGTTGAGCTCCACCACCACGCGGTCCATCATGCTGGGCACGAAGTAGGGGGAGCCGGCGTGCAGGTCCGAGATGTGAGCGATGGTCAGGCTGCGTGCATCCACGGTCATTCCACCACCACGATCCGCCCCGGCCCCTGCTTGTCGAGCACCGCGAAGCTCGTCTGGGTGCCCTCGCGACGGAAGCGCAGGCGCATGCTGGTACGTCCCACCTTGAGATTCGTGAGCGTCACCTCTCCCAGCCACTTGGGGAGGTCGGGATCGTGCACGTAGACGATGTTCTCGTCGGCCTGTGCGTAGATGCCCAGCGTGGACTGCAGGATGAGGAACAGGGCGCCGGCCGACGAGGCGTCGGGCGAGCAGGCCATGGGGAACGCGACGGGCTTGTTGATGGCGCGTCGCGTGAAGCCGCAGAACATCTCCGGCAGGCGCTCGTACTCGTGCGCGCCGGCCGCCTCCACCAGCCCCCAGGCGAGGCGGTTCGACTCCTGCGCGTAGCCGTGCTTCTTCATCCCGTTGGCGATCACGGCCGTGTCGAACGGCCACACGCTGCCGTTGTAGAAGCTCACCGGGTTGTAGCCTTTCATCTGCTTGCTGAACGTGCGCACGCCCCAGCCGGTGTACATGTCCGGCGCCATGAGGCGCCTGACCACGGCGTCCACGTGGTCGTCGCCGACGATGCGCGTCCACAGGGCGTGGCCGATGGTGGAGCAGATGCCAGTGACCTGCTCCTTGCGGCCGTCGAGCGCCATGGCGAAGAAGCCCTCGTCCTCCATCCAGAAGCGCTCGTTGAAGGCGCGCTTGAGGGCGCCGGCCTGGCCGCTGAGCTCCTCGGCGCGCTCCACGTCGCCGAGCTCACCGAAGATGGCGGCGAGACGGCGCTTGGCGTAGTAGACGTAGCCCTGCGTCTCGGCGAGGGCGATGGAGCCCTCCGCGCGCGTGCCGTCAGCGAACAGCACGGCATCGCCGGCGTCACGCCAGCCCTGGTTGAGCAGGCCGGCACGGGAGCGGCGCGTGTACTCGACGAAGCCGTCGCCGTCCTGGTCGCCGTAGGTGTCTATCCAGGCCAGCGCGGCGTCCACGGCGTCGCGCCGCGCCTCGAAGCCGTCCAGGTCGCCGGTCCACATGGTGAGCTCGGCGACCAGCAGCAGCCACAGCGGCGTCGCGTCGATGGAGCCGAAGCATGGTGTGTGCGGGATAGCCTTGAGCGCCGCCAGCTCGCCGCGGCGCAGCTCGTGCAGGATCTTGCCGGGCTGCTCGTCGCGGAACACGCTCTCGCTCCGACCCTGCCGCGCCTCCAGGAAGTCGGCGGCGCCGCGCGCCCAGCGCAGGTCCAGAAGCAGGGTCTCGAGCCCGACGAAGACGAGCTCACGCCCGAACGGGGCCGCGAACCAGGGCAGGCCCGAGAAGGGGATGCGGGCGGAACCGAGCTGCGCAGACAGCATGCGCAGATCGGCCTGGCCGCGGCGCAGCACACGGTTCACCTCTTCGTTGTCGGTGAAGATGTCGGTGGCGCCGGAGTCCCAGCGCTCGTGCTCGTGCCGCAGCGCGGCCAGGCGGGCCTGCGGCTCGCGCGGCGCGTCGGCGGCCGGACCCGCGTGGTCCGGCGCGCCCTGGACGGCCGCGGAGGCCGCGGCCTCAGGTGCGGCGCCCGCGACCGGAGCCGTACCCGCCGCCGCGCCGACCTCCGCCCGGCGGCTGCGCGACTCCGCCGGCACCGTGTGCACGGTCACGTCGTAGCCGAACGTGGTCATCTCGCCCGGCGCCAGGCGCAGCCGGAACCGGGCGCGGCCCTGCTTCAGCGACTCCGGCGGCTCGTCGAAGCTGATCCGCGTCTCGCGCACCACGTCGTCGAGGCCCCGGTAGGCGAGCGTCAGCGAGCGCGCGTCGCAGCGGTCCTGCATCCTGGCGCCGCGGCGCCGGCGGCGCAGCCCGCGCACCTCGAAGAGGTCCGCGTAGTCGGCGTCGAAGTGCAGGTCGACGAGCAGCTCCACATCGCTGCTGTGGAAGTTGCGCACCCGCAGCTGCTCCCGCAGCCCGTCGTCGATGAAGCGCGTGCGCCGCAGGTGCAGGCTCGCCTGCGGGAGCACGCGGCCGTCGGGGGCGCGCGACTCCAGGTTGGTGAGCTCGATGGTCGCGGCGTAGCCGCGCTCGGCCGTGGAAGAGAGCAGCACCGGCTTGCGCCCCGCCACGGTCAGCTCGAGCCGGCTGAGAAAGCGCGTGTCCTGGCGGTACAGCCCGAGCTCCGAGTTCTCGCCTCCGGAGGCCTGCCCCAGCGCGTCGGTGTAGAGGAACAGGTCGCCTTCCTTGACCACCAGGTGAGCGGCCTGACCGCCGCTCATCACGTAACGCTCGGCGGTGGTGGTGACCACGGCCGCCGCGCCCGTCTCGGAGCGGCGGCCGTCGCCGGTCTCCCGGCGCGGCGCGCGGCGGCGCGCGGCGTCGGCCGTCAGGTCATTGCCGTCCGCTCGCTCAGCCGCGCTCATCGTCTCGCTCCCGTAGGGGGTGGGAGCGGCGCCTGCCCTGCCGGGCCGGCGCCGCTATCCGGCACTCTGCCCCGTGGCCTGCAGGAACAGCCGCATCAGCTGCGGCCCGTCCTCCACGAACAGCCCCGTGGTGGCTGCGTCGGTCTCGCAGTAGCCCATCGCGCCGCCGCCGCCCGAACCGGGCAGCGGCTCGCTGATGACGAACGGCACCGGCGTGTCGTCGTGCGTGCGCGTGGCGAGAGGCGTGTAGTGGTCGGGCAGCACCATCGCCGTCGGACGCGCACGCGAGTCGAGGATGGGACCGAGCACCTCGGCGTCCACGCGCTCGATGGCGCGCACCTTCTCGCGCAGGTCGCCCATGTGCCCGGCCTCGTCGGGCGCCTCCACGTGCACCCACACGAGGTCGTGGTCCTCGAGCGCCTTCACCGCGGCGCGCGCCTTGGCGCCGTAGTCGGTGTGCAGGTCGCCGGTGGCGCCGGGCACGTCGATCACGTGCATCCCGGCGAGCCGCCCGATGCCGCGCACCAGGTCCACGGCGCCCACCACCGCGCCGCGCAGACCGTACAGCTCCTGGAAGGAGGGCATCTTCGGCGCTGTGCCCTCGCCCCAGAACCACGCACTGGTCTGCGGGCGCGCGCCGGCGATGACCTCGTCGCAGCGCGCCTGCAGCGTCGCCAGCGTCTGCGCCGCCTCGCTCTCGGCGACCCCCGCGGCCTCGCCGGGCAGGTGCCCGGCGACCGGCTGGTCGAGGATGTCGTGCGGAGGGGTGCAGGGCACGACCGCACCGCCGCGCCACACGAAGAGGTTGCGGTAGCTCACGCCCTGGTGGAACTCGAAGGATCCGTCGCCCAGTGCCGTGCTCAGCGCGTCGATGAGCAGCTTGCCGTCCTCGTCGCTGATGTGGCCGGCCGTGTTGTCCTTCATCAGGCCGCCGGCGACGGTGACGAAGTTGAGGCGGTAGGCCACGTCGTCGGGGCCGAGCGCGACGCCGATACTGGCGGCCTCCAGCGGGCTGCGCCCGCTGAAGCAGGCCGCCGGGTCGTACCCCAGCACGGCCAGGTTGGCCACGTCGCTCCCGGCCGGCATGCCCTCGGGCACGGTGCGCACGCGCCCGACGATGCCGTTGCGCGCGAGCGCGTCCATGTACGGCGTGCGCGCCGCCTCCAGCGGCGTGCGCATGCCCAACGCCGCCTGGGGCTCGTCCGCCATCCCGTCGGGGACGAGCAGCAGGCGGCGCCTCATCATGTGGTCGTCCACGCGCCGCCCTCTCTCAGACCGACCCGCCGAGCACCAGCATCGGCAGCCCTTCGAGCCCGTCGTAGCGCGGCCGGTAGCGCTCGGTGTCGTAGCAGCGCTCCACGTCCACTACCTTCTTGGTCGAGACCACTTCTTCGAGCGGCACCGACCCGTACTTGCCGTCGCGCAGGGCCACCAGGCGCCCGGTCTCGCCGCGCAAGATGCAGTCCACGGCCAGGTTGCCGTACACGGTCGGCACGATGGCATCCACGGCGTCGGGCGCGCCGCTGCGCACCAGGTAGCCGAGGTTCATCGAGATCATGTCGATCTTCTTGCCGCCGTTGTACTTCGGCGCCAGCTCCTTGATCTTGTTGCTCACGTTCTGACCGATGCCGCCGAGCTTGGCGTGGCCGAACTGGTCCTTCTCGCCGGCCTGGAAGACCATGTCGCCGCCCTCGGGCATGGCGCCCTCGCTCACGATGCACACGGAGTACAGGTCCGGATTGCTGTTGCGGTCGTGCACGAGCAACTCGGCGAGGCGCTCCATGTCGAACTTGTACTCAGGGATCACGCAGCGGTCGGCGGCGCCGGCGAACGTCGGCAGGAGCGCCGTGAAGCCGGCGTAGCGGCCGAAGACCTCGAGCACGACGATGCGCTCGTGGGAGGCCGCGGAGCTCTTCACCTGATGCGCCATCTCGATGGTGCGCGACACGCAGGTGCTGAAGCCCATGCAGTAGTCGGTGCCGGGCACGTCGTTGTCCATGGTCTTGGGGACGGCGACCACGGGGAACCCGCGCCGTCCCAGCTCCACGCCGTAGCTCAGCGTGTCGTCCCCGCCCATCGGCACCAGGTAGTCGACGCCGAGGAGCTCCAGATTGGCGATCACGTCGTCGGTGACGTCGTTCTTCTCCGCGGTGTACTTGCCCTTGAGGTGGGCGGGCAGGTCCTTGAGAGGCACCGCGCTCGGCTTGGTGCGCGAGGAGTGCAGGAAGGTGCCGCCCTTGTAGACGATGCTCTCGGCCACGTCTTCGGTGATCGGGGTGCAGTAATGGCTGAGGTCTTCGCCAACGCCGTCGCGGTCGAGGTCTACGAGCCCCGCCCAGCCGCGGCGGATGCCCACCACGTCGAAGCCCTCGCGCAGCGCGCGCATGGTGACGCCGCGGATGGCCTGGTTCAGACCGGGGATGTCGCCGCCGCCGGTCAGGATGCCGATGCGGCCCTTGGGTCCCTTCTCCATGGCTGTCATGCCTCCCCCTCCACGCGGATGTAGGCCGGGGCGCCCTGCACCTCGGCCAGCGCCTTCATCTTCTCCAGAGCGCTGAAGAACTGCGCCTCACGCACCGGGTGCAGCAGGATCACGAGCTCGGCGGAGTCGCCGCGCCCCTCCTGCACCAGCGAGGCGATGCTGACGCCGTGGTCGCCGAACAGCGCCGCGATCTTGGCCAGCACGCCCGGCCTGTCGGCGACCGCCAGGCGCAGGTAGAACGTCGACTCCATGTCGGCGTCGGCGAAGAACGTACGCTCCTTGTAGCAGAGGCAGTTCTGCACGTAGCTGCCCTTCACCGTGTTGACCACGGAGATGACGTCGCCGATCACGGCCGACGCCGTGGGCACGCTGCCGGCGCCGGGGCCGAACAGCATGATCTTGTCGAACGTGTCGCTCTCCAGGAACACGGCGTTGTAGGCGCCCACAACGCCGGCCAGCGGGTGCGTCTTCGGGATGAACGCCGGGTACACACGCACGTTCATGGCGCCGTCGATGAGCTTGGCGACGCCGAGGAGCTTGGCCACCAAGCCGAGACGCTGCCCGTGGGCGATATCGGCGGCGGTGATGCCGGTGATGCCCTCGTACTGCACGTCGTCCAGCCGCGTGCGGCTGTGGAAGCCGATGCTGGCGAGGATCGCCATCTTGGCGGCCGCGTCCTTGCCGCCCACGTCCTCCGTCGGGTCCGCCTCGGCATACCCGAGGCGCTGGGCCTCCTTGAGCACCTCGTCGTAGTCGGCCCCGGTCTGCGCCATGGCGCTCAGCATGTAGTTGGTGGTGCCGTTGACGATGCCGAAGATGGTCTTGACCTCGGCCGCCACCAGCGACTCGCGGAGAACCTTGACGACCGGCACGGCGCCGACGGCGCTGGCCTCGAAGCGCAGGTGCGCGCCGGTCTCCTCCGCGGCGGCGAAGAGCTCGGCCCCGTGCTGCGCCAGCAGCTGCTTGTTGGCCGTCACCACGTTCTTGCCGGCCTTGAGGGCGCGGAGCTGGAAGTCGAGCGCCGCGCCCGTCCCCCCGATGAGCTCTACGACGACGCTGATCTCCGGGTCGCCCAGGATGTCCTCGATGCGCGTCGTCAGCAGGGCCGGGTCGAGGTCGGGGTGGCTGAAGGCAGGGTCCTTCTCGAGGACCCGCTTCAGGTAGACCTCCCTGCCGGTGGCCAGCGTGATGTCGCCGGCGTTGCGCTCAAGCAGCTTGCCCACACCCGAGCCCACGGTGCCGTAGCCCAGGAGCCCGATGCCTACTTTCTCCACAGTCGCCCTCCGTCTCGCGGGACGCTTCAGTGCCCGAGGGGCCGCTGCAGGCGCAGCACGTCGTCCCAGGTCTCGCGCTCGATGATCACCTGCGCCTCGCCGCCGCTCACCATGATCACGGCCGGGCGCGGCTGCGCGTTGTAGTTGTTGGCCATCGCGTACCCGTAGGCGCCGGTGCTCGGCGTCACGAGGACGTCGCCGGGCTCCGGCGGCGCGATGTGGATGTCGCGGATGAGAACGTCGCCGGACTCGCAGTGCTTGCCGGCGATGGTCACCACGGCCGTCTCTTCCGCGGTCGCCTTGTTGGCCAGCATGGCCTCGTACCGCGAGTCATAGAGCATGGGCCGCAGGTTGTCGCTCATGCCGCCGTCCACGGCCACGTAGGTGCGCACGCCGGGGATGTCCTTGACGGTGCCCACCGTGTAGGCCGTCACGCAGGCCTTGCCGGCGATGCTGCGGCCGGGCTCGACGAACAGCTTGGGCATGTCGATGCCGTGCCGCGCCGCGCCGTCGTGCACGGCCCCCACGGCGATCTCGGCGAACTCCGTGATGGAGCTGGGCTGGTCGCTGGCCGTGTAGCGGATGCCGAGGCCGCCGCCGATGTTGAACACGCAGCAGGCGAAACCGAAGTCGCGGCGCCAGTCGTCGATGGCCACGAAGAGCACCTCGACCTCGCGCCGGTACGAGTCCAGCTCGAAGATCTGCGAGCCGATGTGGGCGTGGACGCCCACGAGCTCCAGGTGCGGCGCGTCGCGCAGGCGCCGCACCGCCTCGTGGGCGCGGCCGTCGGCCAGCCCGAAGCCGAACTTGCTGTCCTGCTGGCCGGTCTGGATGAAGTCGTGCGTGTTGGGCCGCACGCCGGGCGTGACGCGCACCAGCACCTGCTGCGTCATGTCACGCGCGGCCGCGGCCGCCTCCAGCCGGTCGATCTCCTCGAACGAATCCACGACGAAGTGCCCGATCCCCAGGTCGAGCCCGAAGGCGATCTCGGCCGGCGACTTGTTGTTGCCGTGGAAGTAGACGCGCCCGAGCGGGAAGCCGGCGGCGCGGGCGGCGGCGAGCTCGCCGCCGGTGGCCACGTCCAGCGAGAGACCCTCCTGGGCGACCAGCTCGCACATCGCCCGGCAGCTGAACGCCTTGCTGGCGTAGACGATCTCGTACAGGTCGGTGAGCGCGCCGAAGGCCTTGCGGTAGGCGCGGCACTGGTCGCGCAGCGTCTGCTCGTCGTAGATGAACAGCGGCGTGCCGTACTCGCGCGCCAGGCCCACCACGTCGCAGCCGCCGATCTCCAGGTGGCCGGCGGCGTTGTGGAGGGTGGTATGCGGATAGATGAGGGTGTGGGTCACGCCGCGACTCCTCGCTGGTGCTGGACTAGAACTCGATCCCGGGGCGCGCCTTCACGCCCGCCTCATAGTAGTGCTTGATGGGCTTCATCTCCGTGACCAGGTCGGCCGCCGCGATCAGCGCCTCCGGCGCGCGGCGGCCGGTGATCACCAGCTCCACCGCCGCCGGCTTCGCCGCGATCATGGCGAGCACGTCGCCGATGCCGACGAGCTCGAAGAAGAGGGCAGTGCAGAGCTCATCGAGCACGACCAGGTCGTGGTCGCCGCTCTCCACCAGCGCCCGGCCGCGGGCCAGACCCTCGGCCGCCGCGGCCCTGTCTTCGTCCGTGACCCTGCCCACGTGCACCCAGTGGTCCAGGCCGCACTGCACGACGGGCACCTCGAGGCGCTCAAGCGTCCGGATCTCGCCCCACGATGGGTCGCCCTTCATGAACTGCAGCAGGGCCGGGCGCAACCCCTGGCCGAGGGCGCGCACGATCAGCCCCAGGGAGGCCGTCGTCTTGCCCTTGCCGTCCCCGGTGTAGACCTGGACGTAGCCACGGCGATCCGCGTTCACGAGCCCGTCACTTCGCGTAGTCGTAGAACCCGGCGCCGGACTTGCGCCCCATCTTGCCCTGGGCCTGGAGGTCCTCCATGACCTTGGCCGGGTGGTACCTGGGGTCGCCGAGCTCGCGCTCAAGAGTCTCCAGGATGGCGCTGGTCGTGTCCATGCCGACGAGGTCGGCCAGCGCCAGCGGCCCCATGGGCCAGTTGGCGCCGAGCTTCATGCCGGTGTCGATGTCCTCGGCGCTGGCCACGCCCTCCTCGAAGGCATGGGCCGCCTCGTTGATCATCGGGAAGAGGATGCGGTTCACGACGAATCCGGGCGAGTCGATCGTGGTGATCGGAGTCTTGCCCACGGCCTCGGCGAAGGCACGGGCGGCCGTCACCGTGGCGTCGCTCGTCTGCGCGCCTCTCACGACCTCGACCAGCGCCATCATGGGCACCGGGTTGAAGAAGTGGATGCCGACGAAGCGCTCGGGCCCGGCGACGAAGGCGGCCAGCTGGCTGATCGGCAGGCTCGAGGTGTTGCTGGCGAGCACCGCGTCGGCACGCAACAGCTCCGAGGCGCGCTCGAGGAGACCTCTCTTGATGTCGACGACCTCCGGCGCCGCCTCCACGAAGAGGTCGGCATCGGCGCCGGCGGCGATGTCGGTGGCGCAGGCGATGCGGCCGAGGGCGGCTTCGCGGTCGGCCGCCTCCAGCTTGCCCTTCTCCACCATGCGCGCCGTGCCCTTCTCGATGCCGGCGTAGCCGCGCCGCACGAACTCGTCGCTGATGTCGGTCATCACGACGTCGAGGCCGGCCAGCGCCGAGACCTGGGCGATGCCCGCGCCCATCTGCCCGGCGCCCGCCACCAGTACCTTCTGCACGCTCACTTCATCCCTCCTGAGTCAGTCACGCGCGCGAGCGGCTGCGCCCCTCGCGCGCGACATGATGTCCGCGTGTGTAGCCCGCCCATGCTACCGCAGCCCGGGCGGCGGGGCACAGTGGCGGCGGGCCGGGCGCAGCGGCGGGGGGCCGCGGACACGTTCGGCGACGGGGGCCGGACGACCGCGCCGCGCCCGCCTGCTACGATTCCCGCATGGACAGACCGCGCAAGATCATCAGCTGCGAGGTGCTGCGCAACGAGGTCGAGAAGGTCAACCCCGGGTACGAGGTCGACTTCTTCGAGGGTGCGCTGCACGACTACCCCGACAGGATGCGCGCCGCCATCCAGGGGCGCATCGACGCCACCGACGGCGAGCGCGAGATCCTGCTCTGCTGCGGGCGCTGCAGCAACGGAGGGACCGGCCTGAGCGCCGGGCCGCACCGCCTCGTCCTCCCCATGGTGGACGACTGCATCTCCCTGGTGCTTGGCTCGCGCCGGGCCTACCTGGAGGAGCACCGCCGCGAGCCCGGCACCTACTACTACACGCGCGGGTGGATCGACTTCATCGACGACCCGTACAAGGAGTACCTCAAGATCATCCCCAAGTTCGGTGAGGAGAAGGCCGCCATGGTGGCCCGGATGATCATGCAGCACTACACGCGCGTGGCCGTGATCGAGACGCCCGGCGTCCAGGGCGTCGAGGACAAGCAGGCCTATCTCGACGAGGTCGTCGCCTTCTACGAGCTGCCGCTCGAGCGCCTCACCGGCTCGATGCGCTACTTCGAGAAGATCGTGGCCGGGCCCCACGACGACGAGTTCGTCGTCGTCGAGCCCGGCGGCACGCTCGACGAGCGCGTCTTCTGGGACCTGCCCGGGCTCTGAGGCCGTGCGGCTCGCCGTCGTCCAGGTCCGCGACGTCCCCGCCGAGGTGCCGGCGCGCGCGGCGCACTGCCTGCGCACCCTGCAGGACTGCGCGGAGCACGGCGCCGACCTCGTGCTCTTCCCCGAGCTGTACCTCGGGGGCTACGCGCTCGACGCGCAGCTCGCCCTCAAGGCGAAGCAGGCGGGGTACACGCTGCCGCGCCTGCGGCACGCCGTCGACGAGCTCGGCGTGAGCGCAGTGCTCGGCCTGCCCTACCTGCACGGCGAGGCGCTCCTGAACGCCGTCGCCGTCCTGCGGCCGCGCCGGCAGCCGGCGATCGCCGGCAAGACACACCTGTTCCAGGCCGAGAAGCAGTGGTTCGCGGCCGACCGGGAGCTCTGGACGGGCTCACTCGCCGGCTGGCCGGCCGGCGCCCTCGTCTGCTACGAGCTCGGGTTTCCCGAGATCTCGCGTGTGCTGGCGCTGCGCGGTGCGCGCCTGCTGGTCGCCCCGGCCGCCTTCGGCGCGGCGCGCGCGCACATCTGGCGCACCGCGACGGTGGCGCGAGCGCTGGAGAACGGCTGCTACCTGGCGGCTGCGAACACCGCCGGCGCGGGGCAGCGCGGCGACTACCTGGGCGCCAGCCGCATCGTCGACCCGCGCGGCACGGTGCTCGCAGAGGCGGGCGACGGCGATGAGATCCTGACCGCCGACCTGGACGCCGGCCTCGTCGACGAGATCAGGGCCGGCGACACCGGCGGCGGCGGCCACACGTACTTCCAGGACCGCCGCCCCGGACTCTACCGCGACATCTGTGCGCGCCAAGCCCCGGACGAGGAGCCCAGCGCGGACTGAGGCGGACGCGGAGCCCGCGCCTGGCTGCCCGCACCCGAGGCTCGGGCCTCAGCCTTCGGCGTCGGTCCCGGGCGTCTGCCCGGGCTTCTTGCGCGCGGCCTGCCTGCGCGCCGCAGGCTTCTGCGCCGCGGCGCCGGTCTGCTTCGCACCCGCTCTGCGGGCGGCCGGCTTCTTCGCAGCCGTGCGAGCCGCCGGCTCGGGTGCGGGCTCTCCCCCTGCCTCGGCCTCGTCTGCAGCGACGGCGTCCTCGGCCAGGTGCTCCTCGGCCTGGTCGGGCGTCGCTTCGCGCGTCTCTTCTGGCGTCGCCGCCGGCGCCGCGGCCTCCGGCTCGGCAGAGGCGGCAGGCACGGGCTGCGGCGGTCGCCGGCCCTCGAGCTCGAGCGCCTGCACGTACCCGAGCTGCATCTGCGCGAGCGTGGAGTGCAGGTCGCGCAGGTCCGACACGGGGTGCTCGCGGTCCGACACCTTCAGGAGCGCGCCGAGCAGCTCGATGGCGAAGTGCGCGTCGTCGAGGTCCCTGAGCTCGGCCGTCTCTCCCGTCAGGCCGAGCTTCTGGTACCCGAAGCTTATGAGGCTGACCATCATCTCGTAGGCCAGGTCGAACGCGTGCAGGCTCTTGAGCTGCTCGCGCACGACCCGGGCGCGCTCCTCGTCGGTCATCACACGGCGTTCATCGCCCTCGCTCATCCCGCCTCCTCCCGCGCCGGCGCGTACTCGGAGACCCTGTGGGCCCTCTCCACGGTGCCGGCGAACACCTGCTCCAAGGTCTCACCCTCGAGGTGAGCCTTCACCTGTTTCTGGGCGCCGTTCCCCTCGCGCAGCATGCGCTCCACGTCGTCCAGGTGCGGCGTGAGCCCGAGGCCGTCGGCGTAGGGCCCGCACAGCTCGACAAGGTGACGGATCGCGTCGATCGCCGGCAGCTCGGTGTGCGTGGCCCAGTCCACGAGACTGCCGTCGAGCCCGTACCGGATGGCCCGCCAGAGGTTCTCCTCCACGTACCGGGTCTCCAGGATCGGCAGCGGCATGCCTTCGTCGTAGATGCGCGCGAGGTGCGCCACCAGCCCGACGGTGAGCGACGAGATGGCGAGGCTCTGCCACGCCTCCGTCTGCGCGTCGCAGATACGGATCTCGACGGTCCCGAAGCGGTGATGGGGACGCACCGACCACCAGATCTGCGTGAACTCCTGGATGCAGTTCGTGTCCATGAGCTCCTCGTAGAACGCGCGGAACCGGGCCCACGAGCCGAACACGTCCGGGATGCCGCAGCGCGGGAACATGCGCACGAACGTCTGCGTGCGTACCGAGTGCAGCTGCGTCCACACGCCCTCGATGAAGGGCGAGTTGGCCGACAGCGCCAGGATGTGAGGCAGGTACGTGCGCAAGGCATCGCACACCGCCATGGCGCGGTCGCAGCCACGCACGCCGATGTGCACGTGCGCCGCCCAGGTGTTGTTGCGCCACGCCACGTACTTGAGACGGTCTTCCACCAGGCGGTAGTGAGGTGTATCGATGATCTCCTGGTCTCTCCAGCCGGAGAAGGGGTGCGTGCCGGTCGAGCCCAGGCTGTAGCCCTGGCTCTCGGCGTGCGCGAACAGCTCGGTGCGGTTGAGGAGCAGCTGCTTGGCGGCCTGGCCGAAGTGCAGCGTGCGCGGCGTGCTGACCTCGATCTCCGAGGTGAGCAGCTCCCCGGCGATGCGGCCGCGGAGCCGCTCGGGGGCCGAGTCGCGCAGCGCCTCGAACCCGGGCGTCAGCGCCAGGGTCCCGGCATCGAGGATCTGGAACTCCTCCTCCAGGCCCAGGTCGAAGTCGAGGGCGCGCTCGAAGCGCGCTTCGACCTCGTCGAAGTATGCGTCGTGGTCGGACCCCATGCCTCAGTCACTGTATCCGATGAGGACCGCGGCCACACCCGCCCGGACCGAGGCCGGGGGCGGCGGCGCTCACCGCGCCGCCGCCCTGCGAGCGCGCGCTCCAGCGTGGCGCCGGGGTGCGGCTGCCGCTCTGAGAACGGCGCCGGCGTCGTGTCGACCCGACGCGCTCCGGGCGGGGCAGGGTAGACCCGTCGCGGTGACTCGCGAAAGCCTGATTCTCTGATTCTCCGAGGATCTGATTCCTGCGAGGCACCACGCAGCGTCACCCCGCCTACCCCGCAAACGCAGGCGGGCCGGCGGTGCTGATGCACCGCCGGCCCGCGGGAGCCACGCTGTCTTACTCCACCCCGAGCAGCGCCTTGGCCGCGTTGACCGCCTCGATGGCGTCCTCGGCGTAGCCGTCGGCGCCGATCTCGTCGGCCCAGGCGCGGGTCGTGGGGGCGCCGCCGATCATGACCTTGACCTTGT
>Ga0172371_10008873_pt1 | contig 13958 bp, 8 predicted proteins | sample Lak12m_FD_114543 | JGI IMG/M metagenome (GOLD analysis project Ga0172371, IMG submission 114543) | Freshwater microbial communities from Kabuno Bay, South-Kivu, Congo - kab_022012_12m | ecosystem: Environmental > Aquatic > Freshwater > Lake | place: Democratic Republic of the Congo: South-Kivu... | reverse complement strand
TCAGCCTATCTGGTTGATGATCGAATCTCCACGACGAGGCACCCCGGAGCGCAGCACCGGGGTCGACGAGGAGCAAATAATAATACGCCCGTATGGGCGTATTTAATTTTATTAGATGTATTACAAGAAGGTAACGAATCAGCGCAGGTTCGACGTCCCCCAACAGGGGGTGCTATCGAGACCTCGACGAGGAGCCATCAACCAGACAGGCTGACCGAATGGTCAGCCTATCTGGTTGATGATCGAATCTCCACGACGAAGCACCCCGGAGCGCAGCACCGGGGTCGACGAGGAGCTGCTAATAATACGCCCGTATGGGCGTATTTATTATTATTTGATGTATTACAAGAAAGTAACGAATCTGCAATGCGCCTTTTAAGCTGAAGCCCCCCTGGCTCCGCCGTCCCCCCATTTTATTAAAATGGGGGGAATTATTAGGGGGGCTGTTATGCTCTATCCACCTGTGAAAGCCCGCTTCTTTAATCAGTTGCATTGAGAACGCACTCAACGCAGCTATATGGAGTAAAATATTGGAGGAGGGAATACCATGACAGAATACCTGCAGATCGAAGAGAGAAACGGCCAACGTATTTTAGTGAAATATCACGGAGCGAACTCCCATGTCGTGATCCCTGCTGGGGTGACGATGATCGGGTATAACGCCTTCAAGGGCTGCCGCAGCCTGCAGTCGGTGGAGATCCCACCGGGGGTGACGGAGATCTGGGATTTGGCTTTCTATGGCTGCAGCAGCCTGCAGTCGGTGGTGATCCCTGAAGGAGTGACGCAGATCGGAAGGAGCGCCTTCTCAGGCTGCAGCAGCCTGCAGTCAGTGGTCATCCCAGAGGGGCTGAACATCAACTACAAGATGTTTGAGGGCACACCCTTCTTAGAAAATATCCCGGGAGATCTCCAAATATGGAACCGGCAGGTATTACGATATCGCGGCACAGCTTCCGAGGTCGAGATCCCAGCCGGGGTGACGCGGATCGGGGAGGGTGCCTTCGCAGGCTGCAGCAGCCTGCAGTCGGTTGTGATCCCCGCGGGGGTGACGCGGATCGGGTGGAGTGCCTTCGAAGGCTGCAGCAGCCTACAGTCGGTGGTGATCCCTGAAGGAGTGACGGAGATCGGAGGGGGTGCCTTCGGAGGCTGCAGCAACCCGCAGTCGGTGAGCATCCCAGCGAGTGTGACGCAGATCTGGGAGCGTGCCTTCCAGGGCTGCAGCAGCCTGCAGTCGGTGGTGATTCCTGAGGGGGCAACGCAGATCAGGTCGGGTGCCTTCAAAGATTGCCGCAGCCTGCAGTCGGTGGAGATCCCACCGGGGGTGACAGAGATCGGGTGGGATGCCTTCTCTGGCTGCAGCAGCCTGCAGTCAGTGGTCATCCCAGAGGGGCTGAGCATCAACTATGAAATGTTTGAAGGCACACCCTTCTTAGAAAATATCCCGGGAGATCTCCAAATATGGAACCAGCAGGTATTACGATATCGCGGCACAGCTTCCGAGGTCGAGATCCCCGCGGGGGTGACGGAGATCGGGGAGCGTGCCTTCAAAGACTGCAGCAGCCTGCAGTCGGTCGTGATCCCAGCCGGGGTGATGGAGATCGGGGAGCGTGCCTTCAAAGACTGCAGCAGCCTGCAGTCGGTCGTGATCCCCGCGGGGGTGACGGAGATCGGGTCGGGTGCCTTCGAAGGCTGCAGCAGCCTGCGGTCGGTGGTGATCCCTGAGGGGGTGACGGAGATCGGGTGGGATGCCTTCCAGGACTGCATCAGCCTGCAGTCGGTCGTGATCCCAGAGGGAGTGAGCATCAACTATGAAATGTTTGAAGGCACACCCTTCTTAGAAAATATCCCGGGAGATCTCCAAATATGGAACCGGCAGGTATTACGATATCGCGGCACAGCTTCCGAGGTCGAGATCCCCGCGGGGGTGATGGAGATCGGGGATGAAGCCTTCAAAGACTGCAGCAGCCTGCAGTCGGTCGTGATCCCCGCGGGGGTGACGTGGATCGGGTGTAATGCCTTCGAAGGCTGCAGCAGCCTGCAGTCAGTGGTGATCCCCGCGGGGGTGACGTGGATCGGGTCGGGTGCCTTCAAAGATTGCAGCAGCCTGCGGTCGGTGAGCATCCCAGCGGGGGTGACGGAGATCGGGGAGCGTGCCTTCCAAGCCTGCAGCAGCCTGCAGTCGGTGGTGATTCCTGAGGGGGCAACGCAGATCAGGTCGGGTGCCTTCGCTTACTGCAGTAACCTTCAGTCGGTGGTGCTTCCGAGTTCACTAGAGATCATTGAGTATGGCTTTTCCTCAGATGATGAATACTTGCCAGGTGCCTTCGAAAACTGCAGCAGCCTGCAGTCGGTGGAGATCCCCGCGGGGGTGACGCAGATCGGAAGGAGCGCCTTCTCAGGCTGCAGCAGCCTGCAGTCGGTCGTGATCCCTGAGGGGGTGACGCAGATCAGGTCGGGTACCTTCGCTTACTGCAGCAACCTGCTGTCGGTGGTGCTTCCGAGTTCACTAGAGATCATTGAGAGTGATGGATATTTGCCAGGTGCCTTCGCAGGCTGCAGCAGCCTGCAGTCGGTCGTGATCCCCGCGGGGGTGATGCAGATCGAGTCGGATGCCTTCTCTGGCTGCAGCAGCCTGCAGTCGGTGGTGATCCCCGCGGGGGTGACGTGGATCGGGTGTAATGCCTTCTCTGGCTGCAGCAGCCTGCAGTCAGTGGTGATCCCCGCGGGGGTGACGTGGATCGGGGAGCTTGCCTTTCGTCTATCCCAAGAACCGAAACACCCCTTCAGTCAGAAAGCGGCTCTCATATTTCCGGTGAGGATCCAACCAGTCGGAGATGATATGGCATCCGGGTGTATAGTCCAGATACCCCTGGGAACGCAAGACGCTACCCCCGGGGAAGTCTCCTGCGGTTTTAGCGATGTTTATCTTCAAGTCGTAGATTCCGCCGGTTTGTTTCTTTTCAGGGTCTATATCCCAGGGGATGGTTATGGCCACTGGGCAACCCGGTTGCTCCTGGGGGGTGTACTCAACATGGGTGCGTACGACAGCCTCTTTGAAGCGTATGATGACATCTACGACAAAGCCCGGGTGGCACTCTGCCGGCTGCGCTTTCCGTATGAACTGAGCGCAGACTGGAAGCAGACCTACGAGCAGTTCCTCCTCCGGCATGCCAGGTTCACTGGCCAGAAGCTGGCTTTAGAAGACAACCTGGAGATGCTAACCTTCCTGCTGGGGGCTGTGGCCATCCCGTTGAAGAAATACAAGGATCTGGTGGAGTGGTCTGCGAAAACCGGGCGGGTTGAGGTCACGAGCATTTACCTGGAATACCAACACCGGACCTGGCAGGATACCATGCAAAACTTCAGCCTGGATGCTGTGGTAGTGGAAGGGGAGGATGAGGATCGATTACAGTCAGAGCAAGAATTAGAGGATCACAACATTCCGTTCTAGTACCGCATTGGCTCACTGGAACCTCCTTGTTGTTCAGGGCATGTTGTCAATGCGCCTTACAGGGTGAACGGTCTTGACGAAGAGCGCAGTGCGTGGGCTGCATATTAAGCGCTCACACCTCCGGAGAAAAAGCCGGGTAGCGCACAACCAACCGCGCCGCTTGGTACTATAATGGGTGATGCTGTGCATCCCCGCTCCAGAAAGGCCAGTCCATGCAGCCAGTTATCCAGGAAGTTACCACCCTTAAAGATCTGCGGGCTTTTATCCGCTTTCCCCGGCAGCTGTACAAAGACAACCCGTACTACGTGCCGGCGCTCTTCGCGGACGATTATGCCACCCTGCGCTGGGACCGCAACCCGGCTTTTGATCACTGCGAAGCGCGCTACTGGCTGGCGTACCAGGATGGAAAAGTGGTAGGCCGCGTGGCGGGTATTGTAAATAAACTGTATCAGGAGAACTGGGGCGTGAATTATGGCCGCTTTAACTGGATCGACTTTATCGACGATCCGGATGTATCCAGGGCGCTGTTGGAGACGGTCGAAGGCTGGGTGCAGAGCTTCCACGTAGAGGCCATCCACGGCCCGCTGGGGTTCACCGATATGGATCGCGAAGGCATGCTGATTGAAGGGTTTGACCAGCTCAGCACCATGGTTACTTTTTATAACCATCCCTACTACCGCGAGCATCTCGAGCGGTTGGGCTACGCCAAAGCCATCGACTGGGTGGAATACGAGATCACCGTCCCCAAGGAACCGGTTGAAGCGATCTCGCGCGTGGCAGAGGCAGCCAGGCAGCGCAGCAATCTCCATATCCTGAAAGTGAAACAGAAGAAAGACCTGCTCAAATATGCCGGGCAGATGTTCGAGGTATTCAATGAAGCCTACCGGAACCTGTATGGTGTTGTCCCGCTGACTGATAAGCAGGTGGCGATGGCGATCAAACAATATTTCGGCCTGGTGCTGCCGGAATTTGTACCCTTCGTAATCAATGAGCAGGATGAGCTGGTGGGTTTTGGCATCACCATGCCCTCCCTGTCACACGCCCTGCAAAAATCAGGCGGTAACCTTTTCCCCTTTGGGTTCATCCACCTGCTAAAAGCGCTGAGCAAGAACGACCGGGCGGATCTGTACCTGATCGGCGTCCGGGATGGTTACCGCGGTAAAGGGGTGAATGCCATCCTGATGGACCACATCCTCAAGACCTATCAGAAGCGCGGCATCACGAAGGTTGAATCCAACCCCGAGTTGGAGACGAATGACCTGGTACAGAGTCAGTGGAAGTATTTTGAAAAACGGCAGCATAAGCGCCGTCGGGTGTTCATTAAGCACCTGAGCTAGCAACCGCCCCGGTAAGGGTTATACCCTGCTTTTTCTCCCTGTTTTATGGCTGGCACGCGGTTGTATAATCGAACTATGAATGTAGAGCGCGTCACCATCCTGCTGGCGGATGACCATGCCATCGTCAGAGCGGGTATCCGCCAGTTTTTAGATGCCGACCCGGGTCTGCGTGTGGTGGCAGAGGCGGCAGACGGCACGGAAGCCTGCCGCCTGGTCCGCGAATTGACCCCAGCGCTGGCTGTGCTGGATATTCAGATGCCGGGAATGAATGGCATTGAGGTGACGCGCTGGCTGCGGCAAGAGGGTCTGGCGACACGCGTACTCATACTTTCCGCTTTTGATGACATTCCCTACGTCCAGGCCGCATTGAAAGCCGGCGCGGATGGATACGCAGTGAAAACTGCCGCTCCGCAGGAAATCATTCAGGCGGTGTACCGTGTAGCCGCCGGTGAAGCCGCGATCTCATCCACCATTCAGCAGACACTGGAAAACCGGCAGCAGCTGCCGGGTGACCTGAAGCGCGCACTGCTCTCCACCCGCGAGCTGGAGGTGCTGGCGCTGGCTGGTGAAGGGCTGACCAACCGGCAGATCGCTGCTAAGTTATCTCTCAGCCAACGGACGGTGCAGAATCACATTGCCAGCATCCTGCAGCAGATGAACGCGTCATCCCGTACTGAGGCGGTCACGCGCGCCATTTCTCTAGGGTTGATTCTACATCCCGGCGTGAAAGGCGGCCTGTGAAATTTCTTCGCTGGCGCAGTCTCTCTCTGCAGATTATTCTGGCAATCCTGCTGCCGCTGACACTGGCTGCCATTATCCTCTCATTTTATTCGCAAGATCTGCACCATACTGCCATGCAGCACATGGTGGCAGAACGCAACCTGCGAACGGTGCAAGTGTTGGCTCAGGCGGTGGATGGGCGTATTTTGGCTGGCGATCCGGCTGAACGGGCTTTTACTGAGCTGGCAGGCCCGCTGGCGCAGCCTGGCCTGGTCTCTGTGCAGATCTATAACTCAGATCATGCGCTGGTTTACGAAACCGGGCGCTCACCACTGGCGAATCACCTGGCATACCATGACAGCGTGCTTGCAGGTCTGGATGGCGGCAGTGGGGTGGCTTTCCCGGATGGCGGGCATACCCACGGGGATGGTTCGCATGTCATCGCCTATGCGCCGATACCATCCACCGGATGGGTGCTGGTAATGGATGAAGCCTGGCAAGATGTCTCATCTACGGAATTGGATGCCACCCAGACCGCCCCGCTGATTTTGATCCCCTTTATCGTGCTGGCATTCGCGGTACTGATCCTCATCCTGCGTCAGGTGGTAATGCCGCTGCAGCGCCTGGAAAAACAGACTCAGGCACTGGGGGCGGGTGATTTTTCCGCGTTGGATGCGCCTGTTGGTGGTATTGATGAGATCCGCTCGTTACAGCAGCGTATGGCAGCCATGGCGGATAATTTACGCCAGGCACGGCAAAATTTAAAAGGGTACATTGGTTCCATCACTCGTGGCGTAGAAGAAGAAAGAATGCGCATCGCGCGTGAACTCCACGACCAACCGCTGCAATCCCTCATCGCGCTGAAGCATCAGTCCCAGACCGGCAGCCGCGGCGACGTCCAGCCACAGGTGCTACAGGGAGTGATCGATGACTTGCGGGCTCTGGTACGCGGATTACGCCCGGTCATGCTGGAAGACCTGGGTCTGACAGCCGCATTGGAGAGTCTGGCTGCCATTGCGCAGAAGGACAGCCATCTGCCTGTTTCATTTACCTCACAGGGGCAAGAGTACCGACTGCCAGCGGATGTCGAACTGGCTTTCTTCCGCGTTGCGCAGGAAGGTTTGATGAATGTTCAAAAACATGCCGGGGCAACCAGGGCGGACCTGAAGTTGGTGTACAGTGCCGAGGTTCTGGACATGACGCTCAGTGATGACGGTAGTGGTTTTATCGTACCCGAGAGAGTGGATACCCTTGCGGCAGACGGACATTTCGGGTTGGTGGGGATATTGGAGCGGGCAGCGCTGATCGGGGCGGATGCCAGCATCCACTCTGCGCCGGGGGAAGGAACAACACTTACCTTGCGGTATCAATTGCGCAACCACTCAGGGGTAGACGGGGTTTAAATAACCAGAGAGGTGAACAACTGCCTCTGAAGCGGAGAACAAATGACGATCAAAATCATCACGGATAGTGTCAGCGATTTACCAGCCAGCCTGGCTAAAAAATTTGATATCACCCTGGTTCCCTGTTACATCAATGTGGATGGCCACAGCTACCTGGATGGCGTGGACATAAGCCGCGCAGAGTTTTATAACCAGCTGCCGCATTGGAAGGTACCACCCACCACGGCCGCGCCCGGGGTACCGTTGTTTGAAGCGGCTTACCAGCAGGCAGTGGATTCAGGTGCGACGGGCATCCTTTCCATCCATGTGGCGGAGCGCTTAAGCAACATCATTAATGCTGCCCGTGTCGCCGCGCGAAAATTCGAAGGCAAATTGCCTATCCACATTCTGGATTCTGGTCAGGTGAGCATGGGCATTGGCATGCAGGCTGCCGCCGCCGCGGAATTTGCCCGGGCAGGCATGATGCTGGATGAGATTGCGCAGAAGGTCGTGCAGAAAGCCAGACAGATCTATACCATTGCCGCGCTCGATACCCTGGAGTATCTAAACCGGGGTGGACGGGTAGCACACCTGGGGATGAATCTTGCCGGGCTGCTGCAGATCAAGCCCATTGCCAAGGTGCACGATGGCAAAATCACCCTCGAATTGCATCGTACACGGGTAAATGCGATGAAACGGCTGGTAGAAGTGGCCGGAAAATACGCGCCCCTGCGTCAGGTTGCCATGGTCCACGCGAACGCACTGGAGCGGGTCCATGCACTGTACGAAGAGATCCGTCCATACTTAAATCTGGATTCCATGCCCGAGTTCACCGATGTGACACCGGTGATCGGTACGCATACCGGGCCGGGAGCCGTGGGGCTTGTTTTTGAGGTTGCCTCTGATTAGAGATCAGTTTTCCAGTACGGTGAGTACTCCCCAGTTAGCTCCTGCGCGCGCTTCAGTCGTAAGTGGAATATCCAGTTTATAAGCAGTCTCCATCTCGTGCTGGACTACCCCGGCAGTGGCCCCAAGCTCTTCCCGTGGGCATTCCAACACCAGTTCGTCATGCACCTGCAGGATCAGCCTGGCAGCTAAGCCGGCAGATCTTAATGCCCCCGGGATCTTCAGCATGGCTAGTTTCATAATATCGGCTGCGGTCCCCTGGATGGGTGCATTGATGGCTTCCCGTTCTTCCCGCTGGCGGATAGCCTGATTGGATTGACCTGCCAGACCTGGGAAGTAGCGTCGTCTGCCAAGCAGCGTCTCCACATATCCCTCGCGGGCAGCGGAAAGGCGCAGAGCATCCAAAAACTCCTTAACTCGCGGAAATTGCTGATAATAGGCTTTGATAAAATTTTCCCCTTCAGCCAGGGTAATCCCCAAAGATTGCGAAAGCGAAAAAGCACCCATACCGTACAAAATGCCGAAGTTGATCGCTTTGGCAGCCCGGCGCTGGTCTTTGGTTACCTGATTCAATGGAATGCCGTTTACAGCGGCAGCTGTGGCGGCGTGAATATCTTCCCCCGCGCGGAAGGCTTCCAACATCGCCTGGTCGCCGGACATGTGGGCGGCAATCCTCAGTTCGATCTGGCTATAATCCACAGAAAGCAGCAGGCAGCCGGGAGCTGCCACGAAACCTTGCCGCACACGGCGGCCCTGTTCCGTGCGGGTGGGGATGTTCTGAAGATTTGGCTCGGATGATGCTATTCTTCCGGTGACAGCACCCACCTGGTTGTAGGAAGTGTGCACCCGTCCTGTAGCCGGGTTGACTTCCAGTGGCAAAGTATCCACATAGGTAGATTTCAATTTGGAAAGTTCGCGGTATTCCAGGATCCATTCAATGATGGGGTGCTGTCCCCGCAGGGTATCCAGCACATCCGCTGAAGTGGAGTACAAGCCGGAGCTGGTCTTTTTTCCGCGGTCCGGGGGGGACAGATGCAGCGTTTCGAAAAGCACGCGCGAAAGCTGCTGCGTAGAGTTCAAGTTGAATGGCATCCCCGCGGATTGATATACCAGGTCTTCCAACTCTACCAGGCGGGTTTGCAGTTCTTTGCCGAAACCTTGAAAGAATGGGATGTCCAGTGCGATACCCACTTCTTCCATGTCCAGAAGAACTGAAACGAGCGGCATTTCCATACTCTTGAGTAATTTCGCAGCATTCCCGCTGGTCATATCTTTTTCCAGGATAGGGATCAGGCGCAGGGTGGCTTCCGCATCCGCAGCGGCATAAGGCGCGGCAAGGGCGACATCCACTTCAGCCATGGAACCCTGGTTTTTTCCGCTGCCGATCAAATCTTCGATACGGGTCATCTGCAACCCCAGGCGAATCCAGGCGAGGCTTTTCAACCCCAGGTTACGGCTGTTCGGGTTAATCAGAAATTCAGCGATCATCGTATCGAAAGTCAGCGGGGCAACGGGCATACCATGGCGTTTTAGGATGAGAGCGTCATACTTGATGTTATGTCCGGCCTTGCCGGTGTCCGGATTCGAAAGGATCGGTGCCAGTGCCCCTTGAACATCGACCAGGCTCATCTGTTTCGATCCCGGGAAGGTGTGCCCAATCGGAATATAATAGGCTTTGCCTGGCTGAACGCAAAAAGAGATCCCAACGAGGTCGGCGCGCATTGGGTCCGTTGATGTCGTTTCGGTATCCAGCGCAATCAGAGCGTGCGCTCGCAGATCATGTACCAGAGATGCCAGACCCTCTGGGGTGTCAACGATGGTCACCTCTAACGAAGATTCGGATGTTGTTGGCTGCGTAGACCTTAAGGCTGCCCGTTGGGTAGTTTCATGGAGGGGTGTGTGAAGTCGGGCGGCTGCGGCAGTGGAATCATCAAAAAGCGAAGGCTGTTGTAAAGCGGTGTTCGGATGAGCGCTTCGTCCCAATTTCTGCACCCGTTCACGCAATGCGCGGAATTCCAGCTCGCGGAAAATGGCATCCACCCGGGCAACATCAAAATCGGTGCTGACAGCTTGCTGCTGGTTCAGCTGGATCGGCGCGTTGGTGTCGATTCGCGCCAGTTGACGGCTGAGGTTGGCCATTTCACGCCCGGCTTCCAGCCTGGCGCGGACACCCGCGGCCAGTTTATCCAGGTTCTCATAGATGGCATCCAACGTGCCATACGTTTGCAGCAGACTGGCGGCGGTTTTTTCACCGATGCCGGCAACACCCGGGATGTTGTCCGATTTATCTCCCAGCAGGGCTTTAAAATCCACCACCTGATCGGGGCGTACACCGAGGAAATCTACCACATCCGCAGGGGTGTAATCCTTCGCATCGGACATGCGGCCGGAAGGCAGGTTAACAATCACTCGGTTGGTAACTAGCTGCAGCAGGTCTTTATCTCCGGTGATGATCTTGACTCCCAATCCGGCGTCTTCTGCCTGTCTGGCAATGGTACCCAGCACATCATCTGCCTCAAAGTTTTCCAGTTCCAGTCGGGGGATGTTGAAGGCATCCACCAGTTGGCGAATTCGTTCGATCTGAGCCCGAAGGTCATCCGGCATTTTTGCGCGGGTACCTTTATAATCCGGGTAGATCGCATCACGAAAGGTTTTGCCGGTGTCGAAGGCAACCGCCAAAAATTCTGGTTTTTCCTGCTCCAGAACGCGCAGTAGCACACTGGCAAACCCGAAAACACCGGCAGTAGATTCACCTTTGCTGGTTACCCAGCGGTTATCTGGCGAGTTGGCTGGGTTCAGCGCAAAATACGAGCGGTAAGCCAGTGCATGGCCGTCTATAAGGATCAATGTGGGTGGCATGTGTCTTTTTCCATCCTTCCTACATCTGTATGGATAGTCTATCACGCGCAGGAATCAGAGGCAAGCAAATATACTTTATAATCAATACCTGCAGAAAGAACGCAAAGCAAAGAAAGGAAGCAAACATGAATGAATTCGATGTTGTGGTGATCGGTGCCGGTCCCGGTGGGTATGTGGCAGCCATTAAAGCAGCTCAACTCGGGCTGAATACGGCGATCATTGAAAAGAAATGGCTGGGCGGAGTTTGCCTGAATGTAGGCTGCATCCCATCGAAATCACTACTCAAAAATGCTGAAGTGGCTCACATCCTCCGTGAGCGCGGCAGGGATTTTGGCTTCTCTTTCGATAACCTGAGGTTAGATTATTCTGCCGCCTTGAAACGCAGTCGCCAGGTTTCTGACCGACTGGTGAAAGGCGTTGGTTTTCTAATGAAGAAGAACAATATTCCCGTATTTTCTGGCTCAGCAAAACTGGCGGGGGGAGAAACGGTGGTGGTAACTGCCGAAGATGGTAGTGAACAGCACCTTAAGGCGAAAAATATCATTCTGGCTACCGGTTCAAGTGCCAGTGGTGTACCGGGAATTAATATAGATGGGCAGAAAATCCTGACTTATCATGAAGCCATCCTGCAAGATACTGTGCCTTCCTCCGCGGTGATCATCGGGGGTGGAGCACTGGGTTTAGAGTTCGCAACAGTGTGGAGCAGTTATGGGGCGAAGATCACACTGGTAGAAATGCTCCCGCGGATCGCTCCGTTGGAGGACGAGGAAATTAGCCAGGAGCTGGCACGTGCCTTCTCGAAGCGTGGTATGGACCTGCTGGCGGGTCACCGGGTGATGTCGATCTCAGCCGAAGGCGAAGGCGTAAGGGTGATCGTATCTGGTCCGGAGGGCGAAAAAGCTATCCTGGCTGACCAGGCCCTGGTTGCGATCGGTTTCAAACCGAATACTACCGGCATTGGGTTGGAAGAGGTCGGGGTGAGGGTAAGTGCCCGGGGGTACGTTGAGGTAGATGAACGCATGGCAACCAATGTGCCTGGCATTTGGGCAATTGGTGACATTACCGGTAAATTGCTGCTCGCGCATGTGGCTTCAGCGCAGGGAATTGTGGCAGCTGAAGCGATTGCCGGGCAAAAAACGCACCCGATCGATTACACCATGGTGCCGCGGGCAACCTACAGTCATCCGCAAATCGCATCTTTTGGGCTGACAGAAGCGCAGGCGATGGAAAAGGGCTTCCAGGTAAAAGTTGGCAAGTTCCCACTGCAGGCAAATGGCAAAGCGCTAGGTATGGGTGAAAGTAGCGGGTTCTGTAAATTAGTGACTGAAGAAAATACAGGTAAGATCCTGGGAGCTCATATGATCGGGGTAGAGGTTTCTGAATTGCTACCAGAATTGACTCTCGCGCAGCAAACGGGGTTGACGGCTGAAGATGTCGCCGCAAATATCCACGCACATCCGACACTGAGCGAAGTCGTCATGGAAGCATCTCATATAGCAACCGGACTATCCACACAGATCTGATTGTGGATTGTGATTCATGGACTATTAAGATGCAGTATTGTAGGCAAATGAAGGTAAAGGGACCCAATGAGCACGACAGTGATGGAACGAACAGGCACACTGGAGAAATCTTTTTCACGAACAGGTATGCGGTTAACCCCGCAGCGGGCAGCTATTTGCCGGATGCTAGAGAATTCACACTCGCACCCGACTGCGGATGAGATTTACCGTGAGGTTAAGAAAGAATACAAGCCCCTGTCTCTGATGACGGTTTATAACACGTTAAACCGTTTGGTTGACATGGGGTTGATCATCTCTGTAGGGCAGGCAGGTGATGGCACAGAGCATTTTGATGGCATTGTTCAGCCGCATATACATTTTTCATGTAATCTCTGCCATAGAATTGAAGACTTGCCTGGAGACAGCACTCTTTCCGTACAGCAGCAATTAACATCATCAGGATATTCCATTTTAGGCGCGAGGATGATCTACTATGGGATCTGCCCTCAATGCAAGACAAAAACCGCATAAGGAATGCGGAGCGCTAGGAGGTATTCTCGTTGATTGAGAAAACAAGCCGGGAGGTCAGCGACCTCCCGGTGGTTTATTAACTGCGTAATTTGGCGTTGAATTCCATTTCCAACCGGCGGATGATCTTCTGCCGGATGGCGGTTGCATCTTTATCAGTCAATGTACGATCGGGGGCTTGATAGGTCAGGCTGTATGCCATCGACTTCTTCCCTTCACCTACCTGCGTGCCGCGGAAGATATCAAACAGATGGACATCGGTCAAGATCTTACCGCCTGTCTGGCGGATGAGCGATTCGATTTGTCCTGCAGGGATGCCTTCATCTACGATGATGGCAATATCCTCCAGAATGGGCGGGAATGCAGGCACGGGTATCAGGTGACCGGATTTGCTGGCGCACTCGTTGAAAAGGCTCAGGTCTATGTCCGCTGCTAGAATTTCAACATAAGTGGTCTCATACCGTGCTTTGACCAAAGGATGTAAAGAACCGAATTGACCGAGGACGACCTTACCACTCATCAGGCTGGCTTGTTTCCCGGGGTGGAATGCGGGGTTAGTAGAACTTTCCACCCGTACTTCAGGCAGCTGGAAAGCCGCGGCCAGATCCAGTAACATACCTTTCAAATCAAAGAAATCAAATAGAGGCGGATCCTTAACATCCCAGGCGCGCATATGGCGTAAACCGGCCAGGGCAATAGCCAGGCGGGGTTGTTCATCGGGAAGAATCTGCCCCTCTCGCGGTAAATACACGTTCCCAATCTCAAACAGGGCAAGCGTATCTGTGACGCGGGCGTTCTTTTCAAGGGCATCCATCACGCTCGAGAGAAGGCTACGCCGCATTACTCGCCGTTCTGGAGTGATCGGATTCTGCAATGCGACAAATTGACTATCTGGCAGGGGGGTCCCGGCAAGGGTTAATCTGGCTTCCCGCTCGGGCGTCGTCAGACGGTAAGAAACAATTTCCTGTAATCCCAGGTTTGCCATCACATCGCGCAACCGTTCCTCTCGTTCCAGCACCGGGTTCCCAAACTGGGGTGGCATCTTGTCTTCCAACCGGGTTTCGGGGATACGATCATACCCGTACAAGCGGGCGATCTCCTCCAGAACATCGGCGCGGCCAGCGGCGCCGGTGCCGATATCCAGCCGGAAATCTGGTGCAGTGACTATCACTTCCTGGTCAGAAACGCTGCAAGCGAAACCCAATTTTTCAAGCAGGTTGGCGATCTCTCCGGCTTTCAGTGTGATCCCCAGAAGGCGAACAACGTCTTTCTC
>Ga0172371_10008872_pt1 | contig 13960 bp, 11 predicted proteins | sample Lak12m_FD_114543 | JGI IMG/M metagenome (GOLD analysis project Ga0172371, IMG submission 114543) | Freshwater microbial communities from Kabuno Bay, South-Kivu, Congo - kab_022012_12m | ecosystem: Environmental > Aquatic > Freshwater > Lake | place: Democratic Republic of the Congo: South-Kivu... | reverse complement strand
TTTTCTGGCGAGAGTTTCTTCGCGAGCCTGGCCTCAACAATTTGGCAGATCCGTGCATTTGCTTGCGGCGACTGCGCGGTTTTAAGCACTGTAATCTGCGCCAGCGTGCTTTCAAACCCACGGTCGGAAAAAAAATTGTCGAAAGAAGTTAATTGCAAAACAAATACGAATAATAGGGTGAGCAAGAGCCAAAATCCTCCTTGCATCACTCCTAAAACGATATTCCTTCCCGGACTACTTTCTCCTTGAGCAAAATCGTCAGGGATATTTCTGATAAACGCTGCTCTTTGCTCTTGCTCTGTTTTTTTTCTTTGCGCAATCGCACGCTGCCTCTGGGATATTAATCCGAAATAAATCGCGATAATTATTAAGGCAGCAATGATGTGAAATGCATCTAACCAGTGCAATATTGCCATCGTTATAATCAGTACTATCAATGCTACAATATGAGACATTTGTTGTTCTCCTTTAAAAATAGGCTAGTCATTTGGCAATGAGCTAGCCTGTCTATATTATTCCTCTACCGGTATATCTGGCAGGGCGTATATTCCCCTATTTTTTTGCAATGCCTCTTTGATCGCATCAGTATACAGAGGAGTAATAATCTGGCCTTTTCTCGTTACTCTATATACGCCGATTTGGAGGACGTTTACGCCGCCACAATTTTTGCTACCAAAGACAATTATTGGTGTCGCTTTTAAGCGAGCCATTGTTGCTCTAACCTCATCCTGTAAATCTTCACTCATTGGTGGCATAGTTAGAACATCAATTCTCAAATTTTCCGGATCTAGCTCTTCGCCACCCCAGCCAGGGCTAACATATCTCGGTTTCCCGGAAAGAAGAGTGCTACAGATTTTCACAATTTCGGAATCTTCTTTGGCTAAGCCCGCAACAGCCCCCAATCCTCTCAAGGTAATATATTTAACAGAATCGTCCAGCATAACTTTAAGTTGTTCGTTTCTTCCTGCTTCAGATAGTTCTAGCATTCCTGGAAACATTTCCGCAAAAGGTTTAAAGTCAACATATGTTAGACCCTCCTCGCTTTTATCACCTTTAATATCTCGCAACGCCTTCTCAAGACGTCTAAAACGATCTTGATAGTGATTAAGGTTTATTACAACGGTGTCCCAAGCGCCTTGCAAAGCATTCACGATTGCTGCATATTTGCAATACACATACACTTGGTCTAAAAATTCCTGCATTATATTGCTTGAACCAGTTGCGATATTTTGGACTTTAGATTTTCCCGTCAGCCATTCCCAAAGTCTGATCCACCACGGTTTCTTTTTTTTCTCTGTAGTGGTGTTAGCAACAGTGCTATATCCAGCGATGATATTATCTAATTGCCGAGACAATATTTCTAACTTATCATTCGCTTCCGCGAACTCTTTATTAGCTTCATCCAGCCTAGCTTTGATACGATCACGCAGGCCGATATATTGTTCCATAATCTGCTGGAATTCTTGCAAGGTTTGAGGGATCCTTACAGGTTTCATTAAAGTATGCATCATCAACAGCTTTTCGTCTCCAGGGGCGAACACAACTATTATTTTTACATTAAACAATAAGTTTCCTCGCGCTTCCTCAATAGTCGGCACTTTATGATAAGTCTGAAAATAATCGCGTAAGTTACTGCTAGACCAGACACCGCCAGACTCTAAAACCTCATATTTGATCTCTAAACAAACTTTCAGGTCTGGCTTTAGCGCCTTTATTAAATCTTCCATATCATTGACATAACGGAAGGCGGCGGTGAGACGGGGGCTAATTGCATTCCACCACTTTACTCCTAAGACTCTTACGCCATCAAATGTAGCAGACTTGTTCGTATCTCCAATGTCCACCACTTGCGCAAATGCCGGATCAAAGTAGACTTGGACCAACTGCATTGTTAAAGTATCCCGTGCTTCTTTATCATTACCCAGAGGCGGAAATTCCACGAGAACCATGCTTCTGTTTTCTCGCGGGTGACGGTTGTTAGCCAAAAGATGGGTCAGATATTCTCTCAATCTCATTCCTGCATTTAAAAAAATATTATCACCTAGCCCGGTAAAGGTTATGGCGCCCAGACAAAATCTTCTCATTGCTAAAGACGCATTTGATTTTTGGGCAAACATTTCTAAAACGCGTTGCGGCAAGATGTATCCTGCGCCTCCACCAGAGCCGCCGGAAAGAGAACTAAGAGATATAATGTCTACCGCAGAGAGCGTCCCATCATTAGCTTTGAACACGGGATTAAAAATTCTTTCCCGCATAATATCGCTCAATTCACCATTATTGCCATTATACCCCTCATCCAGAATACGCGTGCTTTCTCTGCCTAGAATGGGCCATGCGCCCATGCCGTGGGAAAGATCAATAGAAGGTAGTTTATCAAAAAAATCTTTGATGTTTAAAGCTTCTTTTCTTTTTGCACACAATGTGGCGATCGTTTCACCCTTACCTAAAATAAGAGGTGTAACTTTATTATTATTGTCTTGACAAACTTTTTCTACTTCTCCTGCTACATCAGCATAAACTATCAAATCTGCTTGAGTGATATCTGGCATTAAAACAATTTTTTGGAAAGATCCACCCATTATTAGATACAATCTGGCACTCATTTTTCTTTTCCTCCTTAAAATAATAACTGTAAAACCTCCATGCAACAAAAAACAAGCCGAGCTAAAACCTTCGTCAACTTATTCTTTTGACAAAGAGCTAACCCGACTTTCAAAATCTAAATTTCATATTAAATTAAAACATAGCATTACTTGACAGAGTCGTCAAGGTTTTGCGCTATTTTTACTTCTTCCTCTTCTCCCTAATCCTTCCAATCTCGGTCAAAATCTTTTTCCGCAAGCGCGCGGATTGGGGCGTGATTTCTAAATATTCATCATTATTCATAATTTCCAATCCCCTTTCAATCGTTAAAACAAGCGGCGGCGTCAAAATCAAGGCTTCTTCAGCGCCTTTGGCGCGCACATTGGTTAAATGTTTGCCCTTTGTCGGATTAACCGTCATTTCGTCGCCGCGACTTGTATTGCCAATGACCATGCCGGGATAAACTTGCGCGCCCGCTCCAATGTAAAGACTGCCGCGTTCTTGCAAATTATACAAAGCGTAAGCGACCGCGACGCCTTGGGCCATTGAAATCATTGCCCCGGATTTTCGCTTTCTGATTTCGCCAACAAAAGACCGAAAGCCAATCACTTGGCTGTATAAAATGCCTTCGCCTTTGGTGTCAATCACAAATTCGCCGCGATAACCCAACAACCCTCGCGTCGGAATTTCAAAAATCATTTGGCTGTAATTTTGTTCTTGTTGCAGTTTTACCATTGCTCCTTTTCTTTGCGATAATTTTTCAATCACCGTTCCCATTGCGTTGTTTGGCACGGTTAAAGTTAATTCTTCAAACGGTTCTAACGAAACGCCGTTTTCTTCTTTCAAAATGACTTGGGGCTGGCTGACTTGCAATTCATATCCGGCGCGACGCATATTTTCAAGTAAAATCGCGATGTGCAATTCGCCGCGGCCATAAACTTTAAAATAATCCCCGGCCGAAAAATCAACCTTTAGACCGACATTGACTTCCAATTCTTTTTCCAATCTTTCCTTGATTTGGCGCGTCGTTACCTTGCTCCCTTCTTTGCCCATGAACGGCGAATTGTTGACTAAAAAATTTAAGGAAATCGTCGGCTCGTCAATCTTAATCGCGGGAAGCGCTTCAACATCCTCCTCGGCGCAAATTGTTTCGCCAATATAAATATCAGGGAGGCCGGCCAGCATGACGATATCGCCAGCGCAAGCTTCATTCACTTCCCTTCTTTCCAAACCCTGAAAAGTAAAAACTTTCGCGATCCTGCCGGTTCGCGCTTCGCCGTTTGTTTTTTTAACATAAACTTTGTCAGCCGGATGAATTGCGCCTTGATAAATCCGGCAAATCGCCAAACGACCCATAAAATCATCATAAGCAAGATTGAACGGCTGAACTTTTAATTCTTTTTTATTCAACTCTTCGCCAGACGCAAGCGGCGCTTGTTTCAAGATTAAATCAAGAAGAGGGGTCAAATCGCCCGAAGGATCGTCCAAGCTTTTTTTCGCGATTCCTTCGCGGGCAATCGCGTAAATCACGGGAAATTCAATTTGGCTATCATCCGCGCCAAGATCAATAAAAAGTTCTACTAATTTTTCATGCACCCATTTTGGCCTTGCCGCTTCTTTGTCTATTTTATTAATCACAACAATCGGCTTAAGGCCAAGTTCCAAAGATTTTTTCAAAACAAATTTGGTCTGCGGCATTGGGCCTTCTTGGCTGTCCACAACCAGAATCACCGCGTCAATAGAACGCAAAACCCGCTCCACTTCGGAACCAAAATCAACATGGCCAGGCGTGTCCACGATATTGATTTTCGTCTCCTTGTAAAAAATAGAAGTGTTTTTGGAATAAATTGTGATGCCGCGCTCTTTTTCCAAATCATTGGAATCCATGCTTACCCCCGCGTCCGCCGCTCCGGTTTGGCGCATCAGAGCGTCAGTCAAACTCGTTTTCCCGTGATCCACATGCGCGATAATCGCGATGTTTCTGATTTCCATAAAAAAAATTTAATTAAACTTTTTACAAAAAAATTCCCACTTGAAAAAGGGGAATATTCATCCTCGCTTTCTTACTGGAATTATACCATATTTCTGTAAAATAACAAATGAGGCGAGCAGAAGCTAATGCAGTTTCATTGCCAACACACTAACATCGATGTTTTGATTGGTCAATCTATAGTTGTAGGTGGCTTCACCATTCATTCTTTCAACTTTGATCTTTGCTGTTGGAATCCAAGTACAGCAATCAGGAATGTCACTGGGGTTAACAGAATATTCTGAACCATCCATCAGTGAGATTATTTCTCCATCTTTTTTGATTTCATTAAGCATGGGCATAATTTTTTATTTAAAAAAATACAAAGGGGAAACTTATGTCAATATCGCTCCTTGGACTATCATTCTTCGAGGCTTCTTTTTATTCGTTTTATTAAAGGCATCCAAACTGACCCGCTTTTCTTTACTCCCATTTCTCTTTTAATAGCGGATTCTTTTGTTAAATATGCTTCATAATACACTAGCTTAAATGGTTTGTAAGGTTTGCTAGATATCACTTCTCCGCGATTGTGTCGTTTAAATCTACATTTTAAATCGGGAGTTGAACCCTTATAAAACCAGTTAGGACTTTTTTGGCTCTGTAAAACATAAAAATAGTACATAAATCATAATTTATTAACTCGCGAAAAATATGGCCAACCTGTTACTTTTTGTGCAGAAGGGCTTGTCCTGTCGCTCAAGAACGACCACGTCGCTCGGGGCTGGCCACGTCGCTCGGGGCTGGCCACGTCGCTCGGGGCTGGCCACGTCGCTCGGGGCTGGCCACGTCGCTCGCGAGCGACGTGGCTGGGGAGGCAGGATTCGGACCTGCGCGTGCCGCCTCCAAAGGGCGGTGCCTTACCACTTGGCTACTCCCCAAAATTTCTATTTAACGATCTCTCCTCCCAAAACTTCCAAGGCTTCTTTCGCAAGATGATTCTCGGCTTGGGCTTCCACTTTTTCGCATTGAATGCGCCATTGGCCACCTAAAATCTGATCCAAAACCGTTTCCACTGTTTTTTTATTCCGCGCTTGGGAAACAATATCCCGATGAAAATCCCGCGGAAAACCGAGAATAAGCGATCCGTCGCGAAAAGCAACCGGCTGGCAAAGTTTCAAGAAAGCGCAAAGCGAATAATTCAAAGGCTCCACTGCTTTTAAAACATCATTCCACTTTTCTCCCACTTTTTCCAAACTTGCTCCTGGCTTAGGCGAAGAATCAATTACCGCTGTTTTTTTTATTTCCATCTTGCGCGGCAAGACAGGCGCGGTCTCTGCCTGTTGCGTCTCTAACGCTACATCTTGCGTTCCCGCGTATTCAATCACCGCAAGTTCTAGGGGTAATTGCGCAATCGGGGAATTTTCCAAACTATTTTTGGCAGAGGAAAAAAGCTTAACCAGCGAAGCCAATTCCTTGAGAGAAAACTTTTTCGCCAAAGCGAGCATTTCCTGTTTTTGGCCGGCGGCAAGAGACCCTTCTTTTTTCACCAAATCTTCCTCAATCTTCGCGAGCATCATCATTCGCGAATAATCAATCAATTTTTCCGTAAAATTAAACAGATCCTGGCCGCTTGAAACTATTTTATTGATCTCGCGGATCAGTTGAGCTCTATCTTTCTCGGCCAATTTTTTGGCAAAACTGAAAATCAAAGACCAATCTACGCTGCCCAAAAAATCCGCCACTTTCGTAAGCGTCAAATCTTTTTTCGGCCAAGATAAAATTTGTCCCAAGATGCCAATCGCGTCTCGCGCTCCGCCATCCGCTTTAATCGCCAAAAGATTTAAAATCGCCGGATCCAAACTCTTCTTTTCTTGTTTTAAAATTTTTTCCAAGTAATGATTAAGTTCCGCGACCGTTAATTTTTTAAAATCAAATCTTTGGCAACGGGAAAGAACCGTTGCCGGCACTTCATGCGCTTCAGTGGTAGCAAGAATAAAAACCGTATTAGCGGGCGGTTCTTCCAAGATTTTTAAAAGCGCGTTCGCGGCCTCGCGAGTTAGCATATGAACTTCATCAATAATGAAAATCTTGCTCGCCCGCGCCGTTGCTTTAAAGCGGACATTTTCGCGCAAAGCGCGGATTTCATTGATGCCGCGATTGGAAGCCGCGTCAATTTCAATCAAATCCAAAGAACTAGCGCTTGTAATTTCTTGGCAGCTCACGCAGCGATTGCAGGGTTCAATTTTTCCGAGCCTCCGTTCTCTGGCGCTTTTTTGATTGCGGCAATTAATCGCTTTGGCTAATAATCGCGCGACTGTTGTTTTTCCTGTGCCGGCCGGTCCGGAAAAAAGATAAGCGTGCGCGATCTTGCCAAATGCGAGCTCATTTTTTAGAGTCTGAATAATCGCCTCTTGGCCTTCCATATCCGAAAACTTTTGCGGCCTGTATTTACGATAAAGGGTCATTCTTTTTGTTAAAAACAAAAAACTTATATCCGATAAAATTCCAAATCAAAGAAATCCCGGTCGCGACTACCTTGACAAGATTTGCCCAAAGCCCTTGCGACAAGCCAAAACGCGCGGAAACGAGCGTGGTGCCGAAATAAACCGCTAAACTGTTAATTCCCATGCCAATCAAAGTGATAAAAATAAACTGGGCGTATTGGAAAACCGCTTTTCCCCCACCTTTATATTTAAACGCCCAAAGCCGATTCCAAAAAAAGCTGTTTGTTGAAGCAATCGCGAAAGAAACCGCGTTGAAAACAAAAACCGGCCAGCCTTTGTAAATGCTAAAAACCCACATTTCAAAATTCAATACGGCAAAATCAATCCCGGTGTTTAAAAAGCCAACGACAACAAAACGAAAAAATTGGCCAATAATCGGATACTTTTGAAAAACACTGCCTGTTTTTATTTCATTCATAATTTTTATTTCAATTTAAAATTAAACAATTTTATTTAACAAAAAACCGCGCGACATTCTTATTCTCCACAAATTCTATTCCTCATCATCAACCAATCCTTCCAACCCTTCTAATTCACTGTCTAAATCGTCAACGATTTGACCGGGAACAACTTCTTTTTCCCCGTCTTGTTCGGGCCCGGGAATAGCGTCTTCGCTTTCTTTTTTTAAAACCATATCCCGCAGGCTGTTCTTTTTTAAAATATTTTCAATCGCGCCCCATTCCGAATCGCCCTCGGCGGGAACGACTAAAGTCACTTCGTCCCCGGCTTCGCCCTTGAAATAAGTAACACTGGCTAACAAAACTTTGTAAGTCTTGTTGTTTTCTACGATCACCTGATATTCGCCGTCCTCATTTTGAGAAAGAACGCCCAAAACTTTTTTCCGCTCAACCGGTCCGATTTGTTTGTAAATAAAAGAACCGTCCTCGGCAATCGTCAGTTTCAAAGTATCGCCTTGGATCATTTTTGATTTTGAGGCGTAATTAGCCGGAACCGGATATTCCGTTTCGTCCGGCGCCACCATGCTTTGGCCGTTAAAAACTCCCTGAATAATCCGCGACTTGCCAATATTCGCGGCCAGTTCTTGGACTTTTTCCAAAATTTGTTTTTGGCCAATTTTCGGTTTGCTGGGTTTGATTTCCCCGCCCAAAAATTCATTAATTACTTTTTTGGCTTGAGCGAGGCTTGCTTCGGCTTGCTCCAAAATTTCTCGGAGCAAAGCGATTTTTTCTAATTCAGGCATTGTTTTAATTTCTCTTTTTTTATTTAATTTTTTAGAGAAATTCTAGTTAATTTTAGTTTTTGTTTTACGACTTTTTATAGATAGAATATAGCAAAAAAATCACTCTCCGTCAACAATTTTTGTTTACCTTTAAAATTTATGTTATAATATAAAAGTTGAGAATTAAAAAATGAAAAATAAAAAAATAAAAATCATTAAGGCTTATAATTTAACTTGGCATGATCTGGAAACGCCTTCTGATGCCGAGTATGAATTTTTGCGCCAAAAATTTCAATTCCATCCTCTGGATCTTGCCGATTGCGCTTCGCCCGTGCAACGGCCAAAAATTGACGAATACGATCATTATATTTTTTTAATTGTCAGGGCCCCTTATTACGAAAAAGAAGAACATGTGATCCGCGCTTTGGAACTTGACCTTTTTATTGGCCCGGATTACATCATTACTCTCCATCAGGGTAAAAGCGCGACCTTAAACGACTTTGTCCGCGAATGCCGCGACTATCAGGAAATCCGCGAGAAATATTTTCAATTCGGTCCAGGATTCCTGCTTTATGAAATCTTAAATCGGATGTTCCATCGCTGCTACTCTCTCCTTGACGGATTGGGACGAGAAATTGACAAAGTAGAAAATCAAATGTTTAAAAACCGCGAAAGAGAAATCGTGGAAACCATTGCCGGCGTTAAAAGAAATGTGATCAATTTCCGTAAAATTATGAAGGCCCATACCCCAGTGATGAAAAGGCTAATCGCCAGCGAAAAATTTTTTCTAAATTTAAGCGGCGCTCGCTTCAATAATAAAACGATATTTTTTGACAATCTCTTGCAAGACATTCAGGATATTTGGGACATTTTAGACGGTCAAGCCGAGACCATTGAGGCTTTGGAAACCACCAATGAAAATCTGATTTCGCACCGCCTGAACGAAATTATGAAAACCCTGACCATTGTTTCCTCTATTCTCCTGCCCGCCGCTCTAATCACCCAATTTTTCGGCATGTCTTATGGATCCGCTCCCTTGCTTGCGACCAGCGGCGGAATGTTGTTTGTTTTTTTGTTGATCGTTTTTACTCCCCTTTTGCTGATCATTATTTTTAAAAAGAAAAAATGGCTGTAAAATTTTAAAACGAACGCAAAAAGGACTTTTTACGAGAAGTCTTTTTTTTATTGAGGAAATAAGGTAAAATGAAAGCAATAACCATCGGCGTTGCGAAAAGTTCGCCCTGGGCGGACGACGAAGCAATCTCATCAATTAAATAATTTTTATATAACGAGCATTTATTTTTTATGGGATCGCTTCGCTTAAGGCTTGAAGGCCCCGAAGCTCGCAACGACGTCTAAATTTTATGCTTAAAATTTACAACACCCTCGCCAAAAAAAAGGAAGAGTTTAAACCCTTGCATCGGGGTAAAGTGAGAATGTATGTTTGCGGCCCGACAGTTTATGATTACGCCCATATTGGCAATTTGCGCGCTTACTTAACCGCGGATATTTTACGCCGAACTTTAGAATTTTCCGGTTACGAGGTAAAAATGATTAAAAATATTACTGATGTCGGGCATATTATGTCTGATGCCGACCTTGGCAAAGATAAAATTGAAGAGGCGGCAAAAAAGAAAAAAACCGATCCTTGCGAAATTTCCCGCTTTTTTACAAAAAAATTTTTGGAAGATGAAGAAAAAATAAATATTCTTAAAGCGCATAAATATCCTCGCGCCACTGATCACATTCAACAGATGATCAAGGCGATTAAAAACTTGATTCAAAAAGGTTTTGCTTACGAAAAAAACGGCAATGTATTTTTTGATGTTTCCCGTTTTCCAAATTACGGCAAACTTTCGGGAAATACCCTAGAAAAACTAAAACAAGGAGCCAGAATTGAGCCACATCCGGATAAAAAAAATGCTTTTGATTTCGCCCTCTGGAAATCCGCGGCAAAAAATCATATTATGCGCTGGAGCTCGCCTTGGAGCGTTGGTTTCCCGGGTTGGCACATTGAATGTTCGGTAATGAGCATGGAATATTTGGGCGACAGTTTGGATATTCATACTGGCGGAGAAGATAATATTTTTCCCCATCATGAAGATGAAATCGCCCAATCCGAAAGTTTAACCGGAAAACCGTTTTCTCGCTTTTGGGCGCACACAAGCTGGCTTTTGGTGGATGGTAAAAAAATGAGCAAGTCGCAAGGCAATTTTTACACTTTGGCTGATCTTTCCAAACTGGGCTATCCGCCAATCGCTTTTCGGTTTTTGGTTTTGCAATCGCATTACAAAAGCCATCTGAATTTTACACACAGCGCAATGGACGCGGCGGCGACAGGTTTGCGGAAAATTTACGATTTTACGGAAACCTTGTTGCTTGACGGTGAATTTCAAAAAGGCGGCGTTGCTCTGGAAAAGATTAAAAAAATAATTAAAAATTGCGAACAAAAATTTATCGCGGCCATAGACGACGACTTAAACACGCCGCAAGCAATGGCCGCTATTTTTGAATTTATCCGCGAGATTAATTCTCTCGCGCCTTTGCGCAAAAATGAAGCTTTGCCGATTTACAAATTTATGTTGAAAATAGATCGGGTTTTGGGATTAAAACTGGACACCATAGGCAAAAATGAAATTACCGTCCCGAAGAATATCCAAAATTTAGCCGCCGAACGGGAAGAAGCGCGAAAGCAAGGCGACTTTAAAAAAGCGGATAATTTACGCGAAAAAATTAAAAATCAAGGTTACTTGATTAAAGATTCAAAAAACGGTCCGGAAATAAAAAAGACTCAAATAAATTGAGTCTGGGGATTAAGCGACTTTTTCGCCAAACCAGATAAAGTGGCATTCACTATTACCGTGAAAACGGCTTGATCCGATGAAATTTCGTTCTTTTCAAAATTAGCGTAACTAATTGCCTCTTTGTCGCTAATCTTTTGATAAAGAATGCAATGGATCTTACAATCAATAATTTTAAGAAAAAAAACTCCAACGCCAATTTTATCAAAAGTGAACATTTCTTCTTTCCTCCTTACCACTTAAAAATTTTAACAATGAACTATCAAAATTTGCTATTTTCATCTTGCCACACTTTATAATTTATGTCCAGGTTTTCTTGGCAAAAAATCCCAAAACCCTTTTTAGCTTTGGCGCCTTTGGCCGGGATTTCTGATTCCCCTTTTCGCCAAATTTGCAAAGAGCACGGCGCGGATGTTGTTTTTACCGAATTGATTTCCGCGGAAGGACTTGCCCGTCGTCAGGAAAAAACTTTAGACTTAATCACTTTCAATGAAAAAGAACGACCGATAATTCTGCAACTTTTTGGCAAAAATCCGGAGGGTTTTGCTCGAGCCGCGCAAGTCGTTGAAAATCTGCCCGCCCGAAAAAAACCCGACGGCCTGGATTTAAACTGCGGCTGTCCGGCCCGCAAAGTCAAAACGCACGGTTCAGGAATTACCCTGATGCGCGATTCTAATTTGGTGAATAAAATTATTGACAGCATTACAAAAAACGCGCGTCTGCCGCTTTCCATTAAAATTCGCGCCGGAATTAGAAAAGAAAAAATTCAAGCAAACGAATTTATTCAAAAAATTAATTGGCAAAAATTAAGCGCGATCATAATTCATGGCCGCTACTTAGAACAAGGCTTTTCCGGAGAAATTGATTATTCCGAAATTAAAAAAATTAAAAAAATTGTCAAAGATAAAATTGTCATCGCCAATGGCGGCATTTGCGATGCGCAAAGCGCGAAAATAATGTTGCAGAAAACTCGCGCCGACGGCTTAGTGATTGGACAAGCGAGTTTTGGCCGGCCATGGATATTTCAAGAAATTAAAAAAGGATTGGCGCAAGATCCCCTCCAGCTCCCCCTTAACAAGCGAGGGTGGATAAAAAAAATCGCCCTGGAACATGCCAAATCGATGGTCAAGTCTAAGGGCGAGGAACGTGGAATGCGCGAAATGCGAAAATACCTTCTTTGGTATTTCCGCGGCTTCCCCGAAGCAAAAAAAATTCGCAAACAACTCGTCACGACCAAAACCCTTCTGGAATTAAAGTCAGTTTTTACAAAACTTTACACCAACCAGCAAAATCACGATAAGTATAATGACCGAAACGGATAGAGAAAAAATCGGCACAAAAATTTCCATTATTATCACCTCCGTTATTCCCAATTCCTGATTTCACATACTCCCTGCTTATGTTATACTACCATAACCTAAAAATGCCAAGCTAATTTATCCCCTTTATGCCCGCAAAACAAAAATCCGAACGTCTGCCCCCGCAAAATATTGACGCCGAACAATCCGTGCTCGGCGCGACCATGCTGGATAAAGACGCGCTGATTAAAATCGCGGATCAACTCACTCCAACGGATTTTTATGTTGAAAAACACAGGTTGATTTATGAAGCAATGCTTGATCTTTATGAAAAGCGCGAACCCATTGACATTTTAAGCCTTTCCAATCGCCTAGCAAGCAAAGAATTATTAAAAGAACTTGGCGGCCAAAGTTATTTAGCGAGCCTTCTGTCCGGCGTGCCAAGCGCGGCGAATATTTTACATTATGCCAAAATCGTGCGCGAAAAAGCGACTTTGCGCCGCTTGATCCAGGCCGGACAAAGAATCGTGGAAATGGGATATATTGAAGAACAAGACTTGGAAAAATTACTGGACAAAGCCGAGCAGAATTTATTCGCGGTTTCCCAAAAATATTTAAAACAAAATTTTGTTCCCATCCAAACGATTTTAACCGAAGCCTTTGACCGCATTGATGAATTGCATAAACAAAAAGGTCGGCTGCGAGGCCTCGCGACTGGATTTACGGATCTGGATAATCTTCTGGCTGGCTTCCAAAATTCGGATTTAATCGTCCTGGCCGCGCGGCCGTCCATGGGAAAAACTTCGCTTGCTTTGGATATTGTCCGCCAAGTGGCGACGCAAACGAAAGTCCCGGTCGGCATTTTCAGTTTGGAAATGAGCAAAGAACAACTAGTGGATCGCTTGCTTTGCGCCGAGGCGAATGTTGATCTTTGGAAAATGCGCACTGGAAAAATCAAAGAAGACGAATTTCCGAAAATCGGCGAGGCAATGGGCGTGCTCGCTGAAGCGCCAATTTTTTTGGACGATTCCGCGACCAGCAATATTATGGAAATGCGCACCAAAGCGCGCCGCCTCCAAATTGAACATAAAGTCGGGCTTTTGGTAATTGACTATTTGCAACTCATGGAAGGACGGAACACGGAAAACCGCGTCCAAGAAGTTTCGGAAATTTCGCGCAATTTAAAAGCAATCGCCCGCGAATTAAACATTCCGGTCCTCGCTCTTTCCCAGCTTTCCCGCGCCGTGGAATCCCGCTCGCCGGCAATTCCGCAACTTTCGGACTTGCGCGAGTCGGGCAGTATTGAACAAGACGCCGATGTCGTGATGTTTATTTATCGCGAAGCAATGTATCGCAGAGAAACTGAACGCGCCAACATCGCGGATATTTTTATCAAGAAACACAGAAACGGCCCGACCGGCCAAGTTGAACTTTATTTTAACGAAAATCAGGCTTCGTTCAGAAATTTAGACCGCCAGCGCAGCGATCAAACTCCGCCGCCATCTGAATAATTTTTTTATTATTTATTTTACGCTAACAACATGTTTGAATCCTTAAAAAATCTCAACCAATTGCGCCAACAGGCAAAAAAAATCAAAGCCGAATTAGACAAAGAAGTCTTGATT
>Ga0172371_10008869_pt1 | contig 13962 bp, 12 predicted proteins | sample Lak12m_FD_114543 | JGI IMG/M metagenome (GOLD analysis project Ga0172371, IMG submission 114543) | Freshwater microbial communities from Kabuno Bay, South-Kivu, Congo - kab_022012_12m | ecosystem: Environmental > Aquatic > Freshwater > Lake | place: Democratic Republic of the Congo: South-Kivu... | reverse complement strand
TTAAATGGTTCATTCGCTAAAACCTCTGCCTGGAAACAGAAAAGAACTACAATTTAATAGGTAAGATGTAAGATGTAATATTTCATGGACAAACATGAGTTACAAAAACTACAAACCTGAAAAAATATTACATATTACATATTACCTCTTACATAAGCACGGCACGCTTTTTGAAAATCCGGTTTATCAGGATGAATAAATCAGCTATTAAAATCAAATCTCTTTTACTGTTAATTATTTGCGGAATAGTTTCTGTTTCTTCGGTATTTGCTCAGGATACCATACAAACTCCTTCCAATCTTAAAAAGAAATCTAAGCCCGCAAAGAAAGAACCTCTTGCCCTGGAAAGAACAGTAATAGATGGCGATACCATTGCTATTTACCGCATGCCGGAAGTGAAAATCCAGGATCAGCGTGTATTCAAAAATAAAAAGGATGAGAAAAAATACTGGAAATTGGTGCGTAATGTAAAGATCGCATTGCCCTATGCAAAAATTGCGAATGAAAAATTAGTGAAGTACCAGGCTGAATTGAAAGATAAAAGCAAAGGCGCCCGTAAAAGAATGATGAAGCAGGTGGAAAAAGACCTGCTTGATGAATATGGAGAAGAGCTGAAAGGGCTGACCATTTCACAAGGGCGCATATTGTTAAAACTCATTGACCGCGAAACAGGGCATACTTCCTTTGAACTGGTGGAAAGTCTGCGGGGATGGTTCTCGGCTAACTTCTGGCAGGGAATAGCCGTTTTATTTGATGAAGATTTAAAAAGTGATTTTAATCCTAAAGAAAGCGCTGACGATGCGATGATAGAGGAGATAGTCCTGAAAGTGGAAAAAGGGGAACTTTAAATCCTGGAAATAGATTCACTTCTTACCTGAACTCTGGTAAATTCTTAAAGTAGTTGTAAGTGATTTTCAAGCCCTCTTTACGCGAAACCTTTGGTTCCCATCCGAGGATTTGTTTTGCCCTCGTTATGTCCGGTCTGCGTTGTTTGGGGTCGTCAACCGGGAGCGGGTTATAAATGATTTTTTGTTTGGTTCCGGTTAATGCAATAATTTCTTCAGCAAATTCTTTGATGCTTATTTCATCAGGATTTCCAATGTTTACAGGATTAACATAGTCGCTGAACAGCAGGCGGTAAATACCTTCCACCAAATCATCAACATAACAGAAGGAACGTGTCTGGCTGCCGTCACCAAAAACAGTTATGTCATGTCCGCGCAGGGCTTGTCCCATAAATGCAGGCAGTGCGCGACCATCATCCAATCTCATTCTTGGTCCGTAAGTATTAAAGATGCGGATGATGCGTGTTTCCAAACCATGATAAGTATGATAAGCCATGGTGATAGCTTCCTGGAAACGCTTGGCTTCATCATACACTCCGCGCGGTCCGATAGGGTTTACATTTCCCCAGTAATCTTCATTTTGCGGATGCACATTAGGGTCGCCATATACTTCGGAAGTGGAGGCAATCAACATTCTTGCTTTTTTTGCTCTTGCCAGACCAAGCAGGTTATGCGTTCCCAATGAACCTACTTTTAAGGTTTGAATAGGTATCTTTAAATAGTCAATAGGCGAAGCCGGTGAAGCGAAATGCAAAATATAATGCAATTCACCCGGAACAAAGACAAACTTGGAAACATCATGATGATAAAATTCAAAATGCTCCAGTTTGAAAAGATGTTCAATGTTGGAGAGGCTCCCGGTAATCAGGTTGTCCATGCCAATCACATGAAATCCCTCTTTAACAAACCTGTCGCAAAGGTGAGAGCCGAGGAAACCCGCTGCTCCGGTGATGAGCACTCTTTTTCTTTCAGGCATTGACAGGGGTATTTATAGATTCGCGTCCTATGCTGTAATATGTGAAACCAAGTTCTTTCATGCTTTCTGTTTCATATAAATTTCTTCCGTCAAATATTACTTTATTTTTGAGCAGGGAAGCGATTTTATCAAAATCAGGATTGCGGAAAAGGCTCCATTCTGTTGCTATGACAAGTGCATCTGCACCCTGCAAAGTATCATAATGGTTTTCGCTGAAGTTTATTTTCTTGCCCAATAATTTCTTTACATTTTCCATTGCTTCAGGGTCAAAAGCGCATACTTCCGCTCCTTCATTCAGCAATTCTTTAATGATATAAAGCGAAGGCGCTTCACGTATGTCATCGGTGTCAGGTTTGAAAGCCAATCCCCACAAAGCGATTTTTTTGCCTTTCAATGAACCCCCGAAATAGTCAAGAATTTTAGGAACTATAATGGTTTTCTGTTTTTCATTCACCTGCATCACCGCCTGGAGAATTGCAAAGTTATAACCAACATCACTTGCAGATTTTGCAATTGCCTGCACATCTTTCGGAAAGCAACTTCCGCCATAACCAATGCCCGGAAAGAGAAAGCGTTTGCCTATTCTTTCGTCAGAGCCAATTCCTCTTCTTACCTTATCCACATCTGCGCCTAACAACTCACAAAGGTTTGCAATCTCGTTCATGAAAGTGATTTTTGTTGCAAGAAAAGCATTGGCTGCATACTTGGTCAGTTCAGCCGATTTTTCGTCCATGAAAATAACAGGGTTTCCTTGTCTTACATAAGGTTTAAACAAATCTTCCATGATGTGTTTTGCTTTCTCGGAACTTGTACCGATAACAACGCGGTCGGGCTTCATGAAGTCATCCACCGCAAAACCTTCACGCAAAAACTCAGGATTGCTTACCACATCAAATTCCACTTTAGCATTCCGGGCAATAGCTTTACGAACTTTCTCCGCAGTGCCAACCGGAACCGTGCTTTTGTCAACAATAACTTTATATTCTTTTATGATTTTTCCCAAATCATCAGCTACGCCCAGAACATAAGAAAGGTCGGCAGAACCATCTTCACCGGGAGGGGTGGGAAGCGCGAGAAAAATAACCTTTGCATGTTCCACTGCCTCAGCAAGGTTGGTAGTAAAAGAAAGTCTTCCCTGTTTGATGTTGCGTTCAAATATCGCATCAAGATGCGGCTCATAAATCGGCACTTTGCCCTCTTTCATTTTTTGGACTTTCTCTTTGTCAATGTCCACGCAGATCACCGTGTTTCCTGTTTCGGCAAGACAAGTGCCTGTTACTAATCCAACGTATCCTGTTCCTACAATTGCTATGTTCATAATCTAAAAAGTATTGAGTATAAAGTACAGAGTATTAAGATTTGTTCACGAATTCTAAAACGTTTTCAGTTATGTAAGCAAGCATTTCTTCATCCATCTCCGTATGCATCGGAAGTGAAATTACATTTTTGCACAAATGAAGAGTAGTCGGGAAATTCTCGTCTTTATATGCAGGATTATGATATGCTTTCTGGTGATGCAGCGGCAAAGGATAATAAATCATTGCCGGGATATTCTTAGTGGCTAAATATTCTTTCAGTTCTCCGCGATCAACACCATTTAATATCAGGGTATATTGATGAAAAACATGTGTTGAGTTTTTAGCTCTTGCAGGTGTTTTAATTTTCGGATTGTTCGCAAAAGCCTTATCATAAAATGCTGCCGCTGTATTGCGGGCTGCCGCATATTCATCTAAGTGTTTTAATTTAACTCTTAAAACGGCAGCCTGTATGCTGTCAAGGCGGGAGTTCACACCAATATCATCATGTATATATTGAACAGACTGCCCGTGATTGGCAATCATTCTCAGGCGTGCTGCGAGTGCATCATCATTAGTAAATATTGCTCCTCCATCTCCATAACAGCCTAAATTCTTTGACGGGAAAAATGATGTGCAGCCAACAGTCCCGATAGTTCCGGCTTTGTTTTTTTTGCCATCTGAAAATGTGTATTCCGAACCGATTGCCTGCGCCACATCTTCTATTACAAACAAATTATGTTTGCGCGCAATCTCCATGATGGGTTCCATATCGGCACATTGCCCGTAAAGATGGACAGGAACAATGGCTTTTGTTTTTGGGGTAATGGCTTTTTCTATTGAAGCAGGGTCAATGGTAAAAGTGCCTGGATTTACTTCCACCAGTATGGGAGTTAATTTCAGAAGGGCAATCACTTCTGCTGTTGCAACATAGGTGAAATTGGCTGTAATCACTTCATCGCCCGGCTGAAGATTTAAAGCCATCATTGAAATCTGAAGCGCGTCAGTTCCGTTGGCGCAAGGAATAACGTGTTTAACGACAAGATATTTTTCCAGTTCTGCCTGGAAAGCCTTTACTTCAGGTCCGTTAATAAATGCGGTGTTGTTGATGACATTCTTAATAGCTTCATCCACCTCAGGTTTAATCTTTTCATACTGAGATTTCAGGTCAACCATCTGAATATTTCTCATCGCAGCGGTTTTCAATATTTCTGTCATTTTATTTTAGGCTTTTTTTAAGCGGCTGCAAATATAGTTAAATAGCGAAATTGGTATTATTTAATTTATGTCCGTTGTGAATGTTTGGTTAAAAAAACAGCGGATAAAAAAATATTACGGACTGTTTCGAATAAAAAATTAATTTTGTCGTTCAGTTTTCATTGATTAATGAGAATTATGAAGAAAATAAGCCTGTCAATATTATCTACTTTGTTTTTAGTTTCTTTTGCATTTGCGCAGGATGACTTATGTGCGAGCCTGAAAAAAATTCTGGATGCAGGCAACACACAGTTTATAGATTTACGCGGAGAGTCAACTACGAAAACTATTTCAGGCGTTCAACGCCCTTTTCATGTTTCCAATGCTAAAATTGGTTCTGATAAAAGTTTTGTAAATGACAGCCAGGAATATCCTGCTTATGAAGAGATAATTGCAATCAGCAATGTAAAAGGAGATGTTCCTGAAGAAAAATTAGTTAAGGAATTTGAGTTATACAAAGAAAAAATAAAAGCCTGTTTTGCCGGAAACGCAGAATGGAAGCTGATGGAAAAAGATAAAACAAATGACCTGTATCTTGAAGATACTAATTTCAGAAAGCTTGTAGGTTTTGAAATAAAAAAAGGTCCTAAGGTAAAGTTTGAATTGTATATGTATAACAACCGTGTGGAAGGGCACTGGTGTATAGAACTTAATGTTGAAGGGATTAGTAAATAACAAATAAAATAAACAAAAATATGAACTGTATAATAGTAGATGATGATGAACTTTCAAGAGCAGCAATAAGAAACTGTGTTGAGCGCACGGACTACCTTAATCTTATTGGTGAATGTAATGATGCCATAGATGCTCAGAAATTAATAAGAGATAACCAGGTTGACCTCATGTTTCTTGATGTGGAGATGCCTGAAATGAGCGGGCTGGAATTTATAAAAAACGTGGAGGTTTCGTGCCAGGTGATTATTGTTTCTGCCAAGAAAGAATATGCTGTAGATGCATTTGAATACAATGTGACTGATTATCTTCTGAAACCTATTAATTACGGACGTTTCCTGAAAGCTGTGGAAAAAGCCCGCCTGATATATGAGAACGTGCAAAGTGAAGGCAGCAACTCTTTATTGATAAAGCAGGAATCGAAATTAGTAAAACTGGATCTTGAGAATATTTTTTACATCGAAGCTTTTTCAGACTATGTGAATATATATACCAAGTCTGCCCGTTATACCGTACTTTCAACCATGAAAGCTATTGAGAGCAAATTGCCATCTTCAGCATTTATGCGTGTGCATCGTTCCTACATTGTAAGGCTCGATAAAATAACCGTAATAGAAGAAAATACAATTGTGCTGAACGATAAGCTAATTCCTGTAAGCCGTTCAAATAAAGAAGGATTAGTAAGAAGGCTGAATATTCTGTAGCATTTTCTTACCTGAATTGAAGGAGGCTTATGATTAAAATCCAATAGGGGGATGCCTCGCAGTAAAAAAAGGAACCAAAACATTTCAACAGAGTTTGAGAAATTCTTTTCTCTTTCATTTGACTTGCTATGTATTGCAGGAGTTGACGGATATTTTAAAAAGTTGAATCCAGCCTTTGAAAAGGTGCTTGGTTATAGTCAACAAGAACTTCTTTCAAAACCTTTCCTTGATTTTGTACATCCTGATGATTTGGCGGCAACACTAAATGAGGTGGCGAAACTTTCAAAGGGAGAACCTACCATAAGTTTTAAAAACCGTTATAAATGTAAAAACGGAAACTATAAAGTTTTAGACTGGACAACTGCTCCCGACCCTGAAACAGGCATGTTATATGCAGCCGCAAAAGATATTACCATGCAGGTTGAGTTGGAGAAGAGCCTCATCAGTGCTAATTCTATGAAGAAAGCTGTACTTGACAGCGCAAATTTTTCAATCATCTCAACAGACCCGGAAGGCATTATACTGACTTTTAATAAAACAGCAGAAAAACTTTTAGGTTATGCTGCCGGTGAATTGATTGGAAAGTCCACCCCGCAGCCGCTTCATGATAAAGATGAGGTGATAAAAAGAACTGAAGAACAGAACATAGAATTCGGAATAAATATGCAGCCCGGATTTGAAACCTTCGTTGCCAGAGCAAGAAGAACTGGTTTGCCTGATGAAAGGGAATGGACATATATCAGGAAAGATGGTTCACGTTTTCCTGTCCGGCTTTCCGTTACAACTTTATATAATGAGAAAAAGGAAATAAGCGGTTTCCTCGGAATAGCTCATGATATAACGGAAGAAAAGCGTATCAATGAGGAAATAAATAAACTTTCGCTGATTGCAAAGAATACTGAGAATGGTGTTGTAATATCAACTGCTGAAGGAACAGTAGAATGGGTGAACGAAGGATTTACAAGGATTACAGGCTATACCCCCAATGAAATAGTTGGCAAAAAGGCAGGTTCCATATTAACAGGTGCAGGCACTAATATGGAAACGATAAACTATGCCCGGAAAATGCAGGAAGCAAAAGAGCCGTATTATGTTGAAATATTGAATTATCATAAAAATGGTAAACCTTTCTGGATTTCAATTGTGAACACTCCTGTTAAAGATGATAATGTATTGAAGGGAAAACATATTGAAATCATTAATGATATCACTGAAAAGAAGAAAGCAGAATTAGAAATCATCAGGGCGAAAGATATTGCAGAACGTTCTGCAAAAGTAAAGGAACAATTCCTGGCTAATATGAGCCACGAGATAAGGACGCCCATGAATGCCATTATTGGTTTCACCGAAATTCTGATGCAATCCAAGCTCAATTCTGTTCAGCAGGAAAGTGTTAATGCCATCAGGCAGGCAGGTGAAAACCTGACCGTTATTATTAATGATATTTTAGATTTTTCAAAGATAGAAGCCGGAAAACTGAATATTGAAAACTCTTTGTTCAAATTCTCTGAAGTTATCAGCACCGTTAAAGTATTGTTTACACTTAAAGCTGAAGAAAAAAATATTAAGTTCATCTTTAATATTGATCCTGATATTCCTGATGTTCTGGTGGGCGACTCTGTGCGTTTAAGCCAGATAATGATAAACTTAGTGAGCAACGCTATGAAGTTTACTTCAAAGGGCTGGGTGGAGATAAGCGCAGAACTGAAAAGCATTACCGAGCAACGTTGCATTATTCAGTTCAGGGTAGAAGATACAGGAATAGGAATCCCGAAAGAAAAATTAGATTATGTATTCCAGAGTTTTACGCAGGCAAGCAGCGATACATCGCGCAATTACGGAGGAACAGGGCTTGGACTGACTATAGTTGACCAGTTAGTGAAACTGATGGGCGGAACCTTATTTCTAAAGAGTAACGAAGGAACCGGGACGCTTTTCAGCTTTACGCTTGAGTTTGTTACCGGAAAAGGTGATGAAATAAATATTGTAAATAAAATAAATGGATCTGTTGAGGGTAAAGACCTTCAAGGACTAAAAATTTTACTGATCGAAGACAATGAAATGAATCAGCGCTTAGTTGATATGATTATCCGCAAGCAATGGCATGCTGAACTTGAAATAGCCAACAATGGAATAGAAGGTTTTGAAAAGTTTAAAGAAAAAGATTACGACCTTATCCTGATGGACATTCAGATGCCGGAAATGGATGGATTTGAAACTACGAGGAGAATAAGAAAATATCGTGACAGGAAAAAAGCGAAGGTTCCGGTAATGGCAATGACGGCTGATGCGATGGTGGAGGAAAGAGGAAAGTGTTTTGAGGCAGGCATGAATGAATACATCTCAAAGCCTTTTAAGCAAAGCGAACTGCTGAGTAAAATATTAACGCTTGCCGGAAAAGTTAAAGATGGAGAAATTCAGGCAGGAATTAGGGAGAAGCAGGCTATCATTAATACAAGGTCGTTAAAAGAGCTTACGGGAGGAGACAATTCTTTTATGGCGGAAATGATTGAAATATACCTGAGAAACACACCGGCAATGCTGAAGGAAATGAAAAGCAGTTTTAAGAAACACGATTTTGAAAAGTTGAAAAGAACTGCACATAAAATCAAATCATCGTTTGGGATGATGGGCATGAATGAATCATGGCAGATAGCAGATGAAATAGAAAGCACGGACGAGAAAAATACGGATGAGCAATTGTTAACTAAAAAATTGAAAAAGCTTTTTGAGCTTTATAAAATATCAGATGCAGAATTGGGAATAGAACTGGAAAATCTGAAAAAAGATTAAGCCTTCACCACTACTACCTGCGAAGTTTCAAATTTCAATACTTTCACTGTTTCGCCTTTTATAATGTAGCCTGTAAGGGCGGTGGCATCATACACTTCGCCATCGAGAAGGATTTTTCCGGCAGGACGTAAATCAGTAAAAGCCGTACCTGTTTTCCCGATCAGGTTTTTTCCGGCAACCACATCCACAGCGGCATTACCTTCCTGCACAGTGTTTAATGCGAGCCTGCTGAAAAAATTGCTGTTCAGAAATTTAAAGCCGAGAATAATTGATAACACCATACCAATGAGCAGGGAGGAGAACACGATGAGCACTGCCTCTGTAATGTTTGCAGCGCTTACGGGGTTAAAATCAAAACCGATGTTGCCGACCAGGCTGAGGATAAGTGATGAAACAATAAGGATAATGCCTGAAATGCCTGTTACGCCAAAACCGGGGATAGCGAAAATTTCAATCGCTAATAAAATCAATCCGACAAAAAAGACAAGTATTTCCCAGTTGGCAGCAAGCCCTTCGAGATAAAGCGGGGCGAAATAAAGCAGAGCGGCAACAATAGCAGCGATGCTGGGAAAACCGATACCGGGGGTTTGCAACTCAAAATAAATTCCTCCGATGATAATCATGATGAGGATTCCGCTGATGGCAGGGTTTATCAGCCATCCAATGATGTTGTCCATTGTTGTGGGTTCAAAGCGTGTGATTTTATAATTGGCAATTTTAGCAAGTTTCAAAACTTCGTCAATGTTTTCGCCCATGCCTTCACAGAAGCCGTGTTGCATGGCTTCTTTGGCTGTGAACGTTAATACTTTTCCTGAATCAATAATTCCTTCGATGTAAATACTGGGGTCAACCATTGCCTCAGCAATATTGGGATTGCGCCCTTTTGCTTCGGCAGTGGAGCGCATGGTGGAGCGCATGTAGCTCTGGTATTTGTCGGGGAGGACTTCACCGGTTTGGTTTACAACGGTGGCAGCGCCAATGTTAGCGCCCGAACGCATGTAGATGCTGTCGCAGGAAATGGCGATGAGCGCACCGGCAGAGGCGGCATTGTTATCAATGAAAACATAAACAGGAATTTGTGAATGAAGAATTTTTGTGCGCATGGAATCAGCCTGCACCACAGCGCCCCCGTAGGTATTCATGTGGAGGAGAATTAAATCTACTTTCAGTTCTTCCGCCAATGCAAAAGCCTTTTCCATTTTGCGCCATACGGAAGGACCAATTTCTTCTTTGACATCGAAGACATAAACATTGGCTTCTTTAGAGGCAAAGGGGTTGGGTTTGATGGAATCGGTTTTTATTGTTAAGCTGTCGGCAAAGGAAGAAAAGGCAGCAAGAATAAAAAGGAAGAGAAGTGGGGATGTTTTTTTCATGATTTGAAAATATTTACAAAGTTATAAATAGGTTAGATGAAATGATTTTCTTTTTTTTGCTCAGAATTTATTTCGCGATGACCATTAAACAGCGTTTTGAAAAAATTATAGACTATTTCAGCACGAACATGCCTGTAGCGGAAACGGAGTTGGTGTATGACAATCCTTTCTCGTTGCTGGTGGCAGTGATACTTTCTGCGCAATGCACTGATAAGCGCGTGAACATGATAACTCCGGCTTTACTGCTTCGCTTCCCGGATGCGGAAACGATGGCGGCTGCATCATCGGATGAAATTTTTCCTTACATACGGAGCGTGAGTTATCCGAACAATAAAGCCAAACATCTTGCAGGCATGGCGAAAATGTTGGTGGAAAAGTTTAACAGTATTGTTCCGGCTGATGTTGACAAATTGCAGGAGCTTCCGGGAGTGGGAAGAAAAACAGCCAATGTGATTGCATCGGTTGTTTACAAACTTCCTAAGATGGCTGTGGATACGCATGTTTTCAGGGTTGCGGCAAGGATAGGGCTGACGGTGAAATCAAAAAATCCGTTGGAAACAGAGAGGCAATTGGTGAAAAATATTCCTGAAGATAAAATAGCAATCGCCCATCACTGGCTGATTTTGCATGGGCGATATATCTGCACAGCCCGCAGTCCGAAATGCGGGGAATGTGGGATACGGGATTATTGTAAGTATTATGAATCCATGACTTTTTTCACCGCAAAGACGTTATTCATTTTTTTGCCACAGATTACACAGATTTTCACAGATTTTTTGCACTGATTAAAAATTGTTTGATGAAAATTGCAAAAATCAGAACTACCTCAGGTAGTTTATAATCTGTGTAAATCTGTGTAATCTGTGGCATCAATGTTTTTTGAATCCAATTATTCCTTGAAGTGACGTCTAACTTTGCGCCTTTGCGGTGAATCCTTAAATTAGCCGCCAGAAAAGGGAAACGAATGGCTTTTATCAAATTTTTGCGTGATAAAAATATTGCTGACAGTGAATTGGTCACGCGCTACCGCCATTCCTATAATACAGACTATATAGGAGAACTTTTTAAGCGATACACCCACTTAGTATATGGGGTATGCATGAAATACCTTGAAAACGAGGAGAAATCTAAAGATGCTGTGATGGAAATTTTTGAACAATTGTTGGTGGATCTGAAAAAGCATGATGTGGATAATTTCAAGGCGTGGCTTTATAGTGTGGCTAAAAATTATTGCCTTTTGAAAAGGAGGAGAGAAAAATTACAAGCTGATAATCAGAAGGATTATGAAAAAACTGAAAATATTTTTATGGAATCTGATGAACTTTTGCATCTAAGGGATGAAGATGGTCAGGAAAAGTTAGATAAAAACCTGTATGATGGGATTGAAGAGCTGAAAGAAGAACAGAAAAAATGTATTGAATTGTATTTTATGCAGAATAAAACGTATGAAGAGGTTTCTGAAATAACAGGCTACACCATTAAAGAGGTGAAAAGTTATTTGCAGAACGGAAAACGAAACTTAAAGATTTTTTTAACAGAAAGGAAGAAATTCCAGAAGCCATGAGTTCAAGAGAAAATAAAATATTTGACGAAACAGGCTGCCTGTCAGAGGAAGCATTATTGAGATATGCCCACGAACGAATGGACATTCACCTGAAGAAACAGGTTGAAATACACATTAACGAATGTGATTTTTGTCGTGATGCGCTGGAAGGCATTTCGCTGACGAAAAATAAAGAATCAGCCCGTGCAGCTATTTCCGGATTAAATGAAAAGATTTCGAGTTACGGAAAAGAGGAGCCAACAGGAGGGAAAGTTATTCTTATGAATTACTGGAGGTATGCGGCTGCTGTTGCATTGTTCTTTGTGTTAGGCGGGGGCGTGCTCTATATCGCGTTTAATCCGCCTTTCAGTAAAAATACAGCATCAGATAAAATGGATGAAGAGAAAGTGTTGGCTGAAAATAAAAATCCGGTACAGGAGAAGTTGATGGATTCGGCAACGACATTTACAGAAGAGGAGAAACCGGAAGACGATAACAATCAAATGAAATATGATTTGGAAAAAGCTGAAATAAGAGAAGTCCCTGAGGAGGATAAGCAATCATTAATAATACAAGACATGACTCAGAGCCGGGCAGCAGATGAAGACAATGCAGGAAAAGATATTATAATGGAAGAGAAAGAGGTCAGCGCAAATGGTGCAGCATCTGAGACAATGCCTGTGCAGGCTGATTATTTTACTTCAGGTATAAACAAGGAACCTGCACCTGAAACTGATTCAGAAATAGTTGTTGCGGAGAGTAAGAGTAAAAATAAATCGCAGCATGATAAAAAATCTGAAGGGAAAGGAGCCAAATCAAATAAATCCAATGAAGAAACATTGGCGGGAGCATACTCACCTGCAATGATAAGTGAGGCGCAGCAAAAAAGTGAAGAAGAAAGTAAAGCGAAAGCAAATGCTGACAGAAAAGCAAGAGAAGAGTCTGCAAGAATTTCGGAAGAGAAAAGGTTGAAAGAAGAGGCAGAGGCAAAATCAAAAGCAGAAACGGAAGTACTTAAAGTTGCTGAAGACAGAGCGGAAGTGGAGCAGGCGAGAAGAGAGGTGGAAAATGAGGTGCAGAATGAACCGGATGTTTTTATGTTGGTGGAAGAAATGCCGCAATACCCCGGAGGAGATGAAGCTATGCGGAAATATATTAAGGACAATATCAGATACCCGCAAAGCGCAAGGGAGCTGTCCATTTCAGGAACAGTGTATGTAAGTTATGTGGTCAATGAAACAGGTATGATAACAAAGGTAAAAGTATCGCGCGGAGTAAATAAAGAAATAGATGCAGAAGCTTTGAGGGTTGTTTCATCACTCAAAAATTATATTCCGGGAAAACAAGCCGGGAAGGCAGTTCCGGTTATGATTACAGTGCCTGTGAGGTTTACGCTGGAATAATAATAATGTAAATCAAGGGCTAAATTGATTTTCCCGCAGATTTCGCAGATAAACGCAGATAAAATGATTACTTCTCTGCGGAAAATCTGCGAAATCTGCGGGAGATTTTCGCATTAATAATTAAAGGTCAGAAAAATATTTCAACAATTTATTCGTTGTATAATTGAATCGCTATACTTGCAGCGATTATTAATAAAAATGGTAAACCAGATTACAGACGGAATTAAGATAACGGTAGAAACAATCTACGAAAAACGCTATTCTGATGTGGACAGCGATAATTTTGTTTTTACTTACCGCATTACAATAGAAAATAAAAATGATTTTCCTGTGCAGTTGATTACACGCCACTGGGATATTTTTGATTCAAACGGAGAACATGCTACCGTTGACGGAGAAGGAGTAGTAGGAAAACAGCCCATACTTTATCCCGGTGAATATTATAATTATGAATCAGCCTGCAATCTGAAGTCAACATTCGGCAGAATGGGCGGCTGGTATAATATGATAAGGACTACTGATAATAAGAAATTCAGGATATTGATACCGGAGTTTGAATTAGTTGTTCCTTTTATGCTTAATTGAGTCCATAAAATTCTTTCACTATGCTTTCATCCACAGATATTCTTCATGCTCTAAACTCTTCGGGAGCAAAAAAAGTAAAACTTGCCATTACAGATATTGACGGAGTTCTGCGAGGGAAGGTTGTCAGTCTGGAAAAATTTCTTGGTATAGCCGAAAAAGGTTTTGGCTTTTGCGATGTGGTCTTCGGCTGGGACAGCAGCGATCTGGCGTATGACAATACTACATATACCGGCTGGCATACAGGTTATCCTGATGCGCAGGCAGTAGTTGATTTCAATACTTTCCGAGAAATTCCTTGGGAAGATGATCTTCCTTTTTTTCTTGCTGACTTCAGAAAGAATGATGGCAGTGAACTGGAAATTTCACCACGAAATCTGTTGAAGAAAATTATTGCACAGGCAGACAAACAAGGTTACAGCGCTTATTTTGCACAGGAATTTGAGTGGTTCAACTTTTCGGAAGATGCTGCAAAGCTGGAAGAAAAAAAGTTTCGCACACCGCAACCCATTACACCCG